>Ga0307511_10000440_pt1 | contig 44474 bp, 32 predicted proteins | sample 13_EM_MG_FD_200266 | JGI IMG/M metagenome (GOLD analysis project Ga0307511, IMG submission 200266) | Populus trichocarpa ectomycorrhiza microbial communities from riparian zone in the Pacific Northwest, United States - 13_EM | ecosystem: Host-associated > Plants > Roots > Unclassified | place... | reverse complement strand
CTGGCGCGCGAGGCCATCGCAACGAACGTCGTCCGTATCGCAGAAGAAACGCGCGAAGACATAAACGTCGTCGAAGCGGAAACCGGCCTCGAATACCGTTTCATCGTGCCCGGCCCGCAGCTCGGGATCGACGAGTGGAAACAGGTGTTTGACGTCATCCGCGCGATGAATCCGCCTCCTGATTACCTCGTCGCCAGCGGTACCCTTCCGCCGGGAGTGCCGGTCGATTTCTACGAGCGGCTGTCCACGCTCTGCGATGAAATCGGCGTGCGGCTCCTCGTCGATACGTCCGGCGAGGCGCTTCGCCATGCCGGAGGCAAAGGGACGTTTCTGATGAAGCCCAATGTGGGCGAGCTGGTGGCGGCCGGTACGGGCGGAGAGCTGTCGGATGCCGCCGTCGCCAACGCAGCGCGGGCGCTCGTCGATGCCGGACGCTGTGAAGTGGTGGTGGTTTCAGCCGGCAGCGGCGGCGCGATCATCGCCGACCGCCAGGGCATACGGCGGATCGCCGCACCGATCGTGCCGATCGGCAGCCGTGTCGGTGCTGGCGACAGTATGGTGGCCGGGATCACGATCGCGCTCGCGAGCGGATCGAGCCTTGACGATGCCGTGATGTTCGGCGTGGCCGCAGGTTCGGCAACGGTCATGACACACCATCACGAGCTCTGCCGGTTTGACGACACCATGAGGCTCTTCAGCGAGATCCGGCAAACATGTTTACCTGCCCTGAAGATCGCCTGACCGTTGCACGGAGGAGATGATGCAAACGCTCGAAATCCAACGAATCCTCGTCCCAACCGATCTGAGTCCGCAGGCCATCGGCGCGCTTCAGTACGCGCGGTTCTTCGCTGAGCGTTTTTCGGCGACGCTGACTTTGCTGAACGTCGACCCGATCGTGTTTCCGGTCGAGGATGCAGGAGCCAATGTCCAGTTGTATGTAGCCAGCCAGCCGGACCGCATCGCAGCGTTGCGGGATGACGTTCGCGCGTATGCCGACGGCGCTCTCCAGGGGGTTCCGTACTCCATCGCAACGGACATCGGAGATGTAGTGCCGGTCATCGTTGGGAAGGAGGAGGAGCTGCCGGCCGATCTGGTGGTCATGGCCACACACGGACTTCGCGGATGGCGCCGCCTGATCCTCGGATCCGTCACCGAGCGTGTGATCCGCGTCGGAGACTGTCCGGTCCTGAGCGTCAACCGAAACGAGGCTCGCCCTCGCACCAGCGATCCCGTCAGAAGGATCCTCTGCCCGATCAACTTCAGCGATGTCGCTCGCATGTCGGTCGAATATGCGTCGCAACTGGCCGCCGCGTTCGACGGCGAGCTGGTCGTCGTGCACGTCGTGGAAGAGAACAGCCGGCTGCATGTAGCGGCCAGGACAGAGGATGTGCGCGGATGGATCGCTCCCGCCGTTCAGAACCGATGCACCTATCGCGAGATCGTCCTCCGCGGCGGTGCGGCCGAACGCGTGCTCGATTGCGCCGAAGACATCGGCGCCGATCTGATCGTGATCGGTGCGCAGCACAAGAGGTTTCGCGATGAGACGGTCATCGGCACGACCACCGAGCGCCTGGTCCGTTTCGCCCACATGCCGGTGCTGTCGGTGCCGCGGCGAATGGCTGCGGAAGAGATGCAGCCGGGAGAAGTCCTGGCAGGCCGCGTCGGATAGCGGAGACTCCAGGAGCCTCCGCCGTCATCCTCCGATACGCGCGATGCCGGTGCTCATCAGAGGATGCGATCCGCGGCTCCACTCGATGTACGAAGCGTCGTACAGCGCACATGCATCGGTGCTCCCGATCACGAGGCCAAGTCCGGCGGATCGCTAATGTTCAGTTGTCTTCGGCCACTTCGACAGCGTTTCCTGTCCGAGACGAGAAGAGGTAGAGCGATATGTCTCATCCACCGGTCCCGCCGATACATTCGCAGCCCTGCAGCGCGTGTTCCTCACAGCGTTCATTTTGTTCGCTCTCCGATCAGGTTCACGCCATCTTCGAGACTCTCAAGACGAGCAGCACGTACGCGAAGGGACAGGTTGTTTTCCATGAGGGCGATCCATGCCACAGCGTCTTCGTGGTGTGCGCCGGGCGTATGAAGCTGGTGACTTCTTCGAGCGATGGGAAGGTGCTGCTGCTGCGGTTTGCCGGTCCCGGGACGCTCCTCGGCATTTCAGAGGCAATGCTCGACGGCCGTCCCTACCAATACTCCGCGATCGCCGCGGAGCCATCGTCCCTGGCCGTCGTTCCCACGGAGACCTTCGTCAGATTCGTGACGTCGTATCCCGAGGCCTGTCTTCGTCTGACGGTGGCGCTGAGCGAGCAGTACAAGATCGCGCAGCAGGAGACAAAGTTTTTAGCGCTGGGCGGCTCATCGCTTTCCCGCCTCGCGCACCTCCTGCTCGAAGAAGCGGCGGTACACGGAGAGATCGCTGCCGATGGCATCCATGTCCCATCGCACATCACGCATTCGGAGCTCGCCCAGTCGATCGGCTCTACGCGCGAGACGGTCACCCGAATTCTCGGAGAGCTGGATCAGAGCGGTGTGATCGAACGAACGGCGGACGCGATCGTGATCCACGGGACAGAGGAACTGGCCCGCCTGGCCGCGTTCTGATCGCACAGCGAGCTGTGACGGAGGCGCTCTCCTCTTCGGCGCGCGCGACTTTTGGCCGACTTCTTCGTCATCGGTGCCCAGCACAGGCTGCTTCGCGACGCCCCCGTTCTCGGCACCACGACAGAGCGCTTGATCCGTTTCGCCTCCTGTCCGGTCTTGTCATTCCACGCGAGGATGTCCCGGTTGAGTCACGAGTGCATGTGGAAATCGATCTGGTTGGGGCGATCATGTGAAGGCTGCCGTCTGAGGATCGCAGCCGAATGGCAATGGTGACGAACGCGGCTTGCAGAATTGAAGGTCTCTCCTCGGCGGAAGCCGCGCGCCGGCTGATCGAGCACGGCCGGAACGAACTGCGCGAGCATGAACGGCTCTCGCGATCGCGTGTGCTCCTCAGACAGTTCCGCAGTCCGCTGCTGCTCCTGCTCGTCTTCGCAGCAGTGGTCGCCGGCATCACGGGCGAGTGGATCGACGCCACGATCGTCGTCGTCATCGTGTTGGCCAGTGCCAGTCTCGGCTTCGTGCGCGAATACCACGCACAGGCCGCCGCCGAGGCGCTGCGCTCGAGGATTCGCACGGTGGCCAAGGTCATTCGCGACGGCGTTCCGAAGCCGGTTCCGATCGAGGAGGTCGTGCCCGATGACGTCGTGCTCCTCTCGGCCGGAAGCCTCGTGCCCGCGGATGGGACGTTGGTCGAAGCGCGCGATTTCTTCGTCAGCGAAGCGGTGCTGACAGGCGAGAGTTTTCCAGTCGAGAAGGCGGCCGGCGCGCGAGTCTTCCTCGGCACGAACGTCCGCAGCGGAACGGCGCGGTATCTGGTCAGCGAGACCGGACGGGCGACGGCATTCGGAAAAATCGCCCACCGCCTCACGCTCCGGCCTCCCGAAACGGAGTTCGATCGCGGCATCCGCCGCTTCGGCTACCTGCTGACGATCTCTATGCTGGCCATGGTCCTGCTGGTCTTCGTCGCTCACGTCTTCCGTGAACGGCCCGCGGGCGAAACGCTTCTCTTCGCCATCGCGCTCGCCGTCGGCCTGAGTCCGGAACTGCTGCCGGCCATCCTCAGCGTCAATCTCTCCCGCGGCGCGGCGGCTCTGGCGAAGCGCGGCGTCCTCGTCCGCCATCTCAATGCCATCGAGAACCTCGGCAGCATGGACGTTCTCTGCACCGACAAGACCGGGACGCTGACCCGCGGTGTCGTGCAGGTCGAGGGTGCGTTCGATCCCACCGGCGCGAAGTCGGATGCGGTGCTGGAGATGGCCGCGCTCAACGCCGCGCTGGAAACCGGCCTCCCCAATCCGCTCGACGATGCGATTCTCGAATCGCGCAAGCCCGACGTGACGGGCGTGGAGAAGCTCGACGAGATCCCGTTCGATTTCATGCGCAAGCGCGTCAGTATCGTCGTGCGAAGGGGCGATCGCGTCCGCCTGATCACCAAAGGCGCGGTGCCGCACGTCCTGGAAGTCTGCGGTGCGCATCCCGACGTCGAGCAGCGCGTCAATGACTGGAGCCGGGAAGGCACCCGCGTTCTTGCCGTCGCCTTTCGCGATCTGGAAACGCAGTCGTCCTACAGCCACGAGGTCGAGCGCGATCTGACGCTGGCGGGCTTCGTCACGTTTCTCGACGAGCCGAAACCGGGCGTCGAGAAAACGATCGTCGATCTCGGCAAGCTCGGCGTCGCCATCAAGGTCATCACCGGCGATACGAAGCTCGTCGCGCAGCACATCGCTCGTCGCGTCGGTCTCGCTGCGGACCGCGTCCTTACCGGCGGCGATCTCGATGAACTGCACGACGAAGCGTTGTGGCACGCGGCGGAGCAGACGGAAATCTTCGCCGAGGTCGATCCGAATCAGAAGGAGAGGATCATTCTCGCGCTGAAGAAGATGGGCCACGTCGTCGGCTTCCTCGGCGACGGCGTCAACGACGCACCGGCGATGCACGCTGCCGACACCAGCCTGTCGGTCGAACAGGCCGTCGACGTTGCGCGGCAGGCCGCCGATTTCGTTTTGCTCGACCGCGATCTCGACGTGATCCGCCGCGGCATCGTCGAAGGCCGCCGCACATTCGCGAATACGCTCAAGTACGTTCTGACGACGACCAGCGCGAACCTCGGCAACATGCTGAGCATGGCTGTCGCGTCGCTCTTCCTGCCGTTTCTGCCGCTCACGGCCGGACAGATCCTGCTCAACAACTTCCTCTCCGACATTCCTGCCGTAGGCATTGCGGACGATGCCGTCGATGTGGAGCTTGTCGAGCGGCCACGCCGCTGGGACATGCGGTTCATCGCCCGCTTCATGGTGGAGTTCGGAATCCTCAGCTCCCTCTTCGACCTGCTCACCTTCGCCCTTCTGCTGACGGTCTTCCGCACCACTGCTGAATCCTTTCGCACGGCCTGGTTCGTCGAATCGCTGCTGACCGAGCTCGTGATCGCCCTCGTCGTCCGCACCCGCCGCCCCTTCTTCCGCAGCCGTCCCGGCACCGTCCTCCTCTACTCGACCCTGGCCCTGATCGCCGTCACGCTCGCCATTCCGTATCTTCCGTACGTCGGAATCCTCGGATTCGTCCCGCTGCCTGCCATCGTGGTCGTGGCACTGGCGCTCATCACCGTCGCGTACGTGCTTGCCGCGGAGGGGACGAAGAGCTGGTTCTATCGTCACGCGGAGGCGTGACTGTCACGATCAGAAACGGGAAGGGGCCCGTCGCATCGCGGCGTCCAGGGGGCCGTCGCGACGGTAGATGTCGGGCGCGAAGTGCAGCTCGCCCGACGCATCGCTGAAGGCGGTCCAGTAGAGGACGTGAGCCGGCAGCGGCTTCCTGACATCGATCATCGTCTTGATGCCGCGTTGCGACTCCTGGACGATACGGTCGCGCGGCCATTCAGGCCGGTCGCGCAACAACCACTCGGCCAGATCCACCGGTTTCTCGATGCGCATGCAGCCGTGACTGAATGCGCGGTTGCTCTCCTCGAACAGGCTCTTGGCCGGAGTGTCGTGCAGGTACACGCCGTACTGGTTCGGGATGTTGAACTTGATCAGTCCGAGCGAGTTCCAGGGGCCGGGCGTCTGCCGTAGCTTGCCGCCGCGCAACACTTCAATGTGCTCGCTGGCGAAATAACCCGGCGTGCGATGTTCCCTCGGCCACAACTCCTTGTCGGCGATGCTGTCCGGCACGTTCCAGTCAGGGCTGAGGATGACTTGCGTGATGTTGCCGCTGAAGATCGGCGTGCGGAGGTAGTCCTTGCCGACGACGATGCGCATCGCCATCACGGTGCGCCCGTGCTCCGTGACCGCGAGCGAAAACGCCGGAATGTTGATGAGGGCGTGCGGATCGCCGAGGTCGGATGGCAGCCAGCGCCAGCGCTCGAGATTCAGCTCGATCTGCCGCACGCGCACGGCCGCAGTGATGTTGAGCTCCGCGCGCGTGCGAGCTCCCACCACGCCATCGAGGCTGAGGCCCTGGAGCGATTGGAAGTGGCGCACCGCACGATCGACGGAGACGTCAAATTCGTCACCGGCTTGCGTGAGATCTCCGCTCGCGACGAGACGCGCCGCGAGCTGCGCGACCTGAGGGCCGCGATCGCCGAGCCGCAGCGACTTCTTCGCGTCAACCGCCGGCCATCCTCCCGCCTGCGCAATGCGCCGGTACGTCGCAAGCCAGCGGCGCAGCGCGGCGTACTCCGGATGGGCGGGCGGCATCCGCGCGATCGCCGCCCGTACCTCGTGCAATTCGAGCGCGGTCTCCAACGAGGCGACGAGATCATTCGCCCGCGGTGTCAGGCACCATGTCGGTTCGATCGATTCCGGATCGACGCGGCCCGAGAGCAGGTGTGAGGCGAGCAGAAAGAACGCATCCGTAAGCAGAAGGTCGCGCTGCTCAACGTCAGATGTTCGCTCGATCGAGTCGAGATGGTAGTCCGCAGGATCGAGGCCGTCGTTCTTCGCATCACGTATCGCGACGACAAGTTCGTCCCGATCGCGCGCACTCCACGCCGGCGCGAACTGCCGTCGGCTGTAGAAAAGCGGAATGGGCCGCGACGCACAGATCGGATCGCCTCCCACCAGCACGATGCGCCCGCGGCTCAGCGAGTCGATCGCCGATCGGATCGTAACCGTCTCGCCTTGCAGCGGGACGGCGGTGATCAGTCCAAATAAGAAAGCGAATCGGAGCACGGGATGATGGTCTTCGATCCTCAGTCGGGCTGCCGCCTTCGTACGCACATCGAGGCGTGACCGCGGTCACCTCCGCCCAGTAGTCAGTGAGCTTGTTCCGCGTTTCCTGCCCGGTCATGCGCTGCTGAATCCACCTCTCACTGCGCCCGTGTTTCTGCCAGGTCTCGCGGGCGCGATCCAGTGCCCTCGCCGGATCAGACATTTCCTGCATCCGCTCGTAGCCCACTTTGGCGAGCCAGAGCTTGATGGGCTCGGCCTTGGGGCTGGGAACGCTCTGGACGAGGCGCAGGAGAGTCTCGGCAGTGGCGACGTCGGTCACGCGCATCTTGCCGTCGTCAGCGGGTAATTTGAACTGGCGCCAATCTGTCACCAGTTGACTTCCCTCTTTGTTCAATCGCTCTTTCAGCTTGTACCAATATTTTCTGGCTGCCCGATGGTCGGGCTGCTGCGTCAGCACTTGAACGATGACCTGTGACGCTGCCATGTGTCCGCCATCACGCAGGAGCCACCCACGCGTCACGACCTTCGCGAACCGGCAGGGCGACCATGTACGGCGAAGGAGACTCTGATGCTCGCACTCAATGAAGGGGTCCTCGATCGGACGATTCGCATCGTCATCGGGGCGATGCTGGTTTTGTTCGCAATCACGATTCGCGGTGGAGGCTGGGCATACGTCGGTTTGATTCCTCTGATCACCGGCACGATTGGCTACTGCCCGCTGTACGCGCTGCTCGGCATGAGCACGTATGAAGAACGCGAGGCCACAACGTGAACGCCAAACTTTTCGAACGCATCCTCGTCCCGACGGACATGAGTGCCTTCAGCGATCTGGCGCTCCGCTATGCGCTGCAATTCGCCGAGCGCCTCGGCTCGAAGATCACGCTGCTGCATGCCGAGGAGATCTCGTGGCTCGCGGAGGACCATCCCATTGGCTACTACTTCGAGAATGTTCCCGAAGCCAGAACGACGCTGACAAAGCAGCTTCACGAGTACGCCGCATCGCACGTGCCGGCGACGGCCGGCGCAACGACCTTGTTCGAAGATGAGGCTCCGGAAGAGGCGATCGTCCGGATCTCCGGCGACATCAGGGCAGACCTCATCGTCATGGGAACGCACGGCCGGCGCGGCATCCCGCGCGCGATCCTCGGATCGGTTGCTGAGTATGTGCTGCGCGAGACTGACGTCCCAGTCATCACCGTGAACCCGGCGCTGTTCGCGCCGGATCGAACCGTCGGCATCCGGACCGTGCTCTGCCCGGTGAACTTCACCGACATCGCCCGCGCGACGCTCAATCAGGCCAGCGCGATCGCGGAGTCGTTCGGCGCGCAACTCGTGGTCATGCACGTGTGCGAAGGACGCGAGCCGCAGCTCTTCTCGGATGTTCGGAACGAGTTCGGCAACTGGATCGACCCACACGTGCGCGCGAACACTCGCTACAAGGAGATCGTCGTCCACGGCCACGCCGCCGAGCAGGTGCTCGCGGTCGCCGATCAGGTGGATGCGGATCTCGTGGTGATCGGCGCGCAGCACAAGCGCTTCGCTGACACCACGGTCATCGGCACCACCACGGAAAAGATCACGCGATTCGCGAAGCGCGCGGTGATGACGGTGATCCGGAAGCCGCCCGCCGCCTACGCGACAGCAGCGGCGTAAGGGTCGGGCTGGTCCTTGAAGCAGGGGATGACGAACGAGAACAACGATCCTTTTCCGACCTCGCTCGTCACCTCCACCGTTCCCTGGTGCGCTTCGACGAACCCTTTGACGATGGCCAGCCCGAGCCCGGCGCCGCCGCGGCGGCTCGATCGAACCTGCCAGAAGCGGTCGAACAAGTGCGGCAGCTCCGCGGCGGGAATCCCGGGACCGGTGTCGTCGACGGAGAAGCGCGCCTTTTCCCGATCGCTCTCCACGGTAAGGCGCACGGTTCCGCTGTCGGTGACGCGGATGGCGTTGCTGACGAGATTCGAGAGGATCTGGATGAGGCGGTTGCGGTCGGCGTACAGCGGTGGAACGACGCCGGAATCATCGACCTCGAAGCGGATCCCTTTCGCTGCCGCTGTCGTTTCGAACATCCGCCGCATCTCCTCGATGACGTCCGCGGCCTCTACGCGCGTGCGGTCGACCGTAAAGCCTCCATCCTCGATTCGCGCTACGTCGAGCAGATCGTTCACCAGCAACTGCATCCGGCTGCATGAGGACGAGATCATGGCCAGAAGCTCTTGCTGATCGTCGTCCGCCCTCGTCTGAAGAAGCGCGGCGCTGGTCTTGACGATCGTCAGCGGATTTCGCAGGTCGTGCGCGACGATGGCCAATACCTCATCCCTCGATCGGATCCCTTTTTCGAGCGCGGCGATGTAGCCGGCCTGACGCTCTTGCCCGTCCGGGATGTCGTTCGAGAGAGGGATCGTCTTCTTCTGGATGGCGATGGTCTGTGAGTATCGAGGCGTTGGAATCATGGTTGCCACCTGGGACATGCTCTGAATGCAGGATCGATGGTGGCTCCGGCCAGGTCGGTGAGGCGTGACGTGCCGTAGTGTGACAGCCGGCACATCGCTCTGTGCTGCGGCATGGCCTTCTAGGAGCGAGCAGGCTTCTGCGCTGTAACCGCCTTCAGCGCTACCCGGGCTGTCACATCTACGTGTGCTGCATGCCGCGGCATCGGTGCTGCCGGAGACGCATCTTCTTTCCATGATGAAAGTGCGCGATGCCATGACTCCCGATCCGGCTACGTGCGATTTCGACGGCATCGAAGACGACGAGCGCGATGAGTCGGTGCGGCGGCGGGTGGGGTGCGCCGAAATGCCGGACTCGAACGTGCGCCGATGCATGATTCGGTCACTCGTAACGTCGGTTGCTAAGCTGTGTTATTCTTGCACAATAATCGAAGTATATTGATGTTGAAAGTCCGGCAATTTGGGTCGTGCTGTCGGGATTCTAGTGAATGCGGTCTGTAGCGCCTGAGGAGGCATCATGTCGAAACGACGGTGGATTCAGACAATCGGCGGCACGGGCGATCCAGAGCTCGGAAATGCGAGAGTCGCCGTAACCTTCGTAGTGGTCAGTCTGCTCATTCTTCTGGCCCCACATTCATTACAAGCAAAGTCTTGGAAGGATGAACTGATCGGGAAGATAACGGCCGTCTATGTGCCGACGGACCGTTCTATGTGGGATCTAGAGAACATTAAAGCTGGCGGAACGGTACTGGTTATGACGCAAGACGGTGCGCTCGGATCGCTTTCAACGGACGCTCGATACTACGGCAGCGATATCAAAGACGGCAAGATTTCAACCGAAGGCGCGCCAATGGGGCGAAATTCAAGCATTTTGAAGAAAGGGCAGCGGGTCGTTCTCACGAGCGTGAAGATTATTGATTATCAAGGTTCTGATGTACTTCGGCTGTTCTTCTTGACCGCCGACACATTTCAACGCGTGGAAGGTGGTAATACCGCGACGCGACGCTACAAGGGTTCGCTTGATTATTTCTTTCCCGGCGGCTATTTGGCGAAAGCAGATTTTGCGGAGATCAAGAAGGTCATCAACGGGATCGTTGTTGCCGAAAGCGAGTATAAGGACGCAGGCCCGGCGACAGTGAGTTTGGGAATGTCGCCGGAGCAAGTAGAAGGCGTGCTCGGGAAACCATCAAAGGTGATTGAGCTCGGTGCCAAGAAGATATTTGTGTACTCCGACATCAAAGTTACCTTTATGGATGGCAAGGTGACAGACGTGCAGTGAGGCCGTGAGGTGCTTTCGCTTAACGTTTCTTTCGCTCAACCCCACGCGGCCCAAACCGCCGGTAGCGCCGGGCCAACGAATGCCGCGTGTCGCCTGCTGCGAAGAGCTGCGATGCACTCTCTTGAAAGAAACTCAGCGGCATGGTGGAAGCATACCTACGGCAGGCCGCGCGGATCGTTGGACGTCCCCTCCGAGGACCACATTGCCGTGGCGCGGCGGAAGGCGAGCCAACTGAAACCCACGCCGGTGATGCCGATCGTCAGCAGAAGGAAATAGTTGCGTTGAAGGAAGCTCTCGCCGAGGTAGACGGCACCGATGGCGAACGGCAACTCGCCGAGCGCGGCCGCCGCGGCGAACGTGCGTAAGCGGCAACCGGAGAGGCCGAGCACGTATCCCGGGATCTCGGAGGGCACCGCGAGCTGAAAAAGGAGCAAGTGGCGGAACGACACGAGGCGTTCGGCCCGACGTTCGTATTCTTGAAGTTTCCTCGGGTCGAGAAACCAGGTGACCACTCGCCGGCCGAAGAATCGTCCGATCGCATAAGCGGCCAGCGCGCCGAGAATCCAGCCGAGCCAGAGCAGCAGCAACGTCAACAGCGGACCGAATGCATCGACCGCGATCGGCGTGATCACGGCCGTTGAGAAGAAGACGACCATTGCCGAGAGAGCGGAGAGCAGCACGAACACGATGGCACCCGCGACCGCATGCTGGTGAATGATCGGCTCCGCGAGGGCGACCACCGACCTGGCAACGCGATGGAGCGGTTCGATTGCCGCTACAAGGGCGATGGCGCCAATCATCACCAGCAGAATGACGATGCGTCTGCGGTGTTGCCACGTCAGGCGACGGTCTCGCTGGATCATGTTCATCACGATGGCGCGGGGGCGTTCGTCGTACAGCGCTGACAATCACACGGCTCTGTGATGACGGACAGTGCGCTCACGCGCGAACGGCTCGATCCTTTGAGTGGAGGTTCAGCCGATGCGTCGAAATTTTTCCATCATCACATTCGCGCTGTCGATCGCCACCGCTTTGCTCCTGATTTCTTGCGGCTCCTCAAAACCGGGACCGGTACAGGTCTTTGGTGCCTCGGAGGATCTCACGCCGCTCACCGGAGAGTGGAGCGGCACCTATGACAGCAAGGCCACCGGGCGGAGCGGGAGCATCACGTTCCATTTGACGGCCGATCCGAAGGGTGCACACGGCGACGTCTTCATGGTGCCCAAACGGCAAGTCGTCCACGACCAGGCGGATCGTCAATATGTGCCGATGGCGGCCAGTGCAAACGTCCTGTCGATCGAATTCGTCCGAATCGCTTCAGGCGAGATCACCGGCAAGATCGCAACGTATCCCGATCCCGAGGTGGCCGGCGCCACGCTCGAAACGCACTTTACCGGACATCTCGGCGGTGAGTGGATCGAGGGAACGTTCGTCACGTATTCGGTTCGCAGCGTCGCGCCGCTGAGAGGAACTTGGCGGGTGCACCGGAAGCCGGTGGCCTGACGGGGTCAATCGTCGCGGCGGTTTGGATCGACCGCGCGTACAAATGCCTTCTGGATCTCGACGATGACGATGGGAAGCAGCGTGCAAACTGCAAGCACAAGCCCATCGGCGGCGGAAAGAGGGACGAGACCCAGGAGACGCGCCAGCGGCCGAAATGTGATCGCCAGCGTCTGCAGTGCAATCACCGTCGCTGTCGCGGCCCAGAGGTGGAAGTTATCGAAGAGGCCATTGGCTGCCGACAGCACGCGCGAACGGCAGTTGAACGTATGGCCGAGTTGCACTGCGATCACCGCGGACAGCGCAACGGTTCGGGCATGCGCGCCCGCGCCCCACGCGTGCAACGCCCACACGTACGCGGCGAGAGCGACGGCGGCGAGCATCGCTCCTTGCCAGCCGATCAGCAGGAGAAATGACCGGTTGAGTAGATCGCCGCGCCGGCGCCGGCCATGCATGCGCCGCGGCTGCGGCGGCTCGAGCGCCAGTGCAAATGCCGGGAAGATGTCGGTGACCACATTCATCCAGAGGATCTGCAGCGGGAGGAGAGGGAGTGGCAGGCCGGCGATGATGGCCGTGAACACCATCAGTACCTCGCCGAGATTGTGAGAGAAGAGCAGGTGAACGAACTTGGCGATGTTCGCGTAGATCGTCCGCCCTTCCTCGATCGCGGTAACCACAGTGCCGAGGTTGTCGTCGGTCAGAACCAGATCGGCGGTTGCCTTCGCGGCGTCGGTGCCACTCTTCCCCATCGCCACGCCGATGTCGGCGCGCCGCAGCGCCGGGGCATCGTTCACGCCGTCACCGGTCACCGCGACGATCTCGCCGGCGTTACGGAGAGCATCGACCACTCGTAACTTGTCCTCGGGCGCAATCCGCGCGAAGACATCCGTCTCACGAGCAAGCCGAGTCACCTCGGCCTCGCTGCGGTCCGCCAGCTCGCGGGCGTGGATGACGACGGGTGGCCGGTCGCCGCTCAGCCGCAGCTCGCTCGCGATCGCGCGCGCCGTCTCGACCTGATCGCCGGTCAGCATCACCACGCGGACGCCTGCATCGTGGGCCCGGGCAATCGCTTCCGCCGCCGCGGGACGGGGAGGATCGGCTAGTGCTGCGAAGCCGAGAAATGTGTAGTCGCTCAAGAGGTTCCGATCGTCGCTGCTCTTCGCAAACGCGAGGATGCGGAGGCCCATCGATGCGAGCTGTTCGTTCTTTGCCGACAGCTCGGATGCACGGGCGGCAGTCATGTCGCTGCACATCTGCAGAACCACCGAGGGGGCGCCTTTGAGCGCGACCAGACGGCTGCCGTCCGGGGCTTCGTGCACTGTGACCATGTGTCTGGCAGCCGGGTCGAACGGCACCTCGCGTACCTTCCGGTGCGTTTGCCGCAATTCGGTCACATCGATGCCGGCATCCGTTGCGGCGACGACGAGCGCCACTTCGGTCGGATCACCGACGGCCGAACCGTGATCGATGACCGCGTCGCTGCAGAGTGTTCCGATACGGAGTAGCTCGCGTGAATCGGCCGCATCGATCCGGCGCACGGTGAGCTGATTCATCGTCAGCGTCCCGGTCTTGTCCGTGCAGATCACCGTCGTGCTGCCGAGCGTCTCCACCGCGGGAAGTTTTCGGACGATGGCGTGACGCCGGGCCATGCGGAGGACGCCAACGGAAAGGATCAGCGTGGTCACGGCCGGAAGCCCTTCCGGGACGGCGGCTACGGCCAGACTGATCCCAACTTCGACCATCGCCCACAACGGGTTTCCGCGAACGATGCCGGCGATGGCGACCACGGTGCCGACTCCGATGACGATCCAGACGAGCGTGCGTCCGAGGGAGGCCAGACGTTGCTCCAGCGGCGTCGGTTGCAACTCGATGTCGCGAACGAGCCGGCCGATCTTTCCCAGCTCGGTTGCATCTCCCGTCGCCGTGACGACTGCACGAGCCCGTCCGGCGGTCGCCAGCGTGCCGAGGAAAACCATCGACGTGCGCTCAGCAAGCGGCGCATCCGCGGGGACGGCATCGGCAGACTTGGTGACCGGAGCGCTTTCGCCGGTGAGCGCCGCTTCCTCGACGCGCAGCGCCATCGTTTCGATCAGCCGGGCGTCCGCGGGAATGTGGGCACCGGGATCGAGAAGGATCACGTCACCCGGGACGAGATCCTCGGCGTCGATGTTGGCTTGCACTCCGCCGCGCAGAACACGCGCCGTCGTCCGCACCTGAATCCTGAGACTTTCCAGGGCGCGCTCGGAACGCCATTCCACGACGAAGCCGACCAGCGCGTTGATGAGAAGCACGCCGATGATGGCGGCTCCATCGGCGACCTCGTGCGTCGCGAACGAGATTCCGGCTGCCACGGCCAGCAGCGCGATGACGATGCTGTAGAACTGGCGTCCGGCAATGATCCACAACGAGCGGCCGGCATCGCGGATCACGACGTTGGCGCCGAAGCGTTCTCGCCGTTGATTCACGTCAGCATCGGTGAGACCCAGGCTGGTATCGACGCCTAGCTCCTCCGCGATGACAGCCGCCGGCCGCGCAAAGGGATTGGCTGGCAGTTCCACGCGTACAGCCTAGCGCTCGCGAGCGAGCGCGGCACGAGCGTCGTCACAAATGATCTGGGACCGCGAATGTAGAGCGACAGCCGCGAACGGGATATCTTTTGCTTCATGAAACTGATGACGGTGTCGTTTCCGGGCGGAGTTGCTGTCGATGCGACGTTTGGAGGTCACACGGTCCACACCGATCAGCCGCGATCTGCCGGAGGAACGGATACGGCGATGTCGCCGTTCGATCTCTTCCTCGCCTCGATCGGTACGTGCATGGGTTTTTACGCGCTCCGCTTCTGTCAGGAGCGGAACCTCTCGACCGAGGGACTGGGCCTCACGCTTGAACCGCTTCGTGAAGGGGATGGCAAGCGCATGACGGCGCTGCGAATCGCGGTCGAACTTCCTCCCGCCTTTCCGGAGAAGTATCGAGCCGCCATCGAACGCGCGATCGACCACTGCGCGGTGAAAAATCAATTGCTGAATCCGCCGCGCTTCGAGTTGCGGCTGAGTGGAGGTAGTGGGCCGGAAGAGGCATCGTCATGACGATCGTCTGTGCCACCGATTTTCCCCAGCCCGCCGCCGATATCGCCCGCGATCGATAAATCAGGCTTCAACGCGTCGACGCCGCCACAACTCAATACGGTTCTCAACTGCCCACGTCAGCAAGAGCGTTCCTCCGACACCGAAGATCAGCAGCGCGAGAGACGAGACAAAGTGCGGCCGCGCCTCGTCCGTCTTTGGAGTGTTGAAGGTCACAATAAGGGGGACGCCCGTGCTCTACGAGACGGCGACGACCGCAGAGAGCCTCCAGCGCGGCCCGAAAAGTCTGATGGCGAAATGAGCTGCGCGGATCAGGTGCCGTTCGAAGGAAGCGGCGAGACGCCGGGCCCGTGAGCTCGTTACAGCAAACGAGATCGTGGAGAGCTGGGATTTACTTCGTCGCAAGCACGAGTTGCAGGTTGTTGCGTGCCCGCTCGTGCGTCGGGTTGCGCGCTAGCGCGGCGCGGTAGGCTTCGACGGCTTCCGTGCGGAATCCGAGTTGGGCTAGTGACCATCCGAGGTTGTTCCAGGCGTCGGCGGATTGGGGATCGTGATGGAGAGCCTCGCGCGAGGCGTGTGCGGCGGCCGGCCAATCCTGCCGCTGGATCGCCGCCAGTCCGCCGGCGAACGCGGCGGCGTAGGACGGCCAGGTGCGCGTGACGTCGGCGATCGATGGTTCGGTTGGATCGAGGCTCCGTGTCTCCTCGAGCAGGGCGCGTGTCTCGGCCTCCGCGCCTCGGGCATCGTCGAGCCGCAGGAGTAGCGCGCGCGGTGCCGGCGCGGCGGAACTTTGACTCAGTGATGCTTTCAAATGGTCGAGCGCTTCCGGCGCGCGGCCGACGCGCACGAGCCATCGCGCGAAGAAGAAGTGCGCATTGGCGTCGGCGGTCATCGCCAGAGCATTGCGAAAGTGGCGCTCCGCTTCGGTGGAATGCCCAAGCTGCCCTTCGACGATGCCCTGATTGATCTCCAGGTACGAGTACTTCGGCGTGTACAACGCGGCCCGATCGAACGCCGCCTTGGCCTCGGCATACCGGCCGCGGGCCATGTGCGTGAGGCCGAAGTTCATCCAGGCGCGGCCGTTCATCGGGCTCTTCACCACGACGTCGGCCCACAGCGTTTCTTCGTCGCGCCAGACCTCGTTGCGCTCGTGCGTTCCGATTGCGTGCGCGAGGAGCACGGCGACCGCACACGCGATGACGACGTTACGAAGTCCAGTGTGTTTCTCGCTCCACGCCGCGATCCATGCAGGAACGGCCAGCACCAACCCAACAAACGCGAAGAACACCCGATGCTCGTTGGCCACCTCGGCCAGCGGAAAGAAGCTGGAGGTCGGGATCAGGGCGACGGCGAACCAGATCAGGCCGAATGCGACAGGTCTCCCGGCTTCGTCGCGTGCACTGCGCCGGCTCCACCAGATCAGCAGCGCGACGAACGCGTATCCGGCGACGGCACGCGTGTCGTACCACTGCGCGAACGTGCCCCAGTCGGTGTCGGCGGTGAGTCCGAGCGGGAGGAAGAAGAGACGGAAGTAGTGCAGCCAGACGAAGGGCTGCGTGATGAGGTAGGCCCATCGCGAGCCGCCGCCCGAAGTCCATTCGCGCGCGTTCATGGCATTGAGAAAAACGAGCAGGGCGATACCGACGAGGAGCGACGGCAGCATCGTACGAAACGCGCGACGCGGCGTCTGTCCTTCGAAGAGCATCGCGTAGGCGAAAAGGAGCGGTGCGAAAACCACAAGCGGTGCCTTCGCCAGCGCGCCGATGGCCAGCGGCAGGAGGTAGAGCAGCGTGCGCCGGGCGAAGGGGGAGCGCTGGTAGAGGACGAAGGCGAGCAGAAGTCCGATCGTGGAGAGAAGTTCGGAGCGCGCGGAGATGAGATTCATCGTCTCCGTGTTCGCGGTGTGGACGCAGAAGAGCGTTGCTGCGAAGAGCGCCAGCCACTCGCCGATGAGCGGCGTGAAGAAGAGGACGAGGAGCGCGCCGGTGATGAGCATCAGCGCGATCTGCGTCGTGTGAAAGGCGCGCGGGTCGAGACCGTGACCGCGCGCGTAGTCGACGGCCAGCGACAGCGTCACCAGCGGGCGGTAGGTGGCGTTCTGGGGCAGGCTGCTGAAGGTGTGGGCGTCGGTGAAGAAGCGCAGAACGTTGTTGAGATTGCGCAGGTAGAGGTTGGTCTCGATGACGTGCGAATCGTCGAAGTGGAAGGAGTTGTGAAGCGAGTTGGCGTAGGCGGCGATCACGAGTGCGATCGCGGCGGCGCAGTAGACGGCGAACGAGAGGCGGCGCGAATTCACGGCAGCATTTTGAGGGCGTGCAGCAGTTCCTGTGTCACCGGATCGTAGACCGCCGCCGTCACGAAGATCCGGTGGAAGAGCAGCAACTCGATGAGCGCATTGACGACGAGCAACGCGATTGCGATGCGCGGCCGGTCGCGTAACTCGAAGGCCAGGAACGCCGCCACGGTTAGGCGCACGAGCGGATCGGCGCAGACGATGTAGCGAAGATTCTGCGATGGCAGCAGCGCGTGGATGGCGATCATGCCGGCGGCGAGAAAGGCGAGGAGCCGTACGTCGCGGGACCACTCCTTCATCCGCAGTGCGAGCGTCACGATCGCTGCGAAGAAGAGCATCGTGACGATCGGTGCGACGGCCATCGAGTCGATGAGCAGGCGGTGCGGCGGTCCGCTCTGGTACTGCTCGGCGTAGGGCGCAGTCATCGCGCTCGTGATGATGTGGGTGATGTGGAAGAATGACGTGAAGTCGCGCGCGAGAGCGCAAAAGACGGCGAAGAAAAGCGCCGGCGGCAGCGTCCAGGCCAGGATGTCGCGCCAGCGTGGCGTGCGGATCGTCATCCACCAATACGCGATGAGCACGGGATAGAGAAAGAGGAATTGCTCCTTCGACGCGATGGCAATGGTCGTCGTCGCGATCCACGCCGCCAGCCACGCAGCTCGCGCGCGGGGCGTTGCGGAGCGGAAGTAGCGGTGCATCGTCACGAGCGAGGCGAGCACCGCGGCGCAGAAAAACTCGTCGGCGAGCGCGCGGCGGCCGAGGGCCAGTTGCAATGGCGACGTGGCAACGAGCGTGGTGGCGATGAGCGCGACGTTCTCGCCGAACAGCTCGCGGCTGAGGATGTAGGTGAGTGCGACCGCGACGATGCCGGCCAGCGTGGAGAGCGTCGCCAGCGCGTGGGGTGTCGCGTCGCCGCTGATTCGAGTGGCGAGAGCGGCTGCGCCGAGGTACGACCAGCGCAGCGGATTGGGCAGCACCCACATGCCGCGATCCTCGATGAACATGCGGATGAGGCTCGGATAGCCGCTGCCGGCAGCGAGCGCTTTGGCGTAGACGAGATAGACGGTCTCGTCGGCGCGCGAAAAGGCGCTGACATTGTTTACAGCGATGCGCAGCGCGGCAGCGAGGATGAGAAGCGGCGCGGCGAGCGTTGGGGACGTCTCGCCGCGCTGCGATTCTGTCAGCACACGATCCACGTCACTTCTGCGGCCGCTCTTCCTGGTGCAGGAGAAGCTTCTCGATCCGTTCGAGGCGCCGCCTGAGCTCTGCGTTCTCGGCGCGCAGCGCATCGATTTCCTGCTGCTGCGCGCTGGTGCGCGTCTCGAGCGCCTTCGCTGCGGCGAGCGCGACGCCTCCTTCATCGACCGTGGAGATCGCCTTGTCGGAATCGCCCAGTGCGAACGCCGCGTAGAAATCCTGCGCCATCGGCCCGAGGTGGCGGACGGCGGACGATTCGTTGCGGTAGTTCCACGTCGTGATCGGCATGTTCGCCAGCTTGCGCAGCACCTCTTCGCCGCCGACGTCGCGGAAGTTTGTCTTCCTGTTCCGGTCCGACGAATTGGTCCACGTCCCTCCGGTCGTGAGATAGGCGCCCGTCACGGTGTCGATGAAGTGCCCGGCGGTGATCGAGCCTGTTCCCGTGCTGTTCGTCAGGTAAATGCCATTGGCCGCGCGGAGCGTGAACGTGGCGCTGCCGCTGTCGTTCGTGTCGACGCCGAAGCTGTTTCCCAGAGAGATGACCATCGCTTTCGAGCTCTGCACGTTCGCGCGCTCGCCGATTGCGTACGCCTGGTTGGCATTCGCGATGTTGAGGATGCCGAATGCGAAGCAGCCGCCGCCGCCGGTCGATCCGATCGTGTTCTGACTGCCGATCGCCGTACAGCCACTGCCCGAGACATTGTTGCTGCCACCGAACGCGGTCGCACCGATGGCGCTCACGGTGTTCCCGGAGCCAAAGGCCACCGCCCTCTCCCCGCTGACGACGTTTCCGTTGCCGAACGCTGCCGAGAAGCGGCCGGAGGCCCGGTTGCGAGCGTTGGTGGCGAACGATCCAAAGCCGATGTTCGCGTCGTCCCAACCGCCGCCGGTCGTGTAGCCGGCACGGAACGCCGCTTTGGCGCCGTACCACATCAGGCGCGCGCCATCGCCGGTGGCGGGGATGGTCCCGGCGCCGAGGATGTCGGAATCGAGGACGGGGTTGGGGTCAATGCTGTAGGTGCCGATGCCGAGAATGCCGCCGGTGTTGTCGACCCGGAACCACTCTTTGTCCATCGTCCCGGTGGAGTAGGTTCCGCTGGCGCTGAGCGAGAGAAGGTCGGAGGTGCCGCTCGTGCCGAGCGTGGTCGTGCCGAGGAGTTTCAGGTTGACCAGCGTATTGGTCGTGCTTGCCGATTGCTGCGAGGCTGGGGCGAGTTGAACGACGCTGGCTGTGTCGACCGTGCCGGTGGCTCCCGTCGCGCCGGTCGCTCCCGTCAGGCCGGTGACTCCGGTCGGACCAGTCACGCCAGTGGATCCGGTTGCGCCGGTTGCACCAGTTGATCCTGTCGCGCCGGTGGCTCCTGTCGCGCCGGTGGAGCCGGTGACGCCCGTCGCGCCGGTCGCTCCAGTGACACCGGTGGAGCCGGTCGCACCGGTTGCACCAGTTGATCCTGTCGCGCCGCTGGATCCTGTCGTGCCGGTGGATCCTGTCGCGCCCGTGGAGCCAGTCACACCTGTGGCTCCGGTCGAGCCGGTCGAACCCGTCGCACCGGTGAATCCAGTTGCTCCCGTAACTCCACTGGGGCCAGTTGCTCCGGTCGCTCCCGTCAAACCAGTGGCACCCGTCGCACCCGTGGAGCCGGTTGCGCCGGTCGAGCCAGTGACGCCCGTTGCTCCCGTGGCCCCGGTCGATCCCGTGAATCCCGTTGCGCCGGTACTGCCGGTCGGGCCGGTGAGTCCCGTCGCGCCAGTAAGCCCCGTCGCTCCTGTCGCACCGGTTGCGCCCGTAATGCCGGTCGCCCCGGCTGCGCCCGCATCTCCGGTCGAACCCGTGAGGCCTGTCGCTCCGGTGGGACCGGTGAATCCGGTCGCTCCGGTCGCACCCGTTGATCCGGTGAGTCCGGTGGCGCCCGTCGCACCGGTGCTGCCCGTCGCGCCGGTGGACCCGGTTGCTCCCGTGGACCCCGTCGCACCTGTTAATCCTGTCGCGCCCGTCGGACCGGTCGGTCCTGTCGGCCCTATTGCGCCCTGCTTCGCGAGGAGCTGCCAGCTCGTACCGCTCCCTGGCGTTTCATTTATGCTGGCCGCAATCGCGATGAACGAAGAGCCGGCGTCCTCGACCCCATCGTTCGGCGAATAGGTCGCGGCATTGCTCCAGGGGCCGCGCCAGTTGAGACCAATCGGTCCTGTGGCACCTGTCGCTCCCGCCGCACCCGCAGCGCCAGACGTACCGGCAGGACCCTGTGTGCCCGTGGGACCCGCTGGACCTTGCACGCCCGCAGGACCCGCGAAACCTTGCGGCCCCGCAGGACCTTGCAGACCTGCAGGACCTTGCGGACCGGTCGGGCCGGTGGGTCCCGTCACGCCGCCGCTGTTCAGCAGCTCTTCACGGAAGGCCATCTCGAAACCCGCAGCGTCCTGGCTTTCGTTGGCCACCTGCGACCCGAGGACGAGGACGCGGCCATCGCCACCACTGGCGGTGATGTGGAGCGCGCCGTCGTGGATCGTGCCATTCACGATCGACGTCGCTGCCAGCGCGCGGTGCTCCCACGCCTGCAACGCGATCGTCGTATTGCCTCGGGCGACTCCCGCTTCGTCCACGATTTCGAGCCGGACGCTCAGCGGCTGGCCGGACGTCTCGACGAGGAAGACGTTGTAGCGGAAGTCATCCGACACGCGGATGCCCTGCAACACGCCGGACTGGCCGGCGCGAATGCCGAAGTCCGCGGGAATCCCCGAGCTGAAGAGTCCCTGCGACGCGCCGGCATCCTGGCCGTCGTTCAGGTTGTAGATGCGCGACGATACGAGGAGCGGCCGCGTCGAGTGAATGCGCACCGCACCGAGGACACCCTCGATGCCGAACATCGTCACGGCTGCGTCTTCGTAGACTTTCGTTGCGCCCGGCGCGACTAGGTCATGGAACGTCGCTGGCGCAGGATTACTCTGCCCGCTGCGCAGGAAGGATGCTTCGAAATCCGCCCCGTCGGTCGTCGAAGGATTGGTGATCCAGACCGTCGTGTAGAAGTGGCTTCCACCAACGCCGTTGATGTGGCCGACCGCCGGAAGAATGAGATCGGTCCCGGAGAAACCGGCCAGGAGGGGGGACATGCCAGGAGTGAAGATCAACAGGGTGATCGCAAACCATGCAGTGGCTCGATGCAAGGAGACTCCTTGGTTGATGCAAATGGTGACCGAACGAACGGACCGGGATTGTACCAATCCGTACGCGGCGCTGGAACGTCATCGCGATGGAATCGAGGAGAGCCTGGACGTCCGTTTCAAGACTTCCGGCTGCGCACTATGCCGGCCAGCATGAACGCGACGGCACTGTCCTGAAGTGCCTGAAACCCGCGTGAAACCTCGCTGACGGTGTGGGTGCTGATGGCGAGAGGGATGTGTACGAGGAAGACCCAACTGAAGAGCATGATTCCCGACAGCATCGCCGCCAGACGAGCCGTCCTCGGTACGACGACGCCGATCCCTCCGGCGATCAGCGCGATTGCGGCGAAGTAGGTCCAGAACATGTGCGCCGGAATCCACGGCAGGATCAGGCTCGCGACGTATTTTGCGTAGGGGAAGTGTAAGGCGCCGCAGTAGGCCAGGAATGCGCCGAGCGCCCACGGCGCGAAGCGCGTCGCCGCTTCGAAAACGCGGTCGACGGAGCTGAACGGCGGTCCGTCGCGCCGGGCCGCGAACAGCCCCACACCGCCGAGGATCGCCAGAATCATCAAAGGATCGACCCATACGTATCCCATCGAGGCCTGCGCGAGCGCCGCGCGCAGGCTGAACCCGAAGAACAACACCAGCAGGAGCACCGCGAGGGTGACGGCGGCCGCCGAAACTATCTTCCTCACGAGCAGGCCAATGCCGATGAGAACGAAGAGCACGCCAAACAGGCAGGGCTGCCACGTGGGCGGGAGGTGGGCGGGATTCACAGGCACGAGGTTTACGAAGCGCCCCGTCACGAGTTGGTAGATCCCGGACGCGACGACGGAGAGGGCGAAGAGGAGCTTGCCAATCCTAAACTGCAGCGATGGCGTTTCAGGAGAATCGAGCTCGCCCATGGCCGCTCAGGCTAGCATCGCGGCGGTCTCGCAATCAGGCGCAAAACGGTGACGCCTTCGGATGTCGATTACATTCGCGAGTCACCGGACCGGTGACGCGCGAACGTGTAGCGTCAGAGGCATCGACGTATCGCGCCGCTCGGGCAACGCGATCGGCTTTGCGAACCGGAGCGTCTTTCCGTCGAAGCTCCACCGGCCATCGCTGCAGCGCGAGCCCTCATCGATCGGCTTTCCGGCACGTGCGCGCAGCGCGTTCGCCGTCGCCTCGCGCTCGACGCGGTAGCGGAAGGCACGTTGCCACCCGATGTCGAGCCGGGAGAGAGGATCGGAGCGGTCACCCGTCTCCGTCACGCGGTTGAATTCGCAAATGGTCAACGGCGCGAGCTCACCGGCGAGGATGCGTTCGCGTTCGACCCTGTCGGCGAACGGCTTGAGGGGGATGAACTGGTACTTCCATTCGCGCCAATCCTCATACTGCAGCGTTTCGATCAGCGGCCGCACGTAATCGCGCTCCTGCACTTCGCCGAACCACGCCGGCGCCGGCAGCGGCATTTTCCAGGCGACGGCGTTGATTGCGCGCGTCATCGACATCGCCACGACCCGAAGAATGAGATGCGGATGGCCATCGATCGACTTCGTCAGGTTCCACGCCGCGTGCAGGTCATCCCAGGCGGCCGCGTCGTCGTTGCGCGCGCGCCCGAGGGCACTCACGACCAGGGAGCGCATCAGCGAAAGGTGCATCGAAACTGTGCCCAGAAGACCGCCGTGCTGTACCGAAAGGTCGCGCTTCCACACCACCGGCTCGTGCAGCAGCAGGTCGCGGATGCCCGCAATGCCCCCGATCCTCGGCGGCTCTGCAATGGCGATCTCCCCGCGCGCGATCTCCTGTCTCACGTACGCCGTGACCGCGTCGTTTTCCACAAAATTGGCAGCGAGTTTCGTCAGCTTCCGTGCTGCATCATTCTCGTGCTGTGGCGGATATCGTCCGGGAACCGCAGCGAGCGTTCCCAGGCCGTCCGGCCACGTCCGTGCAGCCGTAGCATCGACCTGGTCTCCCGCCCAGAACCACGACGCGACATAAACCGCTCCCGCCAGGAGGACAAGAATGATCAGAGCTTTTTTCATGGGACATCAGAATCGAGCGACAGAGTCTTCATCGCACGAGCTCTAATGCTCGGACTTTACAATTCCAAGTTCTTGGTTGCAAGCGATTCAGCGAAGCCACGGGAGATGGTCACCTCAGCGCGATCGGGGCCGCGCCCAGATCGCACGTTCGTATTGCTCCCGGATCACTCGATCTTTGGTGATGAGCGCCATTTCGCGGAGCCGCGCCTGAGCGACGATGATCCTGTCGAACGGGTCGCGAGTCCAAGTCTCTTGTAATGCTGCGCGAGCCACGTCTGCGAACGGAAGGTCGCAGATACGAAGACGTGCTGCTTGCCGGATGGTGTCGAGGATCGTTCCAGGAGGGACTGTAAGCCGCCTGATTTCGAACAGGTATTGCAGCTCGAGCATGACCATGGGCGACAGCAGCAGCTCATTCTCGTCGACCAGAGATTTCGAGAGGGGAGGCAAGGAAGCGCCGGCGTCTTCGTAAAGGAACGCCACGACATGTGTGTCAAGGTAGATCAGGCTTCCACTCCTGCGACCAGTCGATATGAACGAGATCGTCAGCGTCGCCGGCGATCGCGCCGGGATGCGGTGTCAGAATCTCGAAGATGCTCTTGTCCTGCTTTTTCGTCTCGATGCGCACCACTCTTCCTTTCCGTTCGATCTCAACAGGCTGACCGGTTTCGATCACCTCATCGAGAATGCGGTAGATGTTCTGGCGAAGGTGCGAGGCGGTAAGACGCTTTCCCATGTACTGAAGCGTACGCCTCATGTAGTACGTACGTCAACGTCACACGACGCATTTGGCCGATCCCGGTTGCTGCCGTTTTCCGCTGAGCACGTAGCAGGGATAGTCGTCTCGCGCTGTGGCTGAGACGGAGAGGTCGATGTTGACCGTCGCGAAAGGGGCGTCGGTGTTCGTTACGGCCAGGATGTTTCCGTAGGGGTTGATAATCCATCCCACGCCGCCGCAGGTACCGGTCGGATCGACGCGGTTGGATGACAGGCTGAAGGCGCCGGAGCGCACTGCGGCTACCAAGCCTGCCGACAGCCACTTGGCTGTGGTGACTGACGCCGTGGCTCGGGGCGTGAGGATGACTTGAACGCCATGCTCGGCGTAGGTGGCGTAAGTCTCGACCGCCCACAGCTCGGTGCAGATGTTGAGGCCGAACGACCAGCCGTCGATTTGGTATTCGGTGAAATCGGCATCGCCGCGATCGAACCAGCGCGCTTCCCAGCAGCCTTGTTCATCCGGCACGAAGAACTTGCGGCGCAGCAGTACCAGATCGCCGGAAGCTGACCAGAGGAATCCCTGATTGAACGGCCGGCCGTCGATGGTGACGGGACGCGTCCCCACAACCTTTGCGACGCCCAACTCGGGGAGGCGATGGAGCCATGCGTCGCTGAGCTCCTGCGCGGCCTCCCAGCGGGCAGCGTCGAAGATCTCGTCCTGCCAGAGCGGTTCGACCATGGCCAACTCCGGCAGCAGCACCAGTTCGGACGAGTGGCGCACCGTGTGCTCGCAGAGTGCGGCCCATGCGGCAGCCAGTGCTGCCGGTTCATGCGGAAGTTCACAGACAGTGACACGCATCGTCGTTTCTCCTACCAGATCCGTACGCGCGCCGCGGGCTCGAGGTAGAGCTTTTGTCCGGGACGTACATCGAACGCGTCGTACCACGCATCGAGATTGCGAACGGTGGCGGCGCGATAGTCCTCCGGCGCGTGGTCGTTCGTGGCTATCTGTTTTCGCATGGCGCTCTCGCTGATCTTCCGCCGCTGCGTTTGCGCGTAGGCGATGAAGAACTCGCGGTCCTGCGCTCGCGCGTAGTCCGCATCCGTCGCGCGATTGCCGAGCGTCTTGTGGAAGGCGTCCAACGCCGCGGCCAGACCGCCGAGGTCCGCAATGTTCTCGGTGAGCGTCAGCTTCCCGTTGATGGAAAGACCGGGGAGCGGCTGGTATGCGGAAAACTGATCGGCCAGCGGTTGCGCGAGAGCCATGAAGCGCGTCATGTCCTCGGCGGTCCACCAGTGTTGCATCCGGTGCTCGGTGTCGTAGTCGGCGCCGAGAGTGTCGATGTAGTGCGTGAGGTCGTGTCCGATGAGCGCGCCGGCGGAACCGTAGGCCGCAGCGTCGGAGGATGCGTGATCGTACTTGGGAGGCTCCAGCAACGCGGCCGACATGGTGTACGAGTTCTGCTGGAACACGAGGATCGCGCCGACCATCTGCGGCGGCATGTACCAGTACTGCAGATTTACCGGCTGCCCGAGGCGGGCGATGGCGCTGCGATAGGCGCGGTCGGAGAGGCGTCGCAGATTGCCAAGCGGATCTGCGGGGTCGACAGTCAGCGACGAAACATCCTCCCATCGATCGGGATAGCCGAGTCCGACGTACAGCGTGCGCAGCTTCGACAACGAGCTGGCCTTCGTCGCCGGCGACATCCAGGTCGCAGCTTCGACGCGCTTGATGAGCGCCGCGCGAACGTTGTCGGAGATTTTCTCCAGGCGCGCCTTCTGCGCGGCAGGGAAGTAGCGCTCGGCGTACATCCTTCCCAGCGCGTCCTTCATGGCCGATTGCGTGGCGGCGAGTGCGCGCTCGGGACGGGAGGGCTGCGGACCCGCGATCGCCGTACGCATGGCCAGCGCTTCCTCGGCGAATGCGCGCGGCAGCACGTCGGCGAAATCGTGGAGGGCGTGGAAGCGGAGGTAGTCCTTCCAGGCGTCGAGCGGCTGCGACGCGACCTGCGCCGCCAGCCCGGTCACGGCGGCCGGTTGCCAGACCACGAAATCTGCTTGCCTGGCTAACTGCGCTGCATCGAAGAAGGCAGTCCAGTCCATCCCGGGAGCGCGCTGCGCAAAGTCGGAACGCGTCCAGACGTTGTCGGCATTACGGTCGTTTCCCGACACCGCGTTCGTTGCATGGCTTTGTGCGAGCGCCGTTTCCAGCGCCAATACCGCGGTCGCGCGTTCATCGGCATGATCGAAGCCGGCCAGCGTGAGCATCTTCGCGATGTACTGGCGATACCGTGCGCGAAGCGCTTCCTTCGCGGCGTCGGCGCTGAGATAGTCGTCGCGGTCCGGCAGGCCCAACCCCCCCTGAACGAGGAACGCAGCGTTGGTTTTCTCGCCGTGGATGCTCTGCTCGACGGCCAGTCCCAGCACGCTGGCTGATTTGTAGATGCCGATTCCCAGCGGGTCGGCGTCTGCGCGCATGCTGCGAGCGAGAAGACGCGTGAGGTCCGCTTTGTCCGAAATCTTCTCGACGCGATCGAGCTGGGGTTTGATCGGCGTTAGCCCCTTTGTCTCGATTGCAGCAGCATTCAAATAGCCAGCGCGAAAGTCTCCAACCTTGCGTGCCGCCGAGCCGGCGGGCGCGGTGCCGGCGGCATCCATCAGCGTGGCGATGCGACGGCGGGTCAGTTCCTCGAGCTCGTCGCGAGCGCTCCATCGCTCTTTGCCCGCCGGAATGGTCGCGGCCTTGAGCCACGCACCGTTGGCGTAGGCGAAGAAATCGTCGCCAGGGGCGATGCTCGCGTCTACGTTGCCGTCGGGCCGCGACAATCTCCGGCCGTCCGCCGTTTGCGCGGCGGACGGGGAGACGGGCCACCACAAGAGCGCCGCCGCGAGGAGAATCATCGGCGACACAGCGGGAAGGTGTCCGCCGGTCCGGCGCCAGGAAAGCGTGTTCTCATATCCATCCAATTCCATCGATAGGGCCTCTCTTGGCGTAGTGTCCGGGCCGGGGCAAACGGCCCCGGCGATGACCTCGGCGAAGATAGGCGCGGCGCGATGTCGTGTCGCGGCGCAGGCCGACATCTTTCAATCACTTTCGGACATGCCGGCACGGCCGGCGGCGTTGGCTGGCCCAGCCTCCGCCACCTTGGTCTTTCAATCACTTTCGGACAACGAGCAAGGGAGGACACCATGGCTGACAGGAAATCCGCAAAGGCAGGCCCGGCGCGCAAGGCGCCCGGAGGATTCACAGACGAGGAGCGAGCCGCGGTGAGGGAGCGCGCCCAGGAGATGAAGCCGGCCACGCGTCGCGGCCCGAGCGACGGCGAAAGCGACGTGCTGGCCAAGATCGCCGAGCTGCCGGAACCGGACCGGTCTATGGCCCAGCGGATCCACGCCATCATCAAAGCCAGCGCGCCGTCTCTCTCGCCGAAGACCTGGTACGGGATGCCCGCCTATGCCCGCGACGGCAACGTCGTCTGCTTCTTCCAAAGCGCGCAGAAGTTCAAAACGAGGTACGCCACGCTCGGCTTCAGCGACAAGGCGAACCTCGACGACGGCAGCATGTGGCCGGCCGCATTCGCGTTGAAGGAGTTGACCGCCGCTACGGAAGCACGGATCGCTGCGCTCGTGAAGAAAGCGGTGAGCTGAAACAACTGTGCATCAGTTTTGGACGGTGGATCGTGCACGTGATCGCCCGTCCTTCATCCGATGTATCGTGATTCGCCGGCTGCTCCACCCATGAACACGCGCGCTCAGCTCATCGACGTCCTCTTCGTCATCGTGCCGCATTCGCTGGTGCTCGACATCGCCGGCCCGGCCGAAGCCTTTCGTCTCGCCAACCAGCATCGCGAAGCGCAGGGACTGCCAGCCCGTTTTCGTCTCAGCTTCGCGGGGCCGGTAGCAACGATGCCGACGTCGGTCGGACTGATGCTGGGCGATCTCGATCCATTGCCGGAGAAACTCAACAAGCCGACCTGGGTCGTGGTCGTCGGTCAGCCGACGGTTCACGTCAAGCAGGTGACGCCGGAGATCACGGTCACCGCCCAATGGCTGCGCGACCGGCTGCATGCCGCGCTCCTCGACGCCGATCCGCCGCATCGTCTGGTCACGATCTGCTCGGGCACGCTACTGGCCGCGCGGGCCGGGCTGCTGGCATCGCGCCGCTGTACCACGCATCACGAGCTGTTGCAGATGCTTCGGGATCTGGCGCCGCGGGCAAAGGTCATCGAGAATCGCGTCTTCGTGGTGGACGGTCCGCTGACATCCAGCGCCGGCATCACGGCGGGAATCGACATCGCGCTGCATCTCATCGCCGAGGAGTGTGGCGAGGCGTTGGCGGCATTGGTGGCCGAGGACATGGTGGTGTACCTGCGCCGCTCCCCGCGCGACACCGAGCAGTCGCCATTTCACATGCACCGCCGCCACCTTCATCCGACCGTGCACCGGGTACAGGACGCGATCGTCTCCGAGCCGCAGCGCGACTGGGACATGGCCTCGCTGGCCCGCGTTGGCCACGCCGCCGAGCGTCATCTGTTGCGGCTGTTCATCGACCACGCCGGCATCTCGCCGTTGCAGTACCTGCGATTGATCCGCCTGGAGCGCGCCCGTCAGTCTCTCGAATACGGCGCGACCGTCACACGCGCCGCCGCCGCTGCCGGCTTCGGCTCCGACCTGCAACTGCGCCGCGCCTGGAGCCGGCAATGGGGCGGCTCGCCTCGCGATGCGGCCCGGGCGGCGGGGCCTCCGGAACCGCGCACACCTCGCGCCACGCGGTCGGTGAAAGGCAGCGTCACGCGACGTCGCTGACAGGAGCCGCGGGCCGGCTCGATAGGGTGCTGCCAACCGACGCCGCGATGACGCAACCAATCGCGATGATCTGCAGCAGCGCCAGTTTTTCGTGCAGCAGGATGCGTCCGATCACCGCGCCGAGCGCCGGCTCCACGCTCATCAGCACGCCGAATGTGTGCGCCGGCAGGCGCTTCAGGCCGATCATTTCGAGTGAGTACGGGAACGCGCCGGAGAGGATGGCCACGGCGATTCCGATCGGCAGAATGGCGGGATTCAGGAGCTGCTTGCCGGCGAAGGCAACACCGAACGGCAACACGCAGAGCGCGCCGGTGGCCATGCCCAAGGCGGTGGCGGTTCCGCCGTGAACCGAGGCGCCGGCGCGCTGGCCGAGGAGTATGTAAGCGCCCCAACAGGCACCGGCGAGGAGCGCCCAGAGAATCCCGTGCAGGTCGACCGGTGCGGAGGTGCGGAAGATCGGAAGGATGAGAATGATCCCCACGGCCGCCAGCGCCGCCCATGCGAAATCGATGGCCCGGCGCGACGCGATCACCGCAACTGCCAGCGGCCCGGTGAACTCGACGGCCACGCCGATTCCGAGCGGCACCGTCCTGAGCGCGATGTAGAAGCAGAGGTTCATTCCACCGATGGCCATGCCGTAAATCGCGAGGGTCCGGAGCTCGGCGCGAGTCAGCTTCTGCCGCCACGGCCGCCAGATCGCGCAGAGGATGAGCGCGGCGAAGCCCAATCGCAACGTGGTCGTTCCCACCGGTCCGACCAGCGGAAACAATTGCTTGGCCAGCGACGCGCCCGTCTGAAACGACACCATCGCCACGAGCACCGCCAACACCGCCAGCAGCTTGCGGCTCATGTAGCGATCAGCTCCATCCGCGGGACGATACACTGGCGATGGTCTTCATCCGCAGGGTCGACGCACGGAAGTGCCGCCAACCCGCGAAAGGGCCCACGTCGAGCGTTCCCGATCTACTGCGGGTAGACGCACTCCCTCGGAAGGCGCAGTGCCTATTCGAAAAGTCTGGAGCCTAATGCAAGAGGCTGTGGGCCTCTTCGAAATGTCAAAATGCCTATTGCTATTGGTTCTGGACCTCTTCGAAAAGTCTAAAGCCTCTTCCTATTGGTCTGGAGCCTAACCCTATAGGCTGTGGACCTAACGCTTTTCGATTTTGAAGTTCCTGAGCGAGATCGTGCCTGACAGGAAACCTCTTCGCGCGCGGCGAACGCATGAGGCGCCAGGCTGATTTGATCTTGATCCGTCGCTGACTCTGTGTCCCGACGTGACATAGGCGTCACGATCGCGACACGATCGCGACAAGTCTCGGTTGCCGTTTGGCGGGCTCCGCGTAGCTGCGGGTTTGTGGCCACTAGAATCCAGCCGTGAGACACCACGTCATGCGCCTTCATGCGTCGTTTCGCGGTTTCGCCTTAATCTTCTTCGCGCTGCGGTTGCCGGAAGCGGCTGGACCATCAACGGGCCTGATGGAGGGACCATCCGGCGTCTCGTTTTCGATCCGGCAGATCCGTCCATTGTTTATGCCGGGGCGTCCAATGGCCTTTTCCGGAGTGCCGACGGCGGACGGCATTGGGTGCCGGCTTCGACGCTCCTCGGCACCAATGTCGGCGACGTTGCGGTGGCGAAGAGCGATCCGCGGATCATCTTCGCTGGCACGCCGTACGGTCTCTACAAGAGCACCGACCGCGGCGCGAGCTTTCGCCTCGTGAACGACGCCGGCTCGTTTCATCTCGCGGTCAGCGGAGGGAACGTCGTCGGCCTGGCGGCTGACCCGTCCGGCGTCGCCTACGCCAACAATTTCGCCGCCGTGCAACGCAGCACCGACGGTGGCAAGACGTGGTACGCCCTGTCAGCCGGACAGCCGAAGTCGCACTCGCTCTTCGCCATCGGCACCGCCGGCACGCCCTACCTCGCCGACTCCTCCGGCGGCGTATTCGTCTTCCGCCTTCTGCGTGAGCGGGCGGTGGGGAAGTAGGGCCGATAGGCAATCGCAGTGACGCGGCGACTAGAATGCCGCCATGCGTTTTCGGATGTCCGTTGGCCTGGCCGGACTATGTCTTGCGGTGACCGGGAACGCGAATCCGAGGAAGCAGAGGCTGGTCAGCGGGTGGTTTCCGTGGGATCTATGGATCGTGCTCTTCCTCGGAACGAGCGCCTTCGCGCTCGATCCTGCGCGGGCGCCGACGCAGGCGCGGATTTCGGTCTGGACGAACGAGTCGGGGCTGCCGCAGGCGACGATCAATGCGATCGTGCAGACGTCGGACGGATATCTTTGGATCGGTACCGAAGAGGGGCTGGTCCGGTTCGACGGCATGCGGTTCGTCGTCAGCGACCGGCAGAATGCGCCGGCGTTGCGCAGTCCGTTCGTTTCGGCGCTTTACGAATCGCCGGACAAGACGCTGTGGATCGGCACGTACGGCGGCGGGCTGTCGCGCTTGAGGAATGGACGGATCGAGGCTTTCCGGCCGGAGCTGCTCGGATCGGAACGCATCCGCGCATTTCATACGACGCGCGACGGAACGCTTCTCATGGCTACGGCGGGCGGTGGCGTGCTGCGCATCGACGGCGAGACGGTCAGCCGCATCACGATGCGCGACGGACTGCCGAGCGACCGGATCTGGACCATCGCCGAGGCAGTTGAGGGCGGTTTGTGGATCGCCACGTACGGCGGAGGCGTGGTGCGTTGGCGCGACGGACGGGTGCAGCAACGGATCACGACGCGCGAAGGACTTCCCAGCGACGTGGCGCGCGCGCTTCTGCAGGATCCGGACGGCACGATGTGGATCGGTACCGACGGCGGAGGACTCGTTGCCTGGCGCGCGGGAGCGATCGTGCGAACGGTGACGACGCGCGACGGGCTGCCGAACGATTTCGTGCGCACGCTGCGGCGCGATCGCGATGGAAGCCTCTGGGTGGGAACCGACGGCGGTCTGGCCCGGCTGCGCGGAGCGCGGGCCGAAACGATGGGAGTTGCCGAAGGGCTGCCGCGGCCCGGCATCCGGTCGATGATCGAGGATCGGGAGGGAAGTTTGTGGATCGGCACGACCGGCGGACTGGTCCGGCTGCGCGACACGCGCGTCCTATCGTTCACGCGGAAGGAGGGGCTGCCGGTCGATGCGGTCCGGGCCATTCTGGAAGATCGCAGTGGTCGTGTCTGGGTCGGGACGGAAGGGGGTGGACTCTGCCAGGTTCTGCCCGGTCCGCTGCAATGTCGAACCGAGGGCAATGGACTTCCGCATGGCGGCGTGTACGCGCTGATCGAGAGCCGCGACGGCAGCATGTGGGTCGGCACCGACGGCGGCGGTGTGGTTCGTTTTCGAGATGGCAAGTTTGTGGAGACAATCGACCTGCGCCACTCGGGACTGCCCAACGATCGCGTTCGCGCACTCGTCGAAACGCCGGGTGGTGATCTCTGGGTCAGCATGGCTGCCGGTCTGGCGCTCGTTCGCGGCGGAAAGGCCATCCGCATCAAAGAATTCGAGGATCGGCAACTCCGTCCTCTGCTCGCGCTGCCCGACGGGAGCCTTCTCGTCGGAACGGATGGCGCTGGGCTCTGGCGCGTCAACGGCGATGGATCGCAAGCGCGTGTCGTGGCAAGCCTCGGCCGAGGATTGCAGAGCGATCGCGTCTTCAGCCTGGCCATGGATTCCGGCGGCGGAGATGTATGGATCGGAACCTCGGGCGGCGGATTGGCGCGCCTCGATCCTGCCAGCGGCGCGGTGCGCACGCTGACGAGGCGCGATGGATTGCACGACGACGTTGTGTTCGAAGTGGTCGATGCCGGTCCGGCTGCCGACCTCTGGCTGACCAGCAATCGCGGCGTCTATCGAGTGAAGCGCGATCGCGTGCTGGCAGCGATGGCGGGCAAGCAAACGGATTTGTCGGGGATCACGTACGGGATGATCGATGGGATGCCGTCCGCCGAGTGCAACGGCGCGTATCCCGGAGCGATGCGCTCGCGCGACGGCCGGGTCTGGATCGCCACAGCGCGCGGCCTGGCGGTGATCGATCCGGCAGCAAACGTTCGCAACGATTTTCCGCCGCCGGTTCGCGTGGAGGAAGCATCGATCGACGGCGTGCGCGTGGCCGATGGCTCGCTGCGCGTTCCCTCCGGCGCGCAACGGCTCGAGTTGCGCTACACCGCGCTCAGCCTTCGCGCGCCGGAGCTGGTGACTTTCCGCTATCAGCTCGAAGGCTACGATCGCGATTGGGTCGAAGCGGGAACGAATCGCGTTGCGACGTACACGAAACTGGCGCCGGGCAGCTACACGTTCCGGGTCATGGCCACGAACGAAGATGGAGTGCGCAGCACCGGCGCGGCCCGGCTTGGTGTGATCGTCGATCCGCGCTGGTTCGAAACCTGGTGGGCGCGTCTCCTCGGCGTTGTGCTTCTGGCGGCCGTGCTGTGGGGATCGGTGCGGCTTCGACTTGCGACGTTGCACGCCCGCCACGCGGAGCTCGAAGCGATCGTGGCCGAGCGAACCGGCAGTCTGCGCGAAGAACGCGAACGGGCCGAGGCCGCAAGCCGTCAGCTTGCCGCCGCCAATGTGCGGCTCAGCGCACTGTCGTATCTCGACGGACTGACGGGCGTGGCCAATCGCCGGCGCTTCGACGAGGCGCTGGACGAAGCGTGTGCAAACGCGAATGCGTCGGGCGCGCCGATCGCGCTGGTGTTGATCGATCTCGATCATTTCAAACAACTCAACGACGCGCAGGGGCATCAGGACGGGGACGAAGCATTGCGCGCCGTGGCCGCGGTGCTCGCCGAACGAACGGAATCGCACGGCGGCCTTGCCGCGCGTTTCGGCGGCGAGGAGTTCGCCTGGCTGCTTCCCGGTGTGGCATTGGAGGAAGCGAAGGCCGAAGCGGAGATGCTCCGCACGACGATCCGCGACGCGTGCATCCGCCACGCCGGCGCGCAGCATGGCGTCGTCACGGCAAGCCTCGGCGTCTCTGCCAGCAGCGGAACGACGGCATTGACTCCGCTGGCGCTCGTCGCCGCCGCCGATGCAGCTCTCTACCGCGCGAAGTCGGGAGGCCGCGACCGCGTTGAAACAGAACCGATGTAGCGGCGTTCGACAAAGAGGTGGACCGCTACGGGTGTAGAGTTTTGCGACGATGGGCAGGCGTGATCGCGAGGGCCCGGCGCGCGAGCACAGGCCGTGAGTATCAAAGCGAATCGAACCCGGGAACGGACTTCGTCGAACGGAGCGGCCTGGTTGCCCTGGCTGGCGGCTGCGATCGGACTCGCGCTCACGTTATGGGCGTTTTATCCGGGCTATGTGTCGCAGGATTCGGCGGAGCAGTACCGTCAGGCACGCACCGGTGAGCTCAACACGCATCACCCTCCGTTGATGGCGTTGGTCTGGATGTTGACCGATCGGGTGATTCCCGGCCCGGGCGGAATCTTCGTGTTGTTTGCGCTGGTGTATTGGGCCGGGCTCGCTTTGGTGGCAGCGCACGCAACGCGGAGTCGCTGGGCGAAGGTGATGGCGGTGCTGGGCATCGGGTTGTGGCCGCCGATGATCGGTCTGCTCGCGCACGTCTGGAAAGACGTCGGTTTACTGGCGGCATTTCTGCTGGCCAGCGGCCTGCTGATTCGAGAGTCCAGGCGGCCGTCGCGGGTGTTATTGCTCGCGGCATTCATCCTGATCGCGCTTGGTGCAGGCTTTCGCCACAACGGTCTCTTTGCCGCGCTTCCGTTCATGCCTTACCTGGCGTGGCGCTGGTTGCGACCGGACAGACCTGTTGAGAAGAGCGCAAGGCCGCGGGTCATCGCCGTCGCGGCGCTGGCCGCCATTGCCGCGGTGACGCTCGCGCAGTTGCCGGACTATCTGCCCCAGGTCGAACGGCGCAGCATGTGGCCGACCGTTGCCTTGTGGGATCTTGCCGCGGTCTCGGTGGATGAGGGCCGCATCCTGATCCCCGATTCGCTGCTGCGACCGGGCCTGACCCTGCAGGAGATCGCATCGAATTTCGATCCGTCTACCAACACCAGCACGTTCCAGACGAACAAGATCGTGCTGAGCCTCTGGGCACCGTACACAACAACGCAGAATCGCGACCTGCTTCGCGCCTGGCTGGCTTTGCCGTTCGAACATCGCTCCGCGTACTGGAGGCATCGCTGGCGTCTGACCTGCCTGTTGTTCGGTTCCGGTGCGCAAGGCCGGCCAGTTGGCCAGGTGCTGCAACCCGAGTATCAGCAACTGGCCGGCAATCCGCCGATCGTTCCCAATCAAAGCGCCTTGAACCGTCCGGCGCTCATCGCCCTGGGGAGCGTGATCCGAACGCCGCTGTTCGGTGGCTGGCTCTATCTGACATTGTCCGTGCTCGTGCTGGTCAGCTGCCTTCGCCGGTCAGATCGCACGCGCCACGCGCTGGCGGCCACGATCGCGGCGTCAGGACTCTGTTACGCCTTGCCTCTGACTGTGCTTTCGGGCGCGGCCGATTTCCGCTATCTGAGTTGGCTGGTCGGCGCCAGCATGGTCGCAGCGCTGATGCGCTTCGGCACTGTCCCCGAGCCGGCGCCGGGTTCGACCGGGAAGCGTCGAAACAGAACCGATGCAGCGTCGATGAGCGGCTGAGTGATTGTTGTATCCTTCCAACTTCTCCCGACATTCGAAGGCGTCCGGGCCGGTTCGCGTGCAAGTGGTATCTCTTTTTGTCGTCCGCCATGAACGGCTGGAAATGGTCCGTCTAACGGTGTCGAGAGGCAGCGATGGCAGGGGACGCCACTACATTGACGGTTGGACAGGGAAGCCATGGGCAGCGCTGGATCGGAACCAGCGTCCGCCTGATTACAACGATCGCCGTTCTCGCGGGAGTGGGCGCTCTCGTACTGCCGCCGCGCACCCGCACTTCCGCGCAATCATCGCTGGCGTCACTCGTTTCCGCGTCGAGCACGGACGCGCGTCCGATCGAGCCGCGACTCAGCGGCGGGTTTGCCTGGGCGCCCTTCCGTTCTGCGACAAGAGACCATCGGCGAGCGGACAACGCGCTTGCGAACGCCATCAGCGAGACTCTGGCGGGCGTTCGCGGAGAGGCGACGCCTACGGCGCAGCAGACGGCCGGCGTCGCGCAGTTGCTGGCTGGCAACGCCCGCCAAGCGCTCGCCAGTTTGAAAACGGCGGCGGAGCCGTCGGATAAGCCGGCGGCCTGGAACGATCTGGCCGCCGCGTACTTCGAGACGGCGCGCATCTACGACGCGCCCGAGTTGCTCGCCGATGCTCTGGCGGCCTCGGATCGCGCGTTGTCGCTCAACCCGCAATTCGCCGAAGCGCTTTTCAACCGCGCTCTCGTAATCGAGCGTCTCGGATTGAAAGACGACGCGCGCGAAGCATGGCGGCGATACCTGTCCGGCGACACGACCGAAGGTTGGGCCGATGAAGCGCGAAACCGCATCAAGGCACTGGCGCCGGAAGAAGACTTTCTCGGTCTGCTGGACCGTCAGTACGACCGCGTCATCAAGGATCCTGCCGCGGCCACGGCACTTGTCCGGCGCGATCCGTTCAGTGCACGGGGTCTTGGCGTCAAGGAAGTCCTCGGCCGCTGGGGGAAAGCCGTGTTGCGCGGCGATCAGAAGGAGGCGGATCGTCATCTGGCCGTCGCCCGTCGCGTCGGCGCGGCGGTCGCCCTCGGCGGTGGCGATCACATGCTGGAGCGAGCCGTGACGGTCATCGATCAGGCTGATGGACTGGCGCGTACTGTCCTGGCTTCGGCACACGCCGACTATCAGGATGGCCTGAAAAGCAATGACGCCAGGCGTCCCGGCGATGCCGAGACGCTTTTCCGGCGCGCGGCGGCTTCGTTCGAGAAGGCGCGAAGCCCGATGGTTTCGCCGGCTCGCTTTTATGTCGGCGCCATGCTCTCCGAACAGGGACGGCCGAAGGATGCGGAACGGGAGATCGAAAGCCTTGAGTTATCCGAGGACTTTCCGGGCTATCAAGCGATCCGGCTCCGCCAGCTCGGCGCGTTCCACCTTTCCCGCGCCGACTGGGGAGAGGCCATTCGCATTCTGAAGAAGAGCGAATCGCTCTACGACCGACTGGGCGAGATTCAACGAGCGTCGGATGTGCGGCGGCTTCTCTCCATCGTGTATGACCAGACTGGCGATCCGGCTACCGCATGGAAGTATCGTCTGTCCGCTCTGCAGGGCATGGGCGTGCGATCCGATACCGCCCTCGAGAAGACTGTTGCGTCGGTCGCCGACGCAGCCATGCTTCGCCGCGAGTGGCGCACGGCGCTTTCGTTTCTCGACATCGAGATCCGGATCGCGCAGCGGCTCCACGACGATCTGCAACTGGCCGCCACGCTCCTCTTTCGAGCCGTGGTCCGCGACCGGCTGAACGACGTGCAGGGCGCGCTGGATGACGTCACGGAGTCGAAGGCGGTTCTGGCGCGGATCAAGGACCCGGCGTATGCCGCGTATCTGCGCGTTGCTTCGTTGCGCGCATCAGCAATGCTCACGACCACACCGCCGCAGGTCGCCGACGCGCAGCTCAGTGAGGCGATCGGTTATCAGGCTGCGCAAGGCGATCCGCTCCGGCTGCCGGATCTCTATCTGCAGCGAGCCCGCGCCCGCCGGAGGATCGGGAACGTTGCCGGCGCGAAAGAGGATCTTCAGAGTGGGATTGCCGGATTGGAGCGGCACCGCGAGTCGCTGCCGCCAGGCGAGGCGCGCTGGGGTGCGTTCCATGCCGCAGAGGAGTTGTTCGATGAAGCGATCGATCTGGCGCTGACAACCAACGACGCCGAAGCCGCGTTTCGATTTGCGGAACAGGCCCGCGCGCGCGCATTGCTGGATTCGTATGAACGCTCGCCGGTTCCCGAATACCGGCGGCTGCCTTCGCGCACGGTCGTCGTCGAGTATGTCTCTTTGCCGTCGCGGCTGATCATCTTCACAGCCGGCTCGTCCGGCGTGCAGGCCATTGCGGTGGAGTGCTCGCGCGAGAAACTCGCGGCCGAAGTCGACGCACTTTCGGTCATGGTCTCGCAGGCAAAGGCCACGGTGCCTTCCGGGGATGTTGCCGCGATGTACCGCCGTCTGATCGAGCCCGTCGCGCCGCAACTCCTCGGCGCGACGACTGTGGTCTTCGTTCCGGACGCCACGACGTCTCCCGTGCCATTCAGCGCGCTGGCCGATTCGCGCGGCGAGTATCTGATCGAGGGCCATACGATCGTGCGAGCTCTCAGCACGGCGGCATTCATCGCAGCGCGCGAACGAAAGGGTGAGCGAGGCATCGCACCGCGTTCGGCGCTGGTCGTTTCGAATTCTGACCCGGCCGCGGGCTCTGGCGCGCTGGCCTTCGCTGATTCGGAGGCGCGCCAGGTGGCCAGAACGTATCGAAGCGCGAAGCGCCTGGCCGACGATGCGGCGAATCTCGATGAGCTGACGAAGTTCGCGCCGGATGCGGACGCCATTCACTTCGCCGGACACGCCATCGGCGACGACAGCGGCATCGAGCCGGCCTCGATGGTCTTGCGGGAGAACGGGCATGAGCGGCGAGTCAGCGTCTCGGACATCAGCAAGCTCCATCTCCGGTCCAACTCGGTCGTTGTCCTGGCCGGATGCAATACGGCACGCGGCGAGCGCCGCGCAGCGGAAGGAGTGATCAGCGTCGCGCACGGATTTCTGACAGCCGGAGCGCCGTCAGTAATCGCTACGCTCTGGCCGATCGATGACGAGGCGTCATCGATTTTCTTTCCGCGACTACACAGAAGGCTTGCCGAGGGGATTCCGCCAGCCGAGGCGTTGCGCGAGGCACAACTCGAATCGATCCGCCGCGGCGACGTGCCAGCGTCGTTGTGGGCTGCGGTGCAGGACATTGGCAATTGAGGCGCTGTTAGACATTGCAGAGAGGAGAGAACCGTATGTACTCAGTCAATTTCGTTGGGTTGAACTATTTCAATGCCTGTCCGGGCGACGTAGAGGCCTGTGCGGTGGAAGACAAAGAGGCACTGATCCCGAACGGCTTGAATGGCGAGGACGGCGTTCCGCAACATTTTGCGAGTTTCTTTGTTGAGCGCTCACAATACGACTCTGACAATTGGTGGCCAGATCAGAAACTCAACCGAAAAATTACCTTGGAGGTGAAGCTGGGGGAGTTTCGTACGGTCGAGGTGATTGAGTTTCGGATTCCTAAGCAGGTCAGACTCTACTTCCGCTCTGACTGGGACGAAGTCAGGAACATGAATCTCGATGATGGGCTTCCGAAGCTTCAGGATGTCGATGGCTTTGAGCTCGATCCCGACGCGGCCACGAAACCCGACAGAGTCATCGCGAATGTCCCGATTCCCGGTGGGGATCTCGAGGTTTTCCGGTTTGGCTCCTCAGCGCTTGTGCGGTGGTCGATCATCAAGCACAAGATTCCCATCACCATCACAGCGTTCACCACTACAAATGAGAAGAGGCGCGTAACTCTCAAGAGATCCGACGAGCAACTGCCAACTGAGATTGTCTTTTCCAACACAGTCGAGCTCCTGCCTCATGACGGCAATGGGAACAACGGAGCGAAAACCGAGAGCCAGCAGCCGATGCCTCACGACGACCACACCATGAACATGGACCACTCTCCCGCCGCGAACGCCAACGGGAACAGCTCCAACGGAAATGGCAGTAGTGCGCATAGCGGACACAGTCACAGGTTATCCGGCCATTTCGCCCTCTACGCCAAGCTCGACAAGAACGAGGGTTTTGGCAAGTTCAAGAATCCACCGGTCCTTCCCGATGCGATGCGATTGAAGCCATTGCCATTCAGTCACGCCTATCTGGCGTATCTCAGTTCATTGGAGGAAATCCCAGATCCGCCGTGCGTCCCATCGTGCTGCGCAAAAGGCTAAAGGAGGCAAATGATGACTGCCATTGACGTTATCCCCGATCGGCGAGAGTTGGTGGAACGGACCATTAGAAAACTTCTCGGCCACAGAACCTATGTCGCGCAGGACCTGGAACTGCTCGACGCGCGCCTGGAGGCTCTTTACTACGACTTGTGTGGAACAAGTAGTGATCCTCAAGACGTGGAAACCTACAACGGTACGCTTGGCGTCTCGAAAGAGTTCGTCGACAAGTTTGAGGCGCCCGTGGGCCAATTGCGCTGGCGCGAGGATCTGGCGAAGGAATTCGAGGGCGATCACAATGATGAAGGTAACGTAGCCGGCCTTAGGTGGGGGTCAGGAGCGCTGATCGGTGACGACCTGTTTCTGACAGCCGGCCACTGTTTCGAGCAACACTATCGCGCATGGCAAGTCCCGAGCCGGGATGGCGTGCCGATATCTTCTAAGGAAATGGCCACACTGATGTACGTAGATTTCAAGTTCCAGAGGGATGGCGCAACGGGCGAGATCCGCCCGGGCCTCCCGTTTCCAGTCGAGGAGATGCTGGAGTTCTCGACGTCGAAGGTGGACTACGCGATCGTCAGGCTCGGAAGGGATGCGTCGAATAATTTGCCCGGCCAGTTATTCGGGAAACTGGCGGTGGCCGCGAAGGATCCAACTGCCCGGAATGCGATTCTCTGCATCATTCAACATCCGAATCGGAGAGAGAAGAAGATCGAGGCGGGCCATCTGATGGAGGTTCGCGACGGACGAATTGCGTATAACGACATCGGTACATTCGGCGGTTCGTCAGGCTCACCGATTCTGAACGAGGCAGGTGAAGTCGTTGGAGTTCATGTGAAGGGTGGCAGCCTCCCCATCGGAGGTTTCAACTCCGGCACGGCCATCAGCGCCATCCGCGCCGTCTCGAAACACATTAAGTAAGTATCGGGAGGCCGGCCCGGCCTCCCATCTCACACTCGGTCGCAGAATCCAGTAATGTAGCGCTCCGGTCCGCAGCCTACATGTATCGAGCACGCTGGAGTGCGCTCCTCGACGGTTTCGTCTATGCCGCCCTCACGATCCTTGTGTGGGGAGCGAATGCGTTGCAGCGGGGGTTGTGGCAGGACGATGTGCAGGCGCTGGGAGAGGTATTCCGGCGATCGTCGCATCCGTGGTGGGCGCTGCTCTCTCCCGACCCCGGTCCTCTGCGGCGTTTGACGCTGCTGGGGTCGGCGCTGGCCTGGGTCACGCCGCATCCGGTCTGGGCGCTGCAGATTCTTTGCGCGCTGATCTGGCTCGGGAACGGGCTGCTGGCGGGATGGATCGCCGGCCTGTTGCTGCCGGAGCGGCGATGGACGCGGTTCGCAGTCGTCTGTCTGACGCTGACCGCGACGAGTGACTTCGGAACCGGCAGCATGGTCGGGCTGGCCTACAACATGGCAGCACTGCTTCTTCTGGCGTCGATCGGTTGTGCGTTGCTCTGGATCCGCGGCGGCCGGATCGTGGCTTTGATCTCGTCGGCGATCCTTCTGGCGTGCTCGCTTCTGACGATGGAGGTCGCGCTGCCGGCGATGCCGTTTTTTGCGTTGCTGTTTATCTGGATCGCCGGCTGGCCTCCGAAGCGCCGGCTGATCGCTCTCTTCGCGGCGTGGGGAATCGTCCTCATTCCCGTTGTCATCGTGGAATGGGTCTTCCTGCACGATCCGAACAGCTACGCGTCGGTGGCGCTGGTCTCGATGTCGAAACGGGCGCTTCTCGGACGAACGCTCAAGTTGTGGCTCACCAACTTCGCGCCGTGGCGGTGGGTCTTCGCGCGGCCGCAGTGGTATGTCCGTCCGCCGGCGGTCACATCGACGGTGTGGATGGTCATCGGCGCATTGACGGCCGCGTTGCTGTTTCTGCTCCGAGGGCGAGCGAAAGAGGATGCTGATGGGCGCCGCAGCTTTCGACTGGCAGCGCTATTCGCCACGATGGCGCTGATCGCGAACGCTGCGTACGCCAACGTCTGGTTTTCCGAGCTTCACTATCGAACGCACATCCTGTCGCGCATCTGGGCATCGGCAGCCGTCGGCATCTTCGCCGGATGGATCGGCACGCGATGGCCGCGTATGAAGTGGGCAGCGATCGCAGGCGTGACGGTGTTCGTTTTCTTCGGTACATGGGGTGGAATGGAGCGCCAGGATTTCTTTCTCGTCACCTGGCGGCAGCATCAGCGCGAGCTCGCGTCGATTTTGGATGTTGCTCCGTCGCTTCGTCCGGGCACGGCCGTGATTCTTCGCAGCAATTCGACGTCGGGTCGCTATCTGGCCACGGAAGCCGACTACCTGACGAAGCACTGGTTGCGCCTTCTGTACGACGATTCGAAGCTGCGGACGATGCGAATCGATTCGCGGCGTGGAGGCGTTTGCGCTCCAACCGACGGCGGCCTGCTTTGCCGTGCCGAGGGGCAGGAGATTTCCTACGACAACAAGACGCGTGTGACGTTCTTTCGCTTCGACGAGCTGGTGGTCATGGACTACGACTCCGCGTCCGGAACCTACCGCTTGCTGCATTCGCTTCGAGAAGATCCGCTGGCCTGCGGATACGAAAGCGCGGCCGGACGCTATCGGCCGGAGAGCCGGATCATCAATGTGCCATGGACGTTGAGGCAGCAGCGGCTCTTACTTCTTCCGCGTTCGCGGCCGGGGCGCGGCGTTTGAGATCAGCGTATTCACTGCGTGCGAGACGTAGGCGGCCAGCTCCCGGTCGGTGATGAGGCCATTTAGCCCCTGCCGTCGCAAATGCAGCGCGCCGATGTAGGCGGTGTAGGCCAGCAGCGCCTGCTCGCGCGCCTCGACGCGGGCCAAACCGAGGTCGCGATAGCTTTCGAAAAGGAAGCGCATGCGGCGGTCGGAGATGCGGCGAATGCTGGCGGCCACTTCCGGATCGGATGATCCTGCCAGCGACACGTAGAGATCGTGGGGCAGGTGCGTTTCCATCGATTGTACGAAGAGCGCGGTCAGACGTGATTGCGCGTCGCGAATGCTGCGCACTTCTTCGAGCGCGATCCGATCCATCTCTTCCCAACGTTCCAGCGCTGCCCCAATCAATCCTCGGATGCCCTGAAAGTGCCAGTAGAAACTGCCTTTCGTCACGCCGAGCGATCGGGCCAGGCCGGGGATGGAGATCGACCCGAGGCCGTGGTCGGCCAGGGCTGCAAGGGCGGCCTCCTCCCAATCCGCCTTGGAGCGCGACGGAGCAACGTTCCTGCTACTTGTTCGTTTCACCATACCGGTCGGTATTGACAGCCTGATGCAGGCTGGATCATAGTCCATACCGACCGGTACGGTACGGACAAGGAGTGGAGCATGGCGATTCTCATCACGTTGGCTACGGAGCGGGATCGGAAGGTCATCTACCGGCTGCGCCACGAGGTCTACGCCCGCGAACTGCATCAGCACAGCGAGAACGAAGCGATGTCGCTGCGCGATGCGCTCGACGTCGACAACCTCTACATCGTGGCTAAAGTCGACCACGCGATCGCGGGATTCGTCAGCATCACCACGCCGAGGAACGGCGCCTATTCGATCGATAAGTATTTGCGACGCGAGCAGATCCCGTTCGCGATCGACGATGGCACGTACGAGATTCGCATCCTCACAGTCTTGCCGCAGCACCGGGCCAGCATCGTTGCGCCGGTTCTGATGTATGCCGCGTTTCGCTGGATCGAGGCAGCCGGCGGGACGCGCATCATCTCGATTGGGCGGCGCGAGATCTGCGGCCTGTACACGAGGATCGGATTGCGTCCCTTCGGTTCCGAGTTTCAATGCGGCTCCGTCACCTTCGTTCCGATGAGCGAGCGTGTGACCACGATCCGCGAAGGCTTTGTTCATTTCGGCGCGGTCCTCGATCGGATGGAGGAGGCGGCGCAGTGGGATCTCGTCATTCCGTTTCACAAGCCTGCCGATTGTTTCCACGGCGGCGCGTTCTTCGATGCCATCGGCGATGAGTTCGATCACCTCGACCGTAGCAATTCCGTGATCAACGCCGATGTGCTCGATGCTTGGTTCCCGCCGTCTCCGCGCGTCTTGGCGGAGCTGCGCGAGCACCTTCCCTGGTTGCTGCGAACGTCGCCTCCCACCGGCTGCGAGGGGATGATCCGGACGATCGCACGCTCCCGCGGAGTCGATGCCCGCTGCGTCCTTCCCGGCGCCGGATCGTCAGATCTCATCTTCCTGGCGCTGCGCGAATGGCTGACGCAGTCGTCGCGCGTGCTCCTGCCGGAACCGGCGTACGGCGAGTACGCGCACGTTCTCGAAAAAGTGATCCGCTGTCGCCTCGACCGGTTCGTGCTGTCGCGCGTGAATCAATACCGGATCG
>Ga0307511_10000439_pt1 | contig 44490 bp, 39 predicted proteins | sample 13_EM_MG_FD_200266 | JGI IMG/M metagenome (GOLD analysis project Ga0307511, IMG submission 200266) | Populus trichocarpa ectomycorrhiza microbial communities from riparian zone in the Pacific Northwest, United States - 13_EM | ecosystem: Host-associated > Plants > Roots > Unclassified | place... | reverse complement strand
GGTGCGGATGACGGAATCCATCGGGTTTGACCTTCGGAAGCAGGATAAGCTCACCGGGTGCGTGACGGTGAAATTGCGCTATTCTAATTTCGATACTGTTGTGAAGCAGAAGAGCATCGATTATGCCAATGCTGATCATTTGTTGTTGCAAACGGCGCAAGAGCTTTTTAAAAAGCTCTATGACCGCCGGCTCCTGGTCCGGCTGCTGGGCATTCGTTTCACCCGGCTGGTGCCGGGGAATTACCAGATTAAGCTCTATGAAGACACGCAGGAGATGATCCGGCTGTACCAGTCGATTGACGGTATAAAAAAGCGTTATGGAGAGAAATCCCTGATGCGGGCCATCGGGGTGAGGAGCCGGTGAGCGGGAAGGGGCTGTTAGCATGCATCAAAGCTGTAAATTTGCAGCTGCATGTACAATCCATTTCCACTCCTCAGTGAGCGCCTGCTTAAGGACCAGGTGGCCAAAGGCAAACGGTATTTTGTACGCCAGACTTTTGTCCGGGGAATGGATACCCGGCTGAAGGCAGCTTTTCTTTTGCGGGCTTATCCGGAGGAAGAGAAAGAGCATGCAGAAAAGCATGTAGCGGCTATTCCGCGGGACGTCAACGCCTGTTTATATGATGCCGTTATCCCGGAGCACCTGGAGAAACTTCACATTGCTGCCAGGCAACCTTTTGGTTATAAGGTCTTCTATGCAGGTAAAAAGGGAGTGGACTGGAAGCCGCCGGCCGTCTATGAGGAAAAGATGAGACATTATATCCGCCGCCATCATGGGGACTGGCGTTCTACCCGGGGAGGGGAGAAAATACAGGTTGGTCTCTATGAGGAATTTGGGGAACTTTTTCTTAAATTTAGTTACGATAGGGAGGAGGATATAATTCCTTTCGACGACATTGAAAAATACTGACCATGTGCCTTGATATTGCTTTTTATTCTGCGCTGCAACTTATCGATGACTATTTCCCGGACCTGGTCCATGACAATGAGATCAATTTCGATCTGGATATGGGCATGCATTTCCTGGCATTGGGGCATAACCGTTACCCGGTGATCACCCGGGAAGGGGATCATTACCACCGACGGCATTTTGAATGGGGCATCATCGCGGAATATATGGATACTCCGGAGAAGATCAAGGCTATGCGTAAATCCATGGTCAATGCCCGCAGTGAAAAGATACTGGAGGACCGGCGCTCTTTCTGGCACCGGATACGAAAGACGAGATGCCTGATCCCTGTGACCGGTATTTACGAGCACCGGGAGATCAAGGGCTGGAAGAATAAAATACCCTATCATATCCGGCTGAAGGACCGTCAGCTATTCTGCATTCCCGGGCTCTATCATTTTAATACGAAGATCCCCTCTGATCCTGAAACGGGTGAAATGCGGGGGATGTTCACGCTGGTGACGAGGGCTGGTAATGAAGTCATGCGACAGATACATAATAGTGGAAATAATGCCCACCGGATGCCTTTATTCCTGCCTAAGGAATTGGAGCAGGAATGGCTCAAGCCTGATCTTACCGATGAGGAAATGGCGAAGATACTGGCGTATGAAATGCCTTCTGATCAAATAGTTTATAATCCTGTCTTCAGCATTCGCGGCCGGACTCCCCGTCCGGATGGTAAACCGAAGACGGAGCCATTCGAGCATCCTAATTTGCCGCCGTTGGGGGAGGAGGGTGGAGGGATGCAGAAGGAGCTTTTTGGGGCGGGGTGAACTATTAAATGTTCTCTGTTCGCGATTCCCGAACAGAGAACATGGTAATGGACTTCACTTTTTTTCCAATTTTTTCATATGGGAGTTATTAAAGGTTTTTAAAGGGGAACCAAGGTAAGAGAAAAAACAACCCGTTTTAGAAAGTCTTTTGCACATAGGCTACTACGATATCCATCAACTCATATACCATTTCGTGGATATGCACGAAATGGTCCCCGATCGCCCGGTAGTTTAGTCCCATTGTATTACAACTATTTCACTTAATTTGCGGCCTTAAAGCAAAGTTCCGAACACTCATCTGTAAAACCATATGAATACAGCATATATTATTGATTCGGTACGTACCCCCATTGGAAAATATGGGGGCGGCCTCAGTTCTATTCGCCCGGATGATCTGTTGGCCCATGTGGTCAGGGCCTTGTTACAACGCAACCCGGGCATTGATCCGGCAGCTATAGAGGACCTGATTGCGGGAGATGCCAACCAGGCAGGGGAAGACAACCGGAATGTGGCGAGAATGGCGGCTCTGCTGGCAGGACTGCCGGTTACGGTGGCGGGTACGACGGTGAATCGTCTTTGCGCTTCGGGATTGCAGGCTGTGATGGATGCTTCGCGGGCGATTATGTGCGGAGAGGGGGAATTGTATATTGCGGGTGGTGTGGAAAGTATGACAAGGGCTCCTTATGTCATGGGGAAGTCTTCCCATGCGTTTAGCCGCAATACGGAAGTATTTGATTCTACGATCGGGTGGAGATTCGTCAATAAAAAACTGGCGGAGCAATACCATCCCTATTCCATGGGTGAAACAGCGGAGAATGTGGCCAAACAATGGAAGATAGGCCGGCAGGAGCAGGATGAATTTGGCCTGGCCTCCCAACAAAAATATTTTGCGGCCCTGGAAGCGGGAAAATGGAAGGAAGAAATTGCTCCCGTCGAGGTGCTGGGTGGGAAGGAGGAGAAGATCTATTTTGAAAAGGATGAGCAGCCGAGGCAGAGCTCCCTGGAGAAGCTGGCAGCTTTGCGTCCCGCTTTTGCCAAAGATGGCACGGTAACGGCGGGTAATGCAGCGGGTATAAATGATGGGGCTGCAGCGATGCTGCTAGCCAGTGAGGAGGCGGTGAAAAAATATCAGTTGAGGCCTGTCGCGAAGATCGTTAGTATGGCTATCGCCGGCGTCGATCCTTCCATTATGGGAATTGGTCCTGTGCCTGCCACGCAAAAAGCATTGAAAAGAGCCGGGCTGAAAATCGGAGACCTGGGACTGATAGAGTTGAATGAGGCATTTGCCGTGCAATCCCTGGCCTGTATCCGCGAGCTGGGGTTGGATACTACCAAAGTGAATGTCAATGGGGGCTCGATTGCCATTGGACATCCCCTGGGCTGCAGCGGAGTACGCATCTCTACTACCTTACTTCATGAAATGCAGCGAAGGGACCTGCGCTATGCGCTGGCAACCATGTGTGTAGGGGTAGGGCAGGGCGCTGCGGTGGTATATGAGAAAATATAACTGAAGTCGACGCGTTATAGAAAAAGTATGGAATTCAGGACAAAATTGGTAGTGAAACGCAGGAATAAGAAGGCTTATGTAGCCTATGCCGGCCTTTTTATTGCTATGCTATCCATCGTGATGGTCTTTGTTCCTTCCTGGCAGGACTATATCGGATGGGTCTTTGGTGGCGGACTTGCCGTGGTCGTCATCGGCGCTGTCATAGCCAGGGGGGATCTCATGAATTATGGCTTGTCGGAAGAAGAGTTGGTGGTATCGACGGGTGGGATTGATATCAGTGGGCAGTTTTATTCCATGAGCCAGGTCCACAAGATGGATTTTAACGTGGAAGCTTATGCGGGAAGGTATATGAATGACGGGGCGATGATCTCCGGCACCTCTTCCGATGGAATGACGAATCAATTGAGTTTCGAAGTAAATGGTAAATCCGTCAGTTGCGGATTTTTCCTCAGCAGCAAGGAGCATGCTGTAGAATTGGGCGGTGTATTCAATGAGTTCTACGAGCGGCATATCCCCTTCATTGAGCGGAATAAATCTACCCGCACCTATCTGTTCCAGATCTTGTCGGATCAGCAGGTGGAGGAATTCAAGAAAAGGTATGGGTATGCGTAAGGTGAATCCTTTGCTCAGATTGCCAGGCCTTGCAAGGAAAACTATTGCATCGTCTTAATCAGACTGCGTAAACTGTTCTCCGAGGGGTCGGTCATTTTCAGTTCCATATAAGTCTCCACTTTCCCATCCTGAATGGCTCCGCCGGTGAGGGTGAAGGCATCCAGCTTATTGAGTGCGTTGATTATTTTCTTATCTTTTTCGGAAGGTTCTCCCCTGCTCATTCCTTGCAGAAAGCCCATCACGTTCTTCAGATCGATGAACAGGCTGAAGGGACTGTCTTTCACCCGGGCGGGTATGAAATCCGTACTTCTTTTACCGGAATTGCTGAACCAGGCGTCCGTCAATTCCTTGCTGCCGCTGATCACGAGGATATTGTCCTTCAGGGTATAGGTGCTCTTGACCATGCTAAGCAGGCTCTTGTGCGGAGCCGACCCTGCAGAGTCAGGTGCCGTCGTGTCCTGCAGCAAATTCATTTTGCCGGCCAGCTTCATGAAAGAAGGCAGGTCATCGATGGTCGCTACCAGGTATATGGAAGGCTGTTTTTTCCCGGAAGAATCAACCGGTTTATTGGCAGGATCCACAACGGCCAGCAAAATATCACCTTTAAAGGAGTGAATAATATTGTCTACGGTCAGTTCCTTTTTCGCCAGCATAGAGTCGACCTTAGCGCGGCTTTTAGTTTTATCCAGCATTTCTCCGATGGCTGACGGATCAAAATGCAGATTGATCATCGCCAGCAGGTCGCCTTTCGGCAGCCGGGCTACCAGGTCGGTATTCAAAGGCCTGCCGGCAAATTTTGCGTAGAAAGCCAGCGAGTCCGGCGGAAAGGCGGTGGTACTTTTCAAGGTGATCTTTCCCGCTTCAAACCGCAGGGCGCTCAGGGTATGGGCCTTTGATTGGTATAGCGTGTTCATGGCCTTGGAAAAACCGGGGTCTTTGCCGTGGCCTTTTTTCATAATATTTTTTGCCAGCATGGAAATGCCCGTACCCCGCGGAGCCCACATATGGATGTCGGCATCGTCGGAAAATCCGGCTTTGAAGACCGGGTCGGTGGTATAAACGGAACCGTCAAAGCCTTTGAGAGCGGCAAAGCTCTTTTTGGCGGCCTGGATGGTATAGTTAGGCATCGGGTGCTGAGGTTTGGCTTGCTGAGAACCTTTGGACGAAGACAACTGATCCCCGGCACCGGGCTTAATGATCGTTATCACGGCAAAGTCTTTATCCCAGGCGACGCCGTATTTATCTTTTCCGGCTGCGCGGCCTTTATTGGGATAGCTGAAGAAGCGGAGGCCTGGCTCCTCCTTACTCAGGAAAGCCACAAATTTCGCGGAGTCTGCCAGATGGAAGAGAATGGTAGTATAGGTAACACTATCCAGGTTGCCTTTGATGGTCTCCGTGACAAAAAAGTCTTTAGTGATATTGATACCCGTTGCAAATGGGTTTTTCATCATCTCCATCATATGGCCGGACTTGTTGTCCTTCGGGTTCATGGGGAACTTGCCTATGAGGTCCTGCCAGTTGAGTTTGGAGACGAGCGCAGGGACATTGACCTGGTAGACGCTGGTAGCATCCGGAGGAAGATGCCGGAATAGGGGGTTGTCCTGTGCGAAACTATGAAGGTTGACGAAGCTGCTGAAGAATAAAAAGCAGGAAAGGAGTTGTTTCATAAAAATTTTACCCATTAGTAGGGTGACATGAAAGTACGGCAAAAAGAGGAATTACCCAAACAGGGGCTTTGCTGTCTTTCAGAAGATTTGAGATTGATTTTCAGTTTGTTAGTTCTTGAACAAATTTGAACTTATTTGAACAGGCCCTGAATGGGGCGCCTCCTTTTCCAACCTCAATTTTGGAATGCCCCGTCTTTCGTTAATCCTTTCAAATTTTAAAAATCAAAGCATGAACAAATCGATCCCCGCATTCGCTCTCCTCTTACTAATTCAGCTTTCCGGCATGGCCCAGAAAAACAAATCCGCAGCGGCTACGGAGCTAAAAATATCCATGACCGCCGACAGATGGGAATTTCAACCGCAGAAAGTGGAATTCCTGGAGTATAAATCCGTTCCTGCCATGAGGATCCTGGCAAGGAATGAGCAGGCTGTGCTGAAAGACTTTCATTTCAGCAACGGTACGATTGAGTTTGATATGGAGCCGGAGGACCGGGCATTTGCAGGAATTTATTTCAGAAGGACGGATAAGCAGGAGAACGAATATTTTTATTTGCGAACAGGGGATGCCGGCAATCCGCAGGCAATCGATGCCGTCCAGTATGCCCCCATCGTTAAAGGAGTGCTGCTATGGGATATGCTTCCCTGGTACCAGGGGCCGGCCTCCTTTAAAAAACAGCAGTGGAACCATATTAAACTGGTGGTGTCAGGAGCGGAGATGCTGGTATATGTCAATGATCTCAACCGGTCCACCCTTGAAATTCCCAGGCTGGAAGGCAACAATACAGATGGAGGCCTGGCTTTTGACGGTATGGGATATATCGCCAACCTGGTGATCCGGCCGGGTGTGACCGAAGGACTGAGCCCGGTGGCAGGTTTTGACCCCACGCATCAGGACCCGCGTTATCTGAGAACCTGGGCAATGAGTCAACCGGCATCCTTACCAAAGGGGCGTGAGCTCTCTATGGACGATCTTCCGAAGTCCGACAGTGGCTGGGAAAAAATAGAAGCGGAACGAAGGGGCCTGGTGAACCTGACCCGTATCTATGGAAAAAGCGAAAGCCGTCGGATGGTGTGGCTGAAGGCCCGGCTGAAGGTGAGCACTGAGCAACAACGCCGGGTAGCATTCGGGTTCAGCGACGAAGTGTGGGTGTTCCTGAACAGTAAACTTCTTTTCGTGGATAAGAATATCTACATCGCCCCGATCAGAAAGGAGCCGGACGGAAGATGTTCGATCGAAAATGCGTCCTTCACCTTGCCTTTGGAGGCCGGCGTGAATGAATTGCTGATCGGCGTGTCCAATGACTTCTATGGATGGGGGATTATCGCGCGATTGGATACGATGGAGGGGATTGAATTGCTGCCCTGATTGCTCCGTGACTGCTGAGTGTGAATGATCTATGCCTCTCTTGCCGGGACCGGTGGTGCTATTCCATAAAAACGGATCCGGGCGGCATACGGTCTGCCTGTGAAAAAGACCGGAGATATCCGGCTTTGTAGGGAGCCAATGCTGCATCCTTGTGCTGAGCCTGGAGACTATTGCATAATCCCAGCAACGACCACCCGTTGCCTGGATTAAATACAAGGTCTTTGCGGTAAACGTTTTCGGCCATGGAGGGCCTGCCTAGTTTTAAAAGGTAGGCCCCTAAGAACTGGCGGGCGGGGATCATCCAATCCCTTGGCTCTTCATAGATCAGGCCATCTTCTGTTTGTATCGCCTGTTGGAGACTGCTAATGGCGCTCTCGTATTTTTTTTGGGAGAATAAAATAGCTCCGTTCAGAATTCCTTCGGCTATGCCCGCTCCCTGTAAAGGAGTATTAAACGGGATATCTCTTTTGGTTAAGATGGGATCTTTTGCGTCGTTGCGCAATTGAGAAAGCTGCCCGGCCGCTGAATCCGGATGGCCGGTATAAACAAAAGCCAGTCCCCTGCTGAAATGATACAGCACCCGGGCATAAGGCCATCGGGCATCCGGCCCTATGCTGTCCTGTAATAACTCTTCCCATTTACCAAGCCTTACCAGGGTAAGGACCGGTATCATGTACAGGTACTGATCATCCGTTTTGTCATAAGTCGGGGAAACCCTGTTGCGGCAGTGCCTTGCGGCAGACATGCCTTTTTTGTACATGCCCCCGCTCAGGCCGCAATATGTTTGTACCGCGAAATAGTGAATGCTATGTTGGTTAAGGGAAAGATTTTTTGCCAGAGAATCGTAATGACCGAGGGCCTCATCCGCCTTGTCATTTGCTTCAACCCCCTGGGCATACAAGCCTGTCCTTTCGTATTCATGGCTGGACATATGCACCATATGGGCCACACCGGGGAAAAGTCTTTTTAACGCCTCCGCATTGGCAAATGCTGTTTCGGGTTGACGGGAGGCTTCCGTCAAGTGAATATAATAATGTAAAGCGGCCGGATGATCGGGCCTCTTTTTCAACAAACCGGCACAAAGGTCCACCAACTCTGTTGTCCATTCCTTTGCCGAACCATCCGTATTCCAGAAATCCCAGGCATGCATCAGCATGGTCGCATCTATATAAAGCGCCGTGATATCCTGGTCGTCCGGGTATTGGGAGATTAGTTCCCGCATTCCCCGGGCATAAGCCATACTTAAACTGGCTCTTTGCCGGTCAGCGGTATCCGGAGAATACCTGCGTCCCATTACCTCTATGAGCTGTTTTTCCCTGGCAGAAGCATGGCTGATGTTCTGGTTCATCAATTCCAATACGGCCGGTACTCCCCGGGGCATTTTATAGATGTAGGCTGCATTATAATTCGGCCCCATTGCCAATGCCTGTCCCCAATAGGCCATCGCGCAATTGGGGTCAAAACGGGCTGCTTCTTTAAAGGAGGCAACGGATTCCCGCATGTGGTAGCTATAATACATCGTCAATCCCTGGTTGAAATAATACCGGGCGCTATCGCTATTGGTAGAAATGGGATAAGAATAATGTCCCCAACCGGGGAGGGGGCCGATGAACTTTCCCTGTGCTGTGGTATCGATATATTCCTGGGAGTAAGCGCCACAGGAGATAGCATTGTTCTTTTTCAGCTCCATAATGGAGAAAGGCTCTTTGTGGGGAGACCATAACAGAACAACTCCCAGTAAGGAAAAGGGAATTGCAAAAGAAAAGAGTATGTTTTTCATTTTAAATCATAAATATCATCACAATCAACAAATGGGTTGTAATTGGTAATATAAAGATTTTAAAATGAAAAGCCAAGGAGTTGCTCAAAGGAGATGCTAGTCTGGGCACTACTATCGAGATCCTTTATTTTGCAGGATCTGTTATTTAATTCTTCATTCCCGATGATCACCGCATAGCGGATGTTCTTCTTTTCCGCGTATTTGAACTGCTTGTCGAATTTTGCCTGTTCGGGATAGAGTTCGCAGCGGACGCCTTTGTCCCGGAGCTGCTGCATGAGCCCGAAAGCGGCCCTGGATTCCGCTTCTCCCAGGTGGAAGAACAATACCTGCGTTCCGGTGTGTACGTCTGCCGGAAAGAGTTGCAGTTCTTCCATGACATCGTAGATCCTGTCTACGCCGAAGGAGATGCCTACCCCGGGGATGCCCGGTACGCCGAACAGGCCTGTGAGATCGTCGTAACGGCCGCCGCCGCCGATGCTACCCATCTGTACGTTGCCTGCCTTTACTTCGAAGATGGTCCCGGTATAATAGTTGAGGCCCCGGGCGAGGGTGAGGTCGATGGTGAGGGAGGAGTCTCCCTGGGACTGGCTATACTCCAGCAGGTACTCCAGCTCTTCGATTCCTTTCAGGCCGGTGTCGTTGCCGGTGAAGAGGATTTTTAATTTGTTCAGCTTATCGTGACTGCTGCCGTCGAGGCTGAGGTATTTTTCGATGGTGACGATCTGGGATGGTGTAAGCTCCCGCTGAGCCAGCTCTTCCTTAACCTTTTCCAGGCCTATTTTGTCCAGTTTGTCGATGGCTACGGTGATATCGGTCATTTTATCGGCTCCGCCGCAAATTTCGGCCAGGGCGGCGAGGATCTTCCGGTTGTTGACTTTAATATCTACTCCGAGTCCCAGTTTGTTGAAGACGGTGCTATAGATGGCTGCCAGCTCCACTTCGTTGAGCAGGGATTGGCTCCCCACTACGTCTGCATCGCACTGATAGAACTCCCGGTAACGCCCTTTTTGCGGCCGGTCTGCCCGCCAGACGGGCTGGATCTGGTAGCGTTTGAACGGAAAGCTGAGCTGTCCATGGTTCATGGCCACATAACGGGCAAAGGGTATGGTGAGGTCATAGCGTAATGCCCGTTCGGTAAGGGCTGCATCATTTTTCCCCTGTAATACTTTTTCAAAGGCCGCTTTAGCCTTGTCGATGTTCCTGGGGTCGCCCAGGCCGTTGTTGAGGATCTTGAAAATAAGCCGGTCCCCTTCGTCCCCATATTTGCCCATGAGGGTGTCGAGCTGCTCCATTGCCGGGGTCTCCAGTGGCTGGTAGCCATATAGTTCAAAAACGGTGCGGATGGTGCTGAAGATATAGTTCCGCTTGCGGACGGTGGCTGCTCCGAAATCGCGGGTGCCTTGTGGCAGGGATGGTTTGCTCATTGCTGTTCTTTTTTTACCGGGGTGGAGGGTACCCCATAATGCTCAATAATCTTGTCGGCGGCTTTGTCAATCATCTGGTATACTTCGTGGTATCCGGATTCGGGTCCGGACCAGGGGTCGGGGACATCTTCATTGCGGCCGGGGTGGACCTCGTTGAGGAGCAGCTCTACTTTGGAGGGATCGAATTGCCGGCCGGCGATCCTTCGCATTTCCCGCACGACGTCCTCTGCCATTGCATAGATTTTGTCAAAGCGCTGAAAATCATCGGCTGTGAACTTCCGGGCCCGCTGCCGGCTGATATCGATCCCATTCATCCGGGCCACTTTTTGGGAGAGGAGGTGGGGGGCTTCTCCGATGTGGATGCCGTTGGTGTCTGCGCTATCCACTTCCCAGTTCAGTCCAGCCTCTTGGGCTTTTTGCTGAAGGATGGCTTCCGCCAGCGGGCTGCGGCAGATATTGCCCAGGCAGACCATTAAAAAAGAGGCGGGTGTGCTTTCTTTGTGCATGGGCGCAAAAATAAGCTACAAGGGGGGACTTTAGGCTGGCTTTAACAGTGATTTTTATGGAAATGGTGGAAGGGATGTGTCTTACTATACGGAAACAGAATAGTATGAAAGGAGGCAAAAGGCGGTTGAGTGGGGGAGGAAAAGCAACGAGTGGAGCAGGGAGAAATTTTATATTAATAAGAATTTAATAAGTAATAGACCTTATACGGTTGATTCTTTTTGGTGTTATTTCATTAATTTGCCCGACCAACAACTGAAAACTCTGGTTAAAAATGGAAAATGGGGCTCCGGATAGGCGAAAAAAGGGTTATGCTCTGAGGAGGGCCATCCTGGATTATGGGATGGGTGTGATGATCTTCGGATTTGGGGTATTTTTCCTGATAGCCCCCAAACTGGGATACGATTTTGGGATGACTAACTTTTCCCGTTATGGCTTTTCCGGTCTCTGCCTCCTTTACGGAGGGTTTCGTGTTTATCGCGGGTACAAACAAAACTATTTCCATTGATGCGAGTTGCTCTCCGGCATATCTTTAATAATGGTAAAGGCCTTCTGATTGGGATTACTACCTGTCTGTTCCTGGGGGGGTGTGGCAGTAATGGGAATAAAACTCCACAGGAGTCCCCTACTTCCGGTACCCTTAATATCAGTGTGGACGAATCTTTTCGTCCCGTTATCGATTCGCAGATACAGGTTTTCGAATCCTCTTTTCCCAATGTAAAGATCATCCCTCATTATAAGCCCGAAGCGGAGTGCTTCCGCGACCTGGCTACCGACAGCACCCGGATGGTGATTGTTACCCGGGGCCTTAGCCGGGACGAAGAGAAGTTCTATGTAGATTCCTTTCACCTGACCCCGACGGTGGGACCGCTGGCCTACGATGCGATCGCTGTGATCGTAAACAATACATCAAAGGATTCCATATTTCAGATAAAGGATATCCACGCGATGCTGGATGGTAGTGATCTACAACACCAACCGGTGATGGATGGGCTCTCTGCTACCAGTACGGTACGTTATGCCATCGATTCGGTATTGAAGGGACAACCCCTGGGCAAAAATGTAGTGGCAGCCAGGTCCAGTGAGGAAGTGATCAATTATGTGGCGTCCAATCCCCGGGCGGTGGGCTTTATCGGGGTGAGCTGGATAGGGGACCAGGACGATCCCAAGCAGGTAAGTTTCCTGAAAAAGGTAAATATTGCAGCCCTGCGTTGTGTAAGTTGCCTCGGCGAGACTTATGTTAAGCCCTATCAGGCAAATATTGCCTTGCGACGCTACCCATTGGTGCGGAGTTTGTATTATATCTTAAAGGAGAATTACAGCGGGGTCGGGAACAACTTCGTGAATTTTCTGCAATTTGAAAGGGGACAGTTAATTTTCAGCCGGGCATATCTCTGGCCTTCAAAGATGTCCTTCCAGGTACGTGATACGCAAATCAACAATTAATATAAATCAGTTTCATAAAAGGTATATTTCACAAAAATAATAAACCAGATTTTTCTAAATTTACACACATTAAACAGCTAAAGTACATGAAGAAGATGCGATTCAGCTTACTTGTGGCGGGCGTTGTAAGTCTCTGCAACGTGGCATTTGGTCAAACGGTCGATCAGGGCAAAAAGTTCCTTTATTATCAACGGTATAAGAGCGCCAAGGATGTTTTCGATAAGTTACTGGCCTCCAATCCCAATAATATTGATGCGGTATACTGGCAGGGGCAGACGTTGCTGGATATGAAGGATTCCGTAGCGGCGGAAGCGCTCTATTCCAAAGCATTGCAATCTAATGGTAATGCTCCTCTGCTGCTGGTTGGCATGGGGAATATCGAGTTGCGCAAAGGGAAGGTCACGGATGCCCGGCAACGGTTTGAAACGGCGATCAGTCTCACCAAGAGCAAGGATGTCAATGTGTTGAATGCCGTCGGAGACGCCAATATCGATGCGAAGGCGGGAGATGCTGCTTATGCGGTGGAAAAACTGAACCTGGCTACTCAGACGAAGAATTTCAACAATCCCGAGACTTATGTTCTTTTAGGAGATGCTTACCGCAAGCTGATCGACGGGGGGAATGCCGTACAGTCTTACCAGAAGGTCCTGACTATCGATCCTAAATATGCGGAAGCCAAGTATAAGATCGGGAAGATCTATCTCACCCAGAATAATAAGGAGTATTTCCTTCCGGCTTTTGAAGAGGCCATTCAACTGGACCCAGCCTATGCTCCGGCGTATTATGAGTTATTCTATTATTACTATACCCGGGACGTGAACAAAGCCGGCGAATACCTGGACAAATACATTGCGAATACCGATCAGGGACCGGAAGTCGAGTACACCAAGACCGATCTGTTGTATTCCTCTTCTAAATTTGCGGATGCCAAGGCAAAAGCCCTGGGGCTGATCACCTCACTGGGGGATAAGGTTGCTCCCCGTATGTACAAGATGGTTGCTTACTGCTGCGATACGCTGGGAGACCTGGCCTGCGCCAAACAATATATCACGACCTATTTTCAGAAACAGGATACTGCTGCCATTATTGGCGGGGATTATGCGGAGCGTGCCAATATCAGTGCGAAAGCGTCCGATACCGCCACTAAGCTGACGGCGATCGCCGATTATAAGTTAGCTATCGACAGAGATACTCTTCCTGAATTTAAGGCCAGGTACATTGCTGCAGCTACCGACCTGGTTAAAAGACTGGGGAACAAGCCAGCTATGGCAGATCTGGCGGCTATTGTCTATAATAGCAAGAAGAATCCTGTGAATACCGATGTGTATAATTGGGGTATGGCCAATTATCAGGCGGGTAATTATAAGACGGCCGACAGCATTTTCTGTGGTATTTATGAATCCAAATACCCTACCGAGATCTATGGATATCTCTGGTGCGCCCGTAGCAAACAGGCCCAGGATGACACGCTGAATTCAAAGGGCCTGGCTGTAGAGGCTTATGACAAGCTGGCCCAGGTGGCCCGTGGTCTGGATTCCACGGCAAAAGCCGCCAATAGCGGGGATTCTACCAAGTACAAGAGCCAGATCCTTAATTCTTATTTTTTCCTGGCCGGTTACTATAATGATATTAAGAAGGACAAGCCCACAGCCATCACATATATGGAAAAAGTGCTGGAAGTAGATCCTACCAATGCTTCAGCGGCACATATCATTGAGATGCTGAAGAAAAAACCTCAGCCTGCTGCCAGGCCTTCAACAGGGACTGCCAAGCCGAAAGCGGCGGGGGCGAAGTAGGGGCCTTATAAATAGCTAAGGAAAGCCGCCTCAGTAATTTCTCCACTGAGGCGGCTTTCTTTATTTTGGGATTTTAATTCTAATAAATTGGAATTTCCATCGGCTGGCTTATTTTTGCGGGGAGTAACCTAGTAACTCTTTTTAAAATGGATATCTTTCTACTACAAGCCAATACCCTTTCAACTGAATCTAATCTAAATAATTCCTTTAGTTATTTTCCGATCGGTGTTCAATTGCTGTTTGCGATTGGATTTGTGGTGCTGGTCCTGGGTGTCACCCATCTTCTGGGCCCCAAGCGTAGGACTGCCGAAAAACTCCAAAACTTCGAAAGTGGCATCGATGCTGTGGGTAATGCCCGCCAGCCGATGGCTATCAAATATTTTTTAGTAGCTATCTTATTTGTCTTGTTTGATGTGGAAGTGATCTTTTTCTACCCCTATGCGGTGAATTTCCGTGGTCTGGGGTGGGCAGGTTTCACAGAGGTATTATTGTTTGTGGGTTTCTTCCTGGCAGGCTTTCTGTACATTATTAAGAAAGGGGCCCTGCATTGGGAAGATTGATCCTTTGTGCAGCGATCCCGGGGCAATAGAGGAGGTAAGGGACTGGGGGACAATAATATTCCGGTAATCCTGTTAGTTAAAGGATATTATCGATTGCTAGCCAGATTATGATTGGATTAAATATGATACAGGCATGAACCCCACTCATGCTGCTATTGTTTATAATCCTGTTATCATACTTCATTGGCATTTAAAAAATTTAAGATATGGCTCGTCCGGTAAGGTTCAATATTCATCCCATTCAAGCTGATGTGAAAGACAATATCAGTTTGGCCAATATGCCTGAAGGCTATACGGGGGAAGGCTTCTTCGCTACCAGTTTAAACAATGTGGTAGGCCTTGCCCGGAAAAATTCTCTCTGGCCCCTGCCTTTTGCTACTTCCTGCTGCGGTATCGAATTCATGGCTACTATGGCTTCCCACTATGACCTGGCCCGCTTTGGCGCTGAAAGGCTGGCATTCTCTCCCCGGCAGTGTGATCTGCTGATGGTGATGGGGACTATTGCCAAGAAGATGGGGCCGATCTTAAAACAGGTGTATTTGCAAATGGCAGAGCCTCGCTGGGTGATGGCTGTAGGAGCCTGCGCCTCCAGCGGCGGAATCTTCGATACCTATTCCGTATTACAGGGAATCGACCAGGTGATCCCGGTGGATGTATATGTTCCGGGTTGTCCGCCCCGGCCCGAGGCGATCCTGGATGGCTTCATGCGGATACAGGAGCTGGTGGGACAGGAAAGTCTGCGCCGGAGAACCGGGGACCAGTACAAGGAATTAATGCAGAGTTACGGGATTCAATAGCCCCCTACCCCCCAGCCCCTACCCCCTAACCCCCTAAAGGGGGAGTAGAACGGGGAGTAAGAATTCCGGAAGATACTTGAACGAATAATAAGAATTGAAATGACCGAAACCAATGATAAGAGCAGCGAGTTACCCAACTCCCCCTTTAGGGGGGTGGGGGGCTTGACCAACGAAACAATTAAAGAGCGGCTGAAGGCTAAATTCGGGGACGAGCTGTCTCATTTCGAAGAGCCCTATGGCTTGCTGACCTTCGAAGCGCCTAAAGATCTCAACCTCAAAGTGATGCAATTCCTGTTCGATGACGAGGAGTTGCGTTTTCAGTTTTTAACGGATCTATGCGCCGTTCATTATCCCAATCAGCCCGGCAGGGAATTGGCCGTCGTCTATCACCTGCATAACCTGGTAGACAATATTCGTATACGTTTTAAAGTATATACGCCCATTGAGCAGCCGGATGTCTTTACGGCCACCCAGCTTTATTCTTCGGCGAATTGGATGGAGCGGGAAACATTCGATTTTTTTGGGGTGAATTTCGTGGGACATCCCAACCTAAAGCGTATCCTGAATGTGGATGAGATGGTGTATTTTCCTATGCGTAAGGAGTTTCCGCTGGAAGATCAGACGAGGATCGACAAGGATGATGCTATGTTTGGGAGATAGCCTAACGGCCGAAGGCTGTTAGGGCGCCGGCAGACATAACCGAGTGAAACGAAGGTTACGAACGAGGAAAAAGCGAGGAACGAAGCTTTGACGAAGTTCAATGGTGGGTTCAGGCCGCTTCAGCGGCCGTCGATCATAGAATGAATTATATTTTAATAATTAAAAATAAATAGCCCCTTTCGGGGTTCGGGGTATGAGTACTGAGCATCACATAAAGCTACCGGAAGGAAGCATCGAGAAGACTACTACCACCCTCAACCTGGGTCCCACGCATCCTGCGACGCATGGTGTGTTTCAGAATATTGTGGAGCTGGATGGGGAAAGGATCGTCTCTGCGGAACAGACGGTGGGATATATTCACCGGGCTTTTGAAAAGCTGGCAGAGCGGCGTCCTCTTTTCCAGATCACGACGCTTACGGACAGGCTGAACTATTGTTCTTCGCCGATCAATAATATGGGCTGGCATATCACCTGCGAGAAGTTGCTGGGGGTGAAGACGCCCAAAAGAGTGGATTACCTGCGGGTAATCATTATGGAATTGTCCAGGATCTCGGATCACCTGATCTGTAATTCTGTGGTGGGGGTGGATTCCGGGGCTTTCACGGGCTTTCTGTACGTGATGCAGTACCGGGAGCTGATCTATGAGATCTATGAGGAGATCTGCGGATCTCGTCTTACGACGAATATCGGGCGGATCGGTGGTTTTGAACGCAATTTCACGCCTACGGCCTTTCAGAAGCTGGATAAGTTCCTGGCGGAGTATCCTGACGTGCTGAAAGAGTTTGAGAACCTGTTCACCCGCAACCGTATTTTTATGGAGCGTACCATCGGGGCGGGGCCTATTGCTGCAGAAAGGGCGTTGAATTACGGGTTTACCGGTCCCAATCTCCGGGCTGCCGGCGTGGACTACGATGTTCGGGTGCATACGCCTTATTCCAGTTATGAAGATTTTGAATTCGAGATACCGGTAGGAAATACGGGCGATTGCTATGACCGCTTCCTGGTGCGTAACCAGGAGATGTGGCAATCGTTGCGGATCATTGAACAGGCTTATGCCAAGGTGAAAGCTTTTACGGGCGCCGAGGCGGAAATCTATCATGCCGATGCGCCGGCCTATTACCTGCCGGAGAAGAAGGACGTCTATACGAAAATGGAGGCCCTGATCTGGCATTTTAAGATTGTGATGGGGGAGACGGAAATTCCTCCGGGGGAAGTGTATCAGTCGGTGGAAGGTGGCAATGGGGAATTGGGATTTTACCTGATCAGCGATGGGGGAAGGACGCCTTATCGGCTGCATTTCCGGAGGCCTTGCTTTATTTATTACCAGGCCTATTCGGAGTTGACCAAGGGGGCGATGTTGAGTGATGCGGTGATTGTAATGAGTTCGCTCAACCTGATTGCAGGCGAAATGGATGCCTAACGCGCGGGAGGCGCGTTGTGAACGAGACAGAGCGAAGCGCCGGCGAAGTTCACAGAAAAATATGCGCTCAGGCTGCTTTAGCAGCCGTTGAAGAGAAGATCAATAGAATTCCTGTCGATGAACGGAGCGTCGCAACGATGATGAGGAAAGATATAAGGCCGATCAACATATGATTTTACATTTTTGAGATATGATTAAATTTTCAGACGAGAAGTTAAAGAAGGTAGCCGAAATAGTCGCCCGTTATCCGGACGGCAAGCACAAGAGCGCCTTATTGCCTGTATTGCACCTGGCGCAGGAGGAGTTCGGGGGCTGGCTTAGCTCGGAGACTATGGACTATGTGGCGTCACTCCTGAAACTGGAGCCGATCGAAGTGTATGAGGTAGCCACTTTCTACTCTATGTACAACCTGAAGCCGGTGGGGAGGTATCTGTTCGAGGTGTGTCAGACGGGTCCCTGTATGTTGAATGGCAGTGACCAGATTATCGAGTATATCAAACAAAAGCTGAATATTGGGGTAGGAGAGACAACGGCTGACGGAATGTTCACCCTGAAGACCGTGGAATGCCTGGGAGCCTGCGGGTATGCTCCCATGATGCAATTGGGCAAACATTTCCGCGAGCATCTTACCAAAGAAAAAGTGGATCAGATCATTGAAGAATGCAGGGGCACGGCAGCAGCGAATAATTAACCTCCCCCTGACCCCCTGAAGGGGGAAGGGCCTGGAAAAGATTTTTATATGGGTAGCAGAAAATTATTGATCGACAAAGTAAATGTTCCCGGCATCCGCGGCTTTGAAGTGTATCGCCGGGAGGGCGGTTACCAGAGCGTGGAAAAGGCCCTGAAGACCATGACCCCTGACCAGGTGACGGATGAAGTGAAGAAGAGCGGACTTCGTGGTCGTGGCGGTGCGGGTTTCCCTACGGGCATGAAATGGAGTTTCCTCGCGAAACCCGAAGGAGTACCTCGTTACCTCGTGTGCAACGCGGACGAGTCGGAGCCGGGTACCTTCAAGGACCGTTATCTGATGGAGTTTCTTCCCCACCTGCTGATCGAAGGATTGATCGTCTCTTCGTATGCCCTGGGCAGCAAGAGCACCTATATTTATATCCGGGGCGAATACGCCTGGATCCCCGATATCCTGGAACAGGCTATTGACGAGGCAAAAGCCAATAACTTTCTTGGCAAGAATATCCTGGGAACGGGTTATGACCTGGAGATCTATGTACACCGGGGAGCCGGCGCCTATATCTGCGGGGAAGAGACGGCCCTGATCGAGTCGTTGGAAGGCAAGAGAGGCAATCCCCGCATCAAGCCCCCTTTCCCTGCGGTGAAAGGTGTTTGGGACTGCCCTACCGTGGTCAACAATGTGGAGACCCTGGCGGCGATCGTTCCGATCCTGAATATCGGAGGGGAAGAATATGCGAAGATCGGGGTCGGCAAGTCTACCGGTACAAAACTCATCTCTGCCTGCGGCAATATCAATAAGCCGGGGGTCTATGAGATCGATATGACCATTTCCGTAGAAGAGTTCATTTATTCCGACGAATATTGCGGCGGTATCCCGAATGGTAAAAGGCTGAAAGCCTGTATACCGGGGGGCTCCTCCGTACCCATCCTTCCGGCCAATCTTTTATTGAAGACGGCCAAGGGCGAGACCCGTATGATGAATTATGAGAGTCTTTCTGACGGAGGTTTTGCAAAGGGATCTATGATGGGTTCCGGTGGTTTCATTGTATTGGATGAGGACCAATGTGTGGTGCGGAATACGCTCACCCTGGCCCGGTTCTACCGGCATGAGAGCTGTGGGCAGTGTTCCCCCTGCCGGGAAGGGACCGGCTGGATGGAGAAGATCCTGAAGAATATTGAGTATGGGAAGGGGAAATCCAGCGATATTGACCTTTTATGGGATATCCAGCGTAAGATAGAGGGTAATACCATTTGTCCGCTGGGGGATGCGGCAGCCTGGCCGATAGCGGCGGCGATCCGGCATTTCCGGGATGAGTTCGAATGGCATGTGCAGAATCCGGTGGAGTCGCAGAGCCGCAATTTTGGGCTGGCGCACTATGCGGATCCCCTGGAGGTTATTACGCCTGCCTAAGACGAAGCCGACCAGAAAAACAGTATAGATAACGCCAACAATAAATTAGTTGACAAATGGCTGACGAGAAAAAATTATTCAAAGTTACGATCGACAATATCACCATCGAGGTGGAGGCGGGTACCAGTATTTTGCAGGCTGCCAGGAGGATCGGCGGCGATGTGGCGCCTCCCGCTATGTGTTATTACACCAAGCTGAAAGGCAGCGGCGGTAAATGCCGTACCTGCCTGGTGGAAGTGGCGGCAGGTTCTACGGCAGACCCGAGGCCCATGCCCAAGCTGGTGGCCAGTTGCCGTACCAATGTCATGGACGGGATGGTGGTGAAGAATATCACCAGTGAGAAAGTGATCGATGCCCGTAACGGGGTAGTGGAATTCCTGTTGATCAATCACCCGCTGGACTGCCCTATCTGCGACCAGGCCGGTGAATGCAGCCTGCAGGATCTCAGCTACGAGCATGGAAAAGAAGGCACCCGCTATGAATTCCAGCGCAGGACCTTTGAAAAGCATGACCTGGGTCCTTATATTCAATTGCACATGACCCGTTGTATCCTTTGTTACCGTTGCGTATTTACCGCCGATCAACTGACGGAAAAGCGTGTGCATGGGATATTGGACCGGGGAGATCATTCCGAGATCGCTACCTATATCCAGCAATCCCTGGACAATGACTTTATAGGCAATATCATCGATGTATGCCCGGTAGGGGCGCTGACGGACAAGACTTTCCGGTTTAAGAACAGGGTCTGGTTCCTCAAGCCGGTGGATGCCCACCGCAACTGTAACCACGCGAAATGCAACGGAAAAGTGACCTTGTGGTACCGGGGTGATGAGGTGTTCCGCGTGACGGCCCGTAAGGACCAATGGGGAGAAGTGGAAGACTGGATCTGTAATGAGTGCCGCTTTGAAAAGAAGCAAACCAGCGACTGGGAGATCGAAGGCCCGACGAAGATCGATCGTCATTCTGTTATTTCCCAGGGGCATTATGTTGGAACGGTGAAACCACAGGAAGTGCTGTACGATGTGCTGGATGGCCGCAAACCGAAATTATTGATGGATATTCATACGGTGAGTGAGGTGAATATGCCGAATGTCGATCTGTCGAAGATCGAACGTCCGGCGCATTCAACTGATTTTAAGACCCAGCCGTAAGGGGGATGATGACGGACAAATAAATATAACCAAGAAGAATGCATCCAATGTTACTAGCCTTTGAGTGGGCTTTACTGATCGAAAAAGCGGTGTTGATCCTTATTATTATCAGCGTCTCCCTGCTGATTGCCATGTATGAGACTTATGCGGAACGGAAGGTGGCGGCTTTTATGCAGGACCGCCGGGGCCCTAGCCGGGCAGGACCAGGCGGGATCTTCCAACCCCTGGCCGACGGGCTGAAGCTCTTTATGAAAGAGGAAATTATTCCCGCTTCGTCCAACAAGCTGTTGTTTGTACTGGGACCGGGGCTGGCCATGTTGACGGCTATGATGACCAGCGCTGTCGTTCCCTGGAGCAGTCATTTCGAATTCTTTGGCCGCCATATCTCCATGCAGATCGCGGATATCAATATCGGCATCCTCTATATTTTTGGCGTGGTGAGCATGGGGGTATATGGGGTCATGATCGGAGGGTGGGCTTCCAATAATAAATTTTCTCTGCTGGCTGCTATCCGGGGGGCTTCGCAGATCATCTCCTATGAGCTGGCCATGGGCCTTGCCATCATTGCCTTGCTGATGATTTCCGGCAGCCTGAGCCTAAAGACGATCGTCGAACAGCAACAGGCGGGTCATTATTATGTTTTATACCAGCCTCTGGGCTTCCTGATCTTCCTGGTCTGTGCGTTTGCGGAGTGTAACCGTACTCCTTTCGACCTGTCCGAGGCGGACAGTGAGCTGAACATGGGTTTCCACCTGGAGTATTCTTCCATGAAACTGGGATTTTACCTGTTCTCGGAATATATCAATGTGTTTATCAGCAGTGCGGTGATGGCCACCTTGTATTTTGGCGGTTTTGATATCCCGTTCGTAAATGATGCGGCGCTGGGACAACATATCGGGCAGAATCCACTGGCTGCTTTGCAGGCGTTGAGCCTGTTCCTTAAAGTGGTGTGCTTTATTTTCTTTTTCATGTGGGTGCGGTGGACGATCCCCCGCTTCCGCTATGATCAGTTGATGGACCTGGGGTGGAAGGTATTGATCCCGCTGGCGTTGTTCAATATGCTGGTAACGGGCTTTATTATCCTGCTGCACCAGAATCATTGGCATTTTTAGAGTGTGGGGGTGGGAACCATTGAAAATAGTTGGAAAGTTGATTTGATAAAAATATTTTTGCGGAAGCGTAAAAGCTAAAAGGTTGATTATGCAATCATTAACAAGCAGGGCAAAAAAAGTGGAGCGCAAGCCGATGACGATGTGGGAACGCATGTACCTGCCGGCGATCGCCAAAGGAATGTCCATTACATTCGGGCATATGTTCAAGAAGAAGCCGACGGTGAATTATCCGGAGAAGACCCGTCCTTTCAGCCCGGTATTCCGTGGCCTGCATGTATTAAATCGGGACGAAGAAGGTCGTGAGCGTTGCACTGCCTGCGGTCTCTGCGCCGTAGCTTGTCCCGCCGAGGCCATTACCATGGAAGGGGCCGAACGTCTCCCTGGCGAAGAGAAGCTGTACCGGGAAGAGAAGTATGCAGCCAAATACGAGATCAATATGCTCCGCTGTATCTTCTGCGGACTTTGTGAAGAGGCCTGTCCCAAGGATGCCATTTATTTATCGGAGACTTTTGCTCCTGCGAATTATACCCGTAAGGGCTTTATATATGGGAAGGAAGAGTTGCTGATCCCCGATCCTGTGACACAGCCGGAAGAGTTTGCCAAGGCGCAGGGAGGGAGAGTGAAGATCTGATTATTTTAAACCATAAATTTTGAATTGGGAGGATAAGGGTCCAAAATAAAAAAATAGCAATGGGTATTACGCAAGTTCTCTTTTGGTCTTTAAGCATACTGGCGCTTCTCAGCGCTATCCTGGTGGTGGTCAGTAAAAATCCTGTCCACAGCGTACTCTGGCTTATCCTCGTCTTTTTTGCTATTTCCGGTCACTACATATTATTAAACGCTCAGTTCCTGGCGATTGTGAACCTGATCGTCTATGCCGGCGCCATTATGGTGCTCTTCCTTTTCGTGTTCATGCTGATGAACCTGAATGCGGATACGGAACCCCAGAAGAATAAATGGCTGAAGATCGCCGGGGTGGTTGCAGGCGGTTCGCTCCTGCTGGTGCTGGTAGCCGCGCTGAAGAATGCGGATATGAAGAATCAACTGGCGGAGATGAATACCGGGAGCATCGGGCTCATCAAAAACCTGGGGATGGTGCTGTTCCAGGATTATGTGGTGCCGTTCGAGCTCAGCAGCATCTTGTTTCTCAGCGCCATGGTAGGGGTCGTAGTTATAGGAAAGAAAGACTAATTTGTATGCCGATAAACTATTATATATTTCTATCAGTAGCGTTGTTCTGTATCGGGGTGGCCGGCGTGCTCACCCGGCGCAATGCGATCATTATTTTCATGTGTATAGAGCTGATGTTGAATGCAGTGAATTTGTTGCTGGTGGCTTTCTCCAAGATGCATCAGCATGCGCTGGCCGTTACGAACCCGAATGCGGGGATCGACGGACAGTTGTTCGTGTTCTTCATTATGGTGGTAGCTGCTGCCGAGGTGAGTGTGGGACTGGCCATTATCGTGATGATGTACCGGAATACGCATTCGATAGATGTGAATTTTTTGAATCGATTGAAACACTAGAACCCCCCGGCTCCCCAAAGGGGGAGATGGGAGTATTCAAATGGATATATGAGCAATATTATACACTTGGTTTGGTTGGTCCCTGTTCTGCCCCTGGCAGGATTTCTGATCAACGGCTTGTTCCGGAATAGTTTATCAAAATCGTTGACTGGTCTTGTCGGATGCGGTGTCCTTCTGGCGGCTTTCATTCTCAGCCTGCTGATCTTCGGGCAGGTTCGGCAGGAGGGTTTTGAACCGGTGGTGGTCTCTTTTTTCGACTTTATCAGCGTTGGGAAGCTGCATATCCCGTTTGCCTTCCAGGTGGACCAGCTTTCCGTATTATTCCTGCTGATCATTACCGGTGTCGGCTTTCTCATCCATATGTATTCCACGGCGTATATGCACGAGGAAGAGGCCCCGCATTATGCCCGCTATTTTTCCTATCTCAATCTCTTTGTCTTCTCCATGCTGTTGCTGGTGCTGGGCGCCAACTATGTGATCCTGTTCATCGGTTGGGAAGGGGTGGGACTCTGCTCTTACCTGCTGATCGGATATTGGTTTAAGAATATCGACTACGGCAATGCCGCCAAAAAGGCATTCATCATGAACCGGATCGGCGACCTTGGCTTCCTGATCGCTATCTTCTGGATGATCAACCAATTCGGCTCCGTCACTTTCGGAGAGGTATTCAGCAAGGCCCAGGGAGCTCCCATCGCCGCGCTGACCGCCATTACCTTATTACTCTTTGTCGGGGCTACTGGTAAATCGGCCCAGATCCCTTTATATACCTGGCTGCCGGACGCCATGGCGGGTCCCACGCCTGTATCGGCCCTGATCCATGCGGCAACGATGGTGACTGCCGGTATCTATATGATCGCCCGCAGCAATATTCTCTATTCCCTGGCGCCGACAACTCAGACGGTGGTGGCCGTGATCGGGCTGGCGACGGCCTTGTTCGCTGCTACGATCGCTTTGCGGCAGAACGATATTAAAAAAGTGCTGGCTTATTCTACGGTGAGCCAGTTAGGATATATGTTCCTGGGCCTGGGCGCCGGCGCCTATACGGGGGCCGTCTTCCATGTGATGACCCATGCCTTTTTCAAGGCGCTGTTGTTCCTTTGTGCCGGCTCGGTGATCCATGCGATGGGCGGGGAGCAGGACATCCGGAAAATGGGTGGGCTGCGTAAGCATCTGTCGGTGACGCATCTGACCTTCCTGGTAGGCTGTATCGCCATTGCCGGTATTCCGCCTTTTTCGGGGTTTTTCTCCAAGGATGAGATCCTGGCGGCTGCTTACGGGAAAAGCCCTGTTTATTATATTATTGGGGTATTTACGGCTTTGTTGACTGCTTTTTATATGTTCCGTCTCTATGCGACTACCTTTTTGGGGCAGTTTCGTGGGACGCATGATCTAGAGTATGACCGAGTCCACTCCGGAATCGGAGGAGTGGACGAAGGTCACGCGCGTAGCGCTCTGCATGAGAGCCCTTCGGCCATGACGATTCCGCTGATCGTGCTGGCATTGCTGGCAGCGACTGCTGGTTTCCTGGGTATTCCGGAGATTTTTGCTCCCCATGCTCATTGGCTGGAGCATTTCCTGGCTCCTGTTTTTGCCGGGTCGGAGGCTTTGCCTGCTGTGGCGGCCAAACATGCTGCAGGCGCCGAACATGGGGCGGGTCTGGAATGGGCTCTGATGGGGATCTCTGTCGCGGTCGCGCTGATCGGGACATTGTCTGCTGTTTTCCGGTTTAGCAGCAAACCACAACTGGAAGAGCCTACGGGATTTGCAAAGGTACTGGCCAACAAATGGTATGTGGATGAATTTTACGATGCCATCATTGTGAAACCCCTGGATGCGCTGGCGAAGTTCTTCAATGGATTTGTCGAGCGTTCTGTGATCGACGGGATTGTGAATGGGGTAGGGAGGCTGGTGCAGTATGGCAGCCGGCAGATACGCCTGTTGCAGAGCGGCCAGGTAGGTGGATATGTGTTGCTGATGGTGATCGGGATCCTGGTATTGTTCCTGGTGGAGTTGTTTGTGAAGAAATAGCTGTAAGCCACAAGCTGATAGCTTCAAGCCAGGCCTGGTTAGAAAAGAACTTGCAGCTAATAGCTTGACGCTTGTAGCTAATAAATGTTGATTTTGATTAATAATAGATAACATGATCCCTGTTCTACTGATAGTAATTCCTTTGGTGAGCGGACTAGTCGGATTCTTTTTTAAGAATGAAAAAAGCGCCCGGGGCTGGTCCTTGTTCGCTTCGCTGGTGACGCTGGTCATTTCGCTATGGGGGCTGAGCCTTTCGAAAGGGAGTGCACTCCTGCATGCGGACGTGGAATGGCTGCCTTCCCTGGGAAGCCGGTTTGCCGTAGGGCTGGATGGCATGGGACAGATCCTCTGTCTGCTGACGGCGCTGAGTTTTCCCATTATTTTTATCGCCACCTGGCAGAATGAATACCGGAAGGCCTGGAATTTTTATGCCCTGATGCTGCTGTCGCAGGCAGGTCTGATGGGGGTATTCCTGGCTATGGACGCCTTGTTATTTTATTTCTTCTGGGAACTGGCCCTGATACCCGTCTATTTCCTATGTTCAATATGGGGTGGCGAGAAAAGGATCCAGGCAACTTTTAAATTTTTCATCTACACCTTTGTGGGCTCCCTGCTGATGTTGGTAGGGATCATCTGGCTGTATTCCCATACGGCCGACCATTCTTTCTCCATAAAATCTTTTTATGGACTGCGTTCGAGAGTGGGCGGACAGGACCAGATGTGGCTGTTCTGGCTATTCTTCATCGCGTTCGGTATTAAGATGCCTATCTGGCCCTTGCATACCTGGCAACCGGATACTTATGAACAGTCTCCCACGGCCGTTACAATGGTGTTGAGCGGCATCATGGTAAAAATGGGATTGTTCGGGATCATCCGCTGGCTGGCGCCTGTATTGCCGATTGCCACCTGGGCCTGGGGCGATACGGCTTCTGCGCTCTGTATCATCGGGATGATCTATGCCTCACTGGTCGCTATCCGGCAGGACGACCTGAAACGCCTGGTAGCTTATTCTTCCATCGCGCATATCGGGCTGATGTGTCTGGCTATTTTCGCCACCACGACTACCGGGATGCAGGGAGTCATGATACAGATGTTCAATCACGGTATTAATATTATCGGGATGTGGATCGTGGTCAACCTGATCGAACGTCAGTTCCATACCCGTAAAATATCCGAGCTGGGCGGGCTGGCGCAGAAAGCTCCCACCCTGGCGATCCTTTTGGTGATCGTGGCTTTGGCTAATGTGGCTCTGCCGCTCACCAATGCCTTTATCGGGGAGTTCCTTTTGTTCAGCGGGGTCTTCAGCTCTACCGCTACCAGTTACAATGTAGTATTTACGGCAGTGGCTGGTCTCAGCATCATCCTGTCGGCCGTGTACACGCTGAATATGATCCAGCGGGTATTCTTCGGCAACACGAATGCGCTGACGGAGAAAGGGAAGGATATTCGTCTGAACGAAAAGCTGGTGCTGGCGGCGATCGTCGTGCTGATCCTGATCGTCGGCATTTATCCGAAGCCGGTGCTGGACCTCACGAAAGAGACTGTGGAGACGATCATTACGAAAATGAATTATAAGCTCTAGGGGCCCCGGGGAAACAAGGAAGCAGCTCCGACGAAGTTCTGAGCAGACATGAGCGGATTGGAGCGGGCGAGGAAATGGACAAGCAAAATAATAGGATACAAATTAAGATATGAACGCACCAAACCGACTGGAAGGAGGTTGCGAAGCAAAGCGGAGCAGACATGAGCGGATTGGAGCGGGCGAGGAAATGGACAAGCAAAATAATAGGATACAAATTAAGATATGAACGCAATTATTATATCGGCACTCTGGGGAATCGTTATGATGTTCAGTGGGATTGTCACCGACAATAAGTCTACGGTCCGAATGACGGCCATCGTCGGTCTTGTCCTGCTGCTGGTCGTCAACTGGCTGGATATGACCGGCTTCCACCTGTTCGCTGTCGACACCCATAAAATGTTGTTCTTTGATACCTTCGGCCTGCTGGCGAACTGTATTGCCTTTGGGAGTACGTTACTGTATTTTCTATTATCGGGCCGGGATATGGAGAAAGTGGGAGTGAATGTCGCCGAATACTTTGCGTTGATCTTTTTCGTACTCTGCGGGGTGAGCCTGGTGACGACTTTCAATACCTTATTAATGTTATTCCTGGGCATCGAGATCATTTCTATCCCCCTATATATTCTCACCGGGGCCGACAAGCGGAACCTGAAGAGCAATGAGGCCAGCCTGAAATACTTCCTGATGGGGGCTTTTTCCACGGGGCTAATGTTGCTGGGGATCGCTCTTTTGTATGGGGCCAGCACGACGGGCACCTTTTTTATCGATGATCTGGGGGTGGGCAAGGCGGCTCTATCGCCTTTGTTCATCTCGGGCGTGCTGTTATTGCTGGTATCGATGTCGTTCAAGGTGTCTGCGGCGCCGTTCCATTTCTGGACGCCGGATGTTTATGACGGGGCGCCTACGGTGTTCACCTCTTTTATGGCAACCATCGTGAAGGCGGCTATCTTTATCGGGTTCATCCGGTTGTTCGACGAAGCGTTCGGGGACAGCCAGCCGAAATGGCAATTATTTGTGGCGATCATTACTGCCGCTACCTTATTCATCGGCAACCTGACAGCCGTCTTTCAGCAGAGCGTCAAACGGATGCTGGCCTATTCCAGTATTGCCCAGGCAGGCTTTATGTTGCTGGCGCTGCTCTCCCTGAATGGGATTGCCAAGGAAGGGATCATTCTGTATGCGGCGGCCTATAGCCTGGCTACCATCGGGATTTTCGCCATTCTGATCAAAATGAAGGATTATACGTTCGAAGGTTTTAACGGGTTGGCCAAACATCACCCGGTGCTGGCTGCTACCTGTACGATATTCCTGTTGTCGCTGGCGGGTATTCCGCTGACGGCCGGGTTCTTCGCTAAATATTATATGTTGTCGGCGGTGATTGCCACGGGTAAATTCCTCTGGCTGGTGATCTTCGCCGTCCTTTGTGCTGCCGTCAGCGTCTATTATTATTTCCGGGTGATCCAGGCGATGTATTTCAAGGATGGGGATGCGCAGGTGCTGGACCAGGGGCCGGTGTTTCGTGGGCTGTTGGTATTTGTGGCGGCGCTGATCCTGTTGTTGGGGGTGTTTCCGGAGGGATTGCTGAGTAAGTTGTATACGATGATTTATACCTGGTAGGTGCTTTTACCACTGTTAAATATATTAGAACGTGCGGTCTGAGGGCCGCACGTTTTTTTGTGGCATGTTGTGCGCTTGGGGTTTGGGTGGTGGGGAGGGGATTTTTAGCGGGCTGGCTTTTAGCGGCTGGGGCTTTGGGCGTCCGGCGCCATACTCGCGTCGGCGCTGTGCCTTCGGGCGTGTGCGTTGATCGCGGCAGGTGGGTATGTGAAGTCAATGCGCCTTACGCGAGATGGACGACCGGACGCCAGATACCAGTAAGACTACGAAGATGCCTGCAAATGGGGAAGCCCTCTTTATTTTTTAAAACACTTGAACTTTTGTGATGCCTGCCAACGCCCGGAGTGCCACCCTCCATAAGGCGCCTTAGCTTCGCATCGGGACCCGCCGAAGCCAGCGAGTGTACTCGAAGATACAGCGCCGTTGGATGGTGTGGCAGACGGGCGCAGGGTAGATTGTTACACCAGAGGAACCAGCTTCGGGGTGTTAGTGATGTTTAGAGTGAGAGGTATCTCCGGACCGGCGGAGCCCCCACCCCTATTATTGGCGTAAAACATAAATCGCTCCCCCGGTCCGGCGGACTCGCTATTTTCGTAACTTACCGTCCGAAGCCCGGCTATGTCCCCGGCTACCACTGACCATGAAGATCCAAGATACGCTGGCTCTGGCCTTTCGCACGGTAAAGAGCAATAAATTACGCACCGGAATTACGGTGGCCATTATTGCCTTCGGGATCATGGCCCTGGTGGGGATCAATACGGCTATTGACGCCATGAAACAGAAGTTCACGGAGAGTTTTTCCGCCATGGGAGCCAATGGGTTTACCATTCACTACCGGGAATGGCGGATGGGATTCGACGGGGGATCCGACGTGAAGAAGAAGAAAAAGGGGCAGCGGACAGTAAAAAAGTCCAGTACGGGCAAGCCTATTACCCGGGTGCAGGCAGAGACCTTCAAAGAGCGTTTTCAATATCCCGCTAAAATAAGCCTTAATACGAATGGCGTTCAGGATGCGGTGGTGTCCCTGGAAGACAAGAAAACTACCCCGACCGTCCGGGTATTCGGGGGGGATGAAAATTATGCGGAGCTGAACGGGTATACACTTGCTACGGGAAGGAACCTGAATTCGCTGGATGTGCAGTCCGGCCGGAATGTTTGTGTTATCGGGAGCGAACTGGCAGAGAAGTTCTTTGGGAAAGACCCTGAGAGGCCCATCGAAAAGATCATCAGGGTGAATAACCTGCCTTACCGGGTGGTGGGGGTGTTGGGTTCGAAAGGTTCCACCCTGGGCATGAGCTGGGACAAAATGATCCTTACTTCGTACCGCAACGTTCGCCGGTTCTTCAATTCAAATCCCAATGCCTCTTTCAGCATCCAGGTAAAGGTGGCGGATGTGCGGTCTATTGACGGGGCGATCGACCAGTCGGAGGGGATCCTGCGGCCGATACGCCAACTGTCGGTGACGGAAGACAATAACTTTTTTATTGACAAGAGTGACAGCGCCGTGGCCATGCTGATGCGCAACCTGAGCTTTATTACCTTCAGCGCCCTGCTGATCGGGGTGATCACCCTGGTAGGGGCGGCGGTGGGATTGATGAATATTATGCTGGTATCTGTGACGGAGCGGACCAAGGAGATCGGCCTGATCAAGGCCATCGGGGGGAGGCAACGAAATGTCCGGCAGCAGTTCCTGTTCGAGTCGATCCTGATCAGCCTGATCGGGGCGGCATTTGGCGTTGTGCTGGGCGTCATTGTGGGGAATGTCTTTTCGCTTGTCCTGAATACGGGATTTGTTGTCCCCTGGGAGTGGTTGCTGGGGGGCATATTTATCTGCTCGCTGGTGGGATTGCTGGCGGGACTGTATCCTTCTTTGAAAGCATCCCGGTTGAATCCTATCGAAGCCTTGCGGTATGAGTAAGCGGGCCGTTGGAGGATAACCGGATTTTGGCCTTTTCTTAGCCATAATTAACCTCCTTTCCCTGATCTTTAAACCGGATGGATTGTTGTAAATTGTACAAAGAATTAACTTAGCGTTTGTGCCCATTAAAAGGTCATTATAAAATCCCGTAGATTTACGGGGAACAGCGGGGCCGGATGTCATCTTCGTGGAACGTAGGAATCTAGTCGTGGCGGGCTATTCGGGGCATTTTACAGCATGAATAATTTGAGTTTGTACATTACGGAAATTCCTTATCTTGTGAGGCCTGAAAATATTTGTTATCCAATTTCGTCTATTGAAAAGCTTTTTTCCTTAGAATTGTACAATCATTTTCTATTACATACTTCAATTTTTTTAAAAACACTAAAAACAAACGATCATGGCTGAATTGACAAAACCGACTGCAGCGACTGCAGCTAAAAGTTCTACATCTGTACAACCGAAGAGGAAGGGAAATACTATTTCATGGGTAGCACCTTTAGTGTGTGTCATCTCCGGCTATCTGATCTGGAGGTTTATCATTGGCGCTGACGGTAACTTTCTGAAACCTGATCCAACCGGTGGTTTCTGGCCTAAGCATGAAGGTCCTAAAAGCGGTTTCGCACGTATGTACCAGGGTGGTATCATCGTTCCGATCCTGATTGGCGCCTTTTTGACGGTACTGACATTTGTAATCGAGCGTTTCCTCACCATAGGTAAGGCAACTGGTAATGGCAATATTGCTGAATTCATCCGCAAAGTGCAATATCACCTGGCCAATAAGAATGTCGATGCTGCTATTGCAGAGTGCGACAAGCAGAAAGGCAGTGTTGGTAATGTTATGAAAGCCGGTCTGCGCAAATACAAAGAAATGATCACGGCTGAACTGGATACAGAGCAAAAAGTCCTCGCTATTCAGAAAGAAGTGGAAGAAGCTACTTCCCTCGAACTGCCTATGCTGGAAAAAAACCTGGTGTTCCTCTCCACGATCGCTTCCGTAGCCACCCTGATGGGTCTGTTGGGAACGGTAATCGGGATGATCACTTCTTTCGCTGCATTGGGTGACAGTGGTGGTGGTGAAGCTGCTCAACGTCTTTCTCAGGGTATCTCCGAGGCCTTGTATAACACGGCACTGGGTATCGGTACTTCAGCGATCTCCATTATTATGTATAACATTTTCACTACCAAGATCGACGGTATTACTTACGGAATTGATGAAAGCGGATTTACGCTGACACAGAGCTTTGCATCCCTGTACAAATAAATAGGATGGACCGAAGGGCCATCGCGAACGGAATCCGGTCGCAGACATGGGCCCCGGTCAGGCTGCGAAGCAGCCGTAGGGGAGCGGGGAGTAAAAAAATAAAAACTCCCGGATCTTTGTGGAATAGTGATAAAACTGAATCTTAGCAAAGGTTGCTCTTATCTCAATTTGTGGTTTATTTAAATTATTGAAAAATGCCTAGAGCCAAAATACCACGTAAAAGCACGAACATCGACATGACGGCGATGTGTGATGTGGCATTCCTGTTGCTGTCTTTCTTCATATTGGCGACCAAGTTCAAGCCGCCGGAAGCACTGACGGTGACCACTCCTAATTCGGTATCTTCCAAGATAGCTCCGGATAAGAACGTGGTGCTGATTACGATCGACAAGGATGCCAAAGTGTATTTTTCCGTTTCCGATGCCAATGCTCCTGAAAAGAAGGTGATCATCGATGCGGTGAATACATCCAAGAATCTTGGTCTGACCGATGCCGAAAAGAAGAATTTTTCCGCCAATGCCACCGCCTATATTGGGGTGCCGTTCAGCCAGTTGAAATCTTACCTGAGTAAGAATCCCGATGAGCTGAAAGGGGCGGTATTACCAGGGATCCCGGTTAAGGATAGTACTGATAATGAACTAATTGAGTGGGTCCGGGCTGCCGTTGGTGCCTTTGAGGGCTCTAAGATGAATTTATTGGTGAAAGGGGATGATGCTTCCAAATACCCGTCTTTTCAGGGGGTGATAATAGCTTTCAAGAAGAATGACCAGCTGAAATTCCAGATGGTTACGAATCCTGTGGGTGCTCCGATAGGGACTGAGCTCTATAAGGCGCAGCAGGCATCGGGTAGTAAGAGCTCTGAATAAAGAAATTTAATTTGTAACTTTAAAAAAAGCTGTTTTATGGCAGAAATGGATACATCGGGCGGTGGTGGTCATAAAAAGGGCCCCGGCGTCAAGAAATCGAAAAAGCTGTCTACCCGTGTGGATCTTACTCCCATGGTGGATCTGGGATTTCTCCTGATCACTTTCTTCATCTTCACCACAACCATGAGCCAGCCGACGGCCATGAAGCTGAACCTGCCGAAGGATACGGATAAGCCGGATGAGCAGAATAAGCTGAAGGAGTCTGCGGCCCTGACGGTGATGCCTGCGAAGGCTAATAATGTGTATTACTACGAGGGATTAGACCCTACGAAGATCCAGACCTCCAATTTCAAGACTATCCGGGATGTGATCCTGGATAAAAAGAGGAGGACGGACCCGAAGGACTTCATGGTGATCATCAAGCCTACGCAGGATGCTACCTATAAGAATACGGTGGATATGCTGGACGAGATGAAGATCGATGACGTTAAGCGCTATGCCCTTGTGGATATTACGCCTGATGAGTATAAGATCGTGACCCTGACGGAGCAGGCAAACGGAGTAAAATAGTCCAAAGATTTTTTTGTCGGGGGCATTTTTTTATGGAATTCCGTCCGGCAGGAATCTAATAGGTGGACCAGGGTCCAATAACAATTTTAAACACCATTCACAATGGACGTAAACAAAATATTAACCGCCGATGTCCTCGATATCATCTTTGAGGGTAGGAATAAGGAGTACGGCGCTTATGATTTGCGCAAAACCTACAATAGTCGCCTGATAAAGGCCCTTATTGGTACGGCTGCCGCTATCCTGCTGTTGTTCATTGGCTATTTCATATCCAACCTGAACGACGGGAAGGAAAAGAAGGCCATGGTCGTGCAGGATGTGCAATTGGAAGAAGTTAAAGAAGAGAAGAAAAATGAGCCCCCGCCTCCGCCTCCGCCCAAAGTGGAGCCGCCCAAGGTGGAGATCGCTAAGTTCACGCCTCCCAAGATCGTTAAGGATAATGAGGTGAAGGAAGAAGAAAAGCCACCGGAACAGGAAAAGCTGGAAGATACCAAGATCGGTACGGTGAACCAGGAAGGTGTTAAGGATGAAGGTATTACCGCTCCTCCCGTATCCGATGCCGGAAAGGGTGTTGTGGAAGCTCCGAAAAAAGACGACGAGGACTATGACAAGACCTTTACGAAAGTGGAGATCGAGTCAGAATATCCTGGTGGAACAGCTGCCTGGCAGCGTTATCTGAACAAGAACTTCCGTTATCCGGACGAAGCTGTCAACAATGAGATCCAGGGTACCATCGTGGTACAGTTCATTGTGGATAAGGAAGGGAATGTAAGTGATGTGCAGGCTATCAGCGGTCCTTCTGAAGGAGGTCTTCGTGATGAAGCGGTCCGTGTAATCAAGAAGAGTGGTAAGTGGACACCGGCAGTACAGAATGGTCGCCAGGTGAAATCTTATAAGAAACAGCCGATCGTGTTCAAGCTGGAAGCTCAATAACCCCCCAGCCCCCTGAAGGGGGAGTTAGGGAACAGATACATTTTTCAAATCCTCTCCGGCAACGGAGGGGATTTTTTATTTCGTGTATGGAATCGGGTTAGATTGGAGTCTCATTAGTAAACTATTTGTTATGGATTCCAATAAAATTCTAAGCGCCGATATCCTCGATATCCTCTTCGAAGGCAAGAATAAAGAGTATGGCGCGTATGACCTGCGCAAAACATACAACAGGCGCCTTATCAAGGCCCTTGTTACGGTGGGAGCGGTGATCCTGCTCCTGTTCACCGGTTACTTCGTCTCCAGTCAGAATGCGGGGAAGGAGAAGATGGCCATGGTGGTCACGGACACGCAATTGGAAGAGGTCACTACGGAAAAGAAGGAGCTGCCTCCTCCTCCGCCTCCTAAAGTGGAGCCTCCCAAGGTAGAGATAAAACAATTTACGCCGCCTAAGATTGTTAAGGACAAAGACGTCAGGGAAGACGAGAAACCACCGGAGCAGAAAGACCTGGAAGATACGAAGATCGGTACGGTCAACCAGGAAGGGATCAAGGATGAAGGGTTCACAGCCCCTCCTGTATCTGATGCCGGTAAAGGCGTTGTGGAAGCTCCCAAAAAAGACGATGAAGACTACGACAAGACTTTTACGAAGGTAGAGGTAGAATCCCTCTATCCCGGCGGTCTGCCGGCCTGGCAGCGCTATCTGAATAAGAACCTCCGCTATCCCGATGAAGCTCAGAACAACGAAATACAGGGTGCTGTCGTGGTGCAGTTCATCGTGGACAAAGATGGTAATGTGAGCGATGTGCAGGCGGTCAGCGGGCCCGAGCAGGGCGGTCTTCGGGAAGAGGCTGTACGGGTGATCAAAAAGAGCGGTAAGTGGACGCCTGCTATACAGAATGGGCGGCAGGTGAAATCGTATAAGAAACAGCCGATCACGTTTAAGTTGGGGGATCAGTAAGAGGTCCGGTGGGACGCTGCCGGCAATGGGCGTATCCGGTGAAGGCAGATAAAGCAGGCGATAAAGCCGGTGTACATAAACGTATTGGCAACGAAGCTGTATAGCATAAAGAGCTCATAAGGTAATTTCGTTACATAGTTCGTTACGGCCGTTATCACCGTGTAGATACTACAATAAAAGAGCATTCCGCACGCCATCCAGAAGAGAGGGTGACGGCCCGGGGGGATATCCGACTTATTCAGAAGAACATCAATCAAAAAAGAACAGGCAGCTATCAGTTCTGCGAAAAGGTAAAAAAGTTCGGTAGAATCGCTAAGCTTGAAAAAGGCCGGATACAGAACATACCCGATTCCAATGCCTATCGCCAGGCAACCCAGCAAAATGGCATTCAGGCGTCGGATGGCGGGATGTACCGATGCCCTGTAAAAAATATATATGATGAAACCGCATTCCACAGGGGAAAAAAAATCATAGATCCAGCGACCGTCGATCCGACGAAAATGATATAGAAACACGGTGGCCTCGACGAGTAAAGTCAGGCCGGACAATACGACCAGCAACTTATATTCCAGTGGCCAGTTTTTCCGGACAAACAGGCAGCCAATAAGAAAACAGGACAGATAGAAGACACCGAAGTATGCTATGTATATAATTTGGACCGGCGGCATAGGTAAGTTTTTTTATCAAGGACGGGTCGTTGTAAAAATACGGCAACGTTCCCGGATAAGGTAATATTTCGCTGAACGGCGAAGCCCTCACTGAGACGATTAAAAAGACAGTATGCTCCGAAGTAAAATAGCTAAATCGCAATTTGCTGATTTCCAGGTCGGATAGATTTGGGTACTGCAGCTAAGATCTTGCAGCTTATTCCATGCCGGCGCCAGATCCCTAAATTGCTGGCAGGGAGTTATCTTTGCAGCATGTTGGGAAAATTGACAGGTTGGGATGATACGATTGTAGCCCTGGCGACTCCGCCGGGAATTGGCGCTATTGGAGTGATCCGGCTGAGCGGTCCGGCAAGTTTTGGCATCGTCGACCGTCTTTTTTCCTCGAAAAACCTGGAGGAGCAGCCTTCCCAGACCCTGCATGTCGGCCTGCTCAAAGAGGGAGACGAAACCCTGGATGAAGTCGTAGTATCCTTATTCCGCGGTCCCAAATCCTATACCGGCGAAGATGTGGTGGAAGTGTCCTGCCACGGTAGTCCCTATGTCCAGGAAAGGGTGATCCAGGCCTTTCTACGGCAGGGAGCCCGGCTGGCCAAGGCGGGCGAGTTCACCCAGCGGGCCTTCCTCAACGGCAGACTGGACCTTACCCAGGCCGAAGCCGTCGCCGATCTGATTGCCAGTAATACTGCCGCCTCTGCCCGAACAGCCCTGCATACGATACGGGGAGGATTTTCCAGGGCCTTGCAGGAACTGCGGGTACGACTACTGAGTTTTTCCGCACTGATCGAGCTGGAACTTGACTTTTCCCAGGAAGACGTGGAATTTGCGGACCGTTCGCAACTCTATCAGCTTATCCGGGAGGCGGAAGAGACTACCGGGGCCCTTCTGCAGTCCTTCCGTCTGGGTAACGTGATCCGCAATGGAGTACAGGTGGCGATCGTCGGCAAGCCGAATGCGGGGAAGTCTACCCTGCTGAATACCTTGTTAAATGAGAACCGCGCTATCGTCAGCGAGATTGCCGGTACCACCCGTGATACGATCGAAGAGACGTTGAATATTGATGGGATATTGTTCCGATTGATCGATACGGCGGGGATTCGCCGGCATAGTACGGATTTGATCGAGCATATGGGCATGGAGAAGAGTCGGGAAAAAATGGAGCAGGCGGATATTGTCGTTTATCTGTTTGATGTGGGAGATGAGGTGGAGGAGGTGGTGGGGAGGAAGATGGAGTTGGAGGATGTTGGTACGTCGGGAGCCGTCGGTACATCCGGAGCCACCGGTATGCCGGGAACTGGCAAACGATTTTTATGGGTGGGCAATAAGATGGATGCCCTTCCGGCAGTCCGCCTGGAAGATACTGCTATTCTTGAAGATGCGGCCCGGCGTAAGTTCAGCCGGATCCCTGATGCTATCTTTATTTCCGCTAAACAAAATAAACATATCGACTTGCTCAAACAGCGACTGGTCGACCAGGTGCTGCAGGGTAATACCTCTACTGAAGGAACGATTGTTACCAATGCAAGGCACTATCATGCGCTGCAACAAGTGGCCCGCTCGCTGGAGACGATTCACAAAGGACTCGATGAATTATTGCCAGGGGATCTTTTGGCGTTGGATATACGGCATTGCTTGCATTATTTCGGGGAGATTACCGGTGAGATTACTTCGGAGGATAGATTGGATTATATTTTTAGTAAGTTTTGTATTGGGAAGTAGGGATTGTTTCCGATCCTTACTGAGATTTTGTATTGGGAAGTAATTGAAAATGACAATGCCAGCCTTTTGCTGCGGTTTCGCGCAAGGTACTGGTAGTGCTCCAGTTCTCCGTTTTTGTTTGCCAGCATTTTAGGAATTTGGGGTAGGGATTGCCTAATTTCGGTTATTTGAATTCCTATACATTCCATATTACCCTGTATGATCCGGTTTTCTTCGGAATGATATTCATTGGGCTCACTTTTGCCCTGTTGTTAGCATTTGCCGGAACCGTCAACCGCGGCGCAAACAGGCTTCTTGCGTTAGCGCTGGTTACCATGACTTTATGGATGATCCGGATCCTGGCTATTGATATCAGCCTGAACACCTACCTGCCCCACTGGGACTGGCTGCCGACGCAATTTTTGCTGGCACTGGGCCCGCTGATCTATTTCTATGTGCTGAAAATAACGTGCCCGCAGTATAAGTTCAGTTGGAGGGACCTGCTGCATTTCAGCCCCCTGCTGCTTGAACAGGGAATCTTTGCATTAGAAATCAGCGAAAGTACCAGGACAGATGCGGCTGTCTATGCTACGCAAGCCTTCCAACAGTTAAACCCGGTATTGCAACTGCTCATATTTACTTCGGTCATAACCTATTTGTACAAGTCGCATAAGGTCATACAAAATTTTTACCGGCGGTTGCAACCTGTTCTGATGGACCGGTCGCTTCTTGAATTCCGGTGGCTACGCCGCCTGCTGGCGGCCACCGCCCTTTTATGGCTCTTGTGGATATGTTGTGCCGCCGTCGATTATTTTGGTTATGGCAACCAATTAGGTATACATGTTTATTATCCCTTTTATATCTTTTTCGCGGTAATTACTGTATGGACGGCAGCGGCGGCCTTCCTGCGGCCGCAGGCTGGTGTGACGGCCCAAACGCCTCCATCTTTCAAGCCAACACTCTCCACTGAACTGAGGGAAAAAGGTGCCCGGCTCAGGAGATCCGTCGAAGCCAACGGGTATTACCAAGACCCGGAATTAAGCTTAAGCTCACTTGCTGAAAAACTCGGCCTGCACCCGCACGAATTATCCCGGATCATCAATATGGCGCTGAAAAAAAACTTCAATGACTTCATCAATGAATACCGTATACGGGATGTGATATCCAAAATGCAGGACCCGGCTTATAACCACATGACCCTGCTGGGTATTGCATTTGAGGCTGGGTTCAATTCTCAAAGCACCTTTAGCCGTATTTTTAAACAATTGACCGGGAAAAGCCCGGCTGAATTTAAAAATAGCCTGAAAAAAGAATACCCATCTTATAATTTGAGAAGTCAGGCTCGATTTGCGTCGGTAATTTCGTATCAGCAAACCACACCTATGTGGGCTGAAGTGAAATTAACCTCCCGGTATATGTTTAAAAATTATTTGAAAATCGCCTGGCGCAATATTATCCGCAACAAAACATTCGCCTTCATCAACATTTTTGGACTGGCGCTCGGGCTGGCCTGCAGCCTGCTGATCTTTTTGTGGGTGCAGGATGAAAGAAGCATCAATGCCAGCCTGGTCAGGAACAAAGATACCTACGATGTGTACGAAAGGGTGTATTCAGAAGGTAAAGTGGAGGCGGCGCCCTCAACGCCGGGGCTGCTGGCCGCTGAGTTGAAACGCAACATACCGGACATCAAATATGCCAGCGGTTTCTGGAGCGCACAGGCGATCCGGTTCAGTGCAGGTGAGAAAAACATCATCGAAAAAGGATGTTTTGCGGATTCTGATTATTTTAAAATATTCAATTACGCCTTCCTGGAAGGAACGCCGGAGACTGCTTTACGCCTGCCCGAAGATATCGCTCTCTCCCGCAAAATGGCAACAGCCTTCTTTGGCAGCCCGGCTGCCGCTATAGGGAAAACAATCCGTTACAACGGGTTGGCTGATTTCAGGGTATCGGCGGTATTCGAGGACCTGGCCGCCAACACTTCGGAAAAATTTGATTACGCCCTTAACTGGCAATTTCTGCTGCGATATGTTGGCTGGCTTACCAACTGGATCAACCGCAGCCCGGCCACCTTTGTACAGCTACAACCCAATACCGGCTCTGCAAAAGTGGAGCTAGCCATAAAGGGTTTTATACAGCCTTACCTGGGGACAGGTTACGGCGCCGGTTTTCGTACAGAATTGGGATTGCAGCCATTTGACGAAATGTACCTACATTCCGCGTTTAAAAATGGCGTGCCGGATGGCGGCCGAATAGAATATGTCCGGCTGTTCAGTCTGATTGCCGTCTTTATTTTGCTGATCGCCTGCATCAACTTTATGAACCTGGCCACCGCCCGGTCTGCCAAAAGGGCTAAAGAAGTGGGTATTCGCAAAACGGTGGGTGCTGCAAGGGAGTGGCTTATACTACAGTTTATCGGTGAAGCCATATTGCTGGCCTTGCTGGCCTTTCTCGTGGCTGTAATCATGCTGGTTTTGGTATTGCCTGTATTTAATGAAATGACCGGCAAACAGATTGCCCTGCCTGTCATGTCCGGTCGCTTTTGGGCCGCTGCTGCATCCCTTGCCCTGATAACCGGTTTGGTGGCAGGCAGTTACCCTGCGTTGTATCTGTCTTCACTGGTACCGCTGAAAGTGCTGAAGAGTACTTTAAAATTCAGTCAAGGTGCACTGATACTCCGCAAAGGACTCGTGGCTTTCCAGTTTGTGCTTTCCATCGTATTTATCGTAGCTACCATAGTGGTTACAAAACAAGTGCGTTATTTGCAGGGCAAGAACCTCGGCTTTAACAAAGAAAACCTTGTTTATATCCCCATGGAAAGAGGACTGGCACTGCAATACCCGCTGTTAAAGCAGCAGCTTACCGCTTTGCCCGGCATCGCTGCCGTTACTTACAGTAACCAGGTACCTACGCAGATCGGGTCGCATGTATATGACCTTTCATGGGAAGGCAAAGACCCCGCTGCAAGAGTTGTTGCCATGCATAACGGTGTCGGATATGATTACCTGAAAACAATGCATTTGACCCTGTTGATGGGGCGTGATTTTTCAAAGGATTTCCCTACAGATACAGTTGGTTATATTATCAATGAAAGCGCCTGGAAATTGACCGGTTATAAAGAACCCATCGGCAAGCCGCTTATCTATTTTGGGCACAGGGGCAAAATCATCGGCGTGGCCAGGGATTTTCATTTCCAGTCCTTGCACGACCCTATCCAGCCGCTGGTGCTTGAGTTTATGGGAGAACGGATCACCTGGGACGGCGCCTACGCCATCATCAAAATAGCGCCTGGCAACACCAGGGAAGCCATTGCCGGTATGGAACGCGTGTGCAAACGCCTCGACCCGGCCTTTCCGTTCCGGTATTCCTTTGCGGATGAAGAATACCAAAATTTATATAACAGCGAACGCACCGTCAGCAAATTATCTGACAGCTTTGCCCTGCTGGCTATATTTATTTCCTGCCTCGGCCTGCTCGGCCTTGCTATGTTCACGGCGGAGCAAAGAAGAAAAGAGATCGGCATACGCAAAGTGATCGGTGCCGGTGCCGGCGACATTATCATGATGTTGTCCAAAGATATTTTGCAACTAGTGGCATTGTCTGCGGTTATTGCCACGCCTATTGCCTGGCTGGCCACGCACAACTGGCTGCAGGGCTTTGCCTACCGCACCAGCGTGGACTGGTGGATATTTTTATTGGCGGGCCTCATTGCAATGCTGATTGCCCTGGTAACAGTAGGATACCAGGCTGTCAAGGCCTCGCTGGCTAACCCGGTAAAGAGCCTTAGAACAGAGTAAATTAATCTGTTAAAAATTTTCGGCATGAAAAAATATTTTTTTTCCCTGTTGCTATTGCCTTTTGCGGTGCAGGCCCAAAAGGCGTTTGATCTCGCCGCGCTGCTGAAACAAAACCGGTTAACAATAGTAAACCGCGAAGCGACAGCCATCCAGGACGGGATCCACCTGTCCGCGCGCGGGGGAGAAGGCATTGCCTGGCTGAATGGCGAGACGTTCAGCGAAGGGATCATTGAGCTGGATATGCGCGGCCAGGATATAGAGCAGCAAAGTTTTGTTGGCGTGGCATTTCATGGCGTGGACTCGCAGACGGTGGACGCCGTTTATTTCAGGCCATTCAATTTCAAATCGCCCGATTCCGTCAAACGCACACACGCGGTCCAATATATTTCTCATCCGCAGTATACCTGGGAACTGTTGCGCGCACGATTCAGCGGGCAATATGAAAAACCCGTTACACCGGTGCCCGATCCCAATAACTGGTTTCACGCGCGGATAGAAGTTACCGGCACCACAATAAAGGTATATGTCAATCGAAGCAGTATCCCGTCTTTAAGCGTCCGGCCGCTGACCACCCGTACAACCGGGAAAATTGGCCTTTGGGTAAGCTTTAATTCCCCCGGTGATTTCGCACATTTAACGGTTACCCGGCTTTGAGGTTTTTTTGAGTAAAATAAGGAGATATCTAAACCGCGTTGGTACCATCTTCGATCTTTAGTTTTTCTGACAGGTCATGAAAATATTGAGATGACCATATTTTCAAACGATCCTGGTCGGGGATGAACCGGCTTATATCGTCCTTTACCCGGTCCATATTTACAGCGTCTATTTTCTGCTTTAACAGATCCCGGAATTCTGCTTCACTGATGGTCTTTTTCTTCCAATCGCCGCTACCTATAGCCCGTTGGAGGAAATGAGCAAGGTTTAGCGAGACTCCTTTCTTAATATACCATTCCATATCATACCAGTCGCGTCCTTTAACGTTGTTCTGCCACTTGCGAAATAGCATGGCATGCATTTTTCCGGCGAATAGATCGGGTAAAGTAAAACATTTTACATAAAAAGAGAAAGGCCGGGTCAATAGTTTTTCTTCCGTGTCGAAGCCCAAAGGCGGTCGTCGGTCTACTTCTATTTTGATCTTGATATTCGCCACCTGTTCCATACCTTGCTGTGGGAGAATTCCTTCCAGTACGAGCTCCTTCCAGATCGTTTCCGACTTCAGAAATGTGGATTCAACATTGGACTGCATCGCCTTTGCCTTTTCGCGGATCGAGACCTGCATTCCCTGGGAATTAAATTCTGCGATGATCGCCGCCATATAGGGTTGGAAAGAAAAGCCTGCATCTTCTGCCAGCAGCGAAAAATCGAGATCTTCTGAAAATCGATCCAGTCCATAAAATATGCGCAACGCGGTCCCCCCATAAAATGCTGCTTTTTCGTAAAACCCGGCCCGATAGAGACCGGCCAATGCAAGCTCTTGCATTATTTCGCGGAGGGCTGCTGTAGCCTGGTCCCTATCCGCAGGTTTATAGGATGCAAGCCATTCTTTGATCATTGCTGTCGGATTGTTTTAATCAACATGGATAATGAGTCCTTTTTTGGTGAAGTTGGTATCCAGCTTTCCATACCGGTTATATCCAGGGTTTTGAGCAGCTCAATGTCTATACGTAAATCGTTTTCTAAATAGGTAAGCACGCTGGTCTTACTTCTGAATTCAATGCCTGCCGTCGTAATGATCTTATCAAAGAGCGCTTTTTCAGGGGAAGCGATGAGAAACCGATGCTGCCTATCTACTTCCACACTCCGGATACCATAGCTATAATATGGCAAGGATAACCTGGTATAGCTATAGACACCGAGAGGGGTAGAAAACCTGCGCTTCGCCTTAATTGTCACGGATGTTATTTCAAATACCTTTTCGGGGATCAAACCATGATAGGATAGGGCGCTTTCCAAGGAAACGTAACTTGGACCCAGGAGATGATTGGCCAGTAAGAACGGATCCGGCTTTGAGGATGTGATCCCGGGGCCGGCGACATATAATCCTCTCTTTACCTGCTGCAATATTCCATCCTTGATCAAATAATGGATCTTATCATTTGGTTGGCTGTATTCTTTGAGCAGCGATGCCATCAGATGATGGGGAATGGGATAAGATGCGTATTGCTGTATGGATTGAGCGACTTCCATACTGTAAATGTAAAAAATTAAGAGGATAATCTGAAATATTTCGGTTATCTTTTAATAATTCATCAATATTGTGAGATAAATGATGGGAAATGACAAGATAATCTGAATATTTCGGTTATCCTATTAGAAAAACACATAGTTTTGCTAGGACTGATTTTTTTTGTCACTCATTTGTCCCTCGGCAGATTTAAGATGTTGGAACTACATACCATAAGTAAGGACGAGTGGAAAGGCGCAAATTATCAGTCCCTGCATGCGTTTTACAGCAATCATTCCAATGGCGAAAAAGTGGGCCGGCTCAGCCGCATCAGAAAGCTATACGTAAGAAACTAACATACGTCATTTCCCGGTGGAACGCTGTTGTTGATCTTTACAGTATCATTTAAAACTAATCAACAATGAAACCGTTAATCTTACTATTAGCCGTTTTTGCCATATCGGCCGGAGTCTCACAGTTCTCCACAGGCAGTGGGCATCTAATTTTCAGCGGTAACCTTGCCATGTGTGTGATGCTGTGTCTCACAGCATTTGGACACTTTAAGTTTACACATGGAATGGGTATGATGATGCCCGGATTTGTTCCTTTTAAGATTCAACTTGTTTATCTTACAGGTGTGGCAGAGATCTTGCTTGGATTTGCATTGCTTTTCCCTTCCTTAAGACATTTGGCGGGGATCATCCTTGTTGTGCTATTTATATTGATGCTACCAGCCAATATACATGCAGCTATCAGACATATCAATTATGAGACAGCAACCTATGACGGGAAAGGCGTTAGTTATTTATGGATAAGGATACCAATGCAGGCGCTATTTATAATATGGGTACTGTTTTTTTCCATAAAAAAATAAATCAACACAATGTTGAGGTTATCTCCTTTTACAATGGCTGATGCAGACCATCTTATCTCATGGTTTGAAAATGAAGAAAGCCTTGTGCAATTTGCAGGGCCCATATTCACCTATCCGCTGACAAAAGAACAGATAGCAGCCCATTTGACCAAGCCTGACCGGCTTTTTTATAAAGCTATTGATGAAGACAGTTGCCTTATAATTGGGCATGGAGAAATAGCCAAAGTGCCTGATGAGCCCCCAAAGTTGACTTGTTTGATCATTGGAAATAAGCAGTTCAGGGGCAGGGGTCTGGGAAAAGAATTAACCCGGAAGCTGATGGCTATTGTCTTTGACGAGATGCAAGCGGATGCTGTTCAATTATATGTTTATGAGTGGAACAAAAATGCCTTTGAATTATATCGA
>Ga0307511_10000438_pt1 | contig 44529 bp, 40 predicted proteins | sample 13_EM_MG_FD_200266 | JGI IMG/M metagenome (GOLD analysis project Ga0307511, IMG submission 200266) | Populus trichocarpa ectomycorrhiza microbial communities from riparian zone in the Pacific Northwest, United States - 13_EM | ecosystem: Host-associated > Plants > Roots > Unclassified | place... | reverse complement strand
GGTCGCCGTCGAGCACTTCGGCCACGACGCGCCGCTGTGCGGTCATCCGCCATCCGCGTCCGCGCAGCCGCTCCAGAAGGTCACTCATGCAGGCCAGCCTAACAGCAACGTGACCAGTTCCCGAATGGGTGTGACTTTGGAGGGCTACCGGACTTGGACTGGATCCAACTACTCGTCCAGGCGGTGGTCAGGCCGGAACCTGCTGCCGCGCGGGTGCCCAGCAGCGGATGATGTCGCGGACCGAGACGATGCCGGCGGGCTCGGCACGGTCGAGGACGATGAGATGGCGGAAGCCGCCGTGGGCCATCGCGCTCGCCGCGTCCTCCAGCGTCCAGGCCGGGGTGGCGAACACGACGTCGGTGGTGGTGTGAGCGTGGGCGCGATCGGTGTCCGGGTTCTGGCCCTTGCCGAGCGAGTTGAGGATGTCCCGTTCGGTGAGGATCCCGATGCCGCCGGCGTCGGGATCGAGGACCACGGCCGCGCCGACATGGCGCGAGGCCATCAGGGCGGCTGCCTGGCGGAGGGTGTGGGCGGGGCCGATGGTGAGAACCACCGTGCTCATGGCGTCGCGGACCAGCATGGGATGAGGCCACCTCCTAGGGAATCCGGGGCCGTTCACGGACCCTTGGGATCTTTTGAGACCTTCGGGTTCGTTAGTTACCGGATTCACAAGTTCACAAGTGGGGGGACTCTCAGAGTCGCAGGTAAAGCACGGGTCAACAAGAGGGCGCGCGCGGCCGGTTGGGGGCGTGTGCAGGCGTCCCGTGGTGCTCAGTAGCGCATGTTGAGATACCCCAGGAACTCGTCGTGCAGGATGCCGTTCGACGCCGCCGCGTTGCCGCTGTGGGGGCCCGGGCGGCCGTCGAGGCCCGTGAAGGTGCCGCCGGCCTCGGTGACGATGATCGCGTTGGCGGCCATGTCCCAGAGGGAGAGTTCGGGTTCGGCGCAGATGTCGACGGAGCCCTCGGCGACCATCATGTAGGGCCAGAAGTCGCCGTACGCGCGCGTGCGCCACACCTCGCGGGTCAGGTCCAGGAAGCCGCCGAGCCGGCCCTGGTCCTCCCAGCCGGTGAGCGAGGAGTACGCGAAGGAGGCGTCCGCCAGCTTCGAGACCTGGGAGACGCGCAGCCGGGACGCGGAGGACAGGCTGCGGCCGGTGTAGGCGCCGTGACCCTTCGCGGCCCACCAGCGGCGGCCCAGGGCGGGCGCGGAGACCAGGCCGACGACGGGCTGGTAGCCGCCCTCCGCCGCCTCCGTCAGGGAGATGAGCGTGGCCCACACCGGGACGCCGCGCACGTAGTTCTTGGTGCCGTCGATCGGGTCGATCACCCAGCGCCGGGGGCCGGTGCCCTCGACGCCGTACTCCTCGCCGATGACCGCGTCGCGCGGGCGTGCGCGCTGCAGATGGCCGCGGATGAGTTCCTCGGCGGCCTTGTCCGCCTCGCTGACCGGAGTCATGTCCGGCTTGGTCTCGACCTTGAGATCGAGCGCCTTGAACCGGGCGGTCGTCGCGGCGTCGGCGGCGTCCGCGAGGACGTGGGCGAGGCGCAGGTCATCGTGATAGTCGGCCATGCGTGAACCGTATCTTCAGGGGTCGGGGCGGGGCTACAGGGTCCGGTGGGCGAAACGGGAGGTGAGCGACCTCCAGGAGGGACCTCCGGGAGGGCGCCCCGGCCGGCCCCGGCCCGCGGCCACCGGCCCAACTCCCGCGCGCAATGGCCGAAGTGCGCCCCCCGGCGCCGCCGCGAACCCTTGACAGTGCTTCCGTGCGCGTCAAATCTGGGCGCAGAGCCGCTCGTCCCCGGGAGGCGAATGATGCCTGCAGCGCGGGAGTCCCTGTTGGACGCCGCCTATACGGCGCTGGCACGCAGGTCGTGGTCCACCGTACGGATGGTGGACGTGGCCGCCGCGGCCGGAGTGTCCCGGCAGACGCTGTACAACGAGTTCGGCAGCAAGGAGGGGCTCGCGCGGGCGCTGGTCAGAAGGGAGGCCGACGGCTATCTCGTCGGCGTCGACCGGGCCCTCGGCGCGCATGCCGACGCCCGTGATCGGCTGACCGCGACCGCCGAGTGGACCACGTCGGCGGCCCGCGAGAACGCGCTGGTGCGGGCCATGCTCACCGGCTGCTGGAGCGAACGGCTGCCCTCGCCGACCCTGTCCGCGGTGCCGTCCTCCTCCGCCGTACCGGCACAGCGCCGGGCCGACGGGCCGCTGCCCTCGCCCGGTGACTTCGTGGCCGTCGTCCGCGACCGTGCCGTGGCCGCGCTCGCCGGACCCGGAGCGGCCCGGCCGGACACCGCCGACCTGGCCCGCTCCTGCGAACTCGTCGTGCGGCTCGCCCTGTCCTGCGTGGCGGCGCCACCGGGCGAGGGGGGCGTCGGCGAACTCGTACGGAGTGCGTTGACGCCGGCCCACCGGGCCCTGCTGAGCTAGCGGTTCAGTGCGCGGAACCGGACAGCTGCAGTCCGATCACGCCGACGATGACGAAGCTGATCGACACGAGCTTCAGCGTCGACACCAGGTCGCCGAGGAAGGCCATGCCGTAGATCGCGGTGCCGGCCGCGCCGATGCCGGTCCACACGGCGTAGGCGGGGCCCACGTCGAGCTTCTTCAGGGAGAGGGTGAGCAGGCCGAAGCTGCCCAGGGCGAAGGAGCAGAAGGCGACCGTGGGCCACAGGCGCGTGAAGCCGTGGGACAGCTTCAGGCACACGGCGAACCCGGTCTCCAGAATTCCGGCCACGACAACCAGCAGCCACGCCATGTGCTGTCCTCCCGTATGTCCGGCTCGGTGCGATTATGCACTTACCGAACTTGAGTCCCCACAAACACGCGGTGGTCAGTCGCCGTCTGTTCGCTCACGAGTGGCCAACAACCGGCGCAGCGAGTACAGCCGCTGCGGGTCGGCGTGACCGTCGGCCACCCACTGGTCCAGGGCGCAGTCCGGCTCGTCGTGGCTGCACGCGCGGGGGCAGTCGACCGTGCCGGGCTCCAGGTCGGGGAAGGCCTTGATGACCCGGGACGGGTCCACGTGGTGCAGGCCGAAGGAACGGACGCCCGGGGTGTCGACGACCCAGCCCGAGTCGTCGGGCAGCGGAATCATGCGCGCCGAGGTCGTGGTGTGCCGGCCGCGCCCGGTGACGGCGTTGACGATGCCGGTGCTGCGCCGCCGCTCCAGCGAGACCAGCGCGTTCACGAGGGTCGTCTTGCCGACACCGGAGTGCCCGACGAACGCGGTGATCTTGCCGTCGAGCTGCTTGCGTACCCGTTCCACCGCGCTGCCGTTCTCCAGCTCCTCGCGGCTCGTCACGACATAGGGGACGCCCAACGCGCCGTACAGCTCAAGGAGTTCGTCGGGCGAGGCCAGGTCCGACTTGGTGAGGACGAGCAGTGGGTCGAGGCCGCCGTCGTAGGCCGCGACCAGGCAGCGGTCGATGAGGCGCGGGCGCGGCTCGGGGTCGGCGAGGGCGGTGACGATGGCGAGCTGGTCGGCGTTGGCGACGACCACGCGCTCGTACGGGTCGTCGTCGTCGGCCGTGCGGCGCAGCACGGAGGTGCGCGGCTCGATGCGGACGATACGGGCGAGGGTGTCCTTGTCGCCGGACAGGTCGCCGATGATGGCGACCCGGTCGCCGACCACGGCCGCCTTCCGGCCCAGTTCGCGGGCCTTGATCGCCATCACGACCCGGTCCTCGACCAGACAGGTCAGCCGGCCCCGGTCGACGGTGAGGACCATGCCCTCGACCGCTTCCTCGTGCTTGGGGCGGATGTTCGTACGCGGCCGGTTGCCCTTGCGGTTCGGGCGCTGGCGGATGTCGTCCTCGTCGGTGTTCTTGCCGTAGCGGCGCATGGCGTGAGTCCCCTACGCCCCGTCGCTCCCGAGCATCCCGGTCCACAGGTCGGGGAAGTCCGGGAGGGTTTTCGCCGTCGTCGCCACGTTCTCGATCTGCACACCCTCGACCGCGAGGCCGATGATCGCGCCCGCGGTGGCCATGCGGTGGTCCTCGTACGTGTGGAAGATCCCGCCGTGCAGGCGGCGCGGGCGGATGTGCAGACCGTCGGCGGTCTCGGTCACGTCGCCGCCCAGTTCGTTGATCTCCTTGGTGAGCGCGGCCAGCCGGTCCGTCTCGTGCAGGCGCAGGTGGGAGACGCCCCGGAGCGTGGACGGTGAGTCCGCGAGGGCGGCGACGGCCGCGATGCCCGGGGTCAGTTCACCGACCTCGCCCAGGTCCACGTCGATGCCGTGGATCGCACCCGAACCGGTGAACTCCAGCCCGTACTCGGTGAGTTCGCAGGAACCACCCATCTCGGTGAAGATCTCCCGCAGCCGGTCACCGGGCTGCGTCGTCCGCGCCGGCCAGTCCGGTACGACCACCTTGCCGCCGGCCACCAGCGCCGCCGCGAGGAACGGCTGCGCGTTCGACAGGTCCGGCTCCACGGTCAGGTCCCGGCCCAGCAGCGCGCCCGGGGTCACCCGCCAGACGTTCGGCTCGCCGCCCGACTCCGGGGTGTCCACCTGGGCACCGACCGCGCGCAGCATGTCGACGGTCATGCGGATGTGGGGCATCGAGGGGAGGGAGGAGCCGATGTGACGGACCTCGACGCCCATGTTGAAGCGCGGGCCCGAGAGCAGGAGCGCGCTCACGAACTGGGAGGACGAGGACGCGTCGATCTCCACCGGACCGCCGTCCAGTGCGCCTCCGCCGTGCACCGTCAGCGGCAGCGCGCCCCGGCCGTCGTCGTCGATCCGGGCGCCGAGCACGCGCAGGGCGTCGATCACGCCGTTCAGGGGGCGTTCGTACGACCTCGGGTCGCCGTCGAAGCGGATGGGGCCGTCGGCCAGCGCGGCGACGGGCGGCAGGAAGCGCATCACCGTGCCGGCGTTGCCGACGTCGACCGTGGCCGGGCCGTGCAGGCCCGACGGGATGACCCGCCAGAACTCGCCGGAGCCCTTCTCCGTGCCTACGCCCTCCTCGATGCCCACGCCCATCGCGCGCAGGGCGCCTGCCATCAGGAGGGTGTCGCGGGAGCGGAGGGGGCGGCGCAGCCAGCCCGGTTCGCTGGCGAGGGCGGCGAGGACGAGGGCGCGGTTGGTGACGGACTTGGACCCCGGGACGTGGACCGTCGCGTCGACGGCTCCGGCGGCGGTAGGGGCGGGCCAGAGGGCGGTTTGGTCGTTGTTCGGGGCCATAAGGTCACTGTATAAGTAGGCCGACTTTCGAGTGCCGCGCCGTCGTGGCTGGTCGCGCAGTTCCCCGCGCCCCTGGTGACTGCCCCTTCGGGGCTTGTCACAATTCCAACAACCACCGTCCGCCGCCTATCAGCGAGCACAGTGACACCAGGTGGAACAGGAACAGCCACAACCCCGCCGGTACGTGCGTCAGGCGCGCCAACTGGTCCGCGTCCGAGTCGCCCGCTCCGCCCCTCGACCTCTTCGCCTGGAGTTCGAAGGCGGGACGCACCCCACCCAGCAACAGGAACCACACCACCGCGTACGCGAACGCCGCCTGCACCTGGGGGCCCGTCAGCCATGACACCAGGAGGAAGGCCGCGCCGCTGAGGATCACCGTCAAGGCGCCGTACGCGTTGCGGATCATCACCAGCATGGCTATCAGGAGGAGGGTCGACAGCCACAGGAGGAGGGTGATGTGGTCGGCGGCCAGGAGGGCGGCGCCGCCCAGGCCCAGGAGTGGGGGAGCGGTGTAGCCGGCGGCTGCCGTGAGGATCATGCCGAGGCCGTGCGGCTTGCCGCGGCTGACGGTGAGGCCGCTGGTGTCGGAGTGGAGGCGGATGCCGGTGAGCTGGCGGCCGGTGAGGAGGGCCACCAGGCCGTGGCCGCCCTCGTGGGCGATGGTGATGGCGTTGCGGGAGACACGCCAGAGTCCGTGCGGGACGACCACGGCGAGCGCGGCGACCATGGTGGCGATCACCACCCACAGATCCGGGTCGGGCTGGCTGCCGAAGACCTCGTCCCAGAGGGCGGGTATCGAGGCGATTGCGGTGCTGTCCATTGGCGGCGGAGGCTCCCGTGGTGGTCGTCGAATCTGGCAGTGTTGCACGTATGTGCGGACGGTATGCAGCGAGTCGTGGGCCCGAGGATCTCGCAGGAGTCTTTGAGATCGAGAAGTGGGAGCCCGAGGAGGTTCTGGCTCCCGACTACAACGTGGCCCCGACCAAGGAGGTCTATGCAGTCCTCGACCGTCCACTTAAGGACGCGGACGGCCCGCAGCCGGTTCGCCAGCTGCGCAAGCTCAAGTGGGGGCTGGTGCCGAGCTGGTCGAAGACGCCCGAGGGCGGTGCGCGGATGATCAACGCCCGCGCGGAGACCGTGCACGAGAAGCCGTCGTACCGCCGCGCCTTCGCCGCCCGGCGGTGCATCATCCCCGCCGACGGCTACTACGAGTGGGTCACCGCCAAGGACGAGCGGGAGCTGGAGGTCGAAGGGAAGAAGAAGCGGCAGCGCAAGCAGCCGTACTTCGTGCTTCCCGCCGACGGGTCGGTGTTCGCGATGGCCGGGCTGTACGAGTTCTGGCGGGACCGGACGCTGCCCGACGACCATCCGCTGGCCTGGTGGGTCACCTGCTCGGTGATCACCACCGAAGCCGAGACGACCCCGCTCGCGGTCGCCCCCGCCGACGGGCCGTACGCGCTCGCCGACATCCACCCCCGGATGCCCCTGATGCTCACCCCGGACCGCTGGGACGCCTGGCTCGACCCGGCCCGCACCGACCCCGACGACCTGCGCGAGCTGCTCGCCCCGCCGCCCGCCGGGCTGATGCGCGCCTACCCGGTGTCCACGGCCGTCAGCAATGTCCGCAACAACGGACCGGAGCTGCTGAAGGAACTGGAAGGTCCGGAAGAAGGCACACTTTTCTGATGTGACTTCTGATGTGAGCGAGATCATCGAGACCGACGCGGGGACCGCCCGCATCACCTGGCACAGGGCGAAGCAGGCGCGGCTCGTGCTGACCCTCGGTCATGGGGCCGGCGGTGGCATCGAGGCGCGGGATCTTCAGGCCCTCGCGACCGTCCTCCCCGGGCACGGTGTGTCCGTCGCGCTGGTCGAGCAGCCGTGGCGGGTGGCCGGGAAGAAGGTGGCGCCCGCGCCGAAGACGCTCGACGTGGGGTGGCGGGGGATCTGGTCGGCCGTTGCGAAGCCCGGTCTGCCGGTGGTCTCCGGGGGCCGTAGTGCCGGAGCTCGGGTTGCCTGTCGTACGGCGACGGAGCTGGGCGCCGCCGCCGTCCTGGCCCTGAGCTTCCCGCTGCACCCGCCCGGGAAGCCGGAGAAGTCGCGGGCCGGCGAACTGCTCGGGGCCGGGGTGCCCACGCTCGTCGTGCAGGGCGGCAACGACCCCTTCGGGAAACCGGCTGAGTTCCCGGAGGGCGACTTCGAACTGGCCGAAGTGCCGTACGGCGATCATGGGTTCGCGGTGCCGAAACGGGCGGAGATCGGTCAGGAGCAGGCCCTGGAGATCATCACCGGGCGCGTGGTGGAGTGGACTCGAACACTCGGGTGAAGGGCGGGAATGCCGGGACCCTTACCACTGTTGTGCAGGGCACAGAGAGTCGTAGAAAGGAAGTCCTCCGCATGGGTTCGACCTTCTGCCCGGCCCGTGGCAGCCGCCCCGACCTGGACTGGTCGGTGCTGCACGCGACCAAGGCCACCCCTATTGGGGCGGCGGGCGGACCGGATCGTCGTCTATCCTCCGATTCTGGTGGCATCGGCTTCGGTGCTGCCCGGAATCTTGAGGAGGTGGGTCCGGTTCCCGGTACCGACGCAGGGACCGAACACGGCCAGGCGGAGCAGCCCGAGGGCCAGGGCACGAGCACGGAGTCCACGGCGGAGCGCAGCGCGCGCTTCGAGCGGGACGCGCTCGAATTCCTCGACCAGATGTACTCGGCCGCGCTGCGCATGACCCGCAACCCGGCCGACGCCGAGGACCTGGTGCAGGAGACGTATGCCAAGGCGTACGCGTCGTTCCATCAGTTCCGTGAGGGCACCAACCTCAAGGCGTGGCTGTACCGGATCCTCACCAACACGTTCATCAACTCGTACCGCAAGAAGCAGCGCGAACCCCAGCGCTCCGCGGCCGAGGAGATCGAGGACTGGCAGCTCGCGCGTGCCGAGTCGCACATGTCGACGGGTCTGCGCTCCGCCGAGTCGCAGGCGCTCGACCACCTGCCCGACTCGGATGTGAAGGAAGCCCTCCAGGCCATCCCGGAGGAATTCCGCATCGCCGTGTATCTCGCGGACGTAGAGGGCTTTGCGTACAAGGAGATCGCGGACATCATGGGGACACCCATCGGTACGGTGATGTCCCGGCTGCACCGGGGCCGCCGTCAACTGCGCGGCATGCTCGAGGACTACGCGCGTGACCGCGGACTGGTCCCGGCCGGTGCCGGAGAGTCGAACGAAGCGAAAGGCTCGGGCTCATGAGCTGCGGAGAGCCGCACGAAACGGACTGCAGTGAGGTCCTCGACCATCTCTACGAGTTCCTCGACAGAGAGATGCCGGACGCGGACTGCACCAAGTTCGAGGTGCACTTCGAGGAGTGCTCGCCGTGCCTGGAGAAGTACGGCCTGGAGCAGGCCGTGAAGAAGCTCGTGAAGCGGTGCTGCGGGCAGGACGACGTGCCGTCGGATCTGCGCTCCAAGGTGATGGGACGCCTGGAGATGATCCGGTCGGGGCAGGTCGTACCCGAGCATGATGTGGCGGCCTCTCCGCAGGAGTCCTGAACGGACTGGCGTCACTCGAATGTGCTAATCCGCGGGTGATACGCCCGCGGCCTCCCCCTGATCGTCCTAGGCTCCTCGGCCTGGACAGGCATGGTCGGGGGAAGGGCGTCAGCCATGGAGGCGATACCGGCACGGGCACGTGCGTACGTGGTCTGTGTCGTCCTCGGAGCGCTGCTCTGCCTGCTCCCGCTGCCGACCGTCCACGCACCCTGGTGGGCGGTCGCGCTGCTGGCCGCCCTCTACGCCGGCTGCGAGCAGATCGCCCGGCGCCGCTTCGCGGGCACCTTCTACCCGGTGCTGCTCGCCGCGGCCTTCCTCCTGCCACCGCCCGCCGCCGCGCTCGTACCGCTGCCGGGCGCGCTGTTCTCCCACGTCGACGAGGGCTCGCCCTGGCTGCGACGCTGCTGGCGGGCCGCGCAACTCGCGCTCGCCGTCTGGGCGGCGGGCCGCGTGCACTGGGCACTGGGCGGCCGGAACGCGGTCGTCGCCTCCGACTTCCCGTACGCCCTGCTGCCCGCCCTCGCCGCCGTCCTCGCCTTCTGCCTGGTCCTGACCGTCCTCGACGGCGGAATCCTCGCGCTGGCCGAGAGGACGCCGCTACGACGGGCCTGGCGCGGGCTGTTTCCACGGTCCCTGGCGCCCATCGGCGTGCACGGGCTCGCCGGGCTGATGATGGCCGTCCTGTGGCGCAGCCCCTACGGCCCGGTCGCCGCGCTGCTCGTGCTGCTGCCGATGGGGGTGTCCTGGTGGGTGTTCGCCCAGTACCACCGGGAACACGCCGCCCACCAGGCCACCATCCGTGCCCTCGTCCAGGCCGTCGACATCAAGGACGGGTACACCCGCGGGCACAGCGAGCGGGTCGGACAGGCGTCGATGATGATCGCGCGGCAGTTGGGGATGGACGACTCGCGGGTGGAAGTGCTGCGCTTCGCCGGGATCCTGCACGACGTGGGGAAGTTGGGCGTGCCCACGCGCTTGCTGCGCAAGGACGGGCCGCTCACCCCCGAGGAGCGGCGGGTGATCGAACTGCATCCCGAGTACGGGCACGAGATCGTGCGGGGCATCGGCTTCCTCGGGGAGGCCCGTGCGGCCGTGCTGCACCATCACGAACGGCTGGACGGCAGCGGGTACCCGTACGGGCTGTTGGGCAGTCAGATCCCGGAGTCCGCGCGGGTGGTCGCCGTCGCCGATGCCTTCGACGCGATGACGTCGACCCGGTCGTACCGGCGGGCCCGGCCGGTGTCGGCCGCTCTGGCGGAGCTGGAGCGGTGTGCGGGGGCGCAGTTCGATCCGCGCATGGTGGGCGCGCTGATGCTGGCCCTCGGCAAGTACGGCTGGCGGCCCGCCGTGACCGCGGACGAGCCGCCCGACCTCGTGCCGCCGGCCGCGCCGGTCCCGAGCCGGCCGGGAGTGCACCGATGACGCGGCGCCGGAATCTCCTGCCCCTCACCCTCATCCACACCTCCGCCGCCCTCCTCGCCACCACCTCCCTCGCCCTCACCCTCTGGACCGGCCTCGAAGAACGCGGAGTCGCCCTCGCCTTCGGAGTGCTCGTCGCCGTAGGGGAGTTGAGCCGGTGGAACGGGACGACCGGGCTCGGGCTCCGGGAGACCGCCCCGCTCGGCGCCGCCGGCGCCCTCTCCTACGCGCTGCTCGGCGCCGACGCCGGACAGCCCACCCACCACGGCGCCTTCCAGGTCGTCACCGTGGTCGTCGCCGCCTCCCTCGTCGGCTGTGTGCCGCACATCGCGCGCGGCCGGAGCCGTACCCCCGACCACCTGGCGCGCCGTGTGCTGACCGTCGGCTTCGCCGCCGTCTGCTTCCAACCCCTTTACAGCCAAGGGATGTTCGGACCCTGGGGCGGTCCCGCCTACGCCCTCCTCCTGCTCGCGCTCCTCTCCCTCACGGCCCTCTGCGACGCCGTGCTCGCCGCCGCGCTCGCCCACTCCCGCACCCGCTGGCCCTTCGGCCCGCTGCTCCGCGACGAGCTGCGCGGCATGCTCGGCATCGGGTCCGCCGTCTGCGCGACCGGCGCGGTGATGGCGCTCGCGGTCGCCGTCGTCGGGCTGTGGGCGCTGCCCGTCTTCTCCGTGCCGCTGCTGCTGACCCAGCTGTCCTTCCGGCGGTACGCGGCCGTACGGACCACCTACCGGCAGACCATCACCTCCCTCGCCCGCTCCACCGAGATCGCCGGCTACACCCCGGCCGGGCACGCCCGCCGGGTCGCCGCGCTCTGCCAGGCGGTCGGACGGGACATGGGACTGTCCGAACCCGACCTCACCGTCCTGGAGTACGCAGCCCTGATGCACGACATCGGCCAGCTCAGCCTCGTCGACCCGGTACCGGCCGGAGCCACCGCCGTACTCCCCGTGGCCGAGCAGCGGCGGATAGCACTGCTCGGCGGGGCCGTCGTGCGGCAGACCGGGGTGAGTCCTCAGGTGGCGGCCGTCGTGGAGCGGCAGGCCGACCCCTGCCGGGAGCAGCCGGTCTCCGCGCGGATCGTGCGGGCCGTCAACGCGTACGAGGAGAAAACCCGGGCAGGAGGCCCCGGCGGGCCCCTCCAGGCGTTGGAGGAGCTGCGCCTCGGGACCGCCGGGGACTACGCTCCCGAGGTCGTGGAAGCGCTGGCCCGGGTACTGTCCCGGGACTGTCTGACCTTGCCTTCGGTTGGGTAACCCATGGGTAATGAGCGCCCTCCCAGCCGTACGTGGTTGGATGCGAAGAAGAGGGTGTCCGGGGGCAGAGCCAGCCCAACGAACGGAACTGGCAGGCGGGAATCGTGAGGATCTTCGGCAAGGGACGGCACCGGCCCTCCGCCTCCTGGCGGCAGGCCACAGACCGCGCGTTCACGCTGATCGGCGACGGTCGGTACGAGGACGCGGGCGCGCTGCTGACACGTGCCGCCGATCTGGAACCCTGGCTGTCCGAGTCCTGGTTCAACCTCGCCCTGCTGCACAAGTTCCGGCACGACTGGGAGCAGGCCCGGGCCGCCGGGCTCCGCGCCGTCGCGCTGCTGGAGCGGGAGGCCGGCGCACCTGACTGGTGGAACGTGGGCATCGCGGCCACCGCCCTGCAGGACTGGCCGCTGGCCCGCCGGGCCTGGCAGGCGTACGGGCTGCGGGTGCCGGGCGGGGTCACCGCGGCGGGCGAGCCCGCCGGCATGGACCTCGGCAGCGCGGCCGTACGGCTCTCTCCCGAGGGGGAGGCCGAGGTCGTGTGGGGGCGGCGGCTGGATCCGGCGCGGATCGAGGTGCTGTCCATTCCGCTTCCCTCGTCCGGGCGACGCTGGGGTGAGGTCGTGCTCCATGACGGGGTGCCGCACGGTGAGCGGACCACCGCCGCCGGGCACTCCTACCCCGTGTTCGACGAGATCGAGCTGTGGGCGCCGTCGCCTGTGCCGACGTGGGTGGTGCTGCTGGAGGCTGCCGCCGAGGCCGACCGGGACGCGTTGGAGCAGCTGGCGGCGGACGCCGGGTTCGCGGCGGAGGACTGGTCGTCCTCCGTGCGGTTGCTGTGCCGGATGTGTTCGGAGTCCCGGATGCCTTCCGACGAGGGTGACGGGGAGCATCTTGATCCGCATGACCACAGTGAGCCGGGGCATCCTGGGCCGCTCGGTCATCGGACCGATGGGCAGCTGTGGGTGCCGGAGCGGGAGTGCGGGTTGGCTGCGCCGGCTTCGCTGGTTCGGGGATTGTTGGACGGGTGGGTTGCCGACAGTCCTGATTCTCGGGACTGGCGGGATCTGGAAGAGGTCTGCTGAGGACGTCTTTCGGGTGCGGGTCCGTCGTGGCTGGTCGCGCAGTTCCCCGCGCCCCTTAAAAGACAGGGCGTTGTTGCCGGGCGCGCTCACGCGGCTGAGCCGCACATGTGCACAGCCCCGCGCCCCTAAAAGCATCCACGTACCCTGTACGTGCAGCATCTCCCCCCGTTTTACCTAGGAAGGCTTACGTCCGTCATGGCGCAGCAGGACACCGATCAGCAGCACGTGGGCGTGCTTCCCGTGGACGACGAGGGGTTTGTCGTCGATACCGAGGGGACCGAGGAGCGTGAGGCGGCCTGGCGGGAGCGGGGGACCTCGCGGGCGATCACGGTCGTCGGGAATCCGGTGCTGCACAAGGAGTGCGCGGACGTCACCGAGTTCGGTGCGGAGCTGGAGTCGCTGGTGGCGGACATGTTCGCCTCGCAGCGCACCGCCGAGGGCGTCGGCCTCGCCGCCAACCAGATCGGCGTCGGCCTGAAGGTCTTCGTCTACGACTGCCAGGACGACGAGGGCAAGCGGCACGTCGGTGTCGTCTGCAATCCCAAGCTGGTCGATCTGCCCGCCGACAAGCGGCATCTGGACGAGAGCAACGAGGGGTGTCTGTCGGTGCCGACCGCGTATGCGCCGCTCGCGCGGCCCGACTACGCCGAGGTGACCGGGCAGGACGAGCGGGGCAACCCGATCAAGGTCCGCGGCACCGGCTACTTCGCTCGGTGTTTGCAGCACGAGACCGATCACCTCTACGGGTACCTCTACATCGACCGGCTCTCCAAGCGCGACCGCAAGGACGCGCTGCGGCAGATGGCCGAGAACGAGCCCCGCTACCCCGTGGTCGCCAACGACTGAGTCCCAGGGACGATCACAACCCCCTTACGTACGGCGTCTGTTCAGGTGCAACTCCCTGACCAGGCGCCGTTCGTATGTCCGTCGCACATTCGATCGTTTTCGCTCTCGTAGTGATCCAGAATCAGTCACACAAGGATGGATTCTCGGCACATGGGGGTAGTGAAGGGGGCAAATCCGTTCCCAGAACGGTCAGTTGTGGTGCTGAATGGGAAGTGCGGGGATACGCAACGGCGCACGCCCGGCACAGCGGGAGGGGTGTGTGCAACTGGCGGCTGAGAGGGGTTTGTTCGTGCCTGCTTTCTCGCACAGCACCACAACGGCATCGACGGCGATCGCCGTTCCACCATCACTCTCTCTCCCGGTGATCGAGGCGGCGTTTCCCCGGCGACTGCATCCGTATTGGCCGAGGCTCCAGGAGAAGACACGCGTCTGGCTGCTGGAAAAGCGTCTCATGCCGGCGGACAAGATACGCGAATATGCCGACGGTCTTTGCTACACGGACTTGATGGCCGGGTACTACTCGGGCGCACCGGACGAGGTGCTCCAGGCGATAGCGGACTACAGCGCGTGGTTCTTCGTCTGGGACGACCGCCATGACCGGGACATCGTGTACGGCCGGCCCGACGCCTGGCGGCGGCTCCGGTTCCGCTTGCACGCCGCACTGGACTCACCGCGCCACCACCTGCTTCACCCGGATCCCCTGGTCGCGGGGTTCGCCGACTGCATGATGCGGATCTACTCGTTCCTCCCCGCCACCTGGAACGCGCGGTTCGCCCGGCACTTCCACGCCGTGATCGAGGCCTACGACCGGGAATTCCGCAACCGCTCCGAGGGGAACATCCCCACGGTCGAGGAATATCTCGCACTGCGCCGGCTCACTTTCGCGCACTGGATCTGGACGGATCTGCTGGAGGCGAGCGCCGGGTGCGAACTCCCGGACAGCATAAGGAAACACCCGGGATATCGGCGGGCGGCACTGCTCAGCCAGGAATTCGCCGCCTGGTACAACGACCTCTGCTCCCTGCCGAAGGAAATAGCGGGCGACGAGGTCCACAATCTCGGAATCAGTCTCATCAAACACGAGGGACTGACCCTTGAGGACGCGGTCGCCGAAGTGAGGCGCCGGGTCGAGGAATGCATTGCCGATTTCCTCGTCGCGGAACAGGGGACCTTACGTCTGGCCGACCGGCTCGACGACGGCACCGTACGCGGAATGGAATTGAGCGCCGCCGTACGGTCCTGCCTCGGCAATATGCGGAACTGGTTCAGTTCCGTCTACTGGTTCCACCACGAGTCCGGCCGTTACATGGTCGACAGCTGGGACGACCGGTCCACACCCCCGTACGTCAACAACGAAGCGGCAGGTGAGAAATGACCGTCGAGTCTGTGAAGCCCGCTCCCCCCGAGGTACCGGAACTGCTGGAGCCGCCCGTCGCGGGCGGCCGGATCCCGCTTCTCGGTCACGGCTGGAAGCTGGTCCGCGACCCCCTGGCCTTCATGGCCCAACTCCGCGACCACGGCGAGGTCGTACGGCTCCGCCTCGGTCCCAAGACGGTGTACGCCGTCACCGCGCCGGCCCTCACCGGGGCTGTCGCGCTGAGCCCCGACTACATCATCGCGGGCCCGCTGTGGGAGTCCCTGGAGGGACTGCTCGGCAAGGAGGGGGTGGCCACCGCCAACGGGCCCACCCACCGGCGCCAACGGCGCATCATCCAGCCCGCGTTCCGGCTCGACGCGATACCCGGCTACGGGCCGATCATCGAGGAGGAGGTGCACGCGCTCACCGAGCGCTGGCGGCACGGCGGGACGATCGACTGCACCTCCGAGGCCTTCCGGGTCGCCGTGCGGATCGCGGCCCGCTGTCTGCTGCGCGGCGACTTCATGGACGAGCGCGCCGAACGGCTGTGCGTCGCCCTCGCCACCGTCTTCCGGGGCATGTACCGGCGGATGGTCGTCCCGGCCGGACCGCTCTACCGGCTACCCCTTCCGGCCAACCGCGAATTCGACCGCGCACTGGCCGATTTGCATCTCCTCGTCGACGAGATCGTCGCCGAACGCCGGGCATCTGGTCAAAAGCCGGACGATTTGCTGACAGCGCTGCTGGAGGCGACCGACGAGAATGGCGAGCCGATCGGGGAACAGGAGATCCACGACCAGGTCGTCGCGATCCTCACCCCCGGAAGTGAAACCGTGGCGTCCACGATCATGTCGCTGCTCCAAGTCCTGACCGAACACCCGGAACACACCGACAAGGTATGCGCAGAAGTTGAATCCGTGACGGGCGGACGCCCGGTGGCATTCGACGACGTCCGTGCGCTCACCCACACGAACAATGTCCTCGTCGAGACGTTGCGCCTGTGGCCCGCCGTATGGATATTGACGCGGCGGGCGGTCACCGACACCGAACTGGGCGGCTATCGGATTCCGGCCGGGGCCGACATCATCTACAGCCCCTACGCGATCCAGCGCGACCCGCGTTCGTATGCGCGCAACGAGGAGTTCGACCCCGACCGCTGGCTTCCGGAACGCTCCAAGGACGTACCGAAGTTCGCCATGAGCCCGTTCAGCGTGGGCAACCGGAAGTGTCCCAGCGACCACTTCTCGATGGCCCTGCTGAGCCTGTTCACGGCGGCGGTGGCGACGAGGTACCGCTTCGAGCTGGTGTCCGGCTCCTACGACACCACTCGCGTCGGCATCACCCTCCACCCGCACCGGCTGATGCTCAGGCCGATCCCCAGGTGAGACGACAGGCGTGCGTTCAGGCGGCTTCCGGGCCCCTGAACGTGCGCCGGTAGGCGTTCGGAGTGGTGCCCAGGGCACGGACGAACTGATGGCGCAGCGCGGGCGCGGTACCGAAGCCGGCACGCCAGGCGATCGCGTCCATCGTCTCGTCCGTCCCCTCCAGCAACTGCTGTGCCAGCAGCACCCGTTGACGCAGGATCCAGCGGTACGGCGTGGTCCCGGTCTCCTGCTGGAAGCGGCGGGCGAACGTACGCGGCGACATGTGGGCGCGGGCGGCGAGCTGCTCGACGGTGACCTCCTGGTCGAGGTGCTCCGCCATCCACACCAGCACCTCGCCCACGGTGTCGCACTGCGAGCGCGGCAGCGGCCGCTCGATGTACTGGGCCTGACCCCCGTCGCGGTGCGGCGGTACGACCATCCGCCGGGCGATGGCGTTGGCGACCTCAGGACCCTGCTCCTTGCGCACGATGTGCAGACAGGCGTCGATACCGGCCGCGGTGCCCGCCGAGGTGATCACCGGGTCCGCGTCGACGTACAGCACGTCCGGTTCTACGACGATCTTCGGGTACCGCCGGGCCAGCAGCTCCGCGTGATGCCAGTGCACCGCGCACCGCCGCCCGTCCAGCAGCCCGGCGGCGGCCAGCACGAACACCCCCGAGCAGACGCTGAGCACCCGGGCACCCCGGTCCACGGCCCGCCGCAGCGCGTCGAGCAGCTCTTCCGGGTACTCCCGCGCCGCATAGGTCGCACCGGCCGGTACGGCGATCAGATCCGCGCTCTCCAGCCGCTCGAGCCCGTGCTGGACGGCCAGCGAGAAGCCGGCATGGGTGGCGAGCGTCGGCCCCTCGGCCGAGGCGACCGCGAAGTCGTAGACCGGCAGGCCCTCGTCACTGCGGTCCAGGCCGAACACCTCGCAGACGACGCCGAGTTCGAAGGGATGGACTCCGTCGAGCAGGACGACGGCCACGTTTCTCAGCATGCTGCCAGTGTGCGCCGGAAGTGGCAGTAAATCGAGGGTGTGCGGCAGTTCTGCCACTCACGGTAAGGAGCGTAAGTCGCGACACTGGTGTCTATGAACGCAGCCATGGACAACCTCATCGCCCTTCTGACCGTCCTCGGCATCTTCGTCGCCGTGGCCTTCCCGTCGCTGCTCGGCATCGCGCACGAGCGGCGCATCGACCGTCAGATCCGGACCGCCCACCGGATCATGACTTCGTCACCACGACGGTGACCGACCACTCCTGAATGCCCTTGCAGGAGATCTTGTGCGGGGCGGTCGCACACAGCGGCCGGGACGACGTGAGCTTCACGGTCCCGGCCGAGACCGCCTTGAACGCGTTGCTCGCGTCGCCGGGCCGGATCAGGATCCCGCTGTTGGTGGCCTCCAGGCCGGTGCCCGCGGTCTTGACCTGCGCCCACGGCCGGGATTCCGTCCCGTCCAGCAGGATCCGTACCGTGCTGCCGGTCGTCAGACAGAACGTGCCGTTGTCGTCGGTGGCGGCGAGGGTCTCCTTCGCGGTGCAGGCCGACCTGCTCTTGCTCGGTGTGGGGGACGAGGACGGCGAGACGCTGCCGCTGCCGGTGTCGGACTTCGTGCCGCCGCAGCCGGTGAGGGCGAGTGCCAGGGTGGCGACGGCGAGGGACGGAGCGAGGATGGATCGACGCATGGGGGGCCTCCTTGCCCCTTTGACGTGTCTCGGACGCATCCGGATCCGCCGTGAGAAGTGAAGTATTCGTGGACATGACAGAGCCCCGGCCGCTGCGAGACGGCCGGGGCTCAGCTCATGAGGAGGTCAGCCGGTCGTGACGGCGGTGTCGTCGACGACGAAGCTGGTCTGGAGGGAGGAGTCCTCGACTCCGCTGAACTTCAGCGTCACGGTGGTGCCGGCGAAGGCCGACAGGCTGAAGGACTTCGCGACGTAGCCCGTCGCCGCGTTGAGGTTGGAGTAGGTGGCCAGGGTGGTCGATCCGGCGGTGACCGTCAGCTTGTCGTAAGCCGTGCTGGTGGTGGTCTCCGCGGTGTCGACGTGCAGGTAGAAGGTGAAGGTGGTGCCGGTGCAGCCGGACGGGACGGTCACCGACTGGGACAGCGTGTCGGTGTGGGTCGAGCCGTAGCCGTCGAGCCACGCGTAGTAGGAGCCCGCGTGCGCGGCCTCACTGCTGGAGTTGGTGATGACCCCGCTGCTCGCGGTCCAGGTGGTGTTGCCGGACTCGAAGCCCGCGTTGCCCAGGAGCTGGGTCGAGGTGCAGGAGCCGCCGCCGGAGGTGCTGACCGTCCAGGTGAAGGAGGCCGAGCCGGAGGCGCCGGTGGAGTCGGCCGCGGTCACCGTCACGGCGTAGGTGCCGGCGGTGGACGCGGTGCCGGAGATCAGACCGGTCGAGCTGCTGATCGACAGGCCGGTCGGCAGGCCGCTCGCGCTGTAGGTGAGGGTCGCGCCCGCGCTGTCCGAGGCCGAGATCTGCAGGCTGGCCGTGGAACCGGTCGCGGTGGACTGGCTGCCCGGGTTGGTGACGGTCACCGTGTTGCCGGTCGTGGTGCCGGCGGTGAAGGCGGCGGTGCCGTCCGGGGTGCCCCAGCCGGTCGGACCGTCGTAGCCGGTGCCCGCGGTGCAGAAGTACGAGGTCGAGCAGGTGCCGTTGTTGCCGCTGGTGACGTCGTACAGGTTGCTGGTGTGGGAGTAGGGGTACTTCGCCGGGTAGTCGCTGGAGCCCGGGGTGCCGGCCAGCGCGTAGACGCCCGCGATGATCGGGGACGAGGCGCTGGTGCCGCCGTAGACCGCCCAGCCGGAGCCGCCGTAGGTGTCGTAGACGGCCACGCCGGTGGCGGGGTCGGCGACGGCGGAGACGTCGGCCTCCATGCGCTTGGTGCAGCCGGTGTCGGTCTGCCAGCTCGGCTTCGAGTCGTACGCCGAGCAGCCGGAACCGGTGCCCTCGGTGCTGCTGGTCTTCCACACGGACTCGGTCCAGCCGCGGGAGTTGGAGGAGGTGGACAGGGCGGTGCCGCCGACGGCCGTCACGTACTGGGACGTTGCCGGGTACTCGGCGCCGTAGGCCTCGTCACCGGAGGAGACGGTGATCGCGACGCCCGGGTGCTTGAAGTACGAGGTGTCCTCGCTGGTCTGCGAGGAGGACTCGGAGCCGCCCCAGCTGTTGGAGACGAACTTCGCGCCGAGGGCGACGGCCTCGTTCTCGGCGGTGCCGAGGTCCGAGTCGGTGGCGGAGCTGGCCTCGACCAGGATGATGTTGCAGTTCGGGCAGACCGCGCTGACCATGTCGATGTCGAGGGCTTCCTCGCCCGCCCAGCCGGTGTCGTTCGTCGGCAGGGACGTGGTCGAGCCGGTCTGGCTGACCTGCTTGAAGCAGCCGCTGGCCACCGTGCAGGCCGACAGGCCGAAGTTGGAGCGGTAAGTGGCCAGGTCCGAGGCCGCGTTGGGGTCGTTGTACGCGTCGACGACGGCGACCGTCATGCCGGAACCGCCGGTCGAGGGCAGGGCGTACGCGCTGTGCAGGTTGGCCGGGCTCAGCCCGGAGACCGCCGCGGCGGCGTCCGGGTGCACGGCGGCGGCGAGCTGCTGCTTGATGTCGGTGCGCCGCTGGGCGAAGCAGGCCGCCGAACCGGGGGCCGCGGTCGCGCACAGGTGCTCGGTCGGCACCTTCTGCCCGGCCTTGCCGGTGGAGTGGACGGCCTGGGCCGAGGGGGCGGTCAGGGCCTTGGAGTTCTGGGTGACCTTGGAGACCTGGGCGGACTGGGTGACGGCGTGGGGGGCGGGCTGCGCGTCGGCGGGGGAGGCCGCCGCGAGCCCGAAGACGCTGAGAGTGAGGGCGGGTATGGCGGCGGTCAGCAGTCTTCGCAGACTCCGTCGGGGCTTTTCACGCATGGGGTACTGCCTCCATCGTGGGAGTGGGGTTCCTCGGCGTGCTGGCAGGCCTGTGACGCGCGTAGCGGCGGCAGATGACGTCGTCATGGGCATGACACTTTGAGCGTCCTGTGGGGCACTGGTGAATGACATGAACAGGACGGGCAGAACGTAGCCGGGCCGACGAGACCGCGAACAGACGCACCTCATGAACTTTGCCGCTCCATAGAAACTCCATGGACGGCCCATGGAAGCTCCATGGGCCGTCCGCGAAGTAAGAGGCAGATAAAGGGTGTCGGGGGCGGGGCTAGAAGTCCTCGTCGAGGTCGACCGTGCCCTCCACGGCGACCTGGTAGGCCGACGGGCGGCGCTCGAAGAAGTTGGTCAGCTCCTGCACACCCTGCAACTCCATGAAGGAGAAGGGGTTTTCGGAGCCGTACACCGGGGCGAAGCCCAGCCGCTGGAGACGCTGGTCGGCGACGCACTCCAGGTACTGGCGCATCGAGTCGGTGTTCATGCCCGGCAGACCCTCACCGCACAGATCACGCCCGAACTGCAGCTCCGCCTCCACGGCCTCCTTCAGCATGTCCGTCACCTGCTGCTGGAGTTGGTCGTCGAAGAGCTCCGGCTCCTCCTTGCGCACGGTGTCGACCACCTCGAACGCGAAGGACATGTGCATCGTCTCGTCCCGGAACACCCAGTTGGTGCCGGTCGCCAGACCGTGCAGCAGACCCCGGCTGCGGAACCAGTAGACGTACGCGAACGCGCCGTAGAAGAACAGCCCCTCGATGCACGCGGCGAAGCAGATCAGGTTGAGGAGGAAACGGCGGCGGTCGGCCTGGGTCTGGAGGCTCTCCAGCTTCTCGACCTCGTTGATCCACTTGAAGCAGAACTCGGCCTTCTCGCGGATGGAGGGGATGTTCTCCACCGCGTCGAAGGCGGCGGCCCTGTCCTCCGGGTCGGGAAGGTAGGTGTCCAGCAGCGTCAGGTAGAACTGGACGTGCACCGCCTCCTCGAAGAGCTGACGGCTCAAGTAGAGCCGCGCCTCGGGGGAGTTGATGTGCTTGTACAGGGTCAGCACGAGGTTGTTCGCCACGATCGAGTCACCCGTCGCGAAGAACGCGACCAGCCGTCCGATCATGTGCTGCTCACCCGGCGTCAGCTTCGCGAGGTCGGCGACGTCCGAGTGGAGGTCGACCTCCTCGACTGTCCAGGTGTTCTTGATCGCGTCCCGGTAGCGCTCGTAGAAGTCCGGGTAGCGCATGGGGCGGAGGGTCAGCTCGAAGCCCGGGTCGAGGAGGTTCTTTTCGGTGGAGCTCATTTACTGGCACGCCTCGCAGGACTCGGGGTTCTCAAGGGAGCAGGCGACCGCGTCTTCGTCAGGGGTCAACTGCTGTACGGGGACGGTGGTTTGGGCCTGGGCCGCGCGGGCGATGCGGGTCGCCGGGCGGGAGCGCAGGTAGTACGTCGTCTTCAGGCCCTGCTTCCAGGCGTAGGCGTACATCGAGGAGAGCTTGCCGATCGTCGGCGTCTCCAGGAACAGGTTCAGCGACTGGGACTGGTCCAGGAACGGGGTGCGGGCGGCGGCCATGTCGATCAGGCCGCGCTGCGGGATCTCCCAGGCCGTGCGGTACAGGGCGCGGACTTCGGCCGGGATCCAACTGAACGCCTGCACCGAGCCGTTGGCGTCGCGCAGCGCCTCCCGGGTGCGGGCGTCCCACACACCGAGCTGCTTCAGCTCGTTCACCAGGTACGAGTTGACCTGGAGGAACTCGCCGGACAGCGTCTCGCGCTTGAACAGGTTGGAGACCTGCGGCTCGATGCACTCGTACACGCCCGCGATGGACGCGATGGTGGCCGTGGGCGCGATCGCCAGCAACAGGCTGTTGCGCATGCCGACTTGGGCGATACGTTCCCGCAGCGCGGCCCAGCGCTCCGGCCAGGTCAGCTCCACGTCGTAGTGGTCGGGGTGCAGAACACCCTTCGCCGTACGGGTCTTCTCCCAGGCCGGGAGCGGGCCGTTGCGCTCGGCGAGGTCCGCGGAGGCCTCGTACGCGGCGAGCATGATGCGCTCGGCGATCCGGGTGGAGAGGGCCTGCGCCTGCGGGGAGTCGAAGGGGACGCGGAGTTTGAAGAAGACGTCCTGGAGGCCCATCGCGCCGAGGCCGACCGGGCGCCAGCGGGCGTTGGAACGGCCCGCCTGCTCGGTCGGGTAGAAGTTGATGTCCACGACCCGGTCGAGGAAGGTGACGGCGGTGCGGACCGTCTCGTCCAGCCGCTCCCAGTCCAGCTCACCATCGGTGACGAACGCGCCCAGGTTCACCGAGCCCAGGTTGCAGACCGCCGTCTCGCCGTCGTCCGTGACCTCCAGGATCTCCGTGCAGAGGTTCGAGGAGTGGACGGTGTGGCCGGGCTCGGCGGTCTGGTTGGCGGTGCGGTTGGCCGCGTCCTTGAAGGTCATCCAGCCGTTGCCGGTCTGCGCGAGGGTGCGCATCATGCGGCCGTAGAGGTCACGGGCCGGGATGGTCTTCTTCGCGAGGCCTTGTTTCTCGGCCTCGCGGTACGCGGCGTCGAACTCCGCGCCCCACAGGTCGACCAGCTCGGGCACGTCGGCCGGCGAGAACAGCGACCAGACGCCGTCCTCGTTCACGCGGCGCATGAACTCGTCCGGGATCCAGTGCGCCAGGTTCAGGTTGTGCGTACGCCGGGCGTCCTCACCGGTGTTGTCGCGCAGCTCCAGGAACTCCTCGATGTCGGAGTGCCAGGTCTCCAGGTACACCGCGGCGGCACCCTTGCGCCGCCCGCCCTGGTTCACCGCGGCGACCGAGGCGTCCAACGTCTTCAGGAACGGGACGATGCCGTTGGAGTGCCCGTTCGTCCCGCGGATCAGCGAACCGCGGCTGCGGATACGGGAGTACGACAACCCGATGCCGCCGGCGTGCTTCGAGAGGCGGGCGACCTGGTGGTAGCGGTCGTAGATGGAGTCCAGCTCGTCCAGCGGGGAGTCGAGGAGGTAGCAGGACGACATCTGGGGGTGCCGGGTGCCGGAGTTGAAGAGGGTGGGGGAGGAGGGGAGGTAGTCGAGGCGGCTCATCAGGCGGTAGAGCGCGGCGACTTCGTCGAGCGCGCGCGTCGAGTCGTCCTCGGCCAGGCCGGACGCCACGCGCAGCATGAAGTGCTGGGGGGTCTCGATGACCTTGCGGGTGATCGGGTGCCGGAGGAGATAGCGGCTGTGCAGCGTACGGAGCCCGAAGTAGCCGAAGCGGTCGTCGCCCTCGGTGTCGATCAGCGCGTCGAGGCGGGCCGCGTGCAGCGTGACGAACTCGGCGGTGCGGTCGGCGATCAGGCCCTCGCGGTGGCCCACGGCGACGGACTCGGTGAACGTCGTGACGCCCTGCGAGGCGGCCTCGGCGGCGATGCCGACCGTCAGCAGCCGGGCGGCGAGCCGGGAGTAGACGGGGTCCTCGGAGATGAGGCCGGCGGCGGCCTCCGTGGCCAGTTCGCGCAGTTCCGTCTCGTCCGCGCGAGCAGACCGGCCGCGCAGCGTGGCGGCGGCGACCCGGCCGGGGTCGGCGTCGGGAAGGTCGGCGGTCAGCTCGGTCAGGGTCCGCAGGATCGCGGCACCGGGACCGTCGGCACCGGGAACGGCCGTTCCGGGAACGTCGGTTCCGGGTCCGGTCGCGGTCGCTGCGGTCGCCTCGTTCGTCTGGGTCGCTGATGCCGGCTCTGCTGGCGCGATGGTCACGGTGGGGCTCTCCCTCGCTCGGCACGGGGCCTTGCGGAGGGCAGACGGCAGCTCACGAGCGCACGGGGCGTCGCGTCCACCGGCCCACTCCACGAGGCCCGGACGTCATGCGCCCGGGCCGGGTTGGCCGGGCGCGCCGTCGGCAGGTCCTCGGACTGACCAGGCGTGCGTATGCACGCAAGTACACCGTTGCGGGACAGTTCCGGATTCGCACCGGATTCCCCTGCGGCGACAGCGAGCATGAGCATACATCTTGTGCCGGGCTGTCGTGGCACCCCCAGATGTTGTGTCGCGGCTGTTTCAGAGTGTCAACTCATAGGTGAGGAGAGTGATGTCGTCCAGCTCCGGCAGGGGATTCCAGTCGCGCTCCGGGGCGCGGGTGAAACCGAGGCGTTCGTAGATGCGGTGGGCCGCGTGCATGGTGCGTTGGGTCGACAGGACTACGGCTGTGCAGCCCGCCGTGGCCCGGGCGCGGTCGACGCAGGCACGCACCAGCGCCTCGCCTGCGCCCTTGCCGCGGGCCTCGCGGGCGACCGCCAGCATCCGGATCTCGGCTTCGCCGGGTTGCGCGATGTCGGCCATGGGGCCGCCGGACGGGACGAAGGTCACTCCGCCGAGGAGGTGGTCGTCGTCGACGGCTACGAGGACGTCGGCTGCGGTGACTCGTTTCGCTACGGCTCTCAACTCGTCGAGGTATGCGTCGCTTTCGCCGAAGTCCAGGAGGCCGTCCTGGAGATAGGCCTGGGCGGTGATCTCGCCCAAGGCGTCGTACTCGCCGGAAGCCGCCCGCCTGATCACGATGTCCATGGCTTCGAGTCTGCCCGACGGCCGAGTTGCGGGGTGTCCGGGGAGTGATTCCATGGAAGAAGGTGCCGGTGCCCGCATGGTCCTCTGTCCCGAGAATCGCTCTCGGAGGGAGAACGCGTGATGACCAGGGTCGTCCGTCGCCCGCCCGGCAGGGAGCGACTGCGCGATGCACCGATGGCGACGCTGGATCTGCGCCGGGCCGGGGTCCGGGTCAGGGGGTTCCTGCTCGGTCAGTGGCACACCCTGACGATCCGTCTGGAAGCGCGCCGGGGCACGACGCGCCCCAGGAAGTGGCGCAGGTGGATCTCGTACATGAACGTCACCAGGGTCCTCTGGCTGGCCGCCGCGCTCACGGTGCTCGTCTGGTGCGCGGAGGGCGTGTACATCCTCGTCGAGCACCACTCGACCCGTTTCGAGAAGTGGCGGCAGAGCAACCAGGGGTTCGACGCCCTTCTCCGGTTCGTCGGCCCCGTCCTGACCGCCTCGATCGCCGCCGCGCTCTTTCTGTTCTGGTGGTACGCCTGGACCAAGCGGCGCTACCTCGTCAAGGCGCGTTCGGACCCGCACAAACTGGTGCTCACCGCCGGGCAGGAGGCCGCCGGGATCGTGGGCCGCGAGGAGGTCGCCCAGGTCATCGCCGAACGGCTGCGGGACCGTGACACCCGTCGGCCCTATCTCCTCGTCGGCGGCGTCGGCGTGGGGAAGACCGCCGTCCTGGTGCGCCTCACCGAACTGCTGGCCCGGCAGAACGCCGTCCCTGTGCCGGTCCGGCTGCGGGACGCGGCCGACGGGGCCGACCTGAACTTCGAGCGCATGGCGAAGCAGCGCTTCGCCGAGGAGTCGCCCAAGGGCGTCCTCGCGCGCGCCAAGACGGAGCGGGTCTGGCAGCAGTTGCTCGCCGACGACAAACCGGTCGTCATCGCCGACGGTCTGGAGGAGGCCCTCCTCGACGAGAACCTCCAGCAGAACCGGGACAACATCATCCGCCGGGCCATCGAGCGTGCCTACGAGGAGAAGCTGCCCCTGGTCATCGCCTCCCGACCGCACAGTCCACTGGAGAGCACCCTCGCCGCGATCGTGGAGCTGGAACCGCTGAGCGAGGAGGAGGCGCTGTACTTCGTGGAGGCGCGGGTCCCGGACACGGACGAGCGTCGCGTGGACTGGATCGTGGAGACGGCGGAGGTCACCGAGTCGCCGATCTACCTGCAGATCGCCCGTGAACTGCACCGGCACGGAGCCTTGGAACGCGACGGTGCGCGGGGCGACGCACAGCGGCTGGACACGCGCAGCTGGGATCGCAGCACGCTGCGGCTGTGGCTGCTGCAGACCTGGGAACGGGCCCTGTGCGAGGGCCGGCTGCGCGATGAGGTCGCGCTGACTCCGCAGCAGCGCCGCGACACCCTCGAAGTGGTCTCCGCCCTGGCCTGCATCGGGCTGTTCCAGGACAAACTGGAGGTGGGCTTCGCGGAGTTGCTCGCCCTCGACGTGCACCCCGGTCTGGCCCGCCGCGCACTGTCGCAGGCCGAGCACCTGTGGACCAAACGGCGCGGATTCGACCGGTACGGCAAACGGGAGAACGTCTTCTCCGAGTGGCACCGGGCACAGATCTGGCACACCCTCTGCGACCGGCTCGGTCACGAGGAGGGCAGGCTGCTGCGCGAGGGCAATCTGGGCCAGTGTCACGCCGCGCTGGCGCGCTTCGCGGGGTACGCGAACCGGCTCGGGCTGGTGGAGGGATTCGAGAAGCGGGTCCGTTTCCCGCACAGCATCTTCCAGGCCTACTTCGGCTTCCGCACACTGACCGACCTCGGGGAGCGGGAGGTCGGGGAGCTGGTCGAGCAGGCACTGCAGCCGCCCGGACCCAGCCGTGAACTGCTCATCGCCCTGGTCCTGTTGTCCCGCCGGCGGGCGGCGGAACGCGGGGGCGAGGGAGGCAGCGTCCGGGCCGAGGCGAAGAAGGAGATGAAGGAGCTGTGGCGGCAGGTCCCCGTGAGCGGGCGCAGCCTGACCCAACGGCTCTGCACGGCCGCGAAGCAGCGCACGGGAGACCCGAAGGCACTGGACCTCTACGCGGCGGCCCTGGAGGTCGAAAGCGTGGAGCGGGACCCGAGAATGATGAGCGACATCGTCAGGATGGTCAGCGCCCGCTGGGCCGGCGTCAAGGGGGACCAGCGCACGCTGGAGGAAGCGAAACGGCGACTGCTCAAGCGGCTGGGGGCGGCACTGCGCTCGGTGTCCGGCAAGATCGACACCACTCCGCTGTACTACCAGCTCTTCCGGATCGGCATCGCGGAGCCCTCCTCCTCGGTGCGCCTGGCCGCGGCGCAGGAGATCGGCAGCGGCGGCAACGAGGCGTTCGCGGTGATCCGTGAACGGATCGGCCTGAACAGCGATCCGGTGCAGGAGTACAACGACAGGGTCGGCGAGCTGAAGCTGTGGAAGCGGCGGCAGTTCGAGACATGGGCCAGGAAGATGGCGGTTGCGAGGACCGATCGCCCGCCCTCGCGCGCCACGTTGTCCGAGCGCATCGACCAGTTGCAACACGAACGGCAGGACCTCAACCAGGAGTACCGGCGGCGACGGGTCGCCCTGTTCCGGGAGTTCGTGATGCGGGCCTGGATGATCCCCATGCTCCTGGGCTCGGTCGACGACGCCCACCGTGACGAGGCCCGGGAGCGGCTCACGAAGTGGCTGCGCCACCTCGACCCGAAGTTCACGGGCGGCGCCCCCGACCTGCCGCTGGCCCTTGAGGCCGCGCTGGCCCAGGGCTTCAAGTACGCGGCCAACCGGCGCAAACGCCACCCGCACGCGTATCCGCGCGGTCGCGCCGATCTCATCCGGCAGGCGGAGAAGGTGTTGCAGCAGTCCCGGTGCTGGTACGCGCAGGTGAGCCTGCTCCAGGCGCTGTGCCTGTGGGAGCTGCCGGACAGGGTGGGCCACCACCATGAGCACGCGAACCACGACGACACCGTGACGGGCCCGGAAGGCGACGGCCACGGGGTGCACGAACTCTCCGAGACGATCGGCGGGATGACCGCCGTACAGACCGTGGAGCGCTGGCTGTCGATGGCGGGCACCGTGAACGGGGCGCCCGGACGGTCGAACGCGAACGGTGCCCCGGCCCGGCGGCCCCTGCATCCCTTCGTCGCCGAGGCGGCCGATCTGGTGGCCCTCGCGCTGGAGACCGGGCAGCCCGAGAGGTACCTGTGGATCGACGAGAAGGACGCCACCGACACCATCGGCGCCCGCACCCGTTACCCCGGGGGATATCGCCGGCACAACCTGTGGATCCCGCCGTCGGCCGGCTGGAGCACCCTGGACGCGCGGGCCCAGCACCTCGTCGCCGACGTCCTGGTCATGCTGAACCTCATCGAGCGCGACGGTCATCCGGACGAGGTCGAGGAGCGGCTGGCTCGCGTGGAGCAGCCCGGCATGCCGCTCCCGCCGTGCATCCGCACGGACCGCGAGCCGCTGCGGCCGGACCTGCGGACCGGTACCTCGGTCCCGCCCGCACCGGGCAGCACCTGTCTGCCCGACTGCAAGTTCCAGCTCTGCCCGTACCCGCCCCGGGGCTGTGTGCCCCGAGGCGAGATCCGCGAGCCGTTCTGCCGCCAGCAGCAGGCACTGTTGCCGGGGCGCGTGCGTCGCTGTCTGCCCAGGGTCCTGCGCAGGAAGACACCGCACTGGGTCAGCATGCGCGTCCGGGAGCTGGATCGCTTCTGGGAGGCGATGGCCAGGCGCACGCGCGACTGACTAGTGGGCTGCTCCCGCTGTCGCCGGCGGCAACTCCACCGCCACCCCGGGGTCCCCCGCATCCGCCGTGTAGTCCGCCGGGCTTGTCTCGTCCAAGCCTTCCGGGGCCTTGAGCGCCTTCAGTGCGAACGTCAGGACCACCGTCACGACGACGTTCAGGACGAACGCCGTCAGGCCGATGTAGCCGATCTCTCCGATGCCGGGGATCTCCTTGGACGAGCCGCCGAAGTGATCCTGGGTCGGCGAGGCGACCCCGTACGCGGCGAGGGTGCCGTAGATCATGCCGACCGCCCAGCCCGCGAGCAGGGCCCAGCGGTGGAACCAGCGGGTGAAGAGGCCGCCTACCAGGGACGGGAAGGTCTGGAGGATCCAGATGCCGCCCAGGAGCTGGAAGTTGATGGCGACTGTTTTGTCCATCGTCAGGACGAAGGCCAGGGCGCCGACCTTCACCAGCAGCGAGACCAGCTTGGAGACCTTGGTCTCCTGGGCCGGGGTCGCGTCCGGATTGATGAAGTCCTTGTAGATGTTGCGGGTGAAGAGGTTCGCCGCCGCGATGGACATGATGGCGGCGGGGACGAGCGCGCCGATGCCGATCGCTGCGAAGGCCACGCCCGCGAACCAGTCCGGGAACATGTTCTCGAAGAGCTGCGGGATCGCCAACTGCCCGTTGGTGACCTTGACTCCGGCCGCGATCGCCATGAAGCCGAGCAGGGCGAGCAGGCCCAGCATCAGTGAATACAGCGGCAGGATCGTGGTGTTGCGGCGGATCACGTTGCGGCTCTTGGAGGAGAGGGTCGCGGTGATCGAGTGGGGGTACATGAAAAGAGCCAGTGCCGAGCCCAACGCGAGTGTGGCGTACGTCCATTGGCCGGCCGGGGCCGGTACGAGGCCGCCCGCTCCCGCCGCCTTGAACTTGGCGCCCGCCGCGCTGAAGATGTCGTCGAAGCCGCCGAGCTTGATCGGGATGTAGATGATCGCCACGGTGATGACGAGGTAGATCAGGCCGTCCTTGACGAACGCGATCAGCGCGGGGGCGCGCAGGCCGGACGAGTACGTGTACGCGGCCAGCACCGCGAACGCGATCAGCAGCGGCAGGTCCTTCACGAACCAGTTGGAGCCGGCGCTGCCGCCCACCCCCATCACGTCCAACACGGCCTGGATGCCGACCAGTTGGAGTGCGATGTACGGCATGGTCGCGAGGATGCCGGTGACCGCCACCGCCAGCGAGAGGCTCTTCGAGCCGAAGCGTCCGCGCACGAAGTCGGACGTCGTCACGTATCCGTGCTTGTGCGACACCGACCAGAGGCGGGGCAGGAACGTGAAGATCAGCGGGTACACCAGGATCGTGTACGGCACCGCGAAGAAGCCGGCCGCGCCCGCCGCGTAGACCGCCGCGGGGACGGCGACGAACGTGTACGCGGTGTAGAGGTCGCCGCCGAGCAGGAACCAGGTGACCCAGGTGCCGAACGACCGTCCGCCCAGGCCCCATTCGTCGAGGCTGTGCTCGTTGTCGGCCCGGCGCCAGCGTGCGGCCAGGAAGCCCAGGACCGTGACGGCCAGGAAGAAGAAGATGAAGACGCCGAGAGCGACGCCGTTCACGCCGTCGTTCACCGGTTGCCTCCATGACGGGTGCGCTGGTCGCGCTGCCAGAGCTTGTAGGCGGTCATGGTCAGCGCCGTCGAGATCAGCACCCACAGCATCTGGTACCAGTAGAAGAAGGGGATGCCGATGAACGCGGGGTCCGTCTTGGCGTAGGAGCCGACCCAGAGCAGCGCCACGAAGGGTGCGAACAGGCAGACGGCTATGACCACGCGGACCGGTGTCATCACCGGCGCCGCCACTTCGGGCGGAACTTCAGGCACATCTGACATTTCGCGGCTCCGTCCCCTCACTGATCACCTGTGTAACGCGCAGGCAATGTAGGTCACGGGATCGCGGGTGCGGAAGACCCCGTCCGCATATCGTCATGTCGATTTAGTGAAAACCTGACATCGGTGTCAAAACAGGGTTCAGCAGCAGCGGAAACCCTGGCGTGGGTCGGCCTCTTGTCGCTCCGTCCGCATCCGTTCGAAGGCGCGGCGGTCCGGGACCTCCGCGTCCGGATGGTCCCGGCGTACATGCGTGACATACCGCTCGTACGCCGACTCGTCCGTCAACTCCCGGACGTACCACCGCACTCCACCGGCCACCCGGCTAACCACCTGCCTGAACGCCGACCGCATCGCGTGCCGCCGCCTCCTCTTCCTTCTCCTGCCGGGTCGGGATCAGCCCGGCCGGGGCCACGATCTTCGACTCGACGTACGGCGTCTCGCTCAGCGTGGAGAGCGCCGGGCGGCGGATGTGCCGAACGCAGATCCGAAGAGCGTCCGCGATCACGACCACGACCAGCACCGCGAGAATGGCCGAAAGCACTCCGTCCACCGTGGAGTTGGTGACGACGGTGTGCATGTCGTCCATGTTCTTGGCGGGCGGCAGGACCTTGCCCGCGTCGATCGCGTCCTGGAACACCGAGCGTTGCTTGAAGAAGCCGACCTTGGGGTCGCTGGAGAACACCTTCTGCCAGCTCGCGGTCAGCGTGACCGTCGCGTCCCAGGCCAGCGGAATCCCGGTGATCCAGGCCCACTTGAGGCGGCCGGACTTCACCAGGAGGGTGGTGCAGACGGCCAGCGCGACGGCGGCGAGCAGCTGGTTGGAGATGCCGAAGATCGGGAAGAGCTGGTTGATCCCGCCGAGGGGTTCGTGGACGCCGACCCAGAGGAAGTAGCCCCAGAGCGCGCAGACCACGGCACTTGTCATTGCCAGGCCCGGCTTCCAACTCACGTTCTTGAAGGGCCGGTAGAGGTTGCCCAGCATGTCCTGGAGCATGAACCGGCCCACCCGCGTGCCCGCGTCCAGCGCGGTCAGGATGAACAGCGCCTCGAACATGATCGCGAAGTGGTACCAGAAGGCGCGCAGACTCCCGCCGGTGACCTTGGCGAAGATCTCCGAGACACCGACCGCGAGGGTGGGGGCGCCGCCGGTGCGGGAGAGCAGGCTGGCCTCGTCGACGTTCTTCGCGGCCTGCGCGAGGTCGGCGGGGGAGATGTGATAGCCCCAACTGGTCACCACCTGCGAGGCGTTCTGCACGGTCGTGCCGATCGCGCCCGCCGGTGCGTTCATCGCGAAGTACAGGCCGGGGTCGATGATGCTCGCGGCGACCAGCGCCATGATCGCGACCGATGACTCCATCAGCATGGAGCCGTAGCCGATCATCCGGATCTGCGTCTCCTTCTGGATCATCTTCGGGGTCGTACCGCTCGATATGAGCGAGTGGAAGCCGGACAGGGCCCCGCAGGCGATCGTGATGAAGACGAAGGGGAAGAGGGAGCCGGCGAAGACCGGGCCGTTGCCGTGCTTGGCGAAGTCGGTGACGGCGGGCATCTTCAGGTCGGGCAGGGCGACAACGACACCTATCGCCAGCAGGGCGATGGTGCCGATCTTCATGAAGGTGGAGAGGTAGTCGCGCGGGGCGAGCAGGGTCCAGACGGGGAGGATCGAGGCGATGAAGCCGTACGCCACCAGCCAGATGACCAGCGTCGAGGGCGCGAGCGTGAACGTGTCGGCCCAGGACGACTCGGCGACCCAGCGGCCCGCGACCAGGGCGAGCAGCAGTAGGGCCACGCCGATGAGGGACACCTCGGAGACGCGGCCGGGGCGAAGTACCCGTAGATAGAAGCCCATCAGCAGGGCGATCGGGATGGTCATGCCGATGGAGAAGGTGCCCCAGGGGGAGGAGGCCAGCGCGTTCACGATGACCAGGGCCAGCACCCCGAGCAGGATGATCATGATGGCGAAGGTGGCGAGGAGCGCGGCGGCGCCGCCGAAGGGGCCGATCTCCTCGCGCGCCATCTGGCCAAGGGACCTGCCGTCGCGACGGGTTGAGAAGAACAGCACCACCATGTCCTGGACCGCGCCCGCGAAGATGACGCCGACGATGATCCAGATCGTGCCGGGCAGGTAGCCCATCTGCGCGGCCAGTACGGGTCCGACGAGCGGTCCGGCGCCGGCGATCGCGGCGAAGTGGTGGCCCAGCAGGACGCGGCGGTCGGTGGGGTGGAAGTCGATGCCGTTGTCGAGGCGTTCGGCCGGGGTGGCCCGGGTCGCGTCGACCTTCAGGACCTTGTACGCGATGAACTTCGAGTAGAAACGGTAGGCGATGGCGTACGAGCCGAGGGCGGCGGCCACCATCCAGGCGGCCGACACGTTCTCGCCCCGCGCCAGCGCGAGGACGGACCAGCCCGCCGCGGCGACGAGCGCGACGAGGGTCCAGACGACGATGGTTCGGACGTTCGCGGTACGCACCGGGTGGTCCTCCCGTCCATGCGGCGACGGGAGGAACGTAGAGCAACCGGCGTAACTCCGTAAGTCCCCTAGTCCTGCGGACGCTTGAGTCGCGCCACGAACTTGTACCGGTCGCCCCGGTACACCGAGCGCACCCACTCCACCGGCTTGCCCTCCTTGTCGAGGGAGTGGCGGGAGAGCATCAGCATCGGGAGGCCGACGTCGGTGCTGAGGAGGCCGGCCTCGCGCGGGGTGGCCAGCGAGGTCTCGATGGTCTCCTCGGCCTCGGCGAGATGGACGTCGTAGACCTCGGCGAGCGCGGTGTAGAGGGAGGTGTACTTGACCAGTGACCTGCGCAGGGCGGGGAAGCGCTTCGCGCTGAGGTGGGTGGTCTCGATGGCCATCGGCTCGGCGTTGGCCATGCGGAGGCGCTCGATGCGCAGGACCCGGCCGCCGGTGGTGATGTCGAGCAGGTCGGCGAGGGTGTCGTCGGCGGTGATGTAGCCGATGTCCAGGAGCTGCGAGGTGGGTTCGAGGCCCTGGGCGCGCATGTCCTCGGTGTACGAGGTGAGTTGGAGCGCCTGCGAGACCTTCGGCTTGGCGACGAACGTGCCCTTGCCCTGGATGCGTTCGAGACGGCCCTCGACGACCAGTTCCTGAAGGGCCTGGCGGACCGTCGTGCGCGAGGTGTCGAACTCGGCGGCCAGGGTGCGCTCGGGCGGGACCGGAGTGCCGGGCGGCAACGTCTCCGTCATGTCCAGCAGGTGTTTCTTCAGGCGGTAGTACTTGGGCACACGCGCGGTGCGGACGGTAGCCCCACCCTCGTTCTCCGCACTGCTGACGTCGGTGCTCATGCTCCGCCTTTCCGGCTCCGGACAAGGGTCACTTCGTGATCCCTTCTGTATACCGTCGCGGTCGCTTTTGGTCTAGTCCACAAGGGCAAGTGGTCTAGCGGAAGAGAGTACTCCGGCATGGTTGTTTTCGCTGCCTTCTTACTTAAAGGTTCCTGCATATGTAGGTCCCATAACGGCTGGTCAGGGCGGTTTCGGGAACCCTTGACAGGCTCTGTGGTCTGGTCCAAGCTCCCGGTACTGGTCTACACCATTGGTTCAGGTCCCGGCCCATGGGCGGGAGGTGTGGCAGGCATCCCTGAGGAGGGTGGCGTGAAGCGCAAGCTGATAGCCGCGATCGGTATCGCGGGCATGATGGTCTCCATCGCGGCGTGCGGGGGCAACGACGACAAGGGCTCTTCGAACAGCGGCGCCGACGCCAAGGAGCTGACCGTCTGGCTCACCGTCGACGCGCAGAACAACTGGCCCGAGCTGGTGAAGGCGGCCGACGCGGCTGTGCAGAAGGCGCACCCCGGCGTCAAGATCAAGCACGAGTACTACGGCTGGCCGGACAAGAACACCAAGCTCGACGCGGTCCTCGCCACCGACAAGGCCCCCGACGTGGTCGAGATGGGCAACACCGAGATGCTGAGCTACATGGTCAAGGGCGCCTTCGCACCCGTCGACCCTTCCAAGTTCACCAACTCCTCCGCCTGGCTCGACGGCCTCAAGGCCTCGGTCACCTACTCCGGCAAGACCTACGGCGTCCCCTACTACGCCGGTGGCCGCGTCGCCAACTGGCGCAAGGACATCGCCGCTTCGGTCGGCATCAAGTCCACCCCCACGACGTACGCCGAACTGACCGCCGACCTGGACAAGATCCAGAAGAAGGAAGGCAGCAAGTTCAGCGCCTGGTACCAGCCCACCCGTGACTGGTACGCGGCCATGTCCTTCGTCTACGACGCCGGCGGCGCCATCGCCACCCAGTCCGGGGACCAGTGGAAGGCCAGCCTCTCCTCGCCCGAGTCCATCAAGGGACTCAACGAGTGGAAGTCGGTCGTCGACAAGTACATGCACGGCGACAAGACCAAGGACGAGTCCGACCGTTACATCGTCTACGGCCAGGGCAAGGCGTCCATGATCTTCGGCGCCGCGTGGGAGGGCGCGAGCGCGGCCGACCCGAAGGTCGACAAGACCGGCGGCAAGCTGAAGACCAGCCTCGTCAACTTCGTGATGCCCGGCCCGTCCGGCAAGAACATGCCCGTGTTCCTGGGCGGTTCCGACCTCGCCGTCCCGGTCAAGTCCAAGGCGCAGGCGCTCGCCGCCGAGTGGATCAACGCCTTCACCGGTCCGTCCGGCCAGAAGGGCCTGATGGCCAAGGGCAACCTGCCCAACAACAAGACCGACCTCGCGACGCTGAAGAGCGACCCCGCGACGGCGGTCCCGGCCACCGCGGCCGAGTCCAACTGGTTCGTCCCGATGGCACCGGGCTGGGGCCAGGTCGAGAAGGCTCAGGTCCTGCAGACCATGCTGCAGAACATCGGCACCGGCAAGCAGTCGGTCGAGGACGCCGCGAAGGCTGCGGACACCGCGATCGACAAGGTCATCAACACCAAGTGACCTGGGGGTGGGGCCCTGTTGGACACCTGTGTGTCCTCGGGGCAGGGCCCCGCCTTCACGTACGGCCGTACGACCTGAGGGACCGCTGAGGAGCGCGCGATGAGTGCCGACACGACCACCCCTGCCAAGGTGCCGCCGCCGCGGCAGGCGCCCCCACCGCGCACCTTGGGCGCACCTCGCAGAAAGCGGACGGCGAGAGGTACCGGGATCCCCTGGCTGCTGCTCGCCCCCTGTCTGCTCATTCTCGCCCTGGTCATGGGCTATCCGCTGGTCCGCCTGGTCACGCTGTCCTTCCAGTCCTTCGGACAGTCCCAGCTGTGGGGCTTCAAGCCCGCCGAGTGGGTGGGCTTCGACAACTTCTCGGGGATTCTCGGCGACAGCGAGTTCTGGGGCGTCGTCGTCCGCACGATCGTCTTCGCGGCCGGCTCGGTCATCTTCACGATGGTCGCCGGCATGGCCCTCGCGCTGCTCCAGCAGCGGGTCTCCGGCTGGATGAAGACGCTCATCAACATTGTCCTGGTGGCCAGTTGGGGCATGCCGGTCATCGTCGCGACCACCGTCTTCAAGTGGCTCTTCGACACGGACTACGGCGTCTTCAACGCCGTGCTCAGCAAGCTCCCCGGCGTCGACATGGTCGGCCACAACTGGTTCGCCAGCGGACCGCAGGGCCTCCTCGTCATCATGCTGCTGGTGGTCTGGGGCGCGGTGCCCTTCGTGGTGATCACCCTCAGCGCCGGACTCACCCAGGTCCCCCAGGAACTGGAGGAGGCCGCCCGCCTCGACGGCGCCGGTGCCTGGGGCGTCTTCCGGTACGTCACTCTGCCCATCCTCAAGCCGATCATCGTGATGCTCACGACCCTCTCGGTGATCTGGGACATGGGCGTCTTCCCCCAGGTGTTCGTGATGCGCGGCGGCCATCCCGAGTCCGACTTCCAACTCCTGAGCACCTACTCCTACGACCGTGCCTTCGTCGTCAACGACTACGGACAGGGTTCTGCGATAGCCCTGGTCATGGTGGTGCTGCTGCTCGGTGTCGTCGCCGTCTACATGCGTCAGATGCTTCAGATCGGAGAGGTCGAATGAGCGCGCTCACGACCGACGCGCCCCGCAGGCCGACCGGCGGGCGCAAGAAGTCCAAGCTCGGCTGGAACCTCGTCGGCCTCCTCGTCTTCCTCGTCGTCGGCTTTCCCCTCTACTGGATGGTCGACACGGCGTTCAAACCGGCCAAGGACGCCATCGACCCGGACCCGAGCCTGCTGCCCACCGGCATCACGCTCGACAACTTCCGCCGGGCGCTGGACATCGCCGACTTCTGGGGCCCGGTCGGCCGCAGCCTCATCGTGTCCCTGTCGGTCGTCGTGATCGGCATCATCGTCGGCCTGCTGGCCGCGCTCGCCATCTCCCGCTTCGCCTTCCGCGGCCGCAAGATCGTGATCGTCGGCATCCTCGCGGTCCAGATGGTCCCGCTGGTCTCGATGATCATCCCGGTCTTCCTGCTGCTGAACGACCTCGACCAGTACGACAAGCTCTCCGGCCTGATCATCACGTACCTGACCTTCATCCTCCCGTTCACGGTGTGGACCCTGCGCGGCTTCATCGTCAACATCCCGAAGGAGTTGGAGGAGGCGGCCATGGTCGACGGCTGCTCCCGCACCGGCGCCTTCATCCGCGTGGTCTTCCCCCTCCTCGCCCCCGGCATGGTCGCCACCTCGGTCTACGGCTTCATCCAGGCCTGGAACGAGTACCTCTACGCCCTGATGCTGCTCAGCCAGGAGCACCAGACGGCGACCGTCTGGCTCGGCAACTTCACCACCAAGCACGGCACCGAATACGCCCCGATGATGGCCGGCGCCACGATGATGGCCGTGCCGATCGTCGTCCTCTTCCTCCTCGTCCAGCGCAAGATGGCCGCGGGCCTGACCGCCGGCGCTGTGAAGGGATAACGCCAACCGATGACGACATTCGCCAGCGGTACAGACACCCTGACGCGCGACGCCCTCACCGTCCTGCAACCCGGATTCCCCGGCACCACGGCCCCCGACTGGCTGCTGAGGCGCCTCGGCGAAGGCCTGGCCTCGGTGGGCCTGTTCGGCCGCAACATCGCGTCGCCGGAACAACTCTCCTCCCTGACCGCCCAGTTGAGGGCCGAACGGGACGACGTGCTGGTCGCGATCGACGAGGAGGGCGGAGACGTCACGCGCCTGGAGGTGCGCACGGGCTCCTCCTTCCCCGGCAACCACGCGCTCGGCGCGGTGGACGACGTGGACCTGACGAGGGAGGTGGCCCACGAGCTGGGCCGCAGGCTCGCCGCATGCGGTGTGAACCTCAACTGGGCCCCGTCCGCCGACGTGAACTCCAACCCCTCCAACCCGGTCATCGGCGTCCGCTCCTTCGGCGCCGACCCGGAACTCGTCGCCCGCCACACCGCCGCCTACGTCACCGGCCTCCAGGCCGCGGGCGTCGCCGCCTGCACCAAGCACTTCCCGGGCCACGGCGACACGGCCGTCGACTCCCATCACGCGCTGCCGCGCATCGACGCGGAGTCCTCCGTCCTGGAGCGGCGCGAACTCCTCCCGTTCCGCGCGGCCATCGCCGCCGGCACCCGCGCGGTGATGAGCGCCCACATCCTGGTCCCGACCCTGGACCCGGACCACCCGGCCACCCTCTCCCCGCACATCCTGACCGACCTCCTGCGCGGCCGACTCGGCTACGACGGCCTCATCGTCACCGACGCCATCGAAATGCAGGCCATCGCCGCCACCTACGGCATCGAACGCGGCAGCGTCATCGCCATCGCCGCCGGCGCCGACGCGCTCTGCGTGGGCGGCGGCCTCGCGGACGACGAGACGGTACGACGCCTGCGCGACGCCCTGGTGAGCGCGGTCCGCGCGGGCGAACTCCCCGAGGAACGCCTGGCCGAAGCGGCGGAACGGGTACGGGGGTTGGCCCGCTGGGCAGCCTCGGCATCAGCCTCCGTTTCAGACGAAGGCGTTGCTCCCGAGGCAGACGTGACGCGCGTCGACATCGGTCTCGTCGCCGCCCGCCGGGCCCTCACGGTCACCGGCACGGACACCGGCACCAGCACCGAGGCCGACACCTTCACCCCCCTCACCGAACCCCCCTACGTCGCTCTCCTCACCCCCGTCGCCAACATCGCCGTCGGCGACGAGACGCCCTGGGGCGTGGGTGTGGAGCTGACCCGGATGCTGCCCGGTACGGAGACGGGGAGCTTTGCCGGGGAGGCTGCGGGGGATGCGGTGCTGGAGGCGGCGGGGACGCGGCGGGTCGTGGTCGTGGTCCGGGACGAACACCGGCACCCCTGGATGGCGTCCGCCCTCGACACCCTGCTGGCGTCCCGCCCCGACACCGTCGTGGTCGAGATGGGCATACCGCAGGCCGCCCCCCGAGGCGCCCTCCACATCGCCACCCACGGCGCGGCCCGAGCCTGCGGTCAGGCGGCGGCGGAGGTCATCGCCGGGGCGTGACCGCGAGCCGGGGGAGCGACCCCGACCCGGGGGAACACCTCCGAATACACCGGTGCCGGGCCCTCCACGAGGGAGCCCGGCACCGGCACGACATGCGCGCCTGAGTGTGCGGAAGAGGAACCCGCACCTCAAGCTCCGTGCCTCAAATCCCCTGCCAGTCCGGCTTGTTGACGAACGTGTGCCGGAAATAGTCCGCGAGCTTCAGCTTGGACGCGGCGCCCTCGTCCACCACGACCGTCGCATGCCGGTGCAACTGCAGTGCCGACGCCGGGCACACCGCTGCGACCGGCCCCTCCACCGTCGCGGCGACCGCGTCCGCCTTGCCCTCACCGGTCGCCAGCAGCACCAGGTGCCGTGCTTCCAGGATGGTCCCGATGCCCTGCGTGATGACGTGGTGCGGGACCTGGCCTATGTCGCCGTCGAAGAAGCGCGCGTTGTCCACCCGCGTCTGCTCGGTCAGCGTCTTGATCCGGGTCCGCGAGGCCAGCGACGAGCACGGCTCGTTGAACCCGATGTGCCCGTCGGTCCCGATCCCCAGTATCTGCAGGTCCACCCCGCCGGCCTCGCCCAGCGCCCTGTCGTACGCCTCGCACGCCGCCTGCACGTCCTCGGCCGTACCGTCCGGCCCGAGGAACGAGTCCATCCCGACCCCGAGCGGCTCCAGCACCTCACGGCGCAGCACCGAGCGGTACGACTCCGGGTGCTCGGCGGGCAGCCCCACGTATTCGTCGAGCTGGGCGATCCGCGCCCGCGAGGTCTCCACCGCGCCGGCGCGGACCTTGGCCGCCAGCGCTTCGTAGATGGGCAGTGGCGTCGAGCCGGTGGCTACGCCCAGCAGGGCGTCCGGCTTGCGCCGGAGCAACTGCGCCATGGCCTCGGCGATCAGCTCGCCGCCCGACTTGGCGTCCGGAACGATGACAACTTCCACGCTGGGCCTGCCGTTCTGAAGTGAGCCATGTGGTTTAGACCAATCGAGGCTCAATCTAACAGAATCGGGTCCGACCGCCCAGGTGATCCCCGTCCCACCACCCCGCGCGGGCGGCCTCGTGGAAGAGGGGGTGAAATGGACCCGACGGACCGCCGTCGCCCTTCCCCGCGCACCTCCGGAGGACCCGCATGAGCGCCACGACACCGACCCCCGAGAACGACGTACCGGGCCGGATCATGGCCCGGGAGACGGCCGAGCAGCCGGCCGTCCTGCGCCGCATCCTGGAGGAGGGCGCCCCGCGCATCCGGCAGGTGGCCCAGGAGGTGGCCGCCCGCAAGCCCCGCTTCGTGCTCCTCACCGCCCGCGGCACCTCCGACAACGCCGCCTTGTACGCCAAGTACCTCCTGGAGATCCGCCTCGGACTGCCCTGCGGGCTCACCTCGATGTCGACCACCACGGCCTACGGCGCCCGCCCCGATCTGACCGACGTCCTCGTCGTCACCGTCAGTCAGTCCGGCGGCTCCCCGGACCTGGTGGCCTCGACCCGCGCCGCCCGCGAGGCCGGCGCGATCACCGTCGCCGTGACCAACAACCCGGACTCACCGCTGGCCGCCGTCTCCGAGTACCACATCGACATCATGGCCGGACCGGAGAAGGCCCTCCCCGCGACCAAGACGTATACGGCCTCCCTTCTCGCGCTCTATCTCTTCGTCGAGGGACTTCGCGGCGGCGACGGTGCCGCGGCCAAGGCGCTGCCCGACCTCGCCGAGCAGCTGCTCGCCCGCCAGGACGAGGTCCGCACCCTCGCCTCCCGCTACCGCTTCGCCGAGCGCATGGTCATCACCTCCCGCGGCTACGGCTATCCCACCGCGAAGGAAGCCGCCCTCAAGCTGATGGAGACCAGCTACATCCCCGCCCTCGCCTACTCCGGTGCCGATCTGCTGCACGGCCCCCTCGCCATGGTCGACAACGTCTCCCCGGTCATCGCGGTCGTGACGGACGGCAAGGGCGGCGCCGCCCTCCAGCCCGTGCTCGACAGGCTGCGCGGCCGGGGCGCGGACCTGGTCGTCATCGGCCCGGCCGGCCAGGTCGAACAGGCCTCGGCCGGCTTCGTCCTGCCCGTCGAGGGCGTCCCCGAGGAACTCCAGCCGATCCTGGAGATCCTCCCGCTCCAGCTCCTCGCCTACGAGGTCACCATCGCCCGGGGCCAGGACCCGGACGCGCCCCGCGCCCTGGCCAAGGTGACGGAGACCCGCTGAGCCCACGCCCCGGGCCGCTAGGTGAGGGAACCTCCCGTCGCGTCCACCCAACTCCCCGTGATCCACCGCCCGCCGTCGGACGCCAGGAACGCCACCACATCCGCCACGTCGGCGGTCTCTCCCACCCGCCCGAGGGCGGAGAAGGCCGCCGCCCGGGCCCAGCCGTCCGCGCTCCCGTGCAGGAACTCGGTGGTGTTGTCCGTGTCTATGAGGCCCGGCGCCACAGAGTTCACCGTGATGCCCCGGGGGCCGAGCACCTTGGACAGGTCCCGGGAGAAGACGTCCAGGGCGCTCTTCGTCATGGAGTACGCGATGTTGTGCGGCATCGCAGCGCTGCGGGCGAGCCCCGAGGAGATGTTGATGATCCGGCCGCCGTCCCGCAGCCGGCCCAGCCCGTGCCGGACGAGGAAGAACGGCGCCTTCACGTTCACCGCGAAGACCCTGTCGTAGTCGTCCTCCTCTATCTCTCCGATCGGCGACGACGATCCGATCCCCGCGTTGTTCACCAGGATGTCCAGCCCGTCCGCGTGCCGGTCGAACTCCGCCCAGAGCCGCTCCGCATCGCCCGGCACACCCAGTTCCCCGCCGAGCGCGAACGCCGAGCCGCCCGCGCCCTCGATCGCGGCGACCACTTCCTTCGCCGCCGCCTCGCTCCTGCCGTAGTGCACCGCGACCCGAGCCCCGTCCCGCCCCAGCCGCTCCGCGATGCCCCGGCCGATTCCCCTGCCCGCACCCGTGACGAGTGCTGTCCTGCCCGCGAGCACACCCATGTCCACGCCCCCTCGTGTCTCTCCAGCGATTTCCCTAGCGGTCGCTACAGAAGAGACCGTACAACAGCGCGCCGACATTTCTCTAGCAGTCGCTATACAATTCACTCCATGGTGGGCAGTGACGAGACAAAACAGCAGGTCAAGGCAGGGAAGTCGCGCGGGCGACCGCGCTCCTTCGACCGTACGACCGCGTTGGAGCGGGCGGTCCTCGCCTTCTGGGAGCACGGCTACGAAGCCACCTCCGTCTCGGATCTGACCCGCGTCATGGGCATCGGCGCCCCCAGCCTCTACGCGGCCTTCGGCGACAAGCAGGCCCTGTTCGCGGAGGTCGTGGAGGAGTACGGCACGCGCTACGGCTCCTTCGCCGACCGGGCGCTCGCCGAGGAGCCCACCGCCCGGGCCGCCGTGGCGCGGATCCTGCGCGAGGCCGCCGCCGAGTACACCGCACCCGGCCGGCCGCACGGCTGTCTCGTCATCCATGCCGCCACCAACTGCACGACCCCCGAGGTCGAGAAGTCCCTGCGGGCGCGGCGCAACGCCAACCTCGCCGCCTTCGAGCGCCGTATCGCCGCGGACATCGCCGCGGGGGAGCTGCCGGCGGACCTCGATGCCGCCGCGCTGGCCCGGCACGCGGGGGCGGTCGTGCAGGGAATGTCCCAGCAGGCGCGGGACGGGGCGAGCCGCGCGGAGCTGGAGGCGCTCGCGGAAATTGCCATGACCATCTGGCCCCGCACATGACTCAACACGGTTAGGCTTCGCGGTGGATGCTGGGACGTCCGAGTAGTTGCGGACGGGTGCGGGAAAGCGTCGCCATCAAACATCCTTCAACGCATGGACACGGATTAGTGGTCTAGTCCACAATGTGTTAAAGGCGCAAGCCTCCGTCTTCCCCGCACAGGAAGACGGACCGAGGAACCGGAGCTCTCTGCCCTGACTGCCCCGGGTCCTCATCCATCGGCCGATCGGGACCGCACACCCCGTGGCCGTTGCTGCTCCGGGCTGCGGTGCCGAGAGGGCTGAGGGTCCCTCTCAGGCGCCGCGGCCCGCGGGTGTTTTTAGGACAGGTACAGACCGGCGGGTACGCTCGCAGACGTGCCCTCCATGAACGAACTCGTACGCCAGCACACAGCACTCGACGACTCCGACCTCGAGTGGCTGCACCTGCTGGTCTCGGAGTGGCAGCTGCTCTCCGACCTCTCCTTCGCCGACCTGGTCCTGTGGGTTCCCACGCGTGACGGCACCCGCTACGTCTCCGTCGCCCAGATGCGGCCGAACACCGGCCCCACCTCGTACCAGGACGACATGGTCGGCCACCTCGTTCCGCGCGGCCGCCGCCCCATGCTGGACGCCGCCCTCGACGAGGGCCGGATCGTGCGCGAGGGCGACCCGGAGTGGCGCGAAGAGGTCCCCGTCCGTGTCGAGTCGATTCCGGTACGACGGGACGGGCGAGTCCTGGGAGTCATCGCGCGCAACACCAATCTGCTCACCGTGCGCACCCCGAGCCGCCTCGAACTCACCTATCTGCAGAGCGCGTCGGACCTCGCGCAGATGATCGCGGCCGGTTCCTTCCCGTTCCCGAACCAGCAGGTCGACATGGACGCCTCGCCGCGCGTCGGCGACGGACTGATCCGGCTCGACGGCGACGGCATCGTGCAGTACGCCTCGCCCAACGCCCTCTCCGCGTACCACCGCATGGGCCTCGCCACCGACCTCGTCGGCCAGCACCTGGGCGTGACCACCGCCGAACTCGCCCCGACCCGGGGCCCGGTGGACGAGGCGCTCGCCAAGGTGGCCAGCGGGTGGGCGCCGCGCGAGTTCGAGATCGAGGCGCGCGACGGGGTGATCCAGTTCCGGGCGATCCCGCTCAAACCCAAGGGCACCCGCATCGGTTCACTGGTGCTGCTCCGGGACGTCACCGAACTGCGGCGCCGCGAGCGGGAGTTGATCACCAAGGACGCGACCATCCGGGAGATCCACCACCGGGTGAAGAACAACCTCCAGACGGTTGCCGCCCTGTTGCGTCTCCAGGCCCGCCGGATCGACTCCGAGCGCGGCCGGGAGGCGCTGGAGGAGGCCGTACGCCGGGTCGGTTCGATCGCGATCGTGCACGAGACGCTGTCCCAGAACCTGGACGAGCGCGTGGAGTTCGACGAGATCGCCGACCGGGTGCTCGCGATGGTCGCCGAGATCTCCCCGGGCAAGGTCACCGGCCGGCGCAGCGGTCGCTTCGGAATACTGGACGCCGAGGTCGCCACCCCGCTCTCCATGGTCCTCACCGAGATCCTGCAGAACGCCCTGGAGCACGGCTTCCGCGAGGGTGAGACCGGCACGGTCGAGGTGTCGGCCGTGCGCGGCGGCAGTTCCAAGGAGGCCCGCCTCCTGGTCACCGTCCAGGACGACGGCGTAGGACTCCCCGAAGGGTTCGACCCGCATCGCTCGGGCAATCTCGGCCTGCAGATCGTACGGACCCTGGTGGAGGGCGAGTTGGGCGGCACGTTCGACATGGTGCCGGGGCCGGAGCGGGGGACCCGGGTGATTCTGGATGTGCCGGTGCAGGCGCACAAGTGACGTACGTGCACACGACCTTCACCTGGGCCGGTCCGAACAGCCGTATGCGCGACGGTATTTGAGCAGCGGCATGTGAACAGCAAAGAGCCCCGGATCACTGGGTGATCCGGGGCCAGTCGCTCGTTGCTATGCGCATCGGGGGTACTGCGCGCTGCGGCTCGGGGGCGGGAGATGCGTACTCGCTGTACGCGCCGCCAAGCTCAGGCTGTTAGCAGGGTGGATGTCAGGCGGAGGCCTGACGGGCCCGGTTGCGAGCGGCGCGGCGCTTCATGGCGCGGCGCTCGTCCTCGCTGAGACCACCCCAGACGCCGGAGTCCTGGCCGGACTCGAGCGCCCACTGCAGACACTGATCCATAACGGGGCAGCGACGGCAGACGGCCTTGGCTTCCTCGATCTGCAGCAGCGCAGGACCGGTGTTGCCGATGGGGAAGAAGAGCTCGGGGTCTTCCTCGCGGCAAACGGCGTTGTGACGCCAGTCCATGGCTGCTACCTCTCCTTGGTATTAC
>Ga0307511_10000437_pt1 | contig 44530 bp, 37 predicted proteins | sample 13_EM_MG_FD_200266 | JGI IMG/M metagenome (GOLD analysis project Ga0307511, IMG submission 200266) | Populus trichocarpa ectomycorrhiza microbial communities from riparian zone in the Pacific Northwest, United States - 13_EM | ecosystem: Host-associated > Plants > Roots > Unclassified | place... | reverse complement strand
CGGGGTTTACGAGCGGCTGGATCTGACGCTGGCGACGGAGTTGTTCGATTGGACCTATCGCCGGTCGATACCGAGGTATCGGGCTGTTCTGGAGTCTGCGGGTGCCCCCGATCCGTTTCGCTCGAAGTACCGCGAACACCTCGGGGAGGCCGTGCGGAACGTCGTGGCTACAGGCAGCCGGCTTGCCGAAGCCGTTGCGGACTTGGCGTTACCCGTGGAAGACCAGGCTCCGTTTCAGGATCTCGCGCGTGTAGAACTGCTGCAGTTGGAACCATACAACTGTGCTCGGTATCGGCTTTCAATCGGCAAGACCGAGGAATGGATCGCGAAAGGCCGGCCGATGTAGATACCTCGGGCCCGCTCGCGGGACTGCAATCTCCTCATGCCACAGGCGTGCCCTTGTCGACACGTTTCCGGCCGCCGTGGCGCACGAAGTACAGAAAAAAATCAAACGCGGGGATCCTGACGGTGCTCGTCAGAAATCTGCCATTGAGCGTGGGAGAGTCCGAGCGTGACCGGGAGACCGTTCCCGCAGAGCGTGTCATTGCGCCCGAATTTGGCTACGCGGCCTCGCTCGTAACATCGACATTCTTCAGCTCCTCCAGAAACATCGCAACAAGGGGCGGTGTAAAGCTTCGACGTTTGCGATACACGAAAAAATTCCGCTTGATCGTCAGTTCTTTCACGTGCAGCGGCCTGATCGAACCGGCGGTCTGCTCCGCGGCAAACAGCGGCTCCGGTAACCAACCCAGGAATTGCGTCCGCGCGACCATTGCCTTGATGGTGCTCGGCGACCGGGTCTCAATGCTGATGGTCGGTGGCTTGATTCCGAGGCGCTCGATCAGCGCATTGAAAAGCCTGCGCGGCTCCGCGTCGCCACCCGGCATGATCCATTGCCAACCATCGAGATCGCCCATGGTCAATTGGCCTCGCCCTTGCAGCGGATTTCGCGCGGAGGCAATGACGCTGTACTGATCGGTGAACTTGTGTTCGGCGACCTGCACAATGTCCTGGCACTCGGGAATGAGTCCTGACAACACGACATCGACTGTGTTGCTCGTCAACGCATCCGCCAGCTTGTCTTCCACAGCCTCCATGACCTGCACTCGCACACTGGGCGAGCGTAGCAGAATTGTTTCCAAAACACGGGGCAACACCATGATGGCAGCGCTCGCCACCGCTCCAACCCGCAAAGTACCGCGGCTCAAGCCGCGCAATGCGTCGATCTGTTCGACCGCTTGATTTGCTTCGGTGTTCAACAGGTTGGCGTAGGGCAGGAGCGCATGACCGAAGGTTGTCAGCTCCATTCCGGTGGTGCGCCGCTCGAACAGCAATACATGGAGTTGATCTTCCAACCTCTTGATGATCCGGCTGACGGCGGGCTCGGTGAGATGCAGCGCCTCCGCGGCTCGACCCAGGCTGCCCGTTGCGACCACAGCGAGAAATGCGCGGAGTTGCCGGGGATCGAGGCTCATACCGAAACCTGATGGCTTTGACCCATATCGGAAATAGCAGGCGGAGGGCCATTCGGTCAAGCTGACCGAAGAGCGGCTGGAAAAAAAACGCACACGGTCACAATGGTCGCGCGGGAGAGCGCAATGGGGGAATTGTGAAAGTAACGCCGTTACTCACGTTTTGCGGGCGCCGGGCACGGCTTGCGAACGCGCCAACCATCGTACTTGCAACGCTGGCTTGTGGCTTGATGGCAACAGCTTCGGCGGAGGAGTCCGCCCCGGACGCAAAATCATCTGCGGAAAAAGTGGAAACAATAGTCGTCACCGCCGAGAAGCGCGCCGAAAACCTGCAGCAGGTGCCAATCGCCATGCAGGCTTACTCCGGTGACGAGATCCGCAATGCGGGTGTATCCAAGCTGACCGACGTCGTGCGCCTTGCGCCCAACCTGAATATGGTCGATCAGAACTCACTGAGCCAACACATCATCATACGCGGCGTCGGCACAAACGAATTCTTCGGCAATGCGCCCTCCTCCGTCGGCACCTATGTGGACGAGGTGACGCTGAATTCGTCCTATATGAGCACGCTCAGTCTGTTCGACATGGAACGCATCGAGGTGTTGCGCGGCCCTCAGAACAGCTTGTTCGGACGCAACACGACGGGCGGCGCCGTGAATTACATTACGGTCCAGCCCGTGGTCGGCAAACCGATCGAAGGCTATGGCATCGCGACTTATGGCTCGCACAATCTACTCGAAGGCGAAGGCGCCGCAGGGCTTCCGCTGGGTGAGCAGGCTGCCGTGCGGCTGTCCGGCAAGGTTCACGAGCGGGACGGCATCTGGAACAACCTGGCGGATGGCAACCACCATTATGGCGACGAGGATCGCTACGCCCTGCGTGGAACCCTGCTTTGGGAGCCGAGCGCCGAGACCAGTGTGACCTTTAACCTGCACAGCGCGCACGACAACAGCCAGGCGCAGCCGCAGAAGTATGCGGGCGCCATGGCCAACAATCCGCCGCTGCGCATGAACGACGTCGTCGGCTTCACCAATAACCTCGACTGGGCCCATCCAAGCCTGACCGCCGGCCTCGTCAACGTCCAGGGATACGATCGCAGCACCCAGAGCTGGAACGATGTCTACGTCGGCGGTGCCGAAATCGAGAAGCTCAAGGTCAACGGGACCTATTTGAAAATCAAGCACTCCTTCCAGAGCGTTTCGCTGTCGTCGATCACATCCTACGATCAAACGCACGCGATGTACGAAGAGGACAACACCGGAGACGGCAACTTCGTAGCCCCGGGAGGTCCGATCAACTACAACAATGATGTGCTGATCATCGACATGGACCAGGAATACCGGCAGTTCACACAGGAGCTGCGGCTCGCCTCCTCCGACGATACAGCCCGTCTGCGATGGATCGCCGGTCTCTACTATCTGAACGAGACATCGACCCTGGCGCAGGATATCCGTTTCGGCACCAACGGTTTCCCCGGCGCCCATCCGGTTGCTGCCGGAGTTCTACCGCCCACCGGGCCGCCTGCAGGGGACAACTGGGACAACATCCCGAATCCATATGGCAATACGGCGTCCTTCAGCATCTCCAGCCTGCGGGACAGGAGCATGTCCGCCTATGGCCAGACGGATTTCAAGCTCACTGAAAAACTCGGAACGACGGTTGGTCTGCGCTACACGTACGACGACAAAATCAACCCGCACTTCTTCGCCGGAGCCTTCGATAAAACCGGCATCAACCCGGCAACCTATTACGACCGCGCCTTCCTGCTTGCGCACGCAGTGCATACACCATGCCTGTTCGCGCAGGGGCTCTCCGCGCCATTCCAGGGAAACTGCTCGGATGACATTACGAATCGCAAACCGCTACGAAACGGACAATTCGGCGGCAAGGCAGCACTCCAGTATCACTTCAACGATGACGTGATGCTCTACGGAGGCTATTCGCGCGGGTTCAAATCAGGAAAATTCGACCTCGAATTCCTTCACACCAACGACACGCCGTTCCCGCAGCGCTCGCTGAAGCCTGAAACGCTCGACGCATTCGAGCTCGGCCTGAAGTCGGCGTTGCTCGATCACTCGCTCGTGCTCAACGGTGCGCTGTTCTTCAATATCTGGAAGGACCAACAGGTCTTCAATGTCGGCGTGAGCGGCCCGGAGTTCAACAATCTGCCGAAATCGCAGATCTACGGCGCGGAGCTCGAGGCGCATTGGGTGCCGGCAGCACACTGGAAAGTCGACGGCAGTATCGGGCTTCTCCACACGCAAATCATGGATGTCACTGGGATGGATTTCGACATTCCGGTCGGCTCTGCCGGCCACGGCGACTTCAAGAAAGGATACCAGCTGCCGCTTTCCCCGCATCTGAGCCTGAACGGCTCGCTGCTGAGAACCTTCGTACTGCGCTCCGGTGATCTAACCCTCGGACCCAACTTCCGCTATCAAAGCAGCTCCAAGGTGAAGTTCAGCCCGCAGCAGCCCATCGACGAGTATCCGTCGCGGTTTCTGCTCGACGCCCAGGCCACCTATGCGTTCGGTGCCAATCGGCAGTACGAATTGCAGGCCACCGGTGACAATCTGACGGCGCAGAAGTATTGCAGCGAAATACAGGACCTGCGCGGTGTATCCGGATCCTACTATTGCGTCCCGAATGACGGCCAGGCGCAATTCAGCTTGGCGGTACGAGCAAACTTTTAGAAAACCGGACCCGCGATGCCCGAACAGACCACACCCAACAGATCGCAGTCCGGTCCAGGATCCGGGACTGCGGCCCATATCACCGTCCGGGATGCGGTGTTCGACCTTTTGCGCCGCTACAACCTGCGGACGATATTCGGCAACCCGGGCTCCACCGAACTGCCGATGTTTCGCGATTTTCCCGCTGACTTTCGCTACGTGCTCGGCCTGCAGGAATGTGTTGTGGTCGGCATGGCAGATGGCTTTGCCCAGGCCACGCGGAATGCCGCCCTGGTAAACTTGCACTCCGCGGCGGGCGTTGGGCACGCGCTGGGCAACATATTCACCGCCTACAAGAACCAGACTCCGTTGCTCATTACTGCCGGTCAGCAAGCTCGCTCGATCCTTCCCTACGAGCCATTCCTGTATGCCGCCAATGCCACCGAATTCCCGCGGCCGTATGTCAAGTGGAGCTGTGAGCCGGCGCGTGCCGAGGATGTGCCGACTGCGATCGCGCGCGCTTACCACGTGGCCATGCAGGCGCCGTGCGGACCCACATTCGTATCAATACCAGTCGATGATTGGGAGCGGCCTGCAGCGCTGACAGAAGCTCGCCGGGTCAGCACGACCATCAGCGGGGATCCGGTGCTGTTGGCGGAGGCGCGGAACGCCCTGAGCCAGGCGGAGCGCCCGGCCATAGTTGTTGGAGCCTCCGTGGCACGCGACGGCGCTTGGGATGAGCTCATCTGCCTCGCAGAGCGACATCGAGCATCCGTGTGGGTGAGCCCCATGTCGGGCCGCAACAGCTTCCCCGAAAATCACCGGCTGTTCGCCGGCTTTCTACCCGCGAACCGCGAGAAGATCGTGGACAGCCTGAACGGTCACGATCTCATCATGGTTCTGGGCGCACCGGTCTTTACGGTACATGTTGAAGGTTTTGGTCCGTTTATTCCCGCGGGCGCACAACTCTTTCAGCTGACCGACGATCCGGCAATTGCCTCCTGGACACCGGTCGGTGTGTCCATCGTTACCGGCATGAAGTTGGGGATTCGTGCATTGCTCGAAGGCCCCCAGCCGCGCCGGCGCACGGCGCCGAAGCCACTCGTACGTCCAGCGCCGCTGTCTGGCGCTCGCCTCTCGGACAGATACCTGTTACAGCAGATTGCGGCTCTGCGCCCGCCAGGAAGCATCATCGTTGAAGAAGCGCCCAGCAGCCGCGGGCCTATGCACGACCATCTGCCAATAGCCGAGAAAGATTCCTTTTATACTTGCGCAAGCGGTGGTCTCGGCCATGGTCTGCCCGCGGCGGTCGGCGTCGCGTTGGGCCGGCCGGGCGAAAAGGTCATTGCGATCATGGGTGACGGCTCAGCCATGTATGCAATTCAGGGGCTGTCCGCCGCGGCGCAACTCGAACTGCCCATAGCGTTCATCATCATCAAGAACGGCTCCTACGAAGCCCTTAACGAATTCGCCAGCCATTTCGGACTGGCGCCGAGCGTGGGTAGCCGCCTGCCGCAGCTCGATTTTTGCGCGCTTGCCCAGGCGCAGGGAATGCCGGCAACCCGTGTAATCGGCGTCGCAGAGCTCGATCGATCGCTGCAAGCAGCCTTCGCGTCCAAACGGTCGATGTTGGTAGAGGTGCACATCGAGGACGACTGGGGGCGCTGATCCGCCCCCCCCTCTCACAGATCCAGCCATGCTTTGAACTCTCGGGCGCGGTCACGAGCGACGGTCAAGTCGGTCCCCTGCACGTCCTTGAGCCGCGCGTTGAGACCTCCGCCGGGAAGCGGGGATAACTCTTTGATCCACGCCATATTCACCAGCGTGCTGCGATGGATGCGGAAAAACGTTTTCGGATCCAGCTTTTGTTCGAGTTGCGCGATGGTGTGATCGACACCATGCGCCTTGCCTTCCGATACTGCGAAAGTCATCTTCTCTTCGGCATAGAAATGCGTAACCCGCGCCAACTCGAGAAACCGCAGTCGGTCTCCCAACCGCGAAGCAATGCGATCGGGATACTCCGGGTGGTTCTGCCGAAACGAATCGGTCAGACTGCGCAGCAGCGCCTGGAGATGTTGTTGTGACGAGGCCGCCGATGCACGCAGCTGCTCGACCTTGGTGAGCGCTCTGTGCAGGTGCTCCGGATCGATCGGCTTGAGCAGGTAGTCAACCGAGTTCACGGCAAAGGCGTCGAGCGCATATCGATCGTAAGCCGTGGTAAATACCACGATCGGCTGCCTGGACAGGCGAGCCAGGACTTCGAAGCCGTTGGCGCGCGGCATCTGTATGTCCAGAAAGCACACGTCGGGCAGGTCGGAAGTCAAAGCGGCGACGGCCTCCTCAGGCTCGGTGGTCTTGCCGATGATCTCGACCCGCCCGCTCTCTTCGAGCAATCGGGTCAGGCGCTCGAGCGCCAACGCCTCGTCATCGACCAGATAGACTCGCAGCTTCATGAGCATGGCAATATCATCTGTACGACGCACCATCCATCACGCCGCAATACATTGAGCCTGGCAGCGTCGCCGTACAAGGCGTCGAGGCGGCCTACGAGGTTGTCGAGTCCATGTCCGGCACGGATCGCCGCGACGTCGAAGCCGGGTCCCGTGTCACAGACTTCGATGCAAAGGCGCGCGTTCGCGAGCGACACAGTGATCGCGAACTCCCCACCGGCCCGTTGCGGCGTGATGCCGTGTTTCACTGCATTCTCCACCAGTGACTGGATGGATAGGGGCGGCACCTTGATATCGTGCAGCTCCTCAGGCACCTCCACGCGCCCGCGCAACTTGCCGCCGAAGCGGACTCTTTCAATCTCGACGTAGGCTTCGGTTATGGCAAGCTCACAGGCCAGTGGAACCACCGGTTGAGTCGTGTTATCCAGGGAGGAGCGCAGCAGGCCGGCGAGCCTCCCCACGGTCTGTTCCGCCTTGGCGGGGTCCGTCGGAATGAGCGAACTGATCGAATTGAGTGTGTTGAACAGGAAGTGGGGATGGAGGCGTGACTCGAGCGACTGCAACCGCGCCTGCGCAACCAGTTTCCGCGCGCGCTCTGCCGCGATTTCCTTTTCGTGCAGCTTCCCTTCTGCCTCCCGCAGCCGGTCCCTCAGTGAAGCGTAAAAGAATGCCCCTAGAGCAAACACCAGAGCCAGCAGGACCGCTGTCTGCAGAGTATGCAGATAGTCGGTCCAGAAGTGCTGCGGGATGGCGACGCGAGTCCACATGAGAAGAGTTTGCGACGTGAGGCATCCCACGGCCGCAAACGACAGAGAACCGAGAACGACTACGAGTACTTGCCGGCGCTTGCGGCCCGAAAATCTCTCGAGCAATCCCGGCAGTACCAGAATCGCGGGAAGCGCCGTCACGTTCGCATAAACCAGCGAATACGCCCACGCGCGCAGCAGATCCCGCGGACCCCAGGCGCCATTGCCTGCAATCTGAATCATGACCACGAGCAGTACGGACAGATTGGCCCACAGCAGCGAGAAGATCCATACGCGCCCGATTCGAGGCATTACGGTGGTACCCGATTACTTCGTGGCGATGGGCTCGAAGATGCCGCTGCGAAATACACTGACGATTAGCGGCGTGTCCTGGCCGGTCAGGTTCATTTCTCCCAGGACGTCTTCGTAAAGTGTGGCGTATTCGATCTGCCTGGTTGCCAGAGCGACCCAGATTTGACCCCAGTAGTGGCTGCGACCTTTCAGCTTCATCCCGCCGTTAGCGATCTCCAGCGGGTTGAAATAGGCGCTGTACCCAATCAAGGCGCAGTCACGGCTGTTACGTTCGGAACGTCCCATCCACGTCAGTTGCACGTCCCGGTTCTGGAACGCGCCCACGCCGGGCATCGCAATCTGATTGGAGATGAGGTGATAAGGCTGGTTCAATTTCAGATGCTCGAACTGGCTCTGTCCATATAGCTCAATCATCTGCGTATCCCAAACCAGATTGCGCTCAAACACGGCCGTGGGCGGAAACCCTTTGAAGAAGTCCGGCGCCAGACTTCCCGAGACATTAGCCGGGTCCTCGTGGAAGCGGAACCCCTCCATGAACTCCCGCTTCTGTGGGGGCCCGGAAGGTTCGCCCGCGCCATCGGAGTCGATCTGGAAGACGCCTGCCCAGACAGAATCGCCTCCGGGAAGGCCGCGTGTGTAGTTTCCTGAAATGAGCTGCCGCCGAATCACCTGACCCCTCATGTCCGATGTTGAGTACTCAACGGTGAGTCGGTAGGTGCGGGGGCCGTCATCCCTCACGGAGACGCCGCGCGGCAGCGTCCAGGAACCTGCCAGAACGACGGTGCTACTCAAGAGCAGAAATCCACAGATCGATATCAAAGAAGTTCGCATGGGTATGTCCTCCTAGGTCTGGCCAGGAGTGTTCACCGGATTGGGGGCAGGAGCACGGACTACCCGACGAAGGGCGGCAGATCCGGACAACAGGCGTGAGAAAGGGGATGAGCTGCGCCGGCCTAGTTCGCGTGTCTTACCCTGTCCGGAACCCTGACACTGAAGGAACTGCCGCTCCCCGACTGCAACCGCTCCTAGCCCGACAACATTGCCACATACGGAAAATTAAAAATTCTGACGGTGACTGGTCGGAAGGCTACGATCAGCTCCTTCATCGTTTGTCCGGGGAACGTTGGACCGAAACTCGATTGCCATCCGGGGCCACGCCCTCCAGAAACTTGAAGAGGTCACTGCGCGTGGAAAGGACAAGGGTGGTGTTCGTGCCGATGATGGATTTATAGGACTGCATGGTCCGTGTGAATTCATAGAACTCCACCGCCTCGGGGCTCTGGTTGTAAGCCTTCGAGTAGATTTCGGTGGCTTTCGCGTCCGCCACACCGCGGATCTCTTCAACTTGCCGGTAGGCCTCGGACTGGATCTTGTTCAGGTCACGCACACGATCGCCGCGGATTCTGGCGGCCTCGCCGTTACCTTCGGACAGGAATCGTTCCGCGATCTGCCGCCGTTCGCTGGTCATTCGATCGTAGATCTTCGGGCGCACACTTTCGTTGTAGTTGATTCGCTTGAACCGGATATCGAGCAATTCGATACCAAACACTCGAACCTTCTCGGCAGCCGCGGCAAAGATCTGCTGCTCGACCACTTTGCGCCCCTTCTGGATCGGCACCAGTGACCCCACAGCCTGCTCCGGTCCCGCGCCGGCCAGGACGGTGTCACGCAGCGGCACACGATCCTTGGTTGTGCGGATGATCTCAATCAACTCGTGCTTGGCGACTGCATTGCGGGTCTCGCTGCCTAGAATATCGTCCAGGCGGGACTGCGCACTGCGTTCGTCGCGCAGCCGCAGAAAATACTGCAGAGGATCCACAATCCGCCAGCGGGCGAAAAGATCGACTGAGACGTAGAGCTTGTCCTTGGTGGGCATGTCGGTCGGAGTGCCGCCCCACTCGAGAATTCGTTTGTCGATCAGGTTGACATCCTGGATGAAGGGCACTTTCATCTTCAAACCAGCGGTTGTCACTGCAGCCCCGACGGGCTCGCCGAACTGGGTGATAATCCCTTGCTGGACCTCGCTGACCGTGTAGATCGAACTCATCGCAACGAACGTCCCAAGACCTAAAACCGCGATGACAGCTACGAGCCTGATGCTACTCATGGCCGATCCCCCTTTGTGGAATCGAGGTTCAGGAACGGCAGAATGCTGCGCGTCCGTTCATCGACGATGATCTTGGAGCGCACGCTCGGCATCACCTCTTGCATAGTCTCGATATAGATACGGCGGCGGGTAACCGCGGGGGCCTTGATGTATTCCGTCAACAAGGCGGTGAATCGAGCGGCATCGCCTTGCGCTTCATTGATTCTCTTGAGCCGATAGCCGTCGGCTTCGCGGATCCGCTGATCCTTCTCACCGTCGGCCAGCGGGATCACCTTGTTGTAGTCACGCCGCGCTTCGTTGATCAGCTTCTCTTTCTCCTGCTGCGCCTGGTTGACCTCGTTGAACGACGCCTGCACCGGTTCGGGCGGATTGATGTTCTTCAACTGCACCTGATCAATGCTCGTCCCCAATGCGTATTTGGTTGCAAGCGCCTGCATCTTGGTCAGCGCTTCAGCTTCGATTTCCTGTCGGCCGATGGTAATCACCTCGTCCACGGTGCGATCGCCGACGACCTCCCGCATGACGGATTCCGAAACGTCGCGGAGAATCAGCCTCGGCTCCCGAACGTCGAACAGGAATTTAGCGGGATCCGAAATGCGGTATTGAACCACCCATTCCACCAATGCGGCGTTCAAGTCACCCGTCACCATCTGTGTTTCCTGCTTTGCGTCGCGAGGAATCTGGTACGGATCACTGGCGCCTGGGGTCGCGAACCCAAATTCCTGCTTCAACTGCCGTTTGACAGGAACGATTGTCGCTGCATCAATGCCCAGCGGCAGCTTGAAGTGCAGCCCCGGCGGAACCACCGCGAGATATTTGCCGAAACGTTGCACCACCGCGACCGAGTCGCTCGGCACGGTGTAGTAGGCGGTCCACGCCCCCACGACGACCAGCGCGAGGACGGTAAGTACAATCAGCCCGGGTGGACCGCCACTCGGCTTCATCTGCTTGAATCGATCTTGCCACTGTCGACCCAGGTTTCCGATACCTCCACTTCGACTATTCATGATCGACTCCTTCACAATGGCATTTGCATCGGTTCGCACGGTCGGATGCCGCGGAGCAGAAGTGCCCGCGCTCCAATACAACGCGTTGCGCACGGCGTGCACCTACTCCAGGTACGCCTCGACGCAATAGCCGTGCATCATACGATGGTTGTTGAAAAGCGAGCCGCACTTCGCAATCGCACCCTCCATGATCGCGATCCAGGACCTGGGAAAGAGTGACGAACGGTATCAGGCTCATGCCTTAGGCCCCCTATTCATTTAGAACAAAGGGTTACGTTAGAAACATACGGTGCATTCGAGACCAAGTACGGTGCGTGGACTTACGTATTGATGTGCACGTGCGCGCAGACGGTTAGCGCGCGCCCAGCAGCCCCTCGCACTCGGCCCGCGCCGCCCATGGAAGTGCAACTGGACATTTTGCGCATCGTTCCATGGCTACTGCCGCCGCACCCGGGTGCGCTCGTAAATTCGCTCCATTGGAATCTCCACGCCCAGACACTCGAGCTTCAGTGTTGCTGTCGGGTCTTCGAGGACTTCACGACGCCAATCGTTGTCGGCGCGATGCAGAACGATGATGCGTAGGCGGTCTTGCTCGACGAGCAAGTAAACCTGGACCGATGATACCAACCGATAGGCCAGGGCTTTCTCACCTTCGTCCGTCCGCCGGGTATCCGGCGAAAGCACTTCGACAACAACGACGGGGCGCTCACGGTAGTACTTCTCTTTGTCTGTCGGATCGCAGGCCACCAGAACGTCCGGGTAGTAGAAAGCACTTGCGAGCTGAGGCGGAATTTTCGCCTTCATATCGCTGATGAATGGCTCGCAAGGTTTGCCGCGTAAGGCAGAATGGAGAAACGAGAAGATATTGCCGGCGATTCGGTTGTGATCGTCGCTGGCACCGGCCATCGCGTAGACACGGCCTTCCACATATTCGTGACGCAGCTGCGAATGCCGCTCACCTTCGAGATATTCTTCGACTGACACATAAGGGTACTCAAGATCCGCCGCATACGCGACGGCCGGCTCGGCAACCTGATACCTCGCACTCTCGACGCCCGCGTCCGCGGAAATGTAAAGCCACTGTCGAAGGGCGTCGCGATCGTCAGTCGGAAGCTGTTCGATGGCACGCTTGATGTCTTGCAGCGTCAACATATTCATTGTCGTCATCTCCCGAATCGCAGAGGCCAAAAGCCGTTGATGTCTATATCCATCTAACGCTCAGGAGCTTATCAGCACAGAACTCACTCCACGACCTGTTTAGGTTGCGCAATTGCGCAGAAATGAGGCGCGGCGAGAGCATGCCGCACCCGCGAGTTTCACGGCATTTTGGACGTCGGACTTCGCTGTAGAGTCAGCGTGCGGTAGCAGCGTATCGAGTGCGTCCTCGGAAATCCGCAGCGGCTAATCGGAATCCGACAGGAACACGAATTCATGCATCTGTTCGAGGCGTCCCCCTGCGCGTACCCAGGATGCGCGCTGCCGATCAACGGTCAGGAACCAGGTTTGTCGCCGCCGCACATCGCCATTGCCGCCGAATGCGCGGCAATCGAGCACTGCCGCGCAACCACCACGCTCAGGATCCCGAACCGATTCATAACGAATGATTCGCGCCTCCGCCGCACGTGCGCTGCGCGCTAGCGCCTGACACGCGCTGTAGTCATCGTGGCTACACCACGCCTTTTGGTCACGCGAAAATGGTTTCGCACGCAGATCTACGGCGGAACCTCGCGCGACTGCTTGGAAGATCGTGTGCGGAACACCATCGAGCCGCGCCAGGCCGCGGCTATCGGTTACGAAACGCCACCGCCAATACCCCAACTCGGCGCAGCTCGTACGCACCGCTTCTGCCCCATACCAAACACCTGGGTCGTTGTAACCACGAAAACGGGAGCCATGGAGCGATGGCGGATAACGGAATGGCGTGTAGAGCAAGTAGTCATATCCGGTGCTGGCGGCAGGAATCGGTGGTTTGGATTCTTCGAGTATCGTCTCCAACACCTCCTGCTCCGCGAGGCTATCGACCAGTGCGCGAGTTGCGACTACATGCTGAGCCTCGACAGCGCGCCACAGCTCCAGTTTGGAGTGTGCAGTCTCAGACGCGACCGCGCGAGGCGTCCAGGTACTGGAGGACATGGATCAGTCCCTCTGCGCTCAGGATCCGTTGAGCCGGTTCGCCGCCAAGCGCGACATTGTCAGAATGCAGCCAATCTCGCATTGCCTGCGTTTCGCCGCCCGTGATGGCCGCAAGTGAGCGATATAGGCGCACGAACGCCGCCGCAAGCTCCCATGTTTTACTATTCTGCGGTAACAGCCAGACGCCGGCCGTAAGCCGCGAGGTCGTCGCGGCACTCAATCCCAACAGCTTGGCCAATTGCGCTTGACGCAGACCCAACTGGTCGGCCGCGCGCACGGCTGCCTTTGACAGTACGGCGGCGGTAGCTTCGGCGGTTGCAGAGGGTAAGGTCATGACGGTTTCTTTCTGTAGAAAGAATACCACGTATATATTTCTATTGCAAATGAACCGACCGCTAGTACACTTTGGCCTCCTATGACTCCTTTGGATCTGGACCAACTCAAGCGCTCCCTGGGAATCCGCCTTCCAGACTCCTACCGGGAGGCCATGCTGGCTTATCCCTTTCCCCCAGACTCCCCTGCGGCGGAGTTCTGGCTCCTGGATCAGGCTAAGACCACACTCGAAACCAATCGCCAAATCCGGGCCGTCACCCTCGACGGGCGGCCGTGGCCGCAACATCTCATCGCGATCGGTGGCGACGGCGGTGAGAAGATGTATCTCCTGGATTGCGCCACCTCACCCTACGCCGTCCTCGTTTTCGACATCGAGACTGGCGAAACCCGTCCTCGTGCTGCGTCCTTCACGGAGTTCCTCGACAAGCAATGGCAGGACCTGCGCGATCTGGACCAAGACGCGCGCCGGATGGCCGAGGCTTATAGGAACCGCAAATGGTGGCAGTTCTGGATTCGCCCATACCCACCTCGTCGTGCAACCTAGCCAACACCGGAACGAATGAAGGGTGCCTCGTGGATAGACAATCCTATGCAGATGCGATTCGCCGGGCATATGAAGGTGAGATCGTCGGGGAACGACTCTATCGGGCACTGGCCATGGAGTGTAGCGACGCCGACCAGCGATCCAAGCTGTCCGCCATTTCTGCAATAGAAGCCGCTACACACGAGCGATTGAAACACATTGCCGAGCGCCTCCAAATCGACCTATCGCAGACCGCAATCCAAAGCACGGTGGAGCGCCGGCTGGCGCAATTGCGGCTGCTATCCTGGGGCGAATTCATTCAACAAGCGGTGTTGGAATGGCCGCCATACCTCGCGCGATTCGAGATGCTGCGGCAATCGGCGGCCTCCGGGGATGAGGAGTCGCTGCAGTTCCTGGCGGACCATGAGCGTGCTCTCGTCCAATTTGTAAATTTGGAGCACAGCGGGTCGGAAAATTCGTTGTCGGCGTTGTCGACATTCCTACATGGCCTGCCGTCAGGCAGCCGTCAGATTCCCTGAGCCAACCAGCCCAATCGCGGCTGCGAAAAGCAGTTGACGGCGCAGCGGCCGTTACGCAAACGAAAGCCTCCACCACACAGTCTCGCTCACTCGTGCAGCAGGTCTCCACCATATGATCTCGCCCACTCGCGCGGCAAGTCTCCACCACACGCTGTCGCCCACTCGTGCGGTAAGCCTCCACCACACGCTGTCGCCCAATCCCGCGGCAGGTTGGTGATGCACGATGACGGCGCTTGTGACCCGATCAGCCGTGACTTTTCCGGTGAACTGTTCCATGTCTCATTCCTCCGTTACTTTCCGTTAGCCGGCATGACGCGAGGGGCATCCAAGGCACCCTGCATTGCGTCAATATCGACATTGCGGAGTTTGCACACGTCACGCTGGCGCGTGGCATGTCCACTTCAGAAAAATCGGATAAAGCCAGTCTCGAGACGTGCCACGATGGGCGCCGAAATGCACGAGCATGCGGCGAGTCCTCACGCCCGCCCCGTGGTACTGATCACGGTGAGATCATCATGCCGCGCTCAACAGATCGTGGCGAGAATTCTTCACGACGTCTCGCCTCGGCGCTGACTCCTCGATTTTGCGGCTCGATTCAACATCGATTTCTTGCGCCGCTTGCGCACCGGTGGCAGCAGCCATCCGATACTGATCACATAACGCGATCCCCCGACCACCGGGGTGACCGAATGCGTACAGATGTCCGAGCGGAAGAAATTGAGCCGGCGCGTCTGAAAGATCGGATTCGCGCACACGAACTCTCCGCCCGACGGGGAGCGCTTCACGATGATATTGAGCCGGAAATGCCGACCGGACCTGACCGTATCGCGATGCGGTGGAATCTGCGACCCTTCCGGAAAGCGCAGCAGATAACAATTGAACGGAATCAACAACGGATTGATGAACAGGAGCAGTTGTTGGTGTCCAGTGTTCTCCCGGCCGTTTTCCCATCGCAGCCAACTACGCGCGTACTCTCGAAATGCGATCATCATAGATCGATGCTATCACATGATTCCCGCAATCGCGGCTCGCTTGGGCACTCACGTACAGGCGGAAGTGATAAGCCGTTCACGGTTGATTGTTCTTCCATCTGGTGCGACTACACCATCTTTGACCTTGGCTTGTTGCTGAAAGCACCCGAAGTGACGAAGCGCTTGACCGCAAATTGCACGATGAGCGCGCAGAGCAGCGCTGCTGAGAATGCCGCAGCAACAGGTTGGTCTCCATGCGCCACGGCAGATCACCCCGATTCGCCTGGGGCGTCGCAGATTGCGCGGGCACCCGCGGGAAACATTTCGGCGCAATCAGCAAAACGAAAATCACTGTCGCAAAGCACGCGATTGTTGAAAGGTGAATCGACTGCAGGCCCATCACGGCTACGATATACGCTGCAAGTGCAGACTGACGCGCCGGACTATCCCGGCAACTGCTCGCCCCGCGTCTCCAAGCACAGGGGCAGAAGAAACACGCCCAAGATAAACGCTACTGCGGTAGTGGCCACGGGTACCCCTACGCTCCCGTAGCTGTGGACCCCTGCACCGATGAGGAAGTTGACACCGGCGCCGACGAATCGGCCGACCGACGTCACGAAAGCAAATGCCGTCGCACGTATGGACGTCGGGTATTGCTCCGGCAGCCACAGGCTGTACATCGCAAAATTGCCGCCGAAAAGGCCGAGGAAAAACAGACTCCCGATGAACAGACGCAGCCCATTAGGAACGTAGAACGCCCACCCGAAGGTGATCCAGATGCAGACCGCCATGCCGAGGAAATATACGGCCAGCGCCGGCCGCCGCCCGAGACGCTCAGCAAGCACCGGCGCGAGGAGGCATCCGATAACAGTCCCAATCGACAGTAGTCCGGTCCCGAACGAAGCCAGGCGCGTGGCTTCCACGGCGCTATGGCCTGTCTGCTTGGCAAGAGTCACGATCGCGGAAGGCTCGTATACAGCGCCCGCCCACAGTCCGATGATCGAAACCGTGACCAGCCCCGCATTCAACACGGTTCGGCGGCGATACTGGCCGGCGAAAATACCCCGCAGCGGATTGGCCTGCGGCGTTGACTGCGCGACCTTCGCCCACCGATCCGATTCGTTGACTTTCGACAGCATATACAGAGCGAGCAGCACAGGGGCTCCGCCACAAAGAAACATTGCGCGCCAGCCAAAAGTGGCTCCAATGGTGAAGTTGAGCGCGGCGGCCAGGAAGAATCCGACGTAGTAACCGGTTTGCAGATACCCGGCGCCCATCTTGCGCCGCGACTCCGGCCAGACTTCCGCAACATAGGTTCCCGCGAGTGCCCATTCGCCGCCGATGCCCACGCCGGCAAGAAAACGAAACACACCCAGTTGCCAGACGTTCTGGGCCAGCGCCGCAGCAGCGGTAAACAAGGCATAGCAGGCGACGGCGGCCGCAAGAGTCCGCGTGCGTCCCAACCGATCGGCCAGCGGCCCCCAGATCAGGGAAGTTCCCCAGCCGGCGAGAAACACAGCAAACATGACCGAGCCGGCAAATACGACATGACTGGGTGAGCCGTCCAGCCCCGATTTTGGGAGCAGCTCAGTCAGCGCAGGCGCAAGCACCAACGCGAATATGAACGAGTCCATTCCGTCCAGCGTCCATCCCGCCCATGCAGCCCAGAACCCGCGGACCTGCGTACCGCTGAGCGGCACACGCACTGCCTGCCCCTGTCCAACAAGCTCAGCCATGGGTTTATTCTCCAGTCATTCCGTTGCGTAAAGTGAGGCGTTCGTTGCTCGCAAGACATTCTTCTGCACTTTCCCCATCGTGTTGCGCGGCAGCTCGGCGACGAGAAGTACGCGCTTGGGAATCTTGTAGCGCGCCAGCCGCGGGCGGACCGAGTTGAGGATGTCGGCCTCCGACAGGGTCGCGCCCCTTTTGAGCACCACTGCCGCAGTAACTCCCTCGCCGAAGTCGGGGTGTGGGACGCCGAACACGGCGCTCTCGGCCACACCCGGTATCGCATCCAACTCGGATTCAACCTCCTTCGGGTACACGTTGTAGCCACCGCTGATGACGAGATCCTTCACGCGCCCCACTATGTACACGTAGCCGTTGCGATCGACTCGACCGAGATCGCCGGTCTTGAACCAGCCGTCGGCCGTGAATTCGCTGCGAGTCTTTGCCTCATCCTGCCAGTAGCCCGCGAACACGTTGGGACCTTTGATCTCGAGCGTCCCGGTGGAATCGGGCGTAGTTTCGACCGCGCCCGTTTCGGCATTGATCACTCTGACAGCAACCCCTGGCAGAGGTGGGCCCACGGAACCGGCAACCCGTGCCCCTTCGTAGGGATTTGAGGTATTCATCAGGGTCTCGGTCATCCCGTAACGCTCCAGGATCTGGTGCCCGGTGCGCCGTGAGAACTCCTGATGCGTCTCGGCAGGCAACGGAGCCGACCCTGACACAAACAGGCGCATGCGGGCGGTCGCCGCGCGGTCCAGCCCCGCCTCCTGCAGAAGTCGCGTGTAGTGTGTCGGTACTCCCATGAACACAGTGGCATCGGCGAGGTGCCCCACTGTGGCAGCGGCGTCGAACTTCGGCATCAGCACCATCCCCGACCCCGACGCGAGCACTGTATTGATGGCCGCAAACAAGCCATGTACGTGAAACAGCGGCAAGACGTGCAACAGCACGTCCTCGCCCGTGAAGCGCCACGATTCGGCGAGCACTGTGGCGTTTGACGCAAGATTGGCTCGCGTCAACATTGCGCCCTTCGATCTACCGGTCGTGCCGGATGTGTAAACAATTGCCGCGAGCGAATCCGGCCCAACACTCCGCTCCGATTCCGATATCACCTGCGAGCACCGCGCGAGCTCAGTCAGCGAACCGCTGCCGTCCGCCCCGAGTGTCAGCAGGTGCTCCACAGCGGCCTGCTTCGCCACGGGTTGCAGCAACGCCAGGTCAGCCGGGTCAACCACCGCAACCTGCGGCCTGGAATCCCTCAGGAAATAGTCAACTTCGTTGGGCGAACAGGCGATGTTGATCGGAACGAACGCCGCGCCCAGGCGCAGACAGGCAATGTAGAGCAGTACGGCCTGCGTCGATTTTTCAACCCGGACCGCAACCCGATCGCCAACCTGCACCCCCAGGCCCCGCAAGGCCGAGGCGACCCGCCCCGATTCGTCGCGCAGGTCGGCATAGTCATAGCGGCGACCCTGCGGCGTGGCGAGAAACAGCCTGTCCGGGTGGTTACGAACAGCGCGCTCAATCCAGTCTGCAGGATCCGTTACCGAGGACATCCGTTACCTTATCGATTTCGAGTCAGCCGTCCAGTTGACATACTCATCCGGCAGGCCGCGCTGCCAGAAACCCCGCACCGCCCGCAGCGCAGTCGCCCTGTCAACCACTATCCGCCGCGGGTATTCATCACGCTGACTGCCGACGACCAGCACGACGGTGCCGCTCTGTTGGTCCGGCGGAGCGAGTGCGAACAGTTGTTTGTTAGCCATCGAGCTCGAGATCCTCACCACGAATCCCTGCTCAGCGTCCCCGATGATGGTCAACACGTGCCGGTTTGCGACTGTGAGCACGACCGTTCCGGGATCGCTCCCCGTCAGTGAGTTGACCAGGGACTCGACATTGTCAGCGGTGGGTTGTCTCTTGGACAGCCGCGGGCACGCGACACGCTCCCACGAGACCTCCCGAACCGTTGTCGACGAAGCAGGTCGCATCGAATTGTCCGGGAGAGTCCGCAGCCTGTGGCTACGGCACCCCGTTGCGACCATGGGCCAGGAAGGCCGGACGTTGACTCAGCCGCTCGTAGTAGTCCGCCACGGCGGGCAGCGCCGGTCGCTCCATCGCAGTCATGAACCAACGGTTGGTTGCAAGACCCAGCACGATGTCGGCCAGCGTGAACCGGGGGCCTGTCACGAACGCACCAGTGCTCTGCAACTGCTCATCGAGCATCGCCATGTGCCGATTCCAATTGCCTACGCCGGCCGCGACGGCATCCGCATCGGTATGCGCCGCGCTGCGGCGGACCAGGGACATGAATGCGTAGCGCCAGGAGTTGTTGAGCTCGGTTGCCTGCCAATCCATCCATTGCTCGACGACGGCCCGCTCCTGAAGGTTTGCCGGCAGCAGCCCGGCCTTGCTATGGCAAGCCGCGAGGTACCGGCAAATTGCGTTCGACTCCCAAAGCACGAAAGAGCCGTCCTTGATGACTGGCACCATGGCGTTGGGATTGAGCGCACTAAACTCGGGCGTCTGCGTCGACCGGTCGCCGGTACCCCATTGGTGCAGCTCGTAGGGGAGCTCGAGCTCCTGGCAAAGCCATAAAACCTTGCGCACGTTGATGGAGGTGGACTTGCCGAGAATCTGCAGCATGAGTTTGTGAACAGTGGTCCATTGACTGCCTACGCTGGGGGCCGCTGCCTGCAGTGAGTCACCGCATCCTGCAATTCCAGCCGCGACACCGTGCCCCCATGATAATCGGTCAGCCAGAGGGCATCGTGGCCAATTCCCAGAGAGTCGCCGCCGGGCCCCACCCACTGGCACAGGAGCTTCGAATCCGCGGTATTGACGGCCGAAAGCGGGACTTTGGGCATGGTGGTCCAGATCATGCCACCCCCAAAGGCGATGTCGCCGCCATGCCCGGGCGTCCCGAGGGCAACGGTATGTGTCACCTGCCTCGAATGGACATCGATCCGGGTCAATGAGCCATCGCCCTGGTTGAATGTCCAGATCGAACCCGCTCCCGAGGTCAGAAAGCGCGGCCCGGGGCCTGTTCTGGTCGTTCCCAGAACTGCGCCCGAAGTGGCGTCAATGGCTGTAATTTCGGCGCCGTCGGCACGGGTCACCCACACCCGCCCGGCGTAAAAACGCGGATTGTAAGAGCCTGCGGGCACCCTGATCACCTGGCGGACCGCGCCGGTATCAGGGTCAATCCGCGCCAGCGAGCCTTCCTTATCCGTGACGAGCCAGACGCTGTCCGTACTCGTCGTGATACCGCCCTCGCCACCTACAGGACCTGTCGGGAAAACGGCACTCACGACATTGCGCGTGCCATCGACCTTCGCCAGGGTCGAAGGCTTGCCGCACAGCGGCACCCAAACGCTGCCGAACCCAACTGCCAGTCCCGCGCACGGCTCGCCGCCCAACTCAACTGTTGCAGTGAGTTTGTTGGTCCTGGGGTCGATGCGGTGGACTGCGTTCGGACCGGTGCTGCCGACCCAGACCGCCTGCGGCGCAATTGCCACCCAGTCGGCGGTTTTGCCGAGTTGAATGACTGCCGTGGGTTGCAGCTCGGAAATCGGCCTGGGATTGCGCGGCAATGCCAGGTTGGCCGCCATGAGAGTCCCGCCCGACGACAGGTAAAGTGCCGTCGCGAGGACGGCGGCAGGCGAGTAAGCACGTCGAGTTTTGAACAAGAGACTTCGGCTCGCTCTCAACCCGGCGTGTAGGGTCCCTTCACCTCGCCCCAACCCCACTTCGGCATGGGCGCGTCCCGGTCGATGGGGTTGTCGGCCCCGGCCGAATTGATGACGGCCAGCCGTGAGCCCCATTCCAGGTAGCCGATCAGGGCGGACCGGAATTCCGGATCGTCAGGCAGGCCCAGCTCGTCGGCAGTGGCCAACAGAACGGTGATCCAGCGCCACCGCTGCTCCTGCGTCAGATGCCTGTTGAGGTGCTTGGCCACCATCGTCGAATGACTGTGGCTGCCGTCGCCGCTATACAGGCGGGGCCCGCCCAGGACTTCGGATACGAAACGGGCGACGGCTTCGAAGTGCTCCGGCGCCATCTTGGCGAATACGGGCGCCAGTATGGGATCAGTAGGCACACGCTCGTAGAACGCCTTGAATAGCGCTTTGATGCGCTCGATGCCCCCCACCCATTCATACAAAGTGGGAATCTGCGCAGTCGTCATGGGGCCGGTGGTCATCAGACCATTATTGACTGGTTTGCCTCCCCCGCGACGATTTTCTACGCCAAGGACGACCCCGCCGTATTGTCAGCTGGTTGGGCCACCTTGACCGGCAGCCGTCCGAGCAGCTCCATGAGCTTGTCGAGGTCCAGGGGTTTGACCAGGTGCGAATCGAACCCCGCTTCCCCCGACCGGCGCCGGTCGGAATCCTGGCCCCAACCGGTCAGCGCGACGAGCGTGATACTGCGGCCCCAGGGTTGGGCGCGGATCCGCCTTGCCACCTCGTAGCCGTCGAGCTTCGGCATGCCGATATCGAGCAGCGCCACTTCGGGAAGATTCTGCTCAGCCGCTTCGAGCGCAAGCGCCCCATTGGCAGCGCTGAACACCTCGTGCCCCCCCAGCTCCAGCAGCGTTACCAGGCTTTCGAGAGCGTCGGCATTGTCGTCCGCCACCAAAATTCGCCGACGTACCTCCGGCGCGGGACTCGTATCCGAGGACGCAGGCACGTCCGCTAAAGCGCCATGACCATTGGCCCGACTATCAGCACTGGCAGAAACTCGGACCGCATCGTTCGATATCACCGGTAATGTGATCAAGAATTCACTCCCCAAGCCATCCCCATCGCTGAAGGCGGTGACCGTGCCACCATGCATCTCCAGAAGCTTGCGGACGAGAGCAAGTCCAATGCCCAGACCGCTTTGTGAGCGGCCGGTGTCGTTCCTTAGTTGGGTGAACATGTCGAAAATCATCGGCAGCAGAGCCGAGGAAATGCCGATGCCGGTATCGCGCACGCGGATTTCGACTGCGTCGCCCGATAGGCGAGCAATCAGGGTAATGCGCCCTGCCCCTTCCGTGTATTTGGCTGCATTTGTAAGGACGTTACCGAGGGCTTGCGTCAGCCGCAGTGGATCGCCGTAGACACGGATCGGCTCGTCGGGCACGTCAATGGCGAGCTGATGGCCGCGGTCGACGATCAACGGCTGGACGGTCTCTACGGCACGGGTCACGAGGGCGGCGATTTCGACCCGCTCGCGAGTCAGATTGATCTTGCCGCGAGTAATTCTGGACACGTCGAGCAGATCGTCCACCAGCCGGGTGAGGTAGGCGAGCTGCCGTTCGATCATGTCCCGCGACCAGACGAGTTGCGGGTCTGCCAGAGGTTTCTTGCGCATCAGCTGCACCGCATTGAGTATCGGTGCGAGCGGGTTGCGAAGCTCGTGCGCGAGCATGGCCAGGAATTCGTCCTTGTGGCGGTCCGCCTCCTTCAGGGCCTGCTCGACCCGCGAGCGCTCGGCCACCTCGTTCTGCAGGGTTGCGTTGGCCTGCTCGAGCTCGGTGTTGGCTCGCTGCAGATCGCGATTCAACATCTGCAGCTCCCGGGTCTTCTCGGCCTGCAGGGTAGTGTTCGCCTCGGCCAGCCGCTCGTTGGCGAGCGCCAGCGTCCGGTTGAGCTCCCGCAGCTCGCGCCGCTTCAAGTACAGCTCGACGAGCACCCCGACCTTGCTTCGCAGGATCTCCGGCACGACTGGGATGGAGACATAATCAACCGCGCCTACCTTGTAGCCGGTCAGGCGGTCGAGCTCACTGACATGGACGCCGGTCACGAAAATGATCGGCGTCTTTTCGAACCGCGGATGCTCGTGGATGAGCCGTGCGGCTTCGAAGCCATCCATGTCCGGCATGCTGACATCGAGCAGCACCACGGCAAACTCCTGCCGCATGAGCTTATCGAGCGCCTCCAGGCCCGAACGGGCTGACACCAGGTTCTGGCCGAGGCCGCTCAGAATGGACTCGTAGGTGAGCAGGCGCGCGGGCTGGTCGTCCACCAGCAGAATGCTGACCTTGCCGTCTGAATCCATGCGAGACCGGATTTTATTATCGATGGCGCGCACTCTACCTATGGAGCCACATCCGTACCAGAGACAGCAGCTGGTCTGTGTTCACAGGTTTTGCAACATAGTCAGAGGCCCCCGCCTCCAGGCACTTCTCCCGGTCGCCCTTCATGGCTTTCGCTGTCAGGGCGATGATGGGCAACATGCGGAACCGGTGGTTGCTGCGGATCCGCCGCATGGTCTCGTAGCCGTCCATCTCAGGCATCATCACGTCCATGAGCACGAGGGACAGGTCATCGGTGCTCTCGACGAGGTTGATCGCCTCCTGGCCGTTTGTGGCGGTAATTACCTGCATGTTGTGACGCTCGAGCAGGCTGTTTAGCGCAAATATGTTACGAATGTCATCGTCCACCACCAGCACCTTGCGGCCGGTCAGCGGCTCATCGCTCTCATGCAGAGTCTCGATCATGTGCTGCTTGGACTCGGGCAGGTCGGCGATGACGCGATGCAAGAAGAGTGCCGTCTCATCGAGCAGCCGCTCCGGCGAGCGCACGCCCTTCAACACGATGCTCTTGGCCTTCTTGCGCAGCTCGGTCTCCTCCTCCTCGGACAGTTCGCGGCCGGTGAAGACAATGATCGGCGTCTCGCGTAGCTTCGGATCCTGCTGAACCTGCGCAAGCAATTCGAACCCAGACATATCCGGCAGCCGTAGATCCAGCACGACGCAGTCGAACGCGTTCTGGCGCATCAGATCGAGAGCCGCCGCTCCGGAACCCGCCGTTTCAATCTCGACGTCTTGCGCGCCTAGCAACTCCGCCACACTCATCTGCTCGGCCGGATCGTCCTCTACTATCAGCAACCGCCGTGCACGGGTACTCGTGAAATCCTTCAGGCGGTCGATGGCCTGCTCCAGACCGTCGGTCGTCACGGTCTTGGTGACAAAGGAGAAGGCGCCCCGCTCGAGTCCGTATTGCCGCTCGTCTTCGATTGTCAGGATTTGAACGGGTATGTGGCGGGTCTCGGGGTTGCGCTTGAGCTGGTTGAGAACCGTCCACCCGAGCATATCCGGAAGGAACACGTCGAGCGAGACGGCCGTCGGCCGATGCTTGCGGGCCATCGCAAGGCCATCGGCGCCGGTCCTGGCGAGAACGACTTTAAAGCCACGGTCACGAGCCAGGTTGACCAGGATCCGTCCGTAATGTGGATCGTCCTCCACGACCAGAAGCACGGCATCGCCGGGCAGGATGTCCTCCCGATCGTCCGCGATTTCCTCCTGCCGCACGACAACGGGCGACACGACAGGTTGGTAAGCGACCGCAGCCGGCGTATTTTGGCCCATCGCCGTTGCCTTGGCGTAGGCGGGTCCCACGTAAGTCAGGGGCAGGTACAGCGTGAACGTGCTGCCGCTGCCCGAGATGCTGCTCAGGCGGATCTCACCACCCAGCAGGTGTGCCAACTCGCGACTGATGGCGAGTCCGAGTCCGGTCCCGCCGTATTTGCGCGCCGTACCCGCATCTGCCTGTTGGAACGCCTCGAAAATGATTCGCTGTTTTTCCTGCGGAATGCCGATTCCGGTATCGCTGACCGAGAACTCCACGACCGAGGGCGCCTGGCTGAGTGTGGGGTGATCGGTGCTCCAGCCACCCATTGCAATACCAACGTGCAGGCGCACGCCGCCGCGGTCCGTGAACTTGAATGCATTCGACAGGAGATTCTTCAACACCTGCAGAAGCCGCTTGGAGTCCGTGATGATGGCTCTTCCCAGGCGGGTGTCGAAATCTGCCGTGAACGACAGCTTGCGCGCTTCCGCTTCGTGGCGGAAGTTGCGCTCGATGGTCTCGCGCAGGTGCGTGAACAACAGGTCCTCGCACTCGACCGTCACGGTGCCCGACTCGATCTTCGACAGGTCCAGGATATCGCTGATCAGGTTGAGCAGGTCGGTGCCGGCGCCGTGGATGGTCTTCGCGAACTCCACCTGGCGTGGCGAGAGGTTCTTGTCGGCATTCTCCGAGAGCTGCTGCCCGAGGATCAGGATGCTGTTGAGCGGCGTACGCAGCTCGTGCGACATGTTGGCGAGGAACTCCGACTTGTAGCGCGAGGTGAGCGCCAGCTCCGCCGCCTTCTCCTCGAGGGCGCGCCGCGCCAGCTCGATTTCCTGGTTCTTGCGCTCCACTTCCGCATTCTGCTCGGCGAGCAGCTTCGCCTTGTTGGCCAGCTCCTCGTTGGTCTGCTGCAGCTCGGTCTGCTGCGCCTGCAGCTCACCGGCGAGCTGTTGCGATTGCTTGAGCAGGCCTTCGGTGCGCATCGTGGCCTCGATGGTGTTGAGCACCACGCCGATGATGCTGCCCGTGAGCTGCTCGAGAAAGGCCAGGTGCGAGGCGGTGAAATCGCCGAGCGATGCCAGCTCGACGACCGCCTTCACGTGCCCTTCGTACAATACCGGCAGAACGATGACGGTCTTGGGCCGCGCGCTCACCAACCCGCCGCGGACCTGAATGGAATCCGCGGGTATGTCGGTCAACAGCAGGCGTTGACGGTCCGCGGCCGATTGGCCCACCAGTCCCTCGCCGAGCCCGAAGCGGCGCAACTCCCGGTTGTCGAAGGGCTCATCGGCATAGCTCGCGAGCTCCTTCAATTCCGATGCAATGCCCGCACCGTCCATGACGTACACGACGCCCTGTTGCGCATTGACCAGCGGGGCGAGCTCCGACAGCAGTAACTTACCCACGGTCACGAGGTCGCGCTGGCCCTGCATCATGCGGCTGAACTTCGCCAGGTTGGTCTTGAGCCAGTCCTGTTCGGTGTTACGTTCCGTCGTGACGCGCAAGTTGCCGATCATGGCGTTGATGTTGTCCTTGAGCTCGGACACCTCGCCGCGCGCTTCAACCTGGATCGAACGAGTCAGGTCGCCTTTGGTCACGGCGGTCGCCACTTCTGCGATGGCGCGGACCTGGTTCGTCAGGTTGGCCGCCAGCAGGTTGACGTTTGCCGTGAGATCCTTCCAGGTACCGGCCGCGCCAGGCACGTGCGCCTGGCCGCCCAGGCGGCCTTCGACACCCACTTCGCGCGCCACGCTGGTGACCTGGTCTGCAAAGATGGCAAGCGTGTCCGTCATGCTGTTGATCGTGTCGGCGAGAGCGTTCACTTCGCCCTTGGACTCCACAGTCAGGCGCTGGCGCAAGTCGCCGTTGGCGACCGCGGTCACGACTTTCACGATGCCGCGGACCTGGTTGGTGAGGTTGTTCGCCATCACGTTGACGTTGTCGGTGAGGTCCTTCCAGGTACCTGCGACACCCGGCACGACCGCCTGGCCACCGAGCTTGCCTTCCGTACCGACCTCGCGCGCCAGGCGCGTTACCTCGGCCGCGAAGCCGTTGAGCTGATCGACCATCGTATTGAGGGTCTCCTTCAGCTGCAGGATCTCGCCCTTCACGTCCACTGTGATCTTGCGGGACAGGTCGCCGCGCGCAATGGCGGTGGAGACTTCGGCGATGTTACGCACCTGGCCCGTCAGGTTTCGGGCCATCGAATTGACGTTGTCGGTCAGATCCTTCCACGTACCGGCCACTCCCGGCACAATTGCCTGACCACCCAGCTTGCCTTCCGTACCCACTTCGCGCGCCACGCGAGTCACTTCGGCCGCGAAGCTGTTGAGCTGATCGACCATCGTATTGATGGTTTCTTTCAGTTGCAGAATTTCGCCGCGTACGTCCACTGTGATCTTGCGGGACAAGTCGCCGCGCGCAATGGCGGTCGCCACCTCGGCGATGTTTCGGACCTGGCCCGTGAGGTTACTACCCATCGAATTGACGTTATCCGTCAAATCCTTCCAGACACCACTCACGTCCTTCACGTCCGCCTGGCCGCCCAGTTTTCCTTCGGAACCGACCTCTCGGGCGACGCGAGTCACTTCGGCGGCAAAAGCGTTCAGCTGGTCTACCATCGTGTTGACGGTTTCCTTCAGCTGCAGAATCTCGCCACGCACATCAACCGTGATCTTGCGCGACAGGTCGCCGCGCGCGATAGCGGTCGCCACTTCGGCAATGTTACGCACCTGACCTGTCAGGTTACTCGCCATCGAGTTGACGTTTTCCGTGAGGTCCTTCCACACGCCGCTGACACCCTTTACCTCTGCCTGGCCGCCAAGCTTGCCTTCCGTACCCACTTCGCGGGCCACGCGCGTCACTTCGGCCGCAAAGGCGTTGAGCTGGTCCACCATGGTGTTGATGGAATCCTTGAGCTGCAGAATTTCGCCTTTGACGTCCGCGGTGATCTTGCGAGACAAATCGCCGTTGGCGATTGCAGTCGCGACTTCAGCGATGTTGCGGACCTGGCCTGTCAGGTTGCCGGCCATCGAGTTCACGCTGTCGGTGAGATCCTTCCAGGTGCCGGCAACGCCCGGCACGACCGCCTGGCCACCCAGCTTGCCCTCGGTACCCACCTCGCGGGCCACGCGGGTCACCTCGGATGCGAACGAGCGAAGCTGATCCACCATCGTGTTGATGGTTTCTTTGAGCTGCAGAATTTCGCCGCGCACGTCCACCGTGATCTTGCGGGACAGGTCTCCACTGGCAATTGCAGTGGAGACTTCGGCGATGTTCCGAACCTGGCCTGTGAGGTTACCGGCCATCGAGTTGACGTTATCGGTCAGATCCTTCCAGGTACCCGCCACGCCCGGGACGACCGCCTGGCCGCCCAATTTGCCCTCGGTACCGACTTCACGCGCCACGCGCGTCACCTCGGCCGCGAAGCTGTTGAGCTGATCCACCATCGTGTTGATGGTATTTTTCAGCTCGAGAATCTCTCCTTTCACGTCCACTGTAATCTTGCGTGACAAGTCACCACGCGCCACGGCTGTCGTCACCTCGGCGATGTTTCGAACCTGGCCCGTCAGATTGGTCGCCATGGCGTTGACGGAGTCAGTGAGGTCCTTCCAGGTGCCGGCCACGCCGGGCACGATAGCCTGGCCACCCAACTTGCCCTCGGTGCCCACTTCGCGCGCGACGCGAGTCACTTCCGAAGCGAAGGAGCGCAACTGATCGACCATCGTATTGATGGCCTCTTTCAGCTGCAGAATTTCGCCGCGCACGTCCACCGTGATCTTGCGGGACAAGTCGCCGTTGGCGACCGCGATCGTGACCTCTGAGATGTTGCGCACCTGGCCGGTCAGGTTGCTGGCCATGGAATTCACGCTATCGGTCAGGTCCTTCCAGGTCCCGGCGACGCCGGGGACGGCTGCCTGGCCACCCAACTTACCCTCGGTGCCCACCTCGCGGGCCACACGGGTCACTTCGGATGTGAACGCGCTCATCTGCTCGATCATCGTGTTGACGATCGTGGCCGATCGCAGGAACTCACCCTTGAGCGGTCGGCCATCCACCTCGAGACTCATGGTCTGTTGCAGATCGCCCTTGGCGACCGCTGAGATGGTTCGAGTCACTTCGGTGGTGGGCCACAGCAGATCGTCGATGAGGGTATTCACCGAGCTTTCCATCGCGCCCCAGGCTCCTGAGCGGCGGTCCGTTGACATCCGGTGGCGGGTCTTGCCGTCTTTGCCGACGATCTGGCCGGCACGCTCCAGCTCGCGCGCCAGGCGCTGGTTCGAGCTGACTATCTCGTTGAACGTATCGGCGACTTTTCCAGCCAACCCCGTCTGGTCGCTCGCGAGCCGGACCGAGAAATCGCCGTCCCGTACCGCTTGCAGCGCCCGCAAAAGCTTGCGCAGATCGAGACCGGGACCTTCAGCGGCCTCCTGCCCATTTGACTTGGCATTACGGCGCGCACGTACTTGCGTTTCCATCAAAGGACTCCGGGAAAGACGATTACAAAATGATTAGGGAACCCGCAGGGCGCAGGTGATCCACCGCTTCGCCAGCGGCGCGGGCAGAAACCACAATCCACCACCACGGAGAGTCTCCAGCTTCCGTCCATCCAGACGGTCTCCGTGCGACTTTCAAACCCCGAAAAAACCGGCTTCTTTATAGACTTCAGTCCAACGCTCGGGAACATAGCAGATGTCACTGTGGTCGCAAGGGTATTCCTGGGTAGACGTCCATGCCCTATGCTTGCTCCGGTAACGGCCTCGGAGCATAGTCGGGACGTTACATAACGCTTTCGCACAAAGCGGGACGAGGCGAATTCGAATGAACGGGTCAGCGCCTGCGGACGAAAGAACGTCCGCGGGGGAGCCACGGTCGGCTCGGTTGAACGTGGCTGCCCTGCGACGGGCCGTACCAGTTCGAATGTGGGGCGGCAAGGGTTGCGGCGTGCCCTGCGATTTCTGCCGTGTCCTCGTGGGCCCCACCGATGTTGAGTATGAGGTTGAAGCCGAGCTCGACGGGGTGACCGTGATGCTGCACTTCCACCCCCGCTGCCATGATGCATGGACCGCCGGCCAGGAGCCGTCATTGCCCTCGATCGGGCTTAATGCAGCCCCTTAATGTAGATTAAGGCAGTTTCATCCCATTGAGGCTCGAATGTCGCCCCTGGCACGTATTTGGCAGGTGGGTGCCTGCACCGTTTTGGTTTTTTTTGCAGCTCCCGGGCTGGTGGCCGCGGCCGACCCGCCGACGCAGGCCGCCCCGGCCGTTCAGTCACCACCACCGGCTCAGCCGGCCGGGCCCGTCCGGCTGGCTCCCAACCTGGCCGCGCAGATCGCCCATTCAGCACTTCTGAGCATTGATGGAACCGCGACCGCCGATGCCCTGCGACTGAGCATTCGGCGCGTGAGCGACCAAAGCCTGATCAGCAGCGATGACGTTTCTGTGACAGTGGATGGCAGGAGCGAACTTGTCACGCGCGGCAACGGAGGCACTTACGAAGTGCCGATCAATGACCTGCGCGGCGACGACGCCAAGGATGTCGAGATGATCGTGGCGCACGATGGGATTCGCGAGATCCTGTCGGGCAAGGTTACAGTGCCCGAAGGGGCTTCCGCGCAAGGGTTGTTGCGCGACCACAAGCAAGTCGCCTGGTGGATACTCAACATCGTGATCGTGTTGGTCGCAGCGATTGCCCTCTCGCGCCGCAAGGGCTGACACCGTTGGTCGCTGTTGCCACACTGGCTGCCGCGCGAATGCTGCAGGGCGCGCGAAAACCTGTTACCGTAGTGTGTCTCCGTGTTGACCGTCGCCATGCGTAAGCTCCACATTTCTTTAGGTCTTGCACTGCTGCTGCTCACGGCGCAGCTGGGTGCCGTCCTTCACGAAGTGAGCCACATCTGCCGTGTCGGCACGAATGTGGTGGCACAGGTTCACGGCGACACCTACCTCGAGAAGACATGCGACCTGTGTTTCGCGTTTTCGCAGGTCGCCAATCCCGCCGGCAGCACTGTAGCTGTTGGACAGTTCGAGCCTTCTTCCTGTGCCGCCGGATCCCTGGTTGCCTGTGCCGCAAGTCCGGCCGACGTTCCTACTCCGCGTAGCCGCGGACCACCCTCCTCCGCACTGATCTGCTGACCTACGGCCTGGATTGCTTTCCGCCCCGCGGGCGGCAGCGACCGGGCGCTATCAAGTTCTTGCGGAGTCTTAACATGTCCAGTTTATTCAGGGTTGCGGCGCCTATCGGGGCGGCCGCGGCCTGTGTCACCAATTTGGCCGTCGCCGACGTTGCCGATGATGCGAACTCTTCCATTCAGACCATCATCGTCACGGCGCAACATCTGAACGAGGAGCGCTCCCGGATCGACACCGATACCGGCGCCACCACCTACAAGTTTGATTCCAAGGCCATCGAGGCTGCGCCGGGCGGCAACAACGTCCAGCTCAACCTGGTCATGCTGCAGTTGCCCGATGCCGCCCAGGATTCATTCGGCCAGTTGCATATCCGCGGAGATCACAACGGCCTGCAGTTCAGGTTGAACGGAGTCATTCTTCCGGATGGAATCAGCGTCTTCGGGCAGACATTGCCGCCACGCCTGATCTCCTCCCTGAAGCTCATCACGGGCAGCCTGCCCGCCGAGTACGGGCTCAGAAGTGCCGGAATCATCGACATAACCACCAAGAGCGGCGCGCTGCAACCAGGTGGTGAAGTGTCGATCTACGGGGGCAGCCATGGCTCGATCGAGCCCAGTTTCAACTACGGCGGATCGACGGGTGCGAACACCTATTTCGTCGCCGGCGACTTTATTCGCAACGGGCTCGGCATCGAGTCCCCGGACGGCAGTTCCACGCCCATCCATGACCACACGAAGCAGTTTCACGGCTTCGGCTATTTCGAGCACATATTCGGCGACAACGACCGGGTCAGCTTGATTGCCGGCAGCTCGGACGATCGGTTCCAGATACCGAATCGATCCGGCGTGCATGCTGCCGACATCGGGCCCGGGCTCACTGTCAGCGGGGTGTCGGACTACCTGAGTGACTTCCTGGATGAAAACCAGCGGGAGATCACCCGCTTCGCCACGTTGAGCTGGCAGCACTCGCAAGGTCCCCTGAGCGTGCAGACTTCGCTCATTGCCCGCTACTCGAGCTTGAATTTCTCGCCGGATCCGAATCTCGGCGACCTGCTGTTCAATGGAATCTCACAGCAGGCATACAAAAAAGACGTTGCATATGGATTTCAGAGCGACGGCGCCTACAGACTGACCGACGATCACACCATCCGGGCGGGTGTGTATGTCCAGACCGAGCGCCTCACCAGCAATACGTTTTCCCAGGTACTGCCTACTGACGATACCGGGGCACAGACCGCAGATATCCCGATCGGCATCGTGGACAACAGCCGCAATACGCAAACGATGGAGAGCGTGTATCTGCAGGACGAGTGGCGGATCGCGCCGGTGGTGACGGTGAACTACGGACTTCGCTTCGACCACTACAGCGCCTTCAGCAGCGGCAGCCAGGTCAGCCCGCGTGTCAACATCGTGTGGCAGGCGTTGGAGAACACGACCCTTCACGCGGGTTATTCCCGTTTCTTCTCGCCTCCGCCATTCGAGTTGGTTGCCAATAACTCGATCCTCAAGTTCTTGAACACCACGAATGCCCCGGAGGTCACCTCCGGCGATATAGTCAAAGCCGAAAAGTCGAACTACTACGACGTGGGCGCGCAGCAGAAGCTGACGAACGAGCTGACGGTCGGGGTGGATGGTTACTACAAACAGGCGACGGACCTGATCGACGAAGGTCAGTTCGGCGCGCCGATCATCCTGACACCGTTCAACTACGCCCACGGGCAGGTATACGGTGTGGAGTTCACGGCGAACTACTCGGTCGGCCACTTCCAGTCCTATGCCAACGTCGCCATACAACGCGCCATAGGCAAGGACATCGTGACGGGGCAGTTCAATTTCGGAGCCGCTGACCTCGCGTACATCGCCGATCATTACATTCACCTCGATCACGAACAGCAGGTGACGGGCTCGGCGGGAGCCTCCTATGAGTGGCAGGGAACTCGGGTGAGCGCGGATCTGCTCGTGGGGTCGGGCTTGCGCTCCGACCTGACGCTCCCGGACGGCAGCACCGTTCCAAATGGTGGCCACCTACCCTACTACGAGCAGGTCAATTTGGGTGCGAGCCACGCGTTCGATCGGCAGGGTCTCAAGGGATTCACAGCCCGCTTCGACGTCATCAACGTCCTGGACAAGGTGTACGAGATCAGGGATGGCACGGGAGTCGGTGTCGGCGCCTCGCAATTTGGACCACGGCGCGGCTTTTTCGTGGGCGTTTCGCAGGCGTTCTAGCGAGAAAGACCGGGGGTCCTGCACTGGCTGCGGCTGGTGCGGGACGAGGCCCCTGCGGACGCGCGATCTGCAGTGATGTCCTGCTGCCGCTCAGCCAGCTACAGATCTCGCCCCGAAGATTGTCCTGATCACGACCGGGGGTGCAATCAGAGCACCCCTCACCCGGTCTACCAAGGTAGTTTTGGCCTCGTGGTAGGGTGCTTGGCGTGGACGGAAGGCTCAAATGACACTCGTAGCTCTGGTGTTCCTCGGGGGCATGCTGACGATCTTGAGTCCATGCATCCTGCCGGTGCTGCCCTTTGTCTTCGCCCGCGCAGAGCAACCCTTTCTGAGGAGCGGCCTGCCGTTGTTGGCGGGCATGGCGTTGACGTTCGCCGCAGTGGCCACCTTGGCTGCCGTGGGCGGCTCGTGGGCTGTGCACGTCAATCAGTACGGGCGGATTGTCGCCCTCGTACTTCTGACCGGATTCGCCTTGACGCTGCTTTCACGCCGCCTGGCGGACCTGCTGGCACGTCCATTCATTGCGCTTGGGAACAGACTGACCGCAAAGAGCACCTCTTCGGACGGCTCCCCTGCGGATACGGGTATCGCGCGCCCGCTCTTGATCGGAGTCGCCACGGGACTGCTGTGGGCACCGTGCGCCGGGCCAATCCTGGGCCTGGTCCTCACCGGGGCGGCCATCTCGGGGCCGAACGCCCACACAACGTTGTTATTGTTCGGGTACGCGGCTGGAGCTGCCGCCTCGTTGGCCATTGCGCTTCTGGCGGGTGCACGTGTGTTCGGCGCGTTGAAGAGAGGATTGGGAGCCGGTGAGTGGGTCCGGCGCGGACTCGGCGTTGCGGTGTTGGTTGCCGTGGCTGCCATTGCGTTTGGATTGGACGGCAGCGTGTTGACTCGATTGTCACTCGCCAGCACGAATCGGATCGAACAATCCTTGATCGGCGCGATACGGCCGAATGGGGATGCGCAACCTGCCACTGCGGTGGACGGTAAGCCGACTGCGGGAGGCCTGCTCGTGGAGGGCTCGCTGCCCGCGCTCGACGGCGCAACATCCTGGCTCAATTCACCCCCGCTTACCCGAGACAGTCTGCGCGGCAAGGTCGTGTTGATCGATTTCTGGACCTACTCGTGCATCAACTGCCTGCGCTCCCTACCCTACGTCAGCGGTTGGTACCAGAAGTACAAAGACCACGGGCTCGTGGTGATTGGCGTTCACGCCCCCGAGTTTGCTTTCGAAAAGGACGTCGACAACGTGCGTCAGGCCGTGCATGACCTCGGCGTCACCTACCCGGTCGCGCTCGACAGCAATTACGCCATCTGGCGGGCGTTCGACAACCAATACTGGCCCGCACACTATTTTATCGACGCGCAAGGCCGAATCCGCGGTCATCACTTTGGCGAAGGTGAGTATCCGCAGTCCGAGCAGACCTTGCGCGCATTGCTGGCCGAAGCCGGCTTCAAGGATCTGCCGCCGGCGGGAGTCTCCACCGATCAGCTGACGGGAGTTCAGGTTGCCCCCGACGACTCAAACATGCTTTCGCCGGAAACCTATGTCGGTTATGCGCGTGCGGAGCACTTCAGCTCGCCCTCGGGCTTCGTACCGGACCAGGCAAATACCTATACGGCGCCTGACAAGTTGGAACTGAATCAATGGGCACTCACGGGCACATGGATTGTCGGTGAGGAACAGGCGGTTCTCAGCGGTGCGCCGGGTAGCATCGTATTCAGATTCCACGCCCGCGACCTGCACCTCGTGCTGGGTCCGGCCCCCGGCGGAAAGCCCGTGCGCTTCAGGGTACGGATCGATGGCGCCGAACCCGGTTTGAGTCACGGTGCAGATACCGATTCAAGTGGCAACGGGGTGGTGCACGAGCAACGTCTATACCAACTGATACGCCAGCCACCCGGGGAGATTCATCGGCACACGTTGACGATTGAGTTCCTGGACGGCGCAGTCCAGGCGTATGCCTTTACGTTTGGCTGATTTGAAGTGGTGGAGCCAGTCGGGATCGAACCGACGACCTCTTCCATGCCATGGAAGCGCTCTCCCAGCTGAGCTATGGCCCCGTGCGTAAGACACTGTATCTGAAGGGAATTATACCGCACGCGCAAAACAGGTGGCGGCTTCCCGTCGTTCCGAGGGTCGCGAGAATACCAGAAATCGGCCGCTTGGAAAGCGATAGCAGGACGGACTATTCGACCGCCAGGAGCGCTGCCGCATCGTTCTCGGCAACGGTGCGGGTCCTGATGGGGATGCGGCTGGCGGCGAATGGCTTGCTGATCAACAGATACTGATATTGCCGCGCCACCTGCGACCAAGCGACCTGACCGTCCCAGCGGGACGGGTACCAAAGCTCGTGGGGCGCGTAGGGCCGATACACATAGCGGAAATACTTCATGGGACTGCCGTTGTCGCCGCTGAAAAGATAAGGGGTGAGGACCTCCCGATCGATCACGGCAAACGATGCCGCGTGCAGGTGTTCGAGCACGTTCCCTGCCTTCTTTTGTGTGAAAACCGGCAGCACGACGCTCTTCGCCGGAATATCCGCGACGATCGCCCGGTACTGGGTGAGCCAAACACTCTCCCTGTGGAAATAGAACACGAGGTAGCCGAGATTGATGCAAGCCACGGCCACTGCGAGACAGAGGGCGGGAGCCCTCAGTCGCGAAGCCGAGGGTGCGGTGGACGGCGGTAGATTCAACAGCCCGAGAATCACGAAGAACGGGGTAAGCGTCAGCGCCCGCACGTCGATAAAGGAAGCCTCGGCCGTCGCAAACGGAAGCACACTGTAGAGCCCGACAAATAAAACCGCATACCCCAATGGCTCCAGAACCTGCGGGGTCACAATTCCTTCTTTACCCCACAGACGTCTGCCACCCACATAGAACATCACGAACGCGAGTAGCGTCGCTAAGATGATTGAATCGCGCTTGCGGTCGTATCGCACGAAATCCCACGACGAGCGAGTTATTTTGCTGGCGATCGTGCTCCATTCGGTGCCCTGGGCAACGATATCGTCCTGCTGGCGGTAGCCCACTGCCGCGGCGAAGTGCCAGGCAAGCACGCAGAAGATGGGTACCAAAAGGAAGATCTCGCGGTCGATGCGCGCTTTTCCGAGCACTACCCGCCAGAGTGCCGAGGCGCCGATAGCCATAGCGATGAATGCTATCGCCGCCAGATGCGTAAGATAGGTGAGCACAATGAGGGCAGCAAAGATCCCAAACCGTGCGCCCGACCACTGCTGCCGTAGTGACTCAACCATCGCAAGTGCAACCAGCGTCAGCGCGATGGACAGCTTGAATTCGAAGAATCCCATCACGAAGAACGTATCAGTGCTCAGATAGAGACTGATAAACAACATCAACAGCGTGATTTCCCCGGAAGTCCCCCTGGCGCGCAGGTATGCGCATACCGCCGCGGGCAGCGACACAAAGACCAGTATGGCCCAGATCGCCGCAGCGGCCTTGATTCCGGCGAGTTGCACCAACGTGGCGAGCACCAGGTCCCCGGACACGTAGGGTATCCATAGCAAGTGGAACCGAAAGCTCTGCCCGAACTCGGCGCCGTGTTGGAACAGCAGATCGGCCAGTATCTGCGCCCGGGCCAGATGATTCGGATAGTCCTGCGCCAGTAGAGGCGAGAACCAGAGAAAAACGCCGAGGTAGGCAAGAACGACCAGCGCGAAGAGGCCGCGGGCCGTTCCAGTGGTCATGGCGGCGGCTGCACGAGAGCTGCGTCGATGCGTGCGAGTGTCCGCTCACGCCCCAGCAGCGCGAGCGTGGCATCGATGGGTGGCGAGATGGCGGATCCGGCAACCGCAACACGCACCGGTTGGGCAACTTTACCGAGACCGGTCTGCAGCTCGGTCGCCAGGTCGTTCAAGGCCGTGTGTACGGCCGCAGCGGACCACTCTGTAAGTGCTGCCAGCCGATCACGGACTTTCTGCAGCACCGGCAGTGCTGCGGCAGTCAAATGCTTGGCAACCGCCTTGGGGTCCAGGTCCACGGTCTCGGTGAAGAAGAAGCGGCTGTTCTGTGCCATCTCCTTCATTGTCTTCGCGCGCTCACGCTGCGACAAGATGACACCCTCGAGCAACTCCTGGCTATCACTGTGGAGGCCGAGGCGAGCCAACTGGGACTGAAGGTGCGGTACGAGTGCTGATGGTTGCGCCCGCATCATGTGCTGCTGGTTCAGCCATAACAATTTCTCCGGGTTGAAGGCGGAGGCGGCCTTGTTGACATCGTGAATGTCGAAGGCAGCCACCATCTCCTCGCGGGAAAATATTTCCTGGTCGCCGTGTGACCAACCCAGGCGTACCAGGTAGTTCAGCAGGGCATCGGGCAGGTAGCCCTCCTCCTCATATTGCAGCACGCTCACCGCGCCATGTCGCTTCGACAGCTTGGCGCCATCCGGGCCGAGGATCATGGGAACGTGCGCGTACACGGGCGGCTTGGCGCCCAATGCCAGCAACATGTTCATCTGGCGCGGCGTGTTGTTCAGGTGATCGTCACCGCGAATCACGTGCGTGACGCCCATGTCCATATCGTCTACAACCACACAGAAGTTGTAAGTGGGTGTACCGTCAGAACGTGCGATGATCAGGTCATCGAGTTCGACGTTCTGAAACGTCACTGAACCGTGAACGAGATCCTCCACGACCACCGACCCGTCGGCCGGGTTGCGAAAGCGAACGACGGGCTCCACCCCCTCCCGCGGTGTGGTCCGGTCGCGGCAAATACCGCTGTAGCGGGGCTTCTCTTTGCGCGCGATCTGCTGCTCGCGCATCGCATCGAGCTCCTGCTTCGTGCAATAGCAGTGATAGGCGGTGCCGTCATCCAACATGCCACGAATGACTTCCTTGTAGCGGTCGAAGCGCTGCGTCTGGTAGTACGGCCCCTCATCGGCTTGCAGCTGCAGCCAGGCCATCCCTTCCAGGATCACGCGCACCGCCTCATCGGTCGAGCGCTCGCGGTCGGTGTCCTCGACGCGCAGGATGAACTTGCCACCCATGCGCCGGGCGTAGAGCCAACTGAAAAGCGCCGTCCGGACGCCTCCCACATGCAGCATGCCGGTGGGACTGGGGGCGAATCGCGTAACTACAGCCATGAAGCGGAAATTCCTTTGAACCGGCAAGTCGTTGGCCGGGCGCGCATGTTACCAAGGGTCTGCCGCCCACGCTTTGCCTGGGGCAGCAGCGGCGGCTCTCCGCAGGTGCGCCATCATTTGCCTCCGGCGTGGCTCGCCTATAGACTTGCCGCCCTTCACGAGGCACGCCAGGCTTGCAAGCATGCTTGGCCGGCGGGCCGATGAATGATGGGCGGTTAGCTCAGCGGTAGAGCACTGCTTTCACACGGCAGGGGCCACTGGTTCGATCCCAGTACCGCCCACCAGATAAAACAAAGACTTAGAGCGACTTTGCGGCACCACTAACCCTCCATGCGCACACTGATGCGCACATTCAAAAAATTTGGAGATTGCGCCGCCCTTAGGCGCCCTGTGCGCCGTCCTGGGCAGCACCGTGGGGCACGGATGCCGGACGAGCGCGTAGGCTGCATGGCCCGTCTTGCACCTTGGTAGGGCTGCCATGGCCACATCACACCACGCAAAAACTTCGGACCCTCGATTTCCCACTGAACCGGCGCCCTGCGATGGATGCCGGGGCGCGGCCCTGTGCGGCCTGCAAAAGTTGGTCTGCGCAAGCTTCGCGAGCTTTGCCAGCGGTGCGGCGGAAACGCGCTGGCGGATGGCGCCCAGGCTTGCGAGTGCCGAAATGTACAAAGAGCTTTTCAGGCGGCGTACGCGGCCACGAGGCAAGGCTGCTTGAGAGGGCTGGCCAGCGGGACACGGCTGGCGCGGCAGGCCACAGGTAGGCCCAGGTTCGCCGCGAATCGCTGCTACAGGTATCCTCTGTATCCGGCCGCAGGCGTCACCCTGCGTGTGCCTCTGGTCGAAAAACTAGAAGGACAGACGCCCGATGCCCACGTTCCATTATCACGCGCGCCAACTTCTGCTGATAGCGCGCGACGCTGTACTCAGAGCGGGCATCGACGCCGAGCGTCCCAACGCCCTGACCGCCGACGCGATCACCGCCATCGTCATGTCTGCTGCCTCAACCGAAGCGTTCATTAACGAGTTTGCCGAGTACGCGCCGAGCGCATTTTCTGATCTCGGCCCCTAAGAAACCCCAGCCGCGCTCTCGTCGTGTGCTGCCGTTCTGCTGGAACTCGAAGAGTCACGCATTCCGGTCACGACAAAATATCTCGTCGGCTCACAAGTGTTAACAGGCCGTTCCTTCGATACCGGATCAGCGCCGTTCCAGGATTTCAAGCAACTTATCGATCTGCGCAATTCGATCATGCACGTAAAGACGGTTGTACGGCGCGATCGACATGTTGGCCAACGAGTTGCCGACGCACCTGCCCAACGCCGCCTAGCAATCGATGGTACGAAACCCGGCAGCTTAGCTTGGTTGGATCGCCTCATGACCCCCGCAACGGCACTCTGGGCGCATGCTGCCGCTTTGGCGATAATCACAGCGTTCTTGGATCGCGTGCCGGTGCGCGACTTTTACGATCCGCTGGACATGTACCGTCGAACTTTTCGAGAACACCCTGCTGCAATATGACTTGCAGCGTTCTCGCTTGCCAGCTCGGCACTCCTCGAAGAACACGGAGAGGTGCCCGTCGCGGCCAGGGAAATCGGAACCTGTGCCCACGGGCTTTACGGACTATTTTCGCGGCGCAGGCAGACCCGCACTGAACCCAACAACGCGCGGAAACAGTGAACGCGCGGCCGCAATGGAACTCAACTCACTCGACTCGTTAGACGCTAATTCCTTCCAGTGTGCAGACACTCGACGGCCGTGTTGCACAGAAGTCAACTCGCGCGTAAACCAACATCGCGAGCTGCAAGTTGGAACCTAGGAAGGCTTCAGACAGAATTCTCACGGAGATGTCTTTTCTAACGCCCCTCAGCATAGAGTCCCACTGTGCAATAAAGCCTGTCGCGGTCGTGCCACCCGTTAACACTGAGAACTCATATGGCGCCCCAATGGCCTATTAGCCGGCGCAGAGCGACCTCTCGCTTGCTTCGGCCGTAGACGGGGCGGACGGGCGGAAAGCCTTCTCCGGCAAACGGCATGGGCTCTAGCAGCCCCTCGCCAGGGACCGGCCAGCCCAGCCTCCAGCGCCGACGGGGTCTCAACCAACTATTCCTATCTGAGGTAAAATCGACGCCTTGAAGGATCTCTAGCCTCGAATGCTAAGGTCGCCCGCGTGAAACCGTCCAAGGCCCTGCGACTTCATCGTGACGACGTTCGGAACCTCGTACAGCGGAACCGTGCCGACAATCCACGCGTGTTCGGATCTGTATTGCTTGGCGGGGACACTGAGCAGAGCGATCTGGATATCCTCGTTGACCCGCTACCTGGCGCAACTCTGTTCGATTTGGGCGGGCTCCAAGTCGCTCTGCAGGAGCTACTTGGTGTCCCGGTTGACCTATTGACGCCCGGTGACCTTCCTCGGCGGTCCCGCGAGCAGGTGCTCCGCGAAGCAGTTCCGGTATGAGCACGGACGAATCCCGCCTCCGGGTCGGCGACTATCTCGCCCACATGCTCGATGAGACACTGTTCCTGCAATAAGGAAATGAGGAATAACACTGGGCTTCAATCACACGCTATCTGGCCAACTGAGGCCGAAGGGAAGACTTGGCGGTCCGAATACGAAATGCAGAACCCGCCGCAACGCGGCGATACGCGCTTTTGATGACGCATGCAAAACCAGAGGACGCATCGCGAGCACATCGCCTCGATTCACGGCCGGCTCTACCTCGCCACACTCGGCGCGGATATCGGCCGCCCGCTCCGGACCGATTCGCCCGAAGACGTGGGACCCCGGCACTACTCGAAGTCCGCCAGTGCCTGGTCCGCAGTCGTCCAGGTGCAAACGGACGGCGGTGAGCGACTCGAGAACGCCTGCGGGCGGTTGCACGAATAAAACCCCTTCCTTCATCGACCACCCAATAAGCTCATCATGCGGCACACGCTCCTTCACCGGGATGCTGAGATCTTGGTGGATACTGACGAGCCAATTCCGGTCGGGTGACTTTTCGAACAACGTACACTGTACCGCCACCGATTCGGGCGGCACGATTCGAGCAAGAGCCGGATTACGCCTGACCGAGGCTGCAAGCTCACGGCACCATCGTTCTGACAGCAATGTTCTTGCGCCCGTCGCTGAGCGCTCGGAGTTTTGGATACAGCCCGCGATTGCCTCACAGTAATACGGTGGGATCACCTCGGGAATCACTGCGAATCCGTCGTCGCGAAAACCGCCGCATGAGATCTTCACCAACTTAACTTACTCACTTCCGCAGGAATGGAAACGCGGTATCACGGCGTGAATCCCCGTATCCACCAGATTGTGAACAATGCAGCCGTCTGTGCGTTGGGCAGTAAGACTAGTGCTGCGACCACTGCGGAAGTTACGGCCCCCTTGCGGCTCGGACGCGCGACAATCACCGTGACCACGGAAACCGAAACTCTCAACCAGAACAGCACCACGACGAGTCGCGCGGGCACGGGCAAGTACTTGTAGTAGTCGGCCGGCAAATCAGAAACAATCAGCGTGACCACGGCGAACGCTGGCGCGATCGTCAGCCAGCAGATGTTCCTCACAGTGGCTCTTGATTGGACCAGACCAGTCACAGTCCTTGTTTCCATAGGCACCCGACATGCGCCTCGACGCGAGGTGCCCCGGCGAGTCTGCGACTCAGCTAACTGTTATCCTCGGGCAACTCCGCCAGCAGGGCTTCGAGCGTCGTCAGAAGTTCACCGGCCCGTTGAGACGCGATCTCATAGACTTTACGATGGTCGAGCACCGCATAGCCGTGGGCGAGCACGTTCCGGAACGCCACCACGATGTCACCGTCGGGGACGCGTTTGAACAATTCTGGAGCGATCTTCCGCAGTTGCCCGAGAGAATCGCCAGCGATCTCGAGCTGTCGCTCCACCGCCGACTGGCAATAGTCGTCGGCAAGATACTCGGCTTCCGTTCGCTTCCCTAAGAAGCGCGGCACGCGGCGGAGCGCGTTCAATGCGAGTTCCAGGTAGACGTCAGGCCGGCGCTGCATAGATTGGGATCTTGGAACGCTCAATGATCCGCTTGAGCCGTGTGTCTTCCATTGCACCCAACTCGACAAGATCCACACGACGCCCTAGAAGCGTTTCAAGAGTCGCCTTGAGGTCGAAGTATTGACGGAACCCGCCACCACCCGTCCTGGGTTCGAACTCGACAACGATGTCGACGTCACTCGAACTCTCGTCGAAGTCGTCACGAAGAATCGACCCGAACACTTCCAGGCGGCGTACACCATAACGGCGCGCCAGCTCGGCGATCTCCTGTCGATGGGCGTTTATGAGCGGGTGCACGGCAATATCTCCGTTGCGCAGTTTACCTCGTCCCACCGGGCGATGCTCGCTGCAAATGGTGGGGTATCCCCCATTTTGCGGGCGAACCCGGCAATTCGGCCCATTTGGCCAACTCCCCGCGTTTCGCTGCTCGGAACGCAGAGCGGTGCCTTCCGATCCGGTCTCCGGTGCGGACATAGGACACCACCCTACTCGAAGAATCTCATTACCTTGTGAAACTCCGCGACGTTATTCGCGAAGATCTCACGCAGCCCGCGCCTAGAGCCGCCGGTGAGAGACGCCTTCAGCAAGTCTTCGCGAGAATCTGATCCGACAGGTAGTCATTGCAGTCCTATCCGTGCACCAGCGCTCTCCTTGAGCGGGACGCTGCCTAGCCAGAATCAACGAGATCGGAAAGTATTACTGTGCCGATGAAGGCAAGACTGCGCCAACCCTCATCGTTGGTGACAGCCAGCGTCGCGCCGGTCCTCAGTCCGGTCGCAATCTGAATCGCGTCCGGTGTTCGTAGTCGATGGCGAGCGCGAAGTCCCGCGGCTTCAAGGAGAATCTCGCGACTGATCGGTTCCAATTCGAGGTTCGGAAAATAATCCAGCAGCACCTCGTAGTCGTCCGCAACGTCCTGGCGCCCGAGCTGCAACGGCCTGACGGTCAGCTCGAGCAGGGTAAGTTCCGAGGCTACGCCTCGGAACTTACCCGCTTCCAGACTCTCGATGACTTTGCCGGCCGGGGGACCAAGCTGGGGATGCTGCTCGAAATGATAGATCCACACACTGGTGTCGATCAGGACCCGCTTGTGCTGGCCCGGGAATCGCGCGCTCACCAGTCTTTACGCTCGTCCTGCAAATAGGCATCTGCGCCCTGCCATACCTCGCGATGCAGACCGGCAGTATGCCGCGCGAATTTCTTGGGCTTGGGGATGATTACGACTCGATCGGGCTTGCACAGAACGAGCAGTTCGTCACCCGCTGACAGCGACAGCGCCTCGCGCGCTGCTTGGGGAATGACGATCTGATACTTGCTGCTCAGCGTGACCGTGGTGGCCATGGTCCACTCCGTACTATGGTAAAGCGATATCCGTAAATCACTTTACCACAAATGGCGAAATCCGTGAAGCCTGGTGGGCAACCCTTTCTGTCGATCTCCGCCAGGAGCTCCCCGCATGTGACGTCAGGCTCTCTCTCTGAGCCCCCAACGCGTTTGGACGATGTACGTCATTCTGTGCTCTCCATACCGCTCAATCGGGCTCCCGACTCACGCGGCAATCCGGTGCTCGTAAAACGGATGCTGTCGATCACTCAAAATGGCCGCAAGCCGGGATGGACTGACTCCAGCGGGATTCAGCCACTCCCCGACATGCTCCGGCTTGATCGCGATGATGCACCGGTTGTGACCGGTCGCCGCCACCTCCGGTGGGGGTTCATCCGTGACGGCTGCGAACGAGTACAGATCAGGATCGGTCTGGTGAGTCCAGTGGGACCACAGGCACGCCACGAGCATCTCCACCTGCGGCTGCGGATTGAAATGCAACACCCGATTCTCGGGTTTTTCCCCTGGAGCCAATTCCCGCCTTTCATACAGATGCAGCGGCACGTTCTCATAGAACGAACCCACCACCATCACCCCGTGCTGCGTGCCATAGATATCGGACCAGAAGCCTTCGAGGTTATCCCGTCGCGCGTTATAGGTGCCCGGATAGCGCTCGTCATAGCTCGCGGGTTTACCCGACAACCGACACTGATACCGCATTGGTCGGATGAGGAGTCGATCCTGGTCGCGGACGACGATCGGAACGAAGTAGCGCGGAAAGATGCGGTCATCCTCGTCGAGCACGTCCGTGCTGCGCAGGGTGCCGAGCCGCTCGACGTAGTCTTCGATCTTGCGAGTTGCGATCCGCTCGTCGTCGCGCGCTTTCTTCGTCTCTTTCTCCTTCAAAGAACGTTGCGCATCGGCCAAGCGTTTCTTCTGGCGAAACAAGTCCGTCTCCCATTTCGTCGCGATCGTCTGTCGATAGGCGTGAATGCGCGCGTGGATACGCTGCTCGACGTCCGTGGCCGGCGCGTCGAAGTTGCGCTCCAGCGCCCGTGCGACCTTCAGACCCGAGTCCGTCAGTCGGCGCTCGAAGAACTGCTCGAAGACCGGCCAATCGACGTCGGCGCCGAATCGCCGCGCGAGCGATCGAAGATGTTGCTGAACACGAGCGGAGTAACACATGGGGGATTTTATCCAGTAGCCGGCAGCCCGGTTCCCTCAATAGTGCCGGCTCATGCCAGAAGATTAAAGGCAGGACGAACTCAGAGCCCCCCCCTATGGACCGGCCACCGCCTGGAGTCCCTCGCCAGCCCGGGCGGTGCCGCACCTTGGGTTAAGAGGTTATCGCGTCGATGAAAATGGTCTCCGACCTGCGAAAGTGACCCT
>Ga0307511_10000436_pt1 | contig 44626 bp, 37 predicted proteins | sample 13_EM_MG_FD_200266 | JGI IMG/M metagenome (GOLD analysis project Ga0307511, IMG submission 200266) | Populus trichocarpa ectomycorrhiza microbial communities from riparian zone in the Pacific Northwest, United States - 13_EM | ecosystem: Host-associated > Plants > Roots > Unclassified | place... | reverse complement strand
GCTCCGCGGTGAAAGTCGCCACCGCGCTCGTGCACCCACTGGCCGGTCTTGCCGGCGAGCAGTTCTACGTCACCCGCATGGCCGACGGCTCCGTCACGGTCATCGTGACCGGGATCTCCGGCGAGCCGACCACGAAGCTCACCCTGTACCAGGTGCCATTGACCGTCACGCCGCCGTTCACCCGGGTCGACGTGACCAGCGCGTGGTCGGAATTCCGGCGCACCATGGCAGCGACCAACTTCGCGCCGATTCACCGGGAGCTGGTGTCGCGATGAGCCGCACCAGCACTCGCTCCCGCAGGTCCCTCTCCCTGCGAACATCACCGCCACTCGTCATGGGGTTGCCGCGTGTGCTCCTGCTCGTTGCGTGCCTTCCCCAGAGGCGCCCAGGACCTGGTGGGTGGCTAGTTCACGCAGGTCATGTCCACGATGCTGGCCTGCGCACCTGGCGTCGCGGTGAACGTGACGCTGGCGGCACGGACTGGCGGTACACCGCGTGCGGTGGTCCGGCTCGCAGGGAACACCGAGGTGGCTGTCGATGCTGCCGTCGACCAGCTCGCTTTGTCCTTATCCGAACACGACATCCACCTCAAGCGTCTGGACGGCATCCACTCTTCAGGGCTGTCGCCGCGTCACTGCCGATCGGAGGGTTCTGCCATGATCGCGATCACTGCAACCGGCGCGCTGCTGGCCAAAGCCCGCAGCGAGATCCTGGTGATGACCATGGACGTTGCCGTTGTGACCAAGCGTATCCACCGCGCGAACTTGGGCCGTGGCGTGACCTATCAGGTGATCGCGCCGGACACTGCCCGCATCACGGCCGCCATGGGTCGGCTGTCGGTCGCCGGCGTGCGAACCCGCACCGTGTCGGACGTACCGGCAGACCTGATCATCATCGATCGTACCGACGTGATACTGCCCAGCGACACCGCGCGTGGATTGGACGGTCCGCTGACGAGATTCCACCAGGCGGCCATCGTCACGGCCGCGATCGAACTGTTCGAGCGGGTGTGGGCGAGTGCGGCACCGCCGATCGGGTCCGGCCGCCCGATGGACACCGAGCTGTCCGACACCTGACCGCGCGCTGCTGGAGCTGCTGAGCCTGGGACTCACCGACATCGAGATCGCAGCCTGGATGGGCATCAGCGTACGCAGGGTTCGTCGCAAGGTCTCCACGCTGATGAACCGGCTTGGCAAGTGAAGCCGGTTTATGACTGTCAGCGGTGATGACGTTTCTCGTCGATGACGTGATCGCGGCTCGGTTAGGGAGGGCGCGCGGAAAGGATCTGCACAGCGCAGACACCTCACCGCGTGGCCTACCCAACCAACGGGCTCCCGCTACCCAGGGCACAGTGCGTGCATCAGGTCATGAGACGGTCAGGAGAGCGGTGGTGTAGGCCAATATCCGCTGTTCGATGGCGACCTGGAAATACAAACCACCCAGTCTCGCACACTCTCCACTTCCCATGCCCATGCCATTACTTGGCACGCCGTTTGAGTTCGCCAATCACCACATCCAGGTCCAGCTTTTCGGCGAGAAGATGCTTTAGCTCCCCACCCTCGATGAGCTGGATACGGCCGTGACGGGCGGCGAAGTCGTGGGTAGCCTTTCCGAACCATGACGTGGTCACCAAGACGCCACGACTGGCACGCTTGTCGTCCATGACGCCCGCCAGCGCTCGAACCGCGTCCGCAGGAACGATACCTTTGTAACGCTTCGCCTGTACGACGCACACGCCGCCCATAATTGGGTCCTCGTTGACCGCGACGGCATCGACGCCGTCATCACGCGAGGCTTGAGTTACCCAGGACTTCATACCCATTGCCTCAAACAGCTGGCGCACGAGGTGTTCGAACTCGAATGGGGGCATATCCAGCAACACCCGCCGAGCATCAAGACCCGAGGCGGCGTCGTGGGCGTCAACGAACCGGTACTTCGAAAGGTCAGGGTCGAATATCGGGCGCACAGCTTCGAGATCCCACGGATGTGGCGATATCAACGCATTGAGGTGACGCAGGCATTCCGCCGGGTCCAGCTCGGTCAACACGAAGCTTTCGAACTGCTCACGCGTGGCCGAAACGCTGACAAGACATGGACGCTCGGGCTGCCCCGTCGCCTTATTGCGAGTCGACACATGCCCATTGACCGCCACCTCGTCAATGGTTACAGTCGGCCGGATTTGAAAAACATCACACATCGTGCGCAGTACCAACTGAGCCACCAGATTGGCATACCTTTCCCGAATTTCCTTCTGCGGCCTCAACTTCTCAGTAACCTCGTCACGACTGCGTACATAAACGAACTCCCGCGCTTGCGGAATTACATCAACACCGGGAAGCTCGCGGATCACCAACAGTTTCCGGGCATCCGACTGGAAAGCTACCTCGACATCCGCCGGAAGATCCGCAGGCAACTGTGATGACCCGATCAACAGCTCGCAGTAGTCTTCAACTGCCTCTGCCGAACTGGCCAGCACGCCTCGCTCAAGCTCGTCAACCTTCGCATTGTGCTGATCGACCTCCGCGCGCCGCTTCCGCTCGGCATTAGCATGCCCGGCTTCCGCGCTGGCAAGCGCTGCCATCCGCTGCTGTTCCTGCTGTTGAAAAAGCACTGTCGCACGGTCAAATCGGACACGGGCCTCGTCGAGCGCGCGCTGCACGCCACCTTTGGCGAACAACCGACTCAAAGCAGAAGCGGGCGGTGGTGCGAATTGCTCCCAAGATGGCGATTGTCCCGGGTTGCCTAACACCCCTGGCGAGAATGGCCTCGACTGAAAGGCCAATCGCAACTGGCCGAACGTGAACTTTCCGGGTCCCGGGACCGCCGCTCCAAGAACCCCTTCCAGTTCGGTCACTCGGCCTCGAACGGCCGCCGTCTGGGCCGCAGCGTCCTCCTGCTGCCGCTGAACGTACGCCGCTTGGAGCGCCCGGTTCGCCTGTGCCTGCGCACGTTGACGGGCTCGCTCAGCTTGCTCAGCCTGCCGAATCTGTCGTTCGCGCTCCTGTTGAGCCCGCCGCGCGGCCCGTTCACGCTCTACGCGCTGGTGCTCCAACTCGGCAAAGAACCCTCGCCTACGCGCCATCCTCGAACCCCCGTGTTCGTGACCGCAGCCCCACACACCAGTCCAATATCGTAGTCGAGCAGCTACTCGACAGCCAACAACATCCTCGTGGCCGCAATGCCTGCCACCGAACGTTCTGTGGGCTTGACCCGATTTGACGGACACCTCTCATCAGGGGCGCAAGCCACCTGGGAAGGATGTCCATCATCATGGAGCCCATGGGCAAGAAACACGCTCGGCGGCCTCGGCGGCCTCGGCGGTCGTTCACGCCGGAGTTCAAAGCCGAGATCGTCGAGCTGTGCCAGCGCGGCGACCGCTCGATCGGACAGATCGCCCGCGACTTCGACCTCACCGACACCGCCGTGCGCGAGTGGGTCAAGCAAGCCGAACGCGACACCGGCACCCGCGCCGACGGCCTGACCAGCGACGAGAAGGACGAGCTGGCGGCATTGCGGCGGGAGAACCGCCGACTCACAGAGGACGTGGAGATCCTCAAGCGGGCCACGGCTTTCTTCGCGAAGGAGACCCGGTGAACCTCTACCCGTTCATCGAGGCGGAGAACGCCAGCGATCGCGGCACCGTCAAGCGTGCATGCGAACTGCTCAAGGTCTCCCGTGCCGCCTACTACACCCACCGCAACGCCGGCCCATCGCAGCACGACCGCGACGACGCCGAGCTGACGGAGAAGATCATCAAGATCCACGACGAGTCGAAGGAGACCTACGGCGCGCCCCGCGTGCACGCCGAACTGCGAGACCAAGGCAACCGTCACTCCCGCAAGCGCATCGCCCGGCTGATGCGCGCCGCGGACCGCGCCGGGCGGGCGCCGAAACGCTGGCGCACCACCACGGTCCCGGATCCAGCCGCCGCCGTGCCAGTCGACCTGATCGCACGCGATTTCTCCTGCGCCGCAACGGATATCAACACCCGCTGGTGCGGGGACATCACCTACATCCACACCTGGCAGGGCTGGCTGTACCTGGCCACCGTGATCGACCTCGCCTCCCGCCGAGTCGTCGGCTGGGCCACCGCGGATCACCTACGCACCGACCTGGCCGACCAGGCCCTGCGCAACGCCGTCACCGGGCGCCGCCCCGACCGTGGGGTGATCTTCCACTCCGACCGGGGCTGCCAGTACACCTCCGCCCAATACGCCCGGGCGGCCGACGAGGCCGGCGTCCGGCTGTCGGTTGGCCGCACGGGGCAGCGCTGGGACAACGCGGTGGCCGAATCGTTCTTCGCCACCATCAAGACCGAGATGCTCGACCGGCAGCCCTGGCCCACCAAAGCCAAGGCGCACAAGGCAATCTTCGAATACGTCGAGGGCTGGTACAACACTCGCCGGCGGCATTCCAGCCTGGGCTACCTCAGCCCGGCAGCCTACGAAGCCACACGGATGCCTGCTACAGCTGGGCTTGAGGTAGCCTGACCGCATATCGACCCTGTCTGTCGAATCGGGTCAACCCCACCCTGCCCGCTGGAGACAAAGGCCCAGACTCTGTCGTCCCAGCGCCCGGAGGAAACCGCGTCTACGTTGTCAACAACGGTCTAACCGGTACGCCGGGCAGCATCCAGGTGCTCGACATCAACACCAACACCATGCATGCCCTCAACATCACCGGACTTCAGAGTCCTTGGGGAGCAGCCCTCAGCCCGGACGGACACAGCTTGGTCGTTGTCAACACGGGCAGTTCGACAACGCCCGCCCACACAGTGCAGGTCATCGACACCGTCACCGGCACGCTACGCCGCGCCGTAACCCTCACCGGCACGCCGTACGGGGTTGCGATCACCCCGGATGGAAGCCGAGCCTGGATCACGACCATCAACCCTAGCGAGCTCTGGCGCATCACTCTTCCCTGACTGCCACGAAGCCGAGGACATCGAGCGCGCCACCCGCGCCGAGGACCACGCCGAGCAGGCCTGGTGCCTGATCTTGGTCGCCAATTCGGTGGTCACCTGGACCACCGAGTACAACACGCTGGCGGTGGACTTGATGCGCCGGTCCAGGCGTCGTATCGACGACGAGCTCCTTACACACATCTCCCCAGAGCACAGCGAGAACATCAACTTCTTCGGTGCCATCGACGTGGGGCTCACGTGGTGCTGGCCGCGAAACGGAACCCGCCGGGCCACCGGGTGGGTTAATCGGGTGCAGTCGAGGGGCGGGTGGCGTCCGGGCCGGGGACTGGTGTCGGCTCAGATTATCGGCCGCTCAGTGCGTGCAACGGTTCGGGATCGGCATCGCTGAGGAAGCGGTAGCTCTGCGGTGGCTGGAACCGTGCGTGGGCGCGCAACCAGGCCAGGGTGTAGGGATCGGGCAGCGCCTGCGGGTTGGCGATGCTGAGTGCGCAGCCGAACTCCGCGCCGACCAGGTACTCGTAGAACTCACTGCGGGTGAGTCCCAGCTGGGTGCGGTGCTTGCGCCAGAGCGTCGCCGGTCGGGCGATGTCGACGGCGGCGAGCGTGGCGACGCCAACCACCGACATGATCGGCGCGCTCGCGTAGATGATGATCGTCGTCCCCGGGGCAGCGGACACCCGGATGCGCCGCAGCTCGACGGTCTTCTCGCCGCTGAGAATTCCGTGGGCGAATCGTGGCCGCAACGACATCAGCAACGGACGTTCCGGTGCCACCTGGGTGTTCGAGTCGCTGCTGGTGGCGCTGTCGGGCATGGGGGCTGACCTTACCCGGGGTGATCGATCGCCGGTCGTGCGGGTGCGTGCGCTGGATATTCTCACCTATCGAACACTAGTTCGATTTGATCATTTTGTCACCGGCGCGCACCGGATTGGCGGACGACATGCCGTCCGCGTAGACGGCGGCGTACAGCTGTGGGCTCAGCTTCCGTGCACTGGGGAAGTTCGTCGCGCCGCCACCGAGCGCGCCCAGCAATGCCTGGTAGCGGCGAAGGGATACCGGCGCGGCGAACAGTTCTGTGTCGGACAGGCGCAGCGCCTCGGCCTTCGGCTTGCCCAGCGCCGCTTGCTTGATTGCCTCTACGTCGAAGACCCCGTAGTAGCTCAAGGCGGCGTGCAGCTGCTCGGGCGTATCCCTGGTGATGCCGTCGAGCCGCGAGACACCGAAGAAGTGGCCGCTGCCGGTGGTGCGACGGTCGCCGCTGGCGTACCACAGGATTCGGGCCGGCGCTCGCAGCACGCTGTTCGCGGCGCTGTGGTAGTAGACGTGCTCCCGCCCCAACGACAACTGCGGCGGCCGCAACGTGAGCGGCTCCGGATAGCCAAACAAGTCGGTGCTGTACAAGGCCTTGATGGGCACGGCGAAACAGGGCAGCTCGCTGTCGATGATCTTCGCTGGCCACCACGCCTGCTCCAACCGGGCGCCGACATGCGCCGAGAGGTTCGGCCCCAACAGGGGCGGAGCGCCGAGCCCGGCGAGCGAGTACGCCTGGACGGCGGCCGCCGCGACGTCGGCGGCGGAGCCGCACACGTCGATCACGGGCGCGTGCCACTGACCGCTGGCGTTGATCATCGAGTCGAAGTCGGCGGCGTGCACAACCCTCGCCGAAAGGCGGGGATCAGCCAGATGCAGCAGGCGGGCGCCCTGCCCCCGCGCCTCGCGACGCAGCGTCCACAAGAGATGTCGGGCCACCGTCTCGGCCAACCGGTCATCGGCCACCCGCAACAGCGGAACGCGCAGCACCTCGCCGTCGAGCACGGTCGCCTTGGTGGCCACCCGCCTGCCGTCAGGCGCGTGCACCACGATCACCGCCGCTCCGGTCCTGGCCAGGCCCCTGAGCAGCTTCCGGAACTCCGCCTGGGTTTCGCCGGCCGAGCCGGCCACGAAATCCAGCAGCTCGGACTCGGTGTTGGCGGCGGCGCGGACCGTCGTGTATCCGCTGTTCTCCAGGCTGAGCTTCTGGTAGCTCTGCGCGTTGGCCAGCTCGTCCAGATGGACGAACACGTAGTCGGGAGCCATGATCCGCATGCCCGCGAGCCGCTCGGTGCATGGTCCGAGTCGGCGGATCAATCCGTTGTCCCAGGTCAGAAACACGCCGATACAGGCGGCAGCGGCGTGCGCGACCTGGAGGAGGTCACTGCGGTCCTGCTCGGTCCGCGGGAAGTCTGGGACGTCCTCGCGCACCGCGTCGCCGATACGACGCTCGAAATCTGCCGCCATGTCCGGGGCGGCCGACACCTGCTGGTACTCGGCCATCACGGCGCGCAGAGGATTGTCGGAGCCGCCGATGCGGTCGATCTCCGCGCGCATACCCGACGTCACGACCAGCTCCAGCCGCCCGACCAACTCGTCCGACAGCAGGAAGTCCGATCGATTGCCGCGGTCCTGCGGTGCGGCCAGATCGCGAAGGACGTTGAGGTCGATGGCGGCCCGCAGTTCCACCGGTTGGTCGTAGGTGGTGAAGAGGTCCGGGTGGCCGTGGTCGCGCCACCACACGGTCATCGGCGCGCGGTCCTTGCCCCTGCCGACCGCACGGCCACGGCGCTGGAACCCCAGACCGGTCCAAGCCGGTTCGAGCCCGTAGTCGTCGCGGCACTTCGCGCGGATTCCGAGCCGGCCGCCGTGGAGTCGGCTGATCTCCTCGACGAGCCGGCGCGCGATGCCCCGGTTGCGTGCGTCGGGGCGGACACACAAGTGGGTGAGGGCCACTTCGCTGCGGGGCAGCCGGAACAGCGCGTATCCGAGCGGTGTGCCGCCGTCGAGCGGGACGGCGGCGAGGAGGCGTCCCTGCTCGGCGCTCTCCCGGTAGGCCGCGTGGGGCAACTGGCCCAGCGTATTGCGGGCGTCGTCGCCCATGTCGATCAGCGCCTGCACCAGGTCGGCGGCGTCTGCTCGCACGGCTTCGATCCGGAACGTCGCTGGTCCATCCACAGTGGTCAGTTTCGTACAGATATCGGCCGTTAGGGCGCACTTCGTCGGGTGGCACCCGAATGGACGCAGCAGTTCGTGAAACCAACGAGTACCGCCGGCGATACCGTGCCCGGGTGACATCGGATGCCGGCGTGGACGGCCTGCGCAAGACGCTGCTGGATCAGCTCGACTGGGTGAAACTCCAGGTGCACGGCTCGGCCAGTCTGGTCGGCCGGGACGAGACGGATCCGGGCACACTGGACTGGCACGCCGCCGCGACGATTTCGGTGTGGCCGGAGGACAAAGACCTGGACGAGCCTTGGCATTCTGTTCCGGACCTGGCCTTGTCGACCACCAACCACCCCGACGGCGCCCGGGAACTGAGCATCCTCGAGGCCGAGGGGCTCGTAATCGACCTCGGACAGGTCGAAGACGTGTTCGAGGCACTGGACGCCCGCAGTCAGGACTACGAGCACTTCCATCCGATGTTCGGCGACACGTCCACGTTGGGATTCCAGGACCTCGCGCCTGAGCTGGAGGATTCACTCGAAGCGGTCGGCAGCTGCGTGGTGATCATCGATCGGGTCCGACTGGCGCCCGCCTGGCGTGGCCTCGGCGGCGTCGGACGGTTGCTCATCGGGCGACTGCTGCGCTGGGTATGTGCGGACCCTCAGGTGGTCGCGGTCCACCCCTTCCCCATCGACCTGGTCGAGAACGCCCGCCGGGACTCCACTCTCTTCGAACCGGAGCTTGCGCGAGTTCGCCGTGTGTGGCAGTCGCTGGGCTTCCGGCCGTTCACCGAGAACATCTGGGTGATGGACCCGAACCTCGCCACGCATTCCGATGCGGTGGCCCAGTTCGCGGAGGAGTTAGGGATGTAAAAGTAGGCCGCCTCCTGTGGGCGTTGAGGCCTTCCACGACGACGCCCGCCGCCGAGGCATCCTCAGATGTGCGCCGGCGCGCAAGTGCCGGCAAAAATGTAGGATCCCACTGAGGTTGACATGTTAATCTTCTGCGGCCTGCGTTTTTCGGCTTGTCTCACTCCAAGTTGTTCGCATCGGCGGCCACGAACCCGAAATCGCACCGGAAGGCCGTTCTCATGCTGCGGAACGCGTCGACGACCGTCTCGAACTGTTCCCGGAGTATGGCGGGCTCATCGGGCATCCAGGCTGGCTCGCTGCCGATGTCGACCTGGTGGTGATACCAGTGGAATGTTCCGTACGCCCTGAGCGTGGCTTGGATCGCGTTGTCTGAGCCGATAATGTGAACCCGGTCAACGGTCGTCTTGACGGCGGCTCGGGCGTTCCCGTTCCGCAGGCCAAGCGCGTCGTCCCCATCGGCCGCGCGCAGTTCGGCGAGCTCCTCCTTGAGGATGTCCAGCCACTTCTCGAAGGCTTCGAGACACTCGGTGTAAGCCTCCAGGCGTTGCCCACTCCAGTGCTTCAGCAGGTCATGCTTCTGTTCGTCGCGACGACGCTCCTGCTCACGCCGCCACCGGATGTCCTCATTCTCGACCGCTCGTCTCGCCGCCCGGTCTGCAGTCCTGCCGGCGATGAGCTACCCACCCAAGGCACCGCCGACTGAGCCGAGTACGGCCAGCACGCCCAACGCGACCGTGACCCACAACGGAACCGAGCCTGCTGTCACAAGAAGCCATAATAGGCCCCTGGCGGTCGGAGTATCGACGGCCGGGTGCATAACGATCCCATGCTGGCATGACCGAACTCGCCGGTGGTGTGGGTTCTCGTCTGTCCATATGCGACCGTTGCCTAGGTTCGACCCGTCTCGTTGCCGCTCTTGCCAACCCAGTAACCCACATCCACGCCCTACGACACTACACCGCCACCGAACCCTAACCGCAGGCGTCGACCTACGAACGGTTGCCGGTCGCCTTGGGCACAGCGGCGGGGCCACGACCCTCAAGGCCTACGCAGCCTGGGTGGCCGCCTCCGACCGCAAAGCCGCGGAGATCTCGTCCCCGAATGCCCAAGCAAGAGCCCAAGTGCGAAAGTTGACCACTTCGCCTTGATTCACCCGAAACCAAATTAATCAAACAATCCCAAAAGATAGCCATCGCCGTTAGCGATCATAACCAACGGGCATCAAGTTGGCATTGACGAAATCAAACTTCAAGTTTCTTCAACAACTTCAATCCTTGCAAGTGCAACCTTGTAACCCAAGGCAACGATACCGCGTGCCGCAGTAACGAGATTTACCTTACTAAAGAAGAAGAGTGACTTGGACAGCCTACCCGGCTTCGACGTAGCAATTGCATAGACAAACGTCCAATCTCCACGCTGGCCGTACGCCGCTTCCGCTCGCAAGGTACGAAGGGCTTCCATAAGGCGGTCCTGATACCTAGGTTCATGCATCAGCGAAGCTGACACATTCGCCTGCGCAAAGAGATGTGATAGCGTACTCGACTTAGACGCACGTTTTACGCACAACAACTGCCTTTCCGGCGTCAACAAGTCACATATTTCAATCTTCCTATATCCACCAAGAAGGAGGTTCTTTTTATCTAGCAGCGCCCAGCTTCGAAGCTTGGCAAGGTTTTCATTATAAAGCCCCTCGGCCGTGTCATCCTTTTTCTTGACGGTAAGTTCTGAAGGTCGCCAATCCTCGAGGGTCAACTGGTCAGACACGTCATCAAGGGCGGCGACGTACGCTTCGATCTCGTTCAGATAGTTGCGATCAATCCGAAACCAGGCACCTGAAGTTAGAGCGTAGCGATGCCCATCGGAGTGATCTATTTCGACCTGAACGTAGTCGTATAGATCATACTTGCGATCAATATCATCGCCATCTTCATTTAATGCACGCACGCTCACGCGACGTAGCGGATCGTTCGATACATTAAGAAACTTGAGAACCTCATACACATCATCTGTCAACAACTCCTCCAAATCGCGATGCTTTCGATACTGAATCCGATAATGATGCACCTTAAGCTGTTCAAACGGATCCGGTGCCGCAAATGCTAGCGAGGGGTCGCGTTCGCTGACCATCAGCCCCAGTCGCGCGTCAAGATCGACTACGAGTGGATCGCGCTTGGCAAGCCGTGTGAAGTTGTCAAGAAACCCAAAGTCATTCTTATATGTATCCCTTTCATAGTAGTTGAGGATCTGCTTCAACTTTTCCGGCAACCCGAGCATCGAAAATTCTTTGATACCGAGATGTAGCGAGTCCGCACCCGAAGCGGTAGAGGCGAAGCTTTCGTCGCCTACCTTTCCGCTCATCTGCCGCACCCACTCTTCAGTTGGTTCAACACCGAGTGCGGCAAATTCACCAGCCGACGGCATGACCGTCTTCTGACTACGCGCCGATTGATTAAATCCCTTCGTGTCCGCACTTGTAACCTTGTCTCGCGTGACTACGTTAGCAGTCACCTTGAGCCCAAAGCTCGGCTCCACGCTTGCCGGACTGACCGCGTGATAGCCGGCACCAAAGGTTACGGCGAATACTCGGCCGTCCACTTGGATTAGCAACACCCCTGCGCTCGACTGCGTACGAAGCCCGGCAAGTTCCGTCAGGTCGGTCACAATCGACACTACATTCTTCGTCCACGCTGCCGGCTTAGACGGCATGGGCCTTACAAACAACTTCCAGAACACACCTTCGTCCGACGGCTGAACCACCACAACCTCTTTAAAGCTTGCGCCATCCCGCAATGCACTCTTGCTCAGTTCCATTCCCTCCCGAAGAAGGTTCAACGTTATGCGCATCCCGCATCCAATCCCCGAAGTTAACGTATCAACATCTTGCTTATCACTCACAAAAAATAGGCCGCCGCCGCACTCGCTTGTCTCATATACACCCCAACCGAAGACCTTTCGCGTAGAGCAACAGTCGATTGAATGTCGCCACCTGACGCAACTGCGTTACCATGAGCGCGGCATGTCTAGGCCATTCCGGCGACTCAACCAGCCGAACTATTGCGATCTAGACAAAGTGCGTAACGAGATCCTTGATCAAAACGACTGATGCATTTTTGACACCTGAACCCCGGCTGCGCGACACAGGAAGGGGCAATCACATCAACTGCGACGGAGCTGGCCGGTGCCGCACGGGAAACGCCCACAGTCGGATCTCGTCTGCTGTGGTCAACCTCGGTGGTGTGCGAGCCCGAGCGTTATGACACCTGGTAACAGGACTCGGCAGGCGGCGACATCTCGACCCTGTCCAAAGTGGATTGGACGTGCCGATTCGGCACAGGCGGCGTTACGCATCAACGCTGCGGCAGGCCGAGATCGCGCCTCTAAATCAGCGGGTTCGAGGCTCTGGTCGTAGAGACATCCCAGCGGTGGGTTCACCTGCTCGGTTGGTTGCACCAGACTGGCGGCCCTTCGCAGCCTCGTTCCATCGCCGTAGCAGGTGACGGCCGTAGTTGTTCGTGCCGGCGACTCGATCCAGTTCCGCGCCGGTCAGTCTGCGGCCCTTGGACCGCTCAGTTATGTAGTAAGATCACATGCGCTGCTCGGCAGTCGGCTGGGCTGGCAGACGAGACGACTCGGAGACAGCCGCGAGACGCACGACTTGGTCGGTCTCGTCCTCCACGAGACCGGTAGGACCTGCTCTGCCTGGTCAACACCGCCGCGGCGGCCTCACCGCCCCCGGTCTCGCCGAGATCACCGGCCTGCTGGGCTATCGCAGGCCGGGCCGACTGGGTGAACCTGCCCGTCGAAACCAGCCCAAATACACGACAGCCACTGAGTAGAACCTCCCCACCTACCGCGGCCGCGTGAAAGGCTGGAGACATGGCAACCGACGAAGCCGAACGCAAGGACGTCTCTTCTGACTCAAAATCAACCCTAGGCACGGCTTCCTATAGTGCCGAGTGGCTGTCCATGCCTGCCGACTGGTTCGACATGGAACCGGCAGCGGTGCGTTTGAGGTCCGATTTTGCAACGATCTGCCGCACAGCGCCAGCAACGGAAATTAGAACCTGCCTCGAATGCGTGTGGTCCATGCTCGACAGGGCAGCGTTGTGGGTATCCAGCATCCACACCCATCTTTCTTCCAATAGCATTGATCTCACGGTTCAGACATCTGCAGTACTACTGCCAACGATTTCCCGTCAGATGCGCTCCTTGACTTACCTGGGCCGAGCCAGCTTGGATCATCTGCCTACAGCCATGGCGGCGGCGAGATCTGTATTCGAAGCCGGCTTGAGACTCGCATGGATTACCGCTCCAGAAGATACGAAAGACCGAGAGATCCGCACACTCAGTCTACACAACGACCAAGTTAGATGGAAGAACGCGGTTGCCGCTGAATATGACAACATTGGAGTGGGGGGTGAACGATGGCGGCAATCGGCCCAGTCGCAGGACGCCCTCGTTGCTCGCGCCATGGACACAATCGGCGAGCCGAGGCGCCTCCCGCGGATCGCGACGGTCAGGGCGCAACTCCAGGAATTGGGCCTAGACCGACTCTATACCGGATACCGACTGGCGTCCGAATACATTCACGGCGGGCTAAGTGCCGCATTTGAAGCCGAAGCCGTGAAGGTCGAGAACAACCCATTTGGGGCATACTGGCCCAGTGATTGGTTCCTCGCTGCGAACATGTGCGCATGGGGGTGTTATTTCATCAGCCCCCAAGCCGGGCAGGATTTCAACCTGGGGCCAGTGCGCGGTGCAATGCTTGCGGCAGAACTCATGCTGATCAGCCCCGGCCCGGGCTGGCAGCAGGGCGCGTAGCAGCTACGTGGAGAACAACATCGCTTTCCTCGCCTGATCTACGAATTTGGAGTGTCCGCTAACTTCGACCGCGCCGTCTACCGATGGCCGCCGACGCGATCGGCAACCATTATTTCGGAGCTGCCGCCCACCAGCGAAGCTGGTCGCAAGTGCATCGTCTGGCGCGTGCCGCTCGGCCTCGTCGGGGTAATAAGCCCGTCGACCTTCCCGGCGATCCGCGCCATGACACCCGCGCTCACACTAGGAAAACGCGGTGGTGCTCAAACCCTACGCGCAGACTGCGGTCGTGGGCGGAGCCTTGATCGCGTGCCTGTTCAATGAGGCCGGTCTACCAGAAGGATTGCTGCATGTCACTGCCTGGCGATACCGAGCCCGGCGCGGCCCTCGCCGACGACCCGAACGTGGCGATGATCGCGTTCACCGGATCGACCGCCGTCGGCCGGAAGGTGAGCGAAGCAGCCGGCCGCACCCTCAAACGGTGCCTGGGCGGTCAACGCGGCCGGGCGAGACGACACGCATTTCCGATGCGATGGGCGGCGACAGGAGCACGTCTGCCGGCGATTGGTTGCTCCTCGGTTGCTCCGCCGCGGCAGACGTGCCGTCGCGGTGCAAAAGGCACCGACACGTCGACTTCCACGCGACCTGCGAGAACGACACGTGGCATACCCGAGCGGCACTCCCCAATACGACGCCACGCAGTCTCTTAATCAGCGGGATCGAGGTGCGAGTTGCTGAGATGGCGCGTCGGGGGTGCCGACGTGGTTGGCCAGCCTAGTTGGCTATCTTGCGCCGTATTGTTCCATCGTCGCAGCAGGCGACGGCCGTAGTTGTTCGTACCGGCAACTCGGTCCAGTTCTGCGCCGGTCGGTGTGCGGCCCTTGGAGCGCTCGGTCACGTAGTAGGCCCACATGCGTTGCTCGGCAGTCGGCTCGGATGGCGTGCGAGCCGAGTCTGAGACGACGGCGAGATGTACGACTTGATCGGTCTCGCCCTTGTGCTCCTCCATCTTGTCGGTCTCGGCCGCGATCTCGGCGCGGCGTCGCTTCAGCGCGCGGTTGAGGAGCTCGACGGCCAACAGCAGCGCCAGAGGCGGGCAGGCGGCGACCGCGATGGCGAATGCGCTCAAATCTGGAGCCGAGGCGATGTTGGCGCACAGGGACAGCACGATGCCGAAGGCGAACGCCAGCCAAGCTGTCCATCGGCCGGTGGCTGGGCGGCCGTGGGTGGTCTTCCACAGCTCGACTGTGGCCATGGTCAACAAGCCGTCGACGATCAAGGGCCAGATCGCCGCAGTGGTCTGGTCGGCGCCGAACCGGAGCGCGAACTCCTGGCCATGTCGGTAGGAGGCGTAGGCCGCGCCGAGCGCGACCAGCGCGGTGCAGGCGCACTGCACCCATAGTGAGCGGTCCTGATGAGTGGAGGACGCCGTGGTGCTCATCGCCGAACACCTCCGGCCTCGCGTTGCTCGTCGGCCGGACGGCAGCCGGCGCAGGCGAATATCTGCGAGCCGGTCAGCGATCGGCCTACCGGTATGTGCGGGACACGGATACGGAGGTAGTTAGCGCCACAGACGACGCAGGCTAGGCCGTCGGCCTGCAACGGCGTCAACCCGGTGATGATCTTCTCGGCGGTCATCGGGCACCACCGGTGGGGCGACGGCGGCGTCGGATGACGTCGAGGGTGGCGGAAACCAGCAGCTCACGATGGGTATGGGTTCGTGTGGATGGTGTACGGGTCGCGCCGGGGGCACGCAAAACATGAGCAACATCAACAGTCGGTCGGCTGGTACTGAAGACACCTACGCGGTGTGAGTACCGGCAGGCCGTTTGTTGGTGCTGGCCAGCTGAGCAGTCGAAGCACCTGGGCACAACCACGTCCGAGCCGACCAGCAGGTGCGTCCGCTCAACCGAGATTCCTAGCTTCTCTGATGTCGTAGAACACACGGAGAAGGACAGGTGCTGTGCCAGGGCGGTGTCGTGGGCACCCATACATCAGCGTGTTGCCCACTTCACGATTCAGCATCCCGATGCGCGTTCAGTAGTGACTCTGCTTCGTTCAGTCGCGACCTTGGACCGCGACTGGCATTCGCCGATGCACGATCGAGCAAACGGACTCAGGCCGCCCGCCCATCAGTGGCACCTTGATGAGCTTGAGGTGTCAGGCGACGGCCCTCAAGCCAAGCCGCAAGCGTCTCGACTGATTCCCATGTGCCCGTACAGATCCGACGGCCGATACCACGGCGCTTAAGTCTCGACACGCTCGACCCTGCGGCGCCCCCACGCTGAATGCAGGCCGAAGCCTTGGGCACGGTAGTTGGGATCTCGCACCACCGTGCGCAGGTCTGCCAGGTCGGTGTCGGTGAGACCTTCGGCGAGCAGTCGGTCGCGCAGTTGGAACGTGTGGTTGTACATCAGGTCCGCACCCGGCGTGTGCGCCCGCCACACGCCGACCTCCACGTCATGGTCGATCTCGGTCAAACCCTCGGCGCGCATCACATGCGATATCCTTGTGCCCCAGCCAAGTTCTGAGCCGGCATGGTCAAACAGCGCATTGAGTGCCTCGCGATACCGCTCGTAGACAGCGCGGTGCTGATCGTCGGCAAACTGGAGGCCGGGCCAGTGGCCGAGATCGAAGTCGTCGATCTGCAGCCAGCCACCCGGTTTGACGGCGCGGACCAGCTTGCCCACCAGTTCGTCCCGTTCGGGTAGGTGGAAAAGGACTGCGCGGACATGCGCCAGGTCGAACGCGTCGGCCGCAATCGGATCCCGCACGACATCGTGCAGCCGGACCGTGACGTTGCCACCCGCCACCAGCCGCCCCGGCTGAATGTCCGTCACCAGGACCTCACCGCCGGGCCCGACCCGGTCGGACAACCAGTGCGCGACGCTGCCGCCCCCGCCGCCGACGTCGAGGCAGCGCCAGCCCGGACCTACGCCGATGCGCTCCAACGTCCGGGAGGTCAGGGGATCAAGCAGGTCGCGCAGGCAGCGGTGCTGTTCGGTGGCGTGCGGGTCGTCGTTGTCGAACACGTAGGGTCGGGCGGCGGGCATGGAACCTCCAGGTACGAGCGGAGCTCGGCGTTCAGCGCCTCAAGCGCCGATGCTGTCCAGGTGGTCCCGATCGGGCGACGACGGACCTAGGGCAGCCATGAGGAGCTCGTGCGACCGGATCCTGCGGGCGTGGTCGTGAATCACGGTGACGGCCATCAGCTCGTCGGCCCCGGTGGCGCCGAACAGCTCCGTGAGCTGGCCTCGGATTCGCGACAGGGAACCCCAGAGCTGGCGGTCGAGGCGATCGTCGGCCCACTCACGCTGGGCGGGCGTGAAGACGAAGTCCTCGGCCTGGGCGGGAGTCGGGAACAGAGCATCAAGGTTGCCCGCGCGCATGTGCACCTGGCCGGCCAGGAACGGGGCAGCCAGCTCGCGGGCGGCGGCGTCGGTGTCGTCGGCGAACACGAGGGCGGCGAGGACAGCGTACGGCCGCGAAGAGCAGGTGGACGGTCGGAAGGACGAGCGGTAGGCGTCGAGCGACTCCACCGTGGCCAACGCGTTGATGTCGTGGGCGTAGGCATAGGGCAACCCGAGGGAGCCGGCCAGGCGGGCGCTGGCGGGGCTGGACCCCAGCAGGGTCATCGGCGGCTGGTTCTCCTCGGCCACTGTCGATCGCACGGGGACGCTCAGCAGTCGGCGCTGCCGCCACTCGTCGGCCAGCAGCTCGTAGGACCGGACGCGGTCCGCGTGGTCGTGGGTGATGGTGGTGACGATCAGTTCGTCCGCGTCGGCGGCGTCCCGAAGCTGCTCGAGTTGGTCGGCCACCTGGGCCGCGGTGCCGACGAACTGCGTGTCCACGCGATCGGCGACCAGTCGCTGATCGGTGTCGCTCCACACGTGTGCGCGGGTCTGCTCGGGAGCCGGGAACGGAACAGCGCCCTGACCGGTGCGGATCGCGCGCACCCAAAGACCGTACGCGGCGGCCGATGCCCTGGCCGCGGCTTCGGTCTTCGCGACGACGACATCCGCCGACACGCTCACATACGGTTGATCGAGCTCCGCCGAGGGCCGGAACGCGGTGCGGTAGCTCGCGACTGCGGCGAGTGCCACCGCCGGCGACGTGCCCGCGACCCCGGAATTGAAGTGATGCTCGGCCATCCAGTAGCGCGCGTAGCCGAACTCCTCGGCGTTGCGGGCCAGGGCAGCGCTGTTACGTAGCGCCGCCGGGGCGGAGGAACCGGACGAGATCGGCATCAGGTCCAGCACCGTCAGTGGCGTCGTGGTCATGTACTGCTCCGAAGAACTAAGGCTTGTCGCAGGCGAAGGGCCGAAGCGCGCACGTTCGGCGGACTGTCCGGCCGCAGCCGCCGTTGCGGAGAAGATGGTTGGGGCAATTCCTGGGATCCTTCCGATATCTCACACGCCGGCCGCGTGCAGTCCCAGCCTGCGCGAGGCGTCGTCGACCAGTGTTCGCACGAGGTCGGCCGCTGGCCGGACGTCGGCGATCTGGCCGATCACCTCGCCGACAGTCACGTTCGCCATCTCGAAGTCCTCCGCCACGAGGGCACCGAGATAGTCGAGGTATGCCTGCTCCCGGCGGTCGCGCACGATGTCGTAGACATTCGTCCGCACGGTGTTGTCTCCGTCGGCCCCTGTCGCAACGCGCTGCGCCGCTCAGAGGACCAACGCCTCAGCGGCCGCCCAGAACCGGGTGTCTACCACCCCGCCCGCAGCCAGCAACTGCTGGCGCCGTTTTCGTCCGCCGCGGCGGACGAGACGCCGCATTGGGAGGGTTCTCGCGCTGAGGACTGCGCGCAGCACGGCCAGTGGTGTAGGCGGCGAGCGCGACCGAATCGCGGCGGGTGCCCACCGCATCGGCACGGTGGGCAACCGCATTCGGCGCTACTTGCTGATCATGAGCTCCGCGGCGCGTTCCGCGATTGCCAGGACGGTCGCATTCGTGTTCGCGGAGGGGATCGAGGGCATCACCGAGGCGTCGGCGACCCGGAGCCCGGTGAGCCCGTGCACGGCCAGTTCCGTGTCCACGACGGACAGCTCGTCGGTTCCGATGCGACACGTGCCGACGTAGTGGAAGTAGGTCAGCAGGCTCTGCCGGAGGTACTGGTCGAGCGAGCCGTCGGCGGTCGCCGTCCCGGGCAGCACTTCCTCGGCTCGCCACGGACGAAATGCCGGTGCCGCACCGATCTCGCGCGCGGTGCGCAGCCCGGCCGCCATCGCGACCCGGTCACTGCTCTCGGCCAGGTACCGGGGGTCGAGCACGGGTGGCGCCTGGGGGTCCGAACTGGACAGTCGAAGGGTTCCGCGGCTGTTCGGCGTCATGAGGCCGACCGCGATCGTGTACCCGTGCTCCGGCCCCCGTTGGGTCGGCAGGTGGTAGGGCACCGACAACACAACGAAATGCAGGTCTGGCGCGGCACGGCCGTCGCTGCTGAGCAGCCCGAACGCCTCGGCGTGGTTGTTCGTGCTGTCCGGCAGGCGGTCGGGAGACCGGTAGGTGATGCCGGCCATGGGATGGTCGTGCAGGTTCTCGCCGACGCCGGGCAGGTTGACGACGATGTCCAGGCCCAGCTCGCGCAGGTGAGCGGCCGGGCCGATGCCGGACCGCAGCAGGATCTCGGCCGAGCCCACCGCTCCGGCCGTCAGTGCGATCTCGCGGGAGCACGACACCGACAGAAGTTCGTCACCGATCGAGAACTCCACGCCGACCGCTCGCCCGCCGCGGACCACCACTCGGTGCACCAGGACATTCGTGGCGATGTCGAGGTTGGGCCGGTCGATGGCCGGGCCCAGATAGGCGTCGGCGGCGTTCTGCCGCAGACCGCCCACGATGGTGAGATCGGGCAGACCGAAGCCAACTTCGAGACCACCGCTGATGTCCCCCGCCGCCGGGTGGCCGGCCTCGGCCGCGGCGGTGAGGCCGGCCATGGCCACTGGGTGTGCGGGGGACGCGGGGGCCACCGTCATCGGCCCGTCGTGGCCGCGCAGCGCGGGGTCGCGATGGGGTGCGCTCTCGGTCCTTCGGAAGTACGGCAACAGGTCGTCGTAACCCCAGCCCTTGGCGCCGAGGCCGGGCCAGGCGTCGTAGCTGGTGCGGTGGCCGCGAATGAAGACCATCCCGTTGATGCCGGACGAGCCGCCGAGACCCCGGCCCCGCGGCCACCGCGACGCCACTCCCGTGGAGTCCTGCGCGACCGTCTGGCCGGGCCAGCTCACGGCGCTGTCCAACAGCGTCGGCCAGACGGCGGGCACCCTGGTCTGGCTCGGCATCGCGTGGCCCCGTTCGACGAGAAGCACGCGGGCGTTCTGGTTTTCACTCAGCCGTGCCGCGAGCACGCAGCCCGCGCTTCCGCCACCAAGGACGATGTAGTCGTAACGGTTGTCTATGGGAAGCATTACATCCTCAAGAATTGGCGATGGGCGGCCGTCAGCGGGCATTGGCCGGGCTGATCGGCACGATGTCGCCGGCCTGCGCGGCCTCCGTCGAATCCAGTGTGTCCTGTGTGGACAAATGAACACCGGCGTGCTCCCGGCACGTGCTGTGCCGCGGAGCCATGGCAAGCCGATCGCATCGGCCGCGGCTTCACCGTGCGCCGACCTCATCGGCGCGCCACGTCATGGTGCGGAGCGACGCGTCTCGGTCCAGTCGACCATCAGCCGACGCTCGGAGAACAGCCAGGCGCCGTCGTCCTGCTTGGCGAAGGTGTCAAGATAGCGGATGGACGCGACCATCATCGTCCGCTCACCATCCACAACGGACAGATGATGGGCGAGGCAGTAGGTCTCACCGGTGGCGCGTGTCCCGTCGACGTCGATCACGCTCTGGCCGTTGAAGTGGGTGGTGGTCTGATAGCTGTTGAGGTTGTCGAACACCGGCGCGAGCTCGTCCCGGCTGGCCAGCTCCTGTGAGGGCACGGGCGAACTCGTGTCCATGTGCACGACGAAGCGGGCGGTCGGCGTGAACAACGCCATCTGTCCCGGCGCGTCGCGACGGTCGGCGCAGTGCGCATAGGTGTCGATCAGCTCTCGGATGGCGATTCGTTCCCCCACCTCTTCGAGCGAGGGAACGTTGTGGAACGTCACGTGGACCTTCCTCCAGGTGTCAGCGCGAAATGTGGTTCCACCGCGGTGGTGAATGCCGTGGACGATGACGCGCCGGCAAGGCCGGCAGGAGTCAACGGTGTTGGTGCGGCAGAGATGTGGGTCAGGAAGCATCTCAACGCCGGCGGGGCCGTCGGCTCGTCACGATGCACGAACACCGTCTGGACGCGGGCCTCGGCATCGGGCAGGTCATGGGTGCGCACATGCTGGCAGCTGTGATGGGCGGCCACGACGTCCGCGGGCAGGAGGGTGAACCCCATGCCCGCGGCGACGCAGCCGAGAATGCCCTCCAACGTGCCGAACTCCATGACGCGCACCGCGACGGCGCCGCGATCGCGCAGGAGACGTTCAAGCCTCGCTCGGTAAGAACATCCCGCGCGGAAGACAAGCGCCCTCGGCGTCGGACATCTGAGCAGCGCCGCCCCAACGTCGGCAACCCGGGGCGAGGTGACCAGCACGAGGCGCTCCGCGAAACTCGGCACGGCCACCAGTCCGGGCCTGGTGACCGGCCCGGCGACGAAGGCGCCGTCCAGTTTCGCGTCGAGCACCGCCTGGGTCAGCTCGTCGGTGGTGCTGGCGGCCAGCGACAGGTCGACCTTGGGATACCGGTCGACGAAGGCTCGCAGCACATCGGGCAGCCGAAGTCCGGCCGTGGTCTCCATCGCCCCGAGGCACAGCGAGCCGGTCGGTTCCCGAACGTCCCCGGCCAGGTGCTTGGCCTCGTCGGCCAGCTCCATGATCCTCTTGGCGTAGGACTGCAGCTGCTCACCGGCACGAGTCAGCGTGACGCCGCGGGCGTGCCGGCGGAACAACGCCACGCCGATCTCTTTCTCCAGCGCATGGATCCGCACGCTGACGTTCGACTGCACGGTGTGCAACTCCTGCGCGGCCTTGGTGATCGTCTGTGTGTTGGCCACGGCGAGAAAGATCCGCAGATCGGTCAGCTCCACATCGTCCTCCTGACGGCGCTGGTCACGCTTGGTGAGCTCGAGTCCCGCTGTCGGGTGTCAGACCATGGGGCTGACGCGCTCGGCTATGCCGAGGAGATCCTTGCCGTGCACTTCGTATCCGACGTACGGGTTCAGCGCGGCGTGCCTGGCGGCGGTGTTCGCGTCCCGCCACAGCTGCTGCAGCCGATTGGTCTCCGCGAACGTGCCGGCGCCGTGCACATTCACCAGAGTGTTGATGGCAGCCAATGATTCCTGTGCGGCGTGCGACAGTTGGGCGCGGATCTCGGCGCGGCGCGCGTAGGGCACCTCGTCCGTCCCGGTCGTCGCGTTGTCGAGCGTCTCGGCGACGTCGAAGGCGTGCAACCGAGCAGTCTTCAGCTTCATGGCGGCTTCGGCGATCTGGATCTGCGCTCCCACGGAGTCACTCTGTCGAGCGAAGAACGTGTGGTGCATGGGCTTCGTCGGGGCCTTCGCCACAACCAGCCTCAGCGCCTCACGGCCCGCGCCAAGGATCGCGCCCAGCAGCAGGGCGTTCGCCAGCGGCGCCGCCGGCCGCTGATACATCGCCTCTTCCACCGGGAAAGGGTGCTCCCCGGCGATGAGCGCGTCAATCGGAAGCACCCGGTGCTGCGGCACGAAGAGGTCGTCCGCGACCCAGGTGTCGCTGGCGGTGGCGCGCATGCCGACGGTCAGCCACGTGTGCTCCGGCGTCAGCTCGGACACCGGTACCAACGACATCGCTGCGCCCACGATCTGACCCGACTCGTCGACGACCGCCGAGCCGAGCGTCACCCACTGCGCGCGGTCCGACCCCGAGGCGAACGACCAGCGACCACTCAGCCGCAGCCCACCGTCCACGCGCCGCGCCGCAACGGCCGCGTTGCTGCCGACGATCCGCGGTGAAGCAGTGGCCCCGAAGACCTCCTGTCGGGCCCGTTCCGCGAACTGGCCGACCATCCAGTTCGCCACGGAACCGACGCCGACGGCCCATCCCGCCGAGGCGTCCGCCTCGGCCAGGGCCTCGCTGACCTCGAGCACGGTGCTGACGTCCGCCTCGAAGCCGCCGAACCGCTTGGGCGTGAACAGCCTGAAGAATCCGGCTTCGACCAGCGCCGTGTCCACCTCGTCGGTCAGCCGCCGGTCCAGGTCGGCCTTGGCCGTGTGCTCACGCAGCAGCGGCTGCAGGGCGATGGCCCGATCGACGAGTGTGCTCCGCAGTTCGGTCATGTCTCTTTCCTGTCGACATTTGAGATGCGCGTCTTGCCGAGGACCACGCTAACAGCGGAATGAACGCCGGAAGCGTGGCTGTTCGAAACCTGTAATGTGTTGCATATCAGGCTCGCGAGGTCACCCTGTGCATCCACGATTGAGCCGTGAGCGACCCGACGTCAAGACGTGGCACGAAATACCTTCGATGCTGCTCAGCGTAGCGACGATCACCCCGAGGTCCAAACCAACTACACCGAACGGGTAGTTGAGGAAGCCGATGACGACACAGACAGCCAGTGATATCTGACCTAGAGAACGCAGATATTTCAAAAATGCATGGCCGCGCAGTTCACCGTCCCCGTTCCGTAATCTTGCGACATCGTATCCACCGAGTCCTGCGGCCTACCAGCCGTCGAAGTCCCTCAACTGGCGCGGTTCCTGGAGTCCAGCGGCGGCTTCGCCGCGCTGTCAGGATTGTCGCTCACGACCTGAAGGAAGCGAATGACCGTGATGAATGGCGCAGAGTCCCTGGTTCGCGCGCTGGTCGACAGCGGGGTCGAGGTCTGCTTCGGGAACCCGGGCACCTCGGAGATGCATTTCGTCGGCGCACTGGACGCGGTCCCTGAGATGCGGGCCGTGCTCGGGCTCTTCGAGGGAGTGGTGACCGGCGCCGCGGACGGTTACGACGCGGGCGCTGCTCCTCGCAGTGATGGTCAGGGCGTGGCCGCGGTAGCCGCGCCTAATTGCCGGCCGAGACGTCGCCGCGTCAGCCACGTCGCCGCGATGACCGCCATTGCCAGCACGTTCGCCACGATCATCACGCCCATCGACAGGGCGATGTTTCCGTCCGAAGCCTGCTGGATCCACCCCACGGCGAAGGGACTGACAAAGCCCGCGAGGTTGCTGAGGGAGTTGATCAGCGCGATGCCGCTGGCCGCTCCGGCGCCGGCCAGAAAGGACGTAGGCAGGGACCAGAAGAGCGGCTTGGCGGTCTGCGCCGCCATCGTCGCGACGCTGATCGCCACGAAAGGGAGGATGGGCGTCCCGAGACTGGCCGCCGTGACGATGAAGGTGACGACGGAGACCCCGAGAGCGATCTGCAACGGGCGGGACGAGCGGAACTGTCCTGCGGGTGAGCTTCCTGATCGTGCCGGCGCGCAGAGGATCGTCCGTCATCGCGTTCTCCCTGGTGTGATCACTGATCGGATCCAGCGCAGGTTTCAGCGACCCCCGACCGTACCTGCAGTCCGTGGGCGGGACGTCAGACGGCGTACCGGGCCCGAACCTCGTCGGTGAGCCGGACGCCCAACCCGGGTAGTTGGGGCACCGACACCGTGCCGTCCTTGACCACCGGCGGCTCGACGAAGAGCTCGGGCACGATGGACGAGTCCACTGTGTCCCATTCGAGCGGACCGGTGCCGGGTACGGCGGCCATCAGGTGCAGCGTGGCCGCTGAGCACGCGCCGCTGCTGTAGTTGTGCGGCGACACGACCACCCCGTACGCCTCGGCGATCGCGCAGATCTTCTTCATCTCCGTCAGCCCGCCGACCCGTGCGGCGTCCGGCATCGCGACATCGACACCGCCCTTGTCGAAGAGCTCGCGGAAGCCCCATCGGGTGTATTCGTTCTCGCCCGTGGCGATGACGAGGCCGGTCGCTTCGCGGACCACCGCGAAGCCGCTGGTGTCCATCGGGGACAGCGGCTCCTCGTACCACGTGATGTCGTACTCGGCGATCCTGCGTCCGAACCGGATCGCCGTCGGGCGGTCGAACGCGGTGTTGATGTCCACCATCAGCCCGACATCCGGGCCGATCGCCTCGCGCAGCGCCCGCACCCGTCGGACGTCGTCGACCGGGTCGACGCCGACGTGCGTCTTCACCGTGCGGAACCCGCGCTCGACGAAGCCCGCGGCGGCCCTGGCCATGACCCGGGGATCCTCTTCCCAGTGCAGATCCGAGGCGTAGGCGGGAATCTCGGTGCGGTTGAGACCGCCGAGGAGCTTGCACACCGGCTGGCTGGTGGCCTTGCCCATGATGTCCCAGCACGCCATGTCGACGCCGCTGAGACCGGCGACAGCCGATCCCTTGGGGTCGTACATCGCGCTGCCGTCGAACACGCTGCGCCAGATGCCTTCGACATTGAACGGGTCCTGCCCCAGGACCAACGGCTTGAGCTTGCCGAGCACAACTCCCTCAGCCAGCGCCGGGTCGCACCACGCTTCGCCGAGACCGTCGACGCCCTCGTCCGTCGTCAGCCGGACCAGCGAGACCACCCGGCGGCTGCGAGCCTGCTTCGCATTGCGGTGCGGGTGCGCGTGCACCTTGGCCAGCTGGATCAGTTCCACGTCGACAATCTGCACGGGGGCCAGGCTAACTACTTGTCCCGCGAACCGCCCAATGCCAATGACATATCGCTGAGTTCTTCGGAAGCGAACGATGCGACAGGACCACTTCTATCCAGATTGGACCGGCAGGAGCCGGGCCAGATAGTCGACCGCGTGCTGCTCGGACACGTCGTCGCCGCGGAACCCGACATAGCCATCGGGCCGGATCACGAACAAGGTGTCGTCCACGACTTCGTACGTCGTCCGCACCGATCCGGTGTGATCCCGTACGTGTCCTTCAGGCAGGTCCCTGTCGCCGGCGTGTCCGTGGCGTCGATGAGGCGCAACGGCACCCGCCGCCGAGCCAGTTCGCAGGCCATCACCAGGCCGACTGGACCGGCCCCCACGACGAGCACGGGATCAACGTTGACCAGCCCGCGGTCGTCCACCTCAGGCGTTCCATCCACCGTCGACCCGGATCTCCGCGCCGGTCAGGTAGGACGCCGCGGGCCTGGCCACGAAGGACACCGCGGCCGCGATCTCGTCCGGCGCCGCGTAGCGGCGCAGCGGCACCCCGGCCAGTATCGATTTGCCCAGTTCACTGTCCGGCGCGACCGCCATGTCGGTGTCGGCCAGTCCAACCACGAGCGTGTTGACCGTGATACCCCGGGGCGCGAGTTCGTGCGCCCAGGAACGACCGTAAGCGGTGACGGCGGCCTTGGTGGCGGCGTAGTCGGCGAAACCGGCGGCCGACGCGCGCTGAGCCGCCCCGGAGCTGATGACGACGACACGGCCGCCATCGGGCATGTGCCGTGTCGCTTCCTGAGTCGCGACAACGGTTCCACGCACATTGACCGCCCAGATGTGCTCGACCTCGGACTGGGCAAGGGATCCCATCAGCCCGCTGCGGTAAACCGCGGCGTTGTTGACCAGGATGTCGATCGCACCGAAGCGATCGGCGACCTCGTCGACCATTCGGGTCACCGCGTCCGCGTCGGCCTGATCGGCTCGAAAGGCCACGGCCCGGACGCCCGCGGCCTTGAGCCTGTCGACGAGAGCGTTCGCCGCCTCGGTGGACTTCTCATACGTGAAGGCGATGTCAGCGCCGTCACGCGCGAGGTGCAGGGCGATCGCTGCGCCGATCCCCCGGCTTCCCCCGGTGATCAGGGCGACCTGCCCCCGCAGCTCTGTTGTCTCCACGCCTGCTCGATCCGCCCTTCAGGTTCTCGGCCGGCCAGTTGCGGCGCCCATGCCGGTTCCGGAGCCACACATTCACGTGTGGTCGGCCATGGACGTGACGATACGGCCCCACCGAAGGACAGCCCTCCGCTTTGTGCTGCCGAACAAGTTTGCCTGCCCACCGGTACACACCCATCACACGAACAGAATTGACTTATCTGACAAGGAAATGGCATACCCCTGTGGATGCCCGATTGCCGGGCGACACCTTCGACGCCAGCATGTGTCCTCAATGGACGATTGGCGGCCGGCATTGGCAACCCGCGAACGCCGGCCGACAGCGTCGCGAAGGAGGTCAAGGTCTCCCGGGCTCGCGGCCGACCCCTACGGTCACGAGCCCGGTCTCGTAGGCGATCACCACGAGCTGGGCCCGGTCCCGCGCGGCGAGCTTGGTCATGATGCGGCTCACGTGCGTCTTCGCGGTGAACGGGCTCAGGAAGAGGGTGCCGGCGATCTCGTCGTTGGACTGGCCGCGGCCGACCAGGGTGAGCACCTGGCGCTCGCGGTCGGTGAGCCGGTCGATGCGGTAGTCCGAGACCACTTTGTCCTGACGCCCTTTCGCCGCGATGTCGGCGATGAGGCGACGGGTGACGCCGGGCGACAGCAGCGCGTCGCCGGCGGCGACGATCCGCACGGCCTGGACCAGTTCCGCCGGTTCGGTGTCCTTGACGACGAAACCGGACGCGCCGGCACGCAGCGCCTCGTAGACGTAGTCGTCGGACTCGAAGGTGGTCAGGATCAACACGCGCACGCCGGCCAGGTCCTCGCTGTCCGCGATGCGTCGAGTGGCCTCGAGCCCGTCGACGCCGGGCATGCGGATGTCCATCAAGACGATGTCGGCCCGGGTGGATGCGGCCAGGCTGACGGCCTGGTCGCCGTCGGCGGCTTCCCCGACGACGACGATGTCGTCGGTGTGTTCGAGCAGCGCGCGGAAGCCGGCTCGGATGAGGGCTTGGTCGTCGGCCAGCAGGACGCGGATCATCATGAGCACTCCAGCGGGAGATGGGCGGTGACCTCGAATCCGCCGGCGTGTGCCTTGCCAATGCCGAGCCTGCCACCCGCGGCCGCTGCTCGCTCCCGCATCCCGATCACGCCATGCCCGCTGGCCGGCCAACTGGCCGGCGGTCCACACCCGGTGTCGGTGACGCGCAGGTTCACCTCTCGCTCGCCGTAGGTGATCTCGACGGTGGCCGTGGCCGGACCGGCATGGCGGATCGCGTTCGTCAGCGACTCCTGGACGATGCGGTAGGCGGCCAGGTCGACGGCCGGCGGCAGCACGACGGGAGGCCGGCCGCTGGTGACGACGGCGGTGGGCAGGCCGGCCGCGATCACCCCGGCGACCAGGGCATCAAGGCGGCACAGCCCCGGCTGCGGCTGGGTCGAGTCGGGATCGTCGACCTGGCGCAGCACGGACAGGATCGCCCGCAGCTCGCGCAGGCCGTCCTTGCTGGCCGTCTTGATGGCCTGCAGCGCACTGGCCGCGTTCGGCGGCAGGTCGCTGCCGACATAGGCGGCGACGCCGGCCTGCACGTTGATGGTCGACATCGTGTGCGCGACGACGTCGTGCAGCTCACGGGCGATCCGCAGCCGCTCGGCATCCACGGTGCGGCGGGTTTTCTCCTGGTGGGTCCGCTCCATCAGCTCCGTGCGCACCCGGACTTCTTCGATGTAGCGCCGCCGGTTGGCGCTGGCGATGCCGCCGAGCACCGCGACCGCGACCAGGCCCACCAGCGCGATGTCACCGCTGGTGACCGCGACGGCGGGCCCGACGACGATGGCCACGGCCAACGCGGCGAGCGTCAGGACTCCGTACAGGACGGCCTCGTACACCGGCACCGTCAGGGCCACGGCGTACAGCGCTATTGGTGGGATGACGAGGGCGGCATAGCTGATGGAGCCCAACAACGCGAAGGCCAGCACCCCGACCAGCGAGGCCGCCAGCACGCCCTTGGGGTGACGGCGGCGCCAGATGAGTGCGAGGCCGGCCGCGGCCACCAAGAGATAGGCCCATCCAGGAGAGGGAACGATGACATTCCCGTGATAGATCGGTCCGGATTCGAAAGAGGGATTCGACTCGCTGTAACAGCCCCACACGGTGATGACAGTCACGATGACGGCCAGAACGATATCCACGACCAGCGGTGGCAGCCGCCATTGGATGCCGCTGGTCATACCCGGTGCGAAGCCGTGGGTGCTCACCACACAAGAGTAGATGCCGGTGGCTGCCTCCGAGCATCTCCCGCAGGAAGGTCGGCCCTACTTCCGGCGAAGTAGATCGGCATACTTCCCGGGGAGTACCAGCAGCCTTCCGGCGTCTGATGCCGGCGGCCGCGTTCGCTGTGACGCTGGCCGTATGAGGATTGCTCTTTGTCATCCGGCACATTCATGCCTACTGCCGGAGCTGTCTCGATGAACGTCTCAGTGGCCGTCGCCGCGCGCAAGTGGTATATGCGGCGGGCCAATTCTTCATCGTGGTCGCACGTTTACGTGTACTTCGCGTCGGACGCCGCACGGGTCGTCCAGTCGGCGCTCGGGCTGTTCTGGATGATCGACGGCGTACTGCAACTGCTGCCGTTCGCATCCACCCTGGACGGTGCCGGCTTCCTGGACGGGCAGCCGCAGTGGCTGGCGCCGAGCCTGGCCTGGGTCGCGGAACTCGACGGCCCGACCCTGGCGCTGTGGCACGCGGTGTTCGCGCTGGCCCAGGTCGTCATCGGTGTCGGCCTGCTCGCCCGTCCCACCGTCAAGGCCGCGCTCGCCGGCTCGGTTGTGTGGGCCGCGATCCTCTGGTGGCTGGGCGGGTCCTTCGGAATGCTGTTCTCGGGGGGCGCGAGCCCGCTCACTGGCGCGCCCGGCGCCGCGGCACTGATCGTGGTGCTCGCGCTGCTCGCCTGGCCCAACGGCCGGCCCGGCGGCCTGCTCGGCGACCGGGGCGCCCGCGCGGTGTGGGCAGCGCTGTGGGTCGGCATGGCCTGGCTGTGGCTGCGGATCGCCGACGGCGGCGACGTCATCGCGCTCGTGTGCGCCGGCGCGTCGGCACTGGTCGGCGTCGCCGTCTCGATCCGTTGGCACGCAAGGACGTTCCTGTGGACGGCGATCGGCCTCAACCTCGCGTACTGGGTCGCCGGCCAGGGCTTCGGCGGCCTGATCGCCGGCGAAGGCATCGACGCGGGCAGCGGCCCCCTGGTCATCGTGCTCGCCGGCCTGCTGTTCACGCTGTTCCCGGTGTCGGTGGCCACGACTGTGGCCACCGATGACCCCCCACTGACCGAGGCCGCGCTGAGCCGGCGCACCGTCCTGACGACGGTCGGTGTGGCCGGGACGCTGGCCGCCATCGCCGTGATCGCCGATGTCGCCGGGGCCTTCGGCCGTGGCGGCGGCGGGGGCGGCGCGCCGTTCGGCGGCCCGCTGCTGGGCACCCACCACAAGGACACCCACGGCGACGGCGGGCACTCCAACAACAACAACAACGGCGGCGGCAGTGCGTTGAGCGGCAACGATCCGAACTCCGGCATCCAGACCCTCACCAGCCAGGCCCCGATGCCGCCGCAGTTCAAGTCGACACTGCCGATTCCCCAACAACTCCAGCCCACGCGCCGGACCGCGGACACCGACTACTACGAGATCGTGCAGTCGGCCGCCACGGCGGAGATCCTTCCCGGCCTCAAGACGCCGATCTGGGGCTACAACGGCACCTTCCCCGGACCGACGATCGTGCAGAACCCCAACCGCAACGTCGTCGTCACCCATCGCAACAACCTTCCCGTGCCGACCGTGGTGCACCTGCACGGCGGGGCCGTCCCCCATGACAGCGACGGATATCCCACCGACTTCGTCCTGCCGGCCGAGTCCTACGGCGAGTTCCCGGCCATGCCGGCGATGGGCGACATGCCGGCAATGACCGACCCGCAAGCCGTCACCACCCGGCAGACGCGGGACTACACGTATCCGAAGCAGCCGAGGGCGGCGACGCTCTGGTACCACGACCACCGCATGGATTTCACCGGCGCGAGCGTCTACCGCGGCCTGGCCGGCTTCCACATCGCCCGTGACGCCGAGGAACAGGCGCTGCCGCTGCCGCAGGGGGCGCGGGATGTGCCGCTGATGATCGCCGACCGCGCCTTCGCCTCGGACGGATCATTCCTGTACCCGGCGCTCGACCCCACGATGCGCGCGACACCCGGCGTGGACAAGGACTCGGGCAACGGCGTCATGGGCGACGTGATCCTGGTCAACGGCGCGCCCTGGCCGGTGTTCCAGGTGGACACCGCGCGCTACCGCTTCCGGATTCTCAACGCCTCCAACGCCCGCACCTACCAACTGGCCCTCGACGACGCGGCCCAGGGCGCCGGCTTCGTCCAGATCGGCACCGACCAGGGCCTGCTGGCGGCGCCGCAGCCGCTGGACACCATCGCCATCTCGCCGGCCCAGCGGTTCGACGTGGTGATCGACTTCAGCAAGCACCAGGTGGGCGACCAGATCACCCTGACCAATCAGCTCGGCACCGGCTCGACCGCGGTCGTGATGCGCTTCGAGGTGACCAAGACGACGACCGACACCAGCAGCGTGCCCGCCACGCTGTCCCAGCTCGGCACGATCGCCCCGAGCTCGTCGGCCCCGACCCGGACCATGAAGTTCCATCGTGCCGGCACCGACTGGGAGATCAACGGGCGGATCTTCGATCCGGGCTACTCGGAGGCCGACGTGCGCGCCGGCAGCACCGAGGTGTGGACGGTCACCTCGGACTTCCACCACCCGTTCCACATCCACAACTGCGCCATGCAGGTCGTGTCCCGCGACGGCCAGGACCCAGGCCCCTACGACCAGGGCCTCAAGGACACCGTGTTCCTCAACAAGGGCGAGAAGGTCCAGATCGCCATTCGGTTCAGCGACTACCAGGGCCGCTACGTCTTCCACTGCCACAACCTCGAACACGAGGACATGGGCATGATGGCCAACTTCACGATCAACTGACCACGGCACAGCAAGGAAACCACGAGAAACTCCCATGAACAGCAACGTCATTCGACGGATCACCCGCGTAGGCGTCCCGTTGGCCGTGGTCACCGCGCTGGCCGTCGGCGGCGCGGGCATCGCCTCGGCGCACGTCACCGCGCACAGTCCGGACCCGCTCACCCAGGGCAGCTACGCGGAAATCGTCTTCCGCGCGCCCAACGAGCAGGCCACCGCGAACTTCACCAAGCTGGAGGTGGACTTCTCCACCACCAGCCCGATACCCGGAGTCGACGTCAAGCCGCTGCCCGGCTGGGACTACCAGGTCACCACGACCCAGCTCAAGAATCCCGTGCGGATGGCCAAGGACACCGTCACGACCGCAGTGCGGTCGGTGGTGTGGACGGCGCAACCCGGGTCCGGTGTCAAGCCCGGTGAGCTGCAGGAGTTCACCATCACCGCCAACGGCCTGCCCACCAACACCACCGAGGTGGACATGCCGGCGATCCAGACCTACGACAACGGTGTCGTCGTCGACTGGAACCAGCCCGTCCCCGCGTCCGGCCCGGAGCCCGAACACCCGGTGCCGCACCTGTCCCTGGTGTCGCCCACGCAGTCCGCCGCCCCGGCGGCCACGTCCACACCTCCCGCCCCGGCCAGCAACGTCGACAGCACCGGGCGCTGGCTGGGCGGCATCGGCGTGCTGCTGGCCGCGCTCGCGCTCGGGTTCGGCCTCGGCGCTTACACCCGCTCGCGGCAGGCCAGAAACCCCGATGCGGAAATGGAAGACGAGGCCGCCGATGCGGAAGAAGCAGAGCAGGGCACGTCCCGGTGAGGCGGCTGCTGCTGTCGGCCGCGCTGGCCGGCCTGGCTCTCATCGGCGTGGCCACGCCCGCGTACGCCCATGACGTGCTGACCGGCAGCACACCGGCGGACGGGGCGTCGGTCGCGGTCGGACCGAGCGAGGTGACGCTCACCTTCAACGCGCCCGTGCAGTTCGGCGCCAATCGCCTGACGGTGACCGGCCCCGACGGCCAGCAGTGGCAGACGACGGACAACGCGACCGTGGACGGCGACTCGGTGTCCACTACGGTCGCGCCGCTCGGGCCGGCCGGGGAGTACACCGTCGGCTACCGAATCATCTCCGCCGACGGGCACCCGGTGTCAGGCGAAGTGACCTTCACCCTCACCAAAGCCGGCCCCGGCACTGCCCCCACGCAGACGGCCACCGGGGAAAACCCCAGCACCCCAGCCGGCCCACCGGTCTGGCCCTGGGTGCTGGGCGCGGTCGTCCTACTGGCACTGGGCTTGTTCCTCGGCCTGAGGACTCCTCGCATGGGAGCCCTACGCTGATGGCCACGGCGCAGGTCGCGACGACACGCCGAGCACGGGCCCGCTACCCGCTGCTCGCCGGCATCGGCGCGGCCCTGGTGGCGGGCGTGCTGATCGGCCTCATACTCACGGTCGTCGTCGCACCGCCCGGGGTCGCCGAGCCTGGATCCGTGGTCATGGTCGGGCTGCCTCTGGCGCGGGCCCTGCTCGACCTGGCCGCGGTGACCACGGTCGGCGTGAGCCTGCTGCCGGAACTGCTCGGCAGGGATCGGCCCGACCGTGCCAGGCCGGTGCTGGCGCTGGGACGGTCGGTGACGCTGGCCAGCTCGGCGATCTGGTTCACCGCCGCCGTGGCCTCGCTCGTGCTGGAGACCGCCGATCTCGATGTCGGCCAGCCGCTGACCCTCCCCGCGATCTCGGACCACGTGCGGCAGGTCGCCTCCGGTCAGGCCCTGGTCTTCGTGGCCGGCGCCGCCCTCGGCGTCCTGGTGGTCACCCTGCTGGCCGTGCCGGCCGAACTGCGGATCGCCGTCGCGCTGCTCGGCCTGCTGCCGCTGCCGGCCACCGGTCACGCCGACTCCGGCACCGGCTGGCAGGACATCGACGTCATCGCGACCGCGCTGCACGTCCTCGGCGCGGTGGCCTGGACGGGCGGGCTGCTCGCGGTGATCCTGCTGGTGGCAGCGGACCGCACGCTGCTGTCGCTGGCGTTGCCCCGGTATTCCCGGATCGCCACGTTCTGCGTGTTCCTGACCGTGGCGACCGGCATGGCCGCCGGCTGGATGCAGCTGTACCAAACGCCCGGCGTGCACTGGTACATCGCGCTGTTCACCACCGGCTACGGCCAGATCCTCCTCCTGAAGGGCGTGTGCCTCAGCGCAGCGGCCCTGCTCGGCGCGCGCACGAGGTTCCGACTGCTGCCCACAATCATTGCCGGCAAAGCCACCACGGTGATCACCTGGGCGACAGCTGAACTGGCCTTCATGGGCCTCGCATTCGGTCTGGCCGCAGTGCTGGTCCGCGCCCCGGTGGTCACCACCAGCTGAAACAATCATTTTCACCGAATGTATCCATCCCCAACACGCATGGCTCGACAGCGCTGGTGTCGATACAGTGAATTACATCGACTTCGACAGCGACATGCCCGAAATAGCAGCGAAGTGAGAGTGCATTGACCGCCACCGCAGAGAACTTGCCGCCGTTGCCCGTGGCAAGACGGGCTTCCTGCCCACTCGAGCCGCCGGCCGACTACGAGAGGCTCCGCACGGCGTGCCCCGTGTCCCAGGTGCGCAGCCCGACCGGCATGCAGACCTGGCTGGTCACTCGGTACGAGGACATCCGCGCCGTGCTCGGCGATCTGTCCATGAGCTCGCGCGGCGCCGCGTCCAGCCACATCAACGGCGCCTCTCACGACGTCGAGTCCATCGGGTCGGGCAATATTCTCCGACTCGACGGCGACGCGCACAAGCGACTGCGCCGCAAGGTGATCGGCGAGTTGACAGTACGACGGGTCGAATCCATGCGCCCACGCATCCGTCAAGTGGTCAACGACCATCTCGACCGAATGCTCGCCACACAGGGTCCGGTCGACCTCGTCGCCGAATTCGCCATGCCGATTCCCTCGCTCGTGATTTGCGACCTGCTCGGGGTGCCCTACTCGGACCGCGATCTGTTCCTGCGGCTGTCCAGCGTGATGGTCGACTCAGCGTCGACCCGTGACGACACGACGCGGGCGAGCAAGGAAATGTCGGACTACCTGGCGGCGCTGTTCGAGCGCAAGCAGAGCCACCCCGAGGACGACCTGTTCAGCCGGCTGATCGCTGACGGGAAGCAGAGCGGAGACCCGCTCAGCCTGCCCGAACTGGTGATGCTCGGGCTGAGCCTGCTCGTCGCCGGGCACGAGACCACGACCGACATGATCGCGCTGAGCTCCCTGCTGCTCATCGAGCACCCCGAGCAGCAACGAGCCCTGGCCGACGCGCCCGCGCCGGCCGTCGAAGAGCTCCTGCGCTATCTGTCCGTGGTCCAGTTCGGCCTGCTCCGGCACGCCACCCGCGACACCACCGTCGGGGGCACGCGGGTCAGCGCCGGCGACTGGCTCGTCGCCGCACTGAACTCGGGAAACCGGGACGAGACGGTCTTCCCCCACGCCGACGACCTCGACCTGAGCCGCCAGGACTCGCGCACCCACCTCGCCTTCGGTTTCGGCCCTCACCAGTGCATCGGCCAGCAACTGTCGCGGGTCGAGCTCCAGGAAGCACTGCCCGCCTTGTTCGCGCGGATCCCCGCCCTGCGACTCGCCGTGCCCAGCGCTGAACTGACCTACAAGAACACCACCCTCGTGTACGGCCTCAAGGCGCTGCCGGTCCGATGGGATCAGGCCTGAGTCCGACCTCGAGTACCCGGCCGCCCGACGCCCCACACAACTGATGAGGACAACCAACGCAATGAACACGATCGAGGTCGTCGACTACCAGTTCGGCCCGCACGCCCGCCAACGCCTCAGCGACGCCACGGCGCCGGAGTGGTCCGGCGCGGTCGCCGCGCTGGAGACCTTCTACTACGCGCTCAACAACCGCGATCTCGACGTGCTCGCCGCCGTCTGGTCCCGGGACGAACTGGCGCAGCTCAACAATCCGATCGGCGGCATCCTCCGGTCGGGAGAGGCTGTCACGGACCTGTACCGGCGGATCTTCGCCGGCGGACTCGGGTTGGCGGTCACCTTCACGAACGCCGCCACCTACTACTGGTCGGACGCCGTGGTCTTCGCGGGCCAAGAGATCGGCGACTACGCGGGAGGCGACAGCGACAGGATCCCGGTGACCATCCGGACCACCCGTGTCTTCGGGTACGACCTGACAGCCGGGCGGTGGTTGCAGTTCCATCACCATGGCAGCATCGACCAGTCCGACGAACTCGCCCGCTACCAGAATGCGGCAGCCACGACGCGCTGAGCATCGGCGTACGGAGTGGCGTTGGCACCGCGCCGACCTTCTGCAATTGCCAGGGTGAGACGACGGCCAACATGATCGCCCTGCTGCTGATCGAGCACCCCAACACCAGCGAGCCCTGCCGGACGCCCAGTACCCGACGTCGAGGAACTGGTGCGCTACCCCTCGGTGGCCCAGTTCGGTGTGCTCCGCCACGCCACGGACCACAGGCACTGCCGGTCACCCGGCGCGAATCCCAGAAATGTGAAGCGCCGCAAGGATGCGCGATCCTTGCTCGGACTACCCGCGTCGTCAGCTACGGCACCACGCCCGACTGCCGCGTTTCCACCGCTGCGGCCGGATCGATCGGTCGGGCGACCTAGCCGACCACCGTGCGTCGTTCGGCGACCAAGCCCGACTTCTGCTGTGGGCCCCTCGACCGAGTGACCCACAGCAAGCCGCGGCTAACGGCACCAGTAGAGCGGGCACGCCGACGCCGGGGCGGCCGCACATACTTCCCTACTCGCCACTACCACACAAACGATGAAGGGTGACCACAGTGCAGTACATCCTCGCCGCCGTCGCACCGTCCACAGTGGAGGAGTGGCAGCACGCACTGGAAGATCTACCGTGCCTGGACTTCCGACGTGGCGCCGGATCGGCGGTGTGGCCCCGGTGTTGTAGATCAACCCAGACGGTGCGGGGTGGTGGGACGGGTGTCCGTGCCCGTCCCACCACTCGTTCACTCGCCGCTCAGGTAGTGATCAAGCAAGGTGAACAACGTGTCCGACGCGGCACGGTCTTGATCGGCATTGAGGTCCCGATGCGCCGTGTCCACCGGCATCTCCGGTAGCGCCAGGCGCAGCACAAGGTTCCACCACACCACGTTGCCACCCCCACCGAGCTGTTCACCCAGCCAGCGGGAGAACCCCGCCAGCAGCCGGTGGTCGTCCTGGGTGTCGTTCCAGGCCATGTCGTAGCCGTTGACGAAGGCGACGTACTCCCGGAACGAGCCGTCCAGACCGTACGCATCGGTTCGCCGTCGCACGTCGGCGAGTCGCTTGCGGGTGTCCATCCTGTCCTCATCAGCCGATCTTGGTGAAGTTGAGGTCGTCACCGTACTGGAACTCGTTGCGATACTCGTCCATCGGTTGGCCTTCGGGCCCGGTCCAGTCGTCGTACACGCGACCGTCCAGCACGACCACGTCGTGGTGGTCCCAGTAGGTGTCCTGCCCTCGATACTTGCCCAGGGACGGGGCGTTGTACTGGTCGGTGATGCGGTACCGGTCCCCGCCGATGGTCTTCTGGATGTCCACCGCTGTCTCCTCACAGCCGGAGCTGTTCGGAATCTGCGAGGTCGGGCGGGCGGCACGGCCGGAGTTGGCCGGCGCGGGATCGCTGCTGGAACCACCGCCGCCTCGAGAGTTCGACGCGGCATGCATACCGCCGGCGAGCAGGCCTCCCGCCACCGCACCGCCACCGATGGCCGCCGCTCCGGACCCCGAGACGACCAACATGGAACCGCCACCGGCGATCGCGACGGCGCCGATGCCGCACGGCTCCGCGATGAAGCAGGCCACCCCGCCGATGACGGCGCCTGCGATGCCCAGCCCGATTCCAAGGTCGCCCCAGAAGTCCTGGCCGCTCAGATCGCGGTTGGCCAACGGGTCGCCACCAGCGTAGGTGTATGCGGCCTTGGTCTTGGCCACCGACGGATCCACAGTCAGGAACAGCGCCGTGCCCGGGTCGTAGTAGCGAGCCCTGAGATAGACCAGCCCGGATTCGGCGTCAGTGTACTGGCCCGTGTACATCAACGGCGTGTGCGCGGCGCCAGTCGAGCTCACCGCGCCGTACGGCGTGTAGGTGCTGCGGCCGGCCACCGCACCGGAGCCGTCCAACAGACCGATGGTGGAACCGATCTGGTCGTGCACGAACCAGTAGGTGGCCGAGCCGACTTGCTCGATGGGCAGGCCGTCGGGACCGTACAGGTAGCTGTTCACGCCGTCGGAGAGCACGTTCGGCGTCTTGCCGCCGCCCCACACGTAGGTGGTGGTGGCGACGCCGACGGTCTTGGCCATCCGCTGGCCGTCGCCGTTGTAGCCATACGTCGCCGTGGTCGCGCCGGTGAACGTGGCCAGCCGGCCCGCCTGGTCGTAGCCGTAGCTCGTGGAGCCGAAGGTCTTGCGCTCACCGAGGCTGTCGTAGGTGGTCGCCGTGGCACCGGTCGGTGTGGTGCCGCAGGTGGGATTGGCCACCGTGCCACTGGGCAGCGCCCAGCACAGTTGTGTCCTCCAGGCCGTACACGACCTGGTCGAGCTTCTTGCACGGATGACTCACGAAGAACTGCTGCACCTGCCCGAAGGACTGCACGCTCCCCGGGAAACGGCTACTGCAACAGGGTGCGGTAGGCCATCAGCGCGAGGCGGCAGGCCAGTTGGTGGCGGTCGTCCTCCAGGGACTTGCCGGTGAGGAGTTCGACCTTGCGCAGGCGGTTGAGGACGGTGTTGCGGTGGCAGTAGAGCAGCGCCCCGGTGCGGCCGGCTGAGCGCTCGGTGCGGAACCAGGTCTCCAGGGTGTCCAGGAGCATCTCGCGCTCGGCGGCGTCGAGTTCCAGGATGCGGCCCAGGGTGCGGGCGGCGAGGCGTTGGGAGAGCTGGGGGCTGGAGACGACGAGGGCCTCGGGCAGGCGGTCGTCGAGCACGGCGATGCCGACGGCGCCGCTGGGCTGGGTGAGCAGGGCGGTCTCGGCCAGCTGGTAGCCGACGCCGAGCTCGGCGAAGCCGTCGACGACGCCGGACATGCCGGCGCGGTCGCGCATGTGCGGGGTGAGCAGCTCGGCCACCCGGGACGGGGTGCCGGGGCCCAGTTCGACCAGCCAGACGACCCGGTCCCCCCGGGACAGCCACACGGACTGCATCCCTTGCACGGCAAGGCAGGACTGGGCGGCGCGAAGGCTGTCCTCGTCGGTCTCCTCGCCGGTGACGAGCACGACGACGTACCGCCCGCGAGCGGGCAGGTTGAGCTCGGCCTCCGAGTGGGCGCTGACGGTGGGGTCCACGCCCCGCCCGCCGATGAGGGCGCCGACGAGGCTCTCCTTGCGGCGGTTGGCCCGCCGGCGGGCCTCGGCCTGCCAGGTGCGGTAGGAGTCGACCATGATCACCGAGATCCGGTCGATCGACTCCCAGAGCAGCATCGTGCCGTCCACGAACTCCTCGAGTTCGGCCGGGGAGCGCCGGCGGGCCTCGGCCAGCAGCATCTCCCACAGCAGCGTGCCGCCGAGCCGGAACAGGTGCAGCACCGACTCCAGCGGCACGCCCTGCTCGGCCCGGCGGCGGCCGGTGGCCAGCGGCGGAGCCAGCCACTCGCGCTCATCCTCAAACCCCCTGGTCATGAGGAGCAGCACGCTGCGGCCGTTGTCGTGGAACGACTTCCACATGTCCGCGCTGGGCACCTTCCCGTTGCGGGCGTAGATCCGCTCCTCCCGAACGGCGCCCATCTCGGCCAGCCGGTCGGCGAAGCTGGGCAGGTCGGCCAGCACGACGGCGGCCACCTCCCGGATCACCGACCTGGGCGCGTGCGAGTGCTCCGTCATGAGGCCACGGTAAAGCCCCGGGACGGTGCCGCGGGCCGGAATCTCCCCTCCCAGCGCCTTGGACCAATCCTGCTCGACGGCGCGGCCGGTCGCCATGGGCAGCTGCCGCGACCTGGTTGTGCGCTGTGCACAGTCACGATCGACCCGGCCGGATCTGCGGTTAGGGTCGCCGTCACCACCCCGGTCGAGGCCGATCCGGGGAGCCAATTTCCTTTCACCGCACGGCTTTCGCCGTGCGCCCATCGAGCAGGGGGAGTCACGCCGATGAGCACTGGGGACGACGTCGACCGCGAGCTGGCGCTGCTGATCAAGAAGGTGTCGGGCAACGACCCCCGGTCGGTGTTTCCCGGCCGGGAGCTGGCCGGGATGTCGCTGCGGGACGAGTTGGAGATCGACTCGCTGGCCATGGTCGAGCTGGTCGACGAGATCGAGGACTGCTACGGCCTGGCCATTCCGGAGGAGGGCCTGGACCGCATGGTGACCTTCGGCGACGTGGCCGACTACCTGCGCGCCACGCGATGACCGAGGTCGTCGTCACGGGCCTGGGCGCGACCACGCCGCTGGGCGGCGACGTGGCCGCGACCTGGGCCGGCCTGCTCGACGCCCGGACCGGGGTGTCGGCGTTGTCGGCCGACTGGGTGGCCGAGCACGAGTTTCCGGTGCGCATCGCCGCCCAGCTGGCGGTCGAGCCGGACCGGGACCTGGACTACATCGAGCTGAAGCGGATGGACCGGTGCGAGCAGCTGGCGCTGATCGCGGCCCGGCAGGCCTGGCGGGACGCGGGCCTGGCCGACGACTCGGTCGAGCCGGCCCGGCGCGGGGTGGTCATCGGCACCGGGATCGGCGGCGCGCTGACGCTGGTGGCCCAGCACGACGGCATCCGGACCAGGGGCCTGCGCGGGGTGTCGCCGCAGTGCATTCCGATGATCATGCCCAACGGTCCGGCGGCCATGGTCGGGCTGGAGTTCCGGGCGCGGGCCGGGGTGCACGCCCCGATGTCGGCCTGCGCGTCCGGCGCGGAGGCGATCGCCTGGGCCTGGCGGATGATCAAGGCCGGGGAGGCCGACGTGGTGCTCGCGGGCGGCGCCGACGCCTGCATCACGCCGGCGATCATGGCCGGTTTCGTCCGGGCCCGGTCGATGAGCAGCCGAAACGCCAGTCCGGACGCGGCTTCCCGGCCGTTCGACGCCGACCGGGACGGCTTCGTGCTGGGTGAGGGCGCCGGCATCGTGGTGCTGGAGCGCGCGGAGTTCGCGGCGGCGCGCCGCGCCCGGGTGTACGGCCGGCTCGCCGGCGCGGGCATGAGCAACGACGCCCACCACATCACCGCTCCCGACCCCGACGGCATCGGACAGGCCAGCGCGATGACCGCGGCGATGCGCACGGGCGGCCTGACCGTCGCCGACATCGGTCACGTGAACGCGCACGCGACCTCGACCCCGCTCGGCGACCTCGTCGAAAGCGCGACCATCCGGCACGTCTTCGGGGATCACCCGGTGGTCACCGCGCCGAAGGGCGTGCTCGGGCACCTGCTCGGCGCGTCCGGCGCGGTCGAGGCGATCGCCACCCTTCTGTCCATTCGGGACGGTGTGGTGCCGCCGACGGCCAACCTGGACACCCTCGACGAGCGGATCGAGCTCGACGTGGTGACCGGCGCGCCCCGCCGAACCCCGCTCACCGCCGCGATCAGCAACTCCTTCGGCTTCGGCGGGCACAACGTGACCCTGGCGTTCAGCGCCCCGTGACTGGAAAAGAAAGGGTGTCCGCCATGAACGTCTCGATCAGGGGCGTCACCGCCTACCTGCCCCCCACTCTGGTCACCGACGAGGAGGTAGAGGCCAGGATCCGGCGGCACAGCCCCGGCTACCCGCTGCGGCCGGGCGCGATCGCGAAGGTCAGCGGCGTGCGGACCCGGCACCGCGCCGAACTCGGCGAGCAGGCCTCCGACCTGGCCGTGCACGCGGCCGACAAGCTGCTGTCCGGCCTCGGTGTCGACACCGGCGAGCTGGACCTGATCGTCTTCGCCGCGGCGGCCCAGGACGTCATGGAACCGGCCACCTCGCACATCGTGGCGGCCAAGCTGGGCGCGACCTGCCCGGTGTTCGACGTCAAGAACGCCTGCAACAGCTTCCTCAACGGCGTCCAGGTCGCCGAGGCGCTCATCCAGACCGGCCAGCACCGACGGATCCTGGTCTGCAGCGGGGAACTGGGCAGTCGGGTGGCGCGGTGGTCGGTGGCCGACCGCGAACAGTTCGCCGACTCGCTGGCCGGGTACACGCTGTCCGACGCGGGCGCGGCAATGCTGCTGGAGGCCTCGGCCGGCGGCGGCATCTTCTACCGCGACTTCACGGCCGACTCGTCGAGCTGGCACGTCAGCTCCATTCCCGGCAACGGCGCCGCCGAGGGCCGCGACCCGGAGCGGGACGGCTACATCCGCGGCGACGGACGCGCACTGCTCGAGTCGGTCGCGCAGCAGCTCGGGCCGCAGCTGGACCGCGCGCTGGCCGCGACCGGCCTGACTCGGGAGGACTTCGCGGTCTTCTGCGTGCACCAGGTCGCGACGCCCTACCTGCGCGCGCTCCAGGGCCTGTCCGGGCTGGCCGAGGACAAGCTCGTGGTGACGGTGGCCGACCACGGCAACGTCGCGTCCTGCAGCATCCCCCTCCAGCTGAGCATCGCCCTGGAGTCGGGCCGGTGCGGCCCCGGGGACAAGGTCGCCTTCATCGGTCTGGCCGGCGGCACCAGCATCGGCGTCATGTTCGTGGAGCTGTGATCATGGCCAACACCCTGTGGGTTGTCATACCCGCCTTCAACGAGGCCAAGTGGATCGAGAGCACGCTGCTGTCGCTGGCGGTCCAGCGGCACACCGAGTTCACCGTGCTGGTGGTGGACAACGCCAGCACCGACGGGACCGCCGACGTGGTCCGCCGGTTCGCCGACGAGCACCGCCGGATGGACGTGCGCGTGATCACCGAGACGCAGAAGGGCACCGGCGCGGCCTGCGACACCGGCTTCCGGCACGCCATCGCCAACGGCGCCACGCACCTGGCCCGGACCGACGCCGACTGCCTGGCCCATCCACAGTGGACGGACGCGGTGCGGCGGGCCTTCGCGTCCGGGCTGGAGATGGTCGGCGGCCGGCTCAAGGCCCGCACCGACGACTACCCGGCCACCGTGTGGGAGAAGTCGTTGCTGGCCTTCCTGATCCACGCGGGCGCGCTGGCCGCCCGATACCGCGCCGAACACCGCGGGCCGCAGTTCCTCGGCCCCTACGTGTTGTGCACCGGCGGGAACAGCGCGATCACCGCCGACCTGTACGAGCGGTGCGGCGGCTATCCCCGAACGTCCATTGAGGAGGATCACGAGGACCGCACGCTGATGAACCGGGTCCGGCAGGTCACCCGGGCCTACGGCCGGCGCCGGGACATGGTGGTGTACTGGTCGATGCGGCGCACGAAGGCGTGGGGCATGCGCAACACTCTGTCCTGGTACACAGATCACAGCTACAAGCCCGAAGTCGTGGACGTCCGGTGAGCGCGACCCGGCACGAACTCGGCGTGCAGCTGGCCGCGCATCCGTTGGCGTACCCGGTGATCCGGGCGCTGGGCCGGGTCGGCCCGGTGGTGCGGGTGCCCGGACTCGGCGTGATGGTCAACGACGCCCGGTTGGCCCGGCAGGTGCTCACCGATCCGAAGACCTTCCGCACCGGGGGCGGCGGCGAGGCCGATCTGTGGACGCCGGTGTTCGGTCCTTCGATGCTGGTCAACATGGACGGCCCCGAGCATCGGGCGATGCGCCGCAAGCTCTCGGAGTTCTTCACGCCGGCCTACGTCAAGCAGCTCTGCGCCGACGTGCTCGACGAACCGGTGGACCGCATGGCCGCGCGGCTGCGCAGTGGCGAGCCGGTGGACGTCGTGGACGCGACGAAGGTCATGTCCGGCGCGGTCACCAGCGCGCTGGTCGGGCTCACCGTCACCGGGTCGGCGCTGGAGCGTGAGGCGGGCTACCGGCGGCTGACCCACCAGTCCGAGCTGATCACCGGCATGGTCAAGCTGGGCCGGCTGAGCCTCACCCCGCAGCAGATCGGCAAGGCACGGGCGATCGCCGACGAGGTCGGGGCCGCGGCGTCGATCGCCTGGGCCGCCGGCGACGAGAACACCGCCGTCGGCCGGATGCGCCACTTCGGACTGTCCGAAATGGAGGCAAGGGGGCTGGCTTCGGCCTTCCTCATCGCAGGCACCGAGACCATTTCCAGCCTGGTGCCCCAGTTGGTCGCGCTGCTGCACGATCACGGCGTGTTGCCCACGGTGGCCGAGGCGTTGCGGGCGGGCGACACCGGGCCGCTGAACGCGGCGATCGACGAGACTTCCCGGCTCGTCACGCCCGCGCCGATCATCCTGCGCAACGCGGCCATGCCCGGTCGGATCGGCAACGTCCGGGTGCTGGCCGGCGACCGGGTCGTCGTGTCCACTCTCAACTGCACCAAGGCTTACGGCCGCTTCGACCTGGGCCGGGCACACCCGCCGGAGCTGCGCCGGCTGTGGTTCGGCGCGGGCCCGCACTTCTGCCTCGGCTACCCGCTGGCGATGGCCGAGATCCACGCCATCGTCGGCGCGCTGCTGGAGCAGGGCCCGCTGCGGATCACCGGGCGCAAGGCGGCGCGGGGCGTGCTCTTCCCCGCCTACCAACGACTGGAGGTCAGCCGAGCATGATCGACATTGTGAACGCCGTCCTGGCGCAGGCGTCGACCAGGCCGGACGAGGTGGCGATCGTCGACAAGGACGGCGCCGCGACGACCTTCGGCGAGCTGGGCGCCCAAGTGCTCGCGGTTCGGGACGGCCTTCGCGCGCGGGGAATGGGCGACGGCGACGGAGTGCTGTTCGCGGTGCGCACCTCGGCGGCCGGCGTCGCCCTGTTCCTCGGCGTGCTGGCCGCGGGTGGCGTGCTGATCACGGCGGACACCGCGGTGGGCCCGGAGCTGGTCGCCGCGCGGATGCGGGCGTACCGGCCCCGCTGGCTCGTCGCCGAGTCGGTGCTCTATCCGGCCAGCGTGTTCGGGCCGATGCGCTCGGTCTGCCGCCGCCGCGGCTGGTCGGTGCCGGACCTGCGGCAGGCGATCGCCGACCGAACGATTCGGCACGTCTACAGTGGACGGTGGCTGCCCGGCGTGCCGCGGGGCGCGGTCAAGGTCGGCGATCTGGCCGGCGCCCGGGAATCGGCCGCCGAGGTGCATCTGGACGCGCCCGCGTTGATCGTGTTCACCTCGGGCACCACGGAGCGTCCCAAGGGCGTCGTGCACACCCTGCGGACACTGACCAACGCGGTGCGGCTGCTCGCCGAGCATTTTCCCTTCGCAGAAGGCGATGTCATGCACACCGACGGCATCGTCGCCGGGC
>Ga0307511_10000435_pt1 | contig 44706 bp, 58 predicted proteins | sample 13_EM_MG_FD_200266 | JGI IMG/M metagenome (GOLD analysis project Ga0307511, IMG submission 200266) | Populus trichocarpa ectomycorrhiza microbial communities from riparian zone in the Pacific Northwest, United States - 13_EM | ecosystem: Host-associated > Plants > Roots > Unclassified | place... | reverse complement strand
CCGCGCCAGCGTGTAGCGGAGGGGAAATGGACCGACTTCGTTGTCTATTGGGGCAGCGAAGGTAGCGACGGCGAGAGAGAGAAGGAGGACGACAGAGGAGAGTTTGAGGCCCAGCATGGCGAGGATTTGAGGGTGCGGAGGGGAGGGCGGAGGGAGGGGGAGATAGTATTTATAGGGTATCAAGAAGGAAAGTAGAAAAGAGCGAGTGGGAAGGAGAGACTGATGTTTATAACTGGACTACCGGTGACGGTTGGAGAGGAACAGCGGCATGTGGGCGGCAGATCATCAAATTCACGCATGTGAGTATCCCCACCACAGGTTCTCCCCCCTCATCTCCCGAACATTCCATCGTATATCCAGAGCCTGTACATCCCCCCTTGCAACCATACACATTCTCGCAACCTGCATTATAATTCCCAACGTTTTTCCTGTCCCGGTTCCTCGGGTTCCTGCTTCCCACACCAGTGCCTGGACAATACCCCAATCGGATTGTTCGCTCCGCTCAGTCCATCCTGTCAGCCCTTGTAAGAATCTCGGACCGTCCATGCTCAAAGCCACAAGAATGGGCCCTCCACCTTGTCTGCGCACAACTCCGCTTCTTTTTCTCCACATCGTTTCCCGGATCATCGTGTGATATCAGACCCGGAAGTTTTACCGACCCCCTTGATGGTAAATTTCCCTCCAAAACCTTAGGTTGAGGCCTGCTCTTGTATCTTCTTCGTCGAAACCGCCCGTGATCGCTTAGATCCACCGTCTTTCTTGGCATTCCTTTCTGTGTAACTGTTATGCGGTTTATCCTCTGCCTACCGATGGTCACCAGGTCCACACCCGACGCGTGTGACGGTACATCCCCGAGGCGACCACCCTTATGGTTTTCATCAGATTGGAACCGGCGCCCCTGCGTGCACCTGAGACTCGAGCTGACATGCCACGCTTCCGCTATAGCCGAGGATCGACTTATCCTCGCCTCGTCTCCCTCTCTTTGAGCCGACCAAGAGCCGCCCAAGAACGTGCTTCTTAACTGCGGTGGGCCTTGGTTTTGTGGCTTGGTTCCTCATTGCCCACCCCTTTGCCCAGAGTTCTCAGCGCTTGGCTTTAGTTCACACGCCTGAACTGGGTGGCGAACGCAGCTGAATGCGACCAAGGGAACGCTTCCCGACCCTCCATGTGGTCCACCCAGCCAAGGTGATCTAGGCCCGCTTACTTATCCCACGCCCCAACACCGGGGATCGAGGCGAGCGTAGGCTTGGCCAAGTGCCCGACGTTACACCTGCCGGACTCGTTGCAGTGTGTGATGGGAACGATGCGACTGATCGAGAGGCCCTTCTTCGCCAACTGGGTAGACCGCAGGTTCGGGCGAGAAGCCTTCATTATTGAGGGTCGACTTCTACATTCGGTGGCGATCATGAGAGGTAGTTTACCCGGCGGTCAAACTACCCTCGTTAGCATATTCAAGCCCCTAACCTTTCAACTGTCGCCCAAAGATTTTCCCGGTTCCCAACGCACAGCTACCGCGTCGCAAGAAGAAATAAAATTACAAACGCTTGTGCTTGCCCTCGCAGCATCATGGGCTGGTCTTCAGCTGGTCTTGGTTCTCGCACGTCCTCGCATGCCCTCTGACCTCGAGGGGGACGGCAAACTCCCAAATCGAACCATATCAGATGTGTCAACTGCCATCGGCCAGGAACGGGTTCTGCCACACACCTGTCGAGTTCCGCCCGGGCCTTAGTCTAAATGGCATGACGGCAATTCGCCCACTCTCCGGAGCCCAGGGCGCGGTCCGAGCGAGTCCGCCGGAACCGACATTTGCGCGGATGTCAAAACACAAAGATCCATGTGTTCCACAAGATCGTAGGCCCCGGCAAACATAGGCGCGTACCCATAGGTACCGGTTTTAGATCTCTATCACCAGGTCCTAGCATTCTTCCTCCAAAAATTCAGGATCCAGGATTATTCGCCCCGGACTACAAGGAAACCAAAAAATCCGGATCTCCATCATCCTTCGACGGAGCCTGCGTTGTCGTCAGCGCCTTTGTCTCGTCGGACGTGACCTCGAATCTCCCGTCGGAGACAGTACGTAGCATGCAGATTCATTGATCACAAGGGGATAATCGATCGTCTCGGCGTTTGGGTTCCCACATGGCGACTGCTTACTTACTGGCTGTGTCAGGTCGTTGCCGGTGATGGGCCCTGGATTTTTTATTGACGGCTGCAATAGAGATTGTGTGCACTCTTGGATTTGACGGTCCCAAATGGCGGGCATCTGCCTAAATTTAGCCTCCGGGGCATTCTACGCTTACGTGCGTCCCACACGTGAGCAGGTAACGATGAAGAGGGACATTTGCCTGAATCAGTGCATACTTCAGTTCTTGCGGGGCCGGACGTCATTTCGTATGCGTATACGCGTATGCGTATGCAGCATACGATGTCCGGTGTTCCTGCACGGTGTTCCCGTACGGTGTTCCGGTAGTCTCCTCTCTCCCCAACCCCATTTCCTGAGGAGTTGAAGAGAATCACCAAGCCGGTCGATCGTTTATCCGACTGGCGAAAAAGCGAGCTTATCGCGACGAGCGTGTGAAACGACTACCGTTGCAGCCTACAAAAATGTACCCAGACGACTCTTTGAAAATGCCAACGCCCCGGCCGGAGGGCTCGGAGGACCGTTTGAAGTGCTAACGTTACGCACCGGACGCTACGTAACCGTTTATCTTGCCACGGCGATCCTATCCCCCCTTCTAAAGTTCAATCCATTTCTATCACAAGTTCCATAAGCAAAGATTTTATGCACCTATCCCATCTCTACTGTATTCCTATTACTCATGCTCAGGAGTAAGCGTCAAGCGTGCCAAACAATCAGGTGCAGTCCACGGGACCCCGCACGCGAGCATAAGCAGGTCCGTAGTTCCACACCCTCATCCTTTCTTTGTGACTTCCAAATTCATACATACATACGTTCATATTGTGCCTTAGGACTCTATTCATCGCGCGAGGGGACAGGAACGGAACGTGGTCGAAGCTCCCCGGCGGAGATCAGGGGTCATTTTTGCCAGCGATGAGTAAGCGTCCATGTGGGAGACAGCACGCCCACGAGGCCAGATTCCGATCCGTAAGATAGGCCAACACCCTGCTCCACAACCTCTCGTGATCTCGTAATGATGATAAACGCGCGTGGGCAGTGATGGAACAGGCTCAACGCAATCGGATGTGTATTCAATATGATCAGTCCTATAGAATGCAGGCGGGGTTAGGCGTTGTCACCCGGCGTCTCGGTAAAACGGCTCAAATGAAAACTCACCCAAAGTTTGATGAGACCATCCCACGACGCTGTGATGACTTTTGACTGCGAGCAAGAACATTAACGAACTCGATTCATTAACCGTTGGTGTCGGACAACTTACCGTCTCGTGAGGTAACCATTCATGAGTGATTACGACCTTTGAATGCGCCTTGAGTCTGGACTTTATTCGCCCAGTTTTCCACTCCCAGAAAATCATGTTACCCTCCCCGTCCCCACTACTAATCCACTTCCCGTCCGGCGAGAAGCCAACTTGGCAGGCGTATCCGGCGATAGAGTGGCCAGCGAATCGCTTATTCCGGGCCTGGCGGAAGTTGTCCGTGCTGTAGACAAGGATCTGGTTGTCCAGTGATTGAGCAGCAAAATATTTCTCTGCAACAAGCGGAAATGAAGTGGGTTTCAGAAACTCTGTTGCCAAGAACCAGCGAAGAGGACATCTCGGACGCACTGCTAGGATGAATGGTCACTGCGGGCATAGAGTGCATGTATGGCTCCGCGATGTATTTGATTGTAACGGGGATGTCGAAATCCCAGGCGCGAATCGTCTTATCGTCGGAAGTGGTGACAAACCTCCTATTATCATCCACGAAAGTGATCGTGTTCACCGGCCCAAGGTGCTGGTCGTACTCTTGTGTGATTTCTCCCGTCCTGATGTCGTACTGAGCGGGGTCAGTTGTCGCGTGTATCTAGACTAACAACGGTGGAAAAGCTCACCTGTACGATCTTTTTGTCCGACATACCCGCCAAGAAGATATTTTGCTTATCGTCGTCAGGGTGGAACCGAATCACGTAGGGAATTTTTCCGTTGCTGAAGCGGTTGAGGCACTGCCCGGTTTCAGTGTCCCAGAGTTTCATCTGTCGGTCGTAGCCGCAGGACAAGAATTTGCGACCGTCGTTCGAGAACGTGAGATCTTTGACGGCCTTTACGTGTCCATGGAAAGTCCGCAGGCAATTCCCGTGAGTATAAACATCCCACAGCTAGAGGCGTTAGTTCGGATTCCCAGAACCACAGCGCGGTGGCTAGACTTACTTTAATTTTGGTGTCCATCGAACCACTGAGGAAGAGGTGCCCAGTATTCGGTAGGACCCGTATAACAGAAACTCCCTGTGTGTGACCGGTCCAGGTGTGAACACACACCTTCGGAATGAAGGTCTCCTGTGCCCCAGCCTCCGATTGGAGCTGGGGGGCTTCGACGATCGGAGGGTGCATATACGTTCGGCCCTGGTAGTCCGTCATAGACTTGCCGTGGAATACCGAGTGCTCCTGGCCAGGGGCACCACGCTTTGCCTTCCCCCTCCTACGTACGACCTGTTCTTCCTCCGATTCCTCCTCTGACTCTTCCTCCCCACCCTCACCCTCAACGGGGGTCTCCTTGGCATCATCACCCTCCCAAGACCTCCACGGCCCAACGTACGCATCGTCACCGTCTACTACGTCGAGGTTTCCGGCTGCTTTCCGCTTCCGCTTCAGGGCCTTCTTGTCCGATCGTGAAGCTTTCATTAAACCGAGGGTAGAGAACCCGTTTGCCTGGGCAGCATCAACGGATCCGATGATCGCGGGCGCGTTGGGGTCGACGGAAGGGTTGGCAGAGTAGCCGAGGATGGAATGGGTCAGATGCTGTTGACGGAACGCGTAATCTGACATTGATTGCTCCTCGACGTGTCCAGCAAGCGCGTTTTGGTTGACAAACCTGTTTCTGTCACCGTATGGGTTCTCCGGGCCCTGTACTGGCAGCATCATATCGTCGTAGGTGATGTTCACGTTCATCTGTGTATCGGTGGGTCGGGTGATAAGCGAGGTTTGCTTCAAGGGGTCCTATAACAGATTTTTGAGTGTGCGAGGGTAAAGGTGGCCAAAGGCGTCGCGTACTTCTGATAGTACATCTGGAGCAGAATGTGGAATGACTGATGTCGGCTTTTGTACTTCCACACGTGGTTTCTTCGCAGCGGGGAGCGAGGCGAGTCCAAAAGCGTCGTTAGTAGGCGACACGGGGTCTTCGTCCTCACCAGAGGAGTAACCTTGGATGAGAGACATGGCGGTTCGAGGACAGCGGAGGACGAGTGGTCGTGAGAGTCGATCTGACAAGAAGCGGCGATATAAGCGCTCATGCTGGAGTCTCCTTGATCTTCCCGTGCACTCACCATCCGCGCCGCTCCATACATATGTCATGGCAGACAAAATTGTTGGCAGGCCATGGTCTGCGGAAGAAGACAATCTCTTGATCCAGGCAGTTGCTATTCATGGCCAGAACGACAACTGGAAGCAAGTTGCACTCTCGGTCCCAGGCAGAACAAACAAGGCTTGTCGGAAGGTGCGCAATCAGCATGCCACCCCCCGACGTTCATAAATAACAATACGTTCCATCCCGAAAAGCGATGGCTCCATTCTCTATGTCCCACCGTAAAAAAGACCGCCTGGACTCGTGAAGAGGACGAGCTTTTGTTGTCCTCGTATGCGATACATTCGACCAAGTGGTCCGTTATCGCAAGGCAAATCCCTGGTAGAACGGACGACGCCTGCTCTAAGAGATATCGCGAGGCCTTGGATCCGGCTCTGAAGAAGGGGGACTGGACCTCGGAGGAAGATTTTCTGCTTCTCCAGGCCTACCAAAGGCTCGGCGGCCGATGGGGACAAATTGGTGCGGAGTTACAGAGGAGCGGTTTGGGCTGTCGCAACAGGTACGTTTAGAGCACTACAATACGTGGCACGAGTGCGTGACGTCTATGCGCGTAGATGGAGACTACTGGATCGAAAAAACATGACTTTGGATCGCGCCTACGAACAATCGAACCACAGTCCGCAGGGCGCCGCCACGGGATGGGCTGAAATCCCCTTGCTGCCCCAGCATATCTGGAACGATTCGCAATCTGCAGGGTTTTCCGGACACACGCCAACTACCCTCGGGTGCCCTGATCATTGTGTGGGCGTCCCGTCCTCCTCAGCGCCGATGTTCCGATTTGCTTCATCCTCCCTAAACTCTGCCCTTTCCCCGTCTGTTTCATCCTCGAACCTATCCCCAATCCACCCCCAAAAAGATTGCGCCCCTCCATATTTAACAGGAAACTGTGGCAGCCCGGAACTCAATCCTGGGAGTTCTCCGATAGACATTGACTATGACAATGTCAACCAGGATCACCTTCCGACTGATCCTGACCGAGGATCCGCTTCTATCGTCATCGATATGCCATTGAACACTATGGGGGCTCACTCTCCGATTCGTTTCTCCGGTCCTCCAAATCCCGCCCACCAACTCCCGCCGGCGAATGGATCTATTCCGAATAACACGCACTCGCACGCTAATCCTCCGCACATCGATGTGGAAGTGTCCTGTGGGATCTCTGCGCTTCCGACTTCCGTTTCGCCGATATCACCGGTTCATGATTTGACTATAGGCCGCTGTGGTCCCGTTCCCTCCATTCCGGAGACACTCACTCTGGAAGAATTCATAACCCCAACCCCGTCTTCTAGATCAGAGCCCGCGAAGACAAAGCGCGGGAAGAATGGAACTAATTATAAATTATCCTCATCCCTGCCCGTAAACCACGAGTAAGTTCAATGAGATCTTGTGCGCGTAGACTACACCTGACATTCTCGTGGAGCAAAACCCTTGCTTATGCCTGTGGTCACGAGGACTGCTGGCCCCCGGATACACCAATGGGTTCCGTTAGGTTCGCAACATCCAAGGAACTATCGGATCACAGCAAAGATGATCACGACGAATCGATGGGAGGCACCAAGCCGTATCGGTGCGCGCTAGACCGATGTGGGAAGGGTTGGAAAGTCAGTTGCCACTCCCTATTCAACGGCTAATCTTATCGCCCGTTCAACCGCTGATTTATCTCGTCCATGCTTAGAGCATCAATGGGTTGCAATACCACCTTCAAGTGTAATCCACCCTCTTTGATGTTGATTTCTCCGACATCTCGTACTCACCTCCCTCCTTCAGATCCAAGGCACATTTCAGCCAGGCCCTTCTCAATCAGTATTCACAACAGCAGAAGCAGAAGCAAGAACGGTCCAAGAACAGCTCGTCCGCTTCTGGGGACAATGCGATGGGAGAAGATCAAGGGGGCAAGCGGAAAAAGCACCCTTGTCCGCACGATGGGTGCCCGAATATCTACCGTCAAAAGAGCGGCCTCCGGTATCATCTGTCGCACGTGAGTCTAGATGATTCGAATCACAACTCACCTGTCACTGAAGTACATTCTTCCAGGGTCATCAGAGTGTATCTCCCGTTCAACTACAGGTGATACCACCGGCATTGGCACAAAAGATGAACGAACGAACGTGCACGTCTGCCTCTTTATAACAACCGAGGTGACTGTGGTCCAAATAATGTACTGTAACTCTTAGGAATAGGTTTCATATCGGAACCAATGGAAGGAATAATCAAAAGTAATCAAGAGAGTCGAGTTGGCTTATATCGTGACTTGGTCTCATCCGTGGGCTAGTGTCCGTCAGTGACACCTCCGGTCGCACCTCCAGTGCCACCTCCACCGCCGAATTGACCGACCCTGAGAACGCAAAGCAACCACTGGTAAATAGGATGACGCGGGACCTGTTCACACCACTCACATATCACGCAGAGCTGGGTCAGCCATCAGCTCACTCATTGAAGGCATGCCGCCTCCAGATTGCATGCGATTCATCTGAAGAAGTTGGTTCAGAGATGTTCCGAAGGGGGCCACCTAGATGGCGAGTAACCTACCATGTTTGCAACCGTAGGGTTCTGCATCATCCTCTCCAACCCACCGTTGGCCATCATCTGCTGAGCCATCTGCATCATCATTGGGTTATTCAACAGACCACCAAGGCCACCCGCTCCTCCTTCTCCTTCTGGACCGCCACCTCCCATACCCCGGAGCATGTCAGCCATCCCGGCAAAATCCATTCCGCCAGGTCCAGCCCCGGGGTTTGGAGCTCGTGTGGATGGGGTATCATTCTGTGGCTCGGATTCTTTCGTTCTTGCTTCTGCATTGGCCAGTGCAGAAGTCAGGCTGGCATTTCCTGGCTCGATATCGAGGCCGCGTCGGAATGAGGCGGCCGCTTCCTGATAATCTCCTAGAGAGTAGTGGGCGTGACTGGCAGAAACCCGGAGCCATGAGTGTTTTTCAGAGATCTCTTCGAATAGTGGCTTACCCCAAACGATGGTATGCCTTCACATATGATGGATCGACCTCAATCGCCTTTTCAGCGTCACCGGTGGCCGACAAGTGATCTCCTTTGCTCGAGTGAGCCGCAGCACGGTTGGAATAGTAGACCGGGTTCGTAGGGTCGAGCTCGATAGCTTTGGTATACGTTTCAATGGCCTCGTCGTAGTTCTTCCCGGACATGAGAGTGTTTCCTTTTTGCTTGAGTTTATCGGCATTTGCTTTGTCTTCGGCGGTGGGATTGGCGGGCTTGGGTTGTGCAGACGACGAAGCGACCTTGTCTCTCGTCTTCAAAAACAGATCGAAGACAGTTTCCAGTGTAGCAGGCTTGATTGACAGCATTCCTGACTGGTCATCGTCTGAAGGATCTACACCAAAAGCCTCGCCGATGCATTGAACTAGGGAAAAGACCGCAGTCAGCTCAACTATCGGGTCCGATAACAAAATTTGCGACGCACTTGCGACCTCCAGACCCTCCTTGTCATCCTGTTTTACCGTTCCATCCTCGAGTGATTTGTTGAGGAATTCGATAATCGCATACACTAACTTTTGCTGGGACATTGATGCGGGTGACGAACTGATGAGCGAGGTGCGCGTCAAACGGCGTCGAACTAAACCTTCACCTCTACCCTCGGGATGTTTTTCTGCGGGATCTCTGGCGAACCTCCTCAAGACCCGGTCGTGTCTTCGAAGTCTGGGCACGTCTACGAACGCCGTCTCATACAAAAATACATCACAGACAATGGGACCGACCCTTTGACAGGCGAAAAGCTGGAGGAGAACGACCTCATTACCATCAAAGCCAGTACGTGTATTTATCGAAGATTCTTGTCCATATTGAAGCTAAACGTCGTGGAAAGACCCAAGCACCGCTCCTCCACGTCCCCCGAGCCATTCCTCTATCCCTGCTCTGCTACAAACCCTCCAAAATGAATGGGACGCGCTCGTTCTCGAAACTTTCACGATGAAGCAACAGTACAACTCCGTCCGACAGGAGCTGAGTTACGCGTTGTACGCCCAGGATGCCGCCACTCGCGTCGTTGCGCGTGTAATCAGGGAGCGTGATGCTGCCCGAGAGTTCGTACTCTCGTTTCTGTCCGCTTGTGTCTTGTGCTGACCAGGTACCCGCAGGGCTCTCGCCAATGTTCAAGCTTCTATGGGAATTGGCCCTTCCAGCGCCAGCCGCCCGGACGTTGATATGGTTGACGCAGGAGAAGATGCTGGTGGTCTTCCTGCGCCAGTCATTCAACAAATCGACGAGACTTACCAGGCCCTTTCCTCCCTTCGCAAGAAACGGAAGCCCCCCGCAGACTACGTGGCACCCGCTCAAGTCAAGACCTTCACCGCCAAACACACCATCCCATCTCTTCACGCTTCGTCACCGTCCGGCATAAACTCGGTCGCTTTGTCGAAGGTGAACCCCAACCAGTTCCTCACAGGCGGAAATGACAAGATCGTGCAACTGTATGATAGGGGAACCGATAAAGTTTTGGCCACTTTGAAGGGTCACACGAAGAAGGTCAATCACGTCGCGCTTCGTGAGCGTGAGGGCGAGCCCACACTCCTCCTCTCTGGAAGTGCGGACAAACTGGCTAAGATTTGGGCCCATGACACCGCTTCCGGGGAATACATCCCTAAAACCACTATCCGAACGCACAAGGGAGATATTTCTGGCGTCGCAGTCCACCCTACATCTACTTTCCTCGCCCTTTCTTCCGCAGACAAAACCTGGTCGCTGCACGATTTAACCAACTTCGAGCCAATTTTCCGTTCGTCCGAGGCCGAGGACTCGTTCAGCGCTATGTCCATCCATCCAGACGGCACCCTGATCGGTCTTGGAACACCCACATCAACGATCCAGATATTCGACGTGCGCACCGGCGCAGTTGCCGCCTCTCTTACGCCAGACAATACCACACCATTCACCGTGAACACTCTCAGTTTCTCGGAGAACGGTTACCACCTCCTCGCGCCAGACTCTACATCGTCCGTGGCCATTTGGGATCTCCGTAAACCGAAGATCGCCCACTCCATCTCTTTGGGAGATTCCTTCAAGATCAACAAAGTTTTGTACGACCATAGCGCGCAATTGCTCGGTGTAACGGGCAACGAAGGAGTGAGGATATATGCCCACAAGTCATGGGAGGAACTCGCTCGGTTCGAGGAAGGAGGTGAAGTTGTTGACCTTGCATATGGTGAGCAGGGTCGGGAAATTTGGGGAATCAGTGGTAGGGACGTCAGGATCTGGGGATTACCTGCTTAGACTACACTACCTTCATAAACGCTGTTTGACACGACCTCTCGCTGGTCCTACCAGCCCCAGAGCTTGCTTTATTTTACGCTGACCATTCCGAACGCGTCGCCCGGGGAGTCTAAAATCACCCGCCATTCCCAATTCATGTAAAATGCGTGATATTGAGAGATACCCGTAATGGAATTTTGGTGTACAAGTACAATACAGCAGCTTGGTAGAACAAAGTATTGTGAAAGCGTGAGAGATCGAGTAGTGTGCGAGGTGGGGCGGCCATATCCGACCCGGAGACAAAGACAAACGAAGAAGTGGTACCTAATTATCCGTACATATGAAAACAGCCAAGTGTGAAAAGGGGGATATCGCGGTGTGTGTAAGTGAATGTATAAGTCAAAGTTTGACGATCCGTCTACCCATCGTGCCCAGCCGCTGGGGTGTGCTAGCTTATTTCCAGGTCTTCGGTCCGAAGAACTCGCCTTCCGCAATGGTCTTGAACGGGAGGAAGTTGAAATCGGCCGTATTGAGATAAACGGTGTTACCCCACCACTTCAGTTCCCGACCGCCACCGGGGTAGACGACAGTGAAGAAGATAACAAGAGCCGCAATGCCGACACCAAAGTCCATGGCGAGAGAGAGGATATAGTTGTATCGCATCCACCACATGAAGCGGAATCGGCGGAGGTAGAATTGGAAGATGAAGCCGACCAGTAACCACGAAGAGAAGTTAATGCCGGTGGCGGGAGGCGCACCCGTAGGACCAACCCAGACAACGGGGATGTTGACGTAGCGGAAGAGAGATCGTGGGTACTTCCGGGCGAGGAAGTAGAAAGGGATGGGGGAGACGGCACCAATGAGCAAGAACCAAATAGCGGCATAGTATCTGGAAGAACTGTTAGTCGATGGAAGTGCCTAGTCAAGGGAAGTAAACTTACGGTTGACCGGGTCCAAACAAGCGAGCTGGCCCAACGCCACCGTACAAAAGCGAAGCCTCGGCGAAAACCTTTGACGATGGGCAAGTGAACCCATTCTTCTGGCGGGGTTCGCAGACGCCTTCGATGCTGTTGAGAGCCCAGCGTTGAACGGCGACGACGACGAAGCAGGAGATCGTGGTGGCAGTAGTCTGAGCGAGGAACATGATCCTAGGCGGGACCTTCATATAGTGGCCAAGTTTCAAGTGACCGGAGAAGTCGAGGGATTGTTTCGTCATGATGGTTCCAAACACCTTGAAGATCATGACGGCGACAGGTTTTTCTGGAATGACGTAGCCGGCAACGAGCTCGGAGAAGACGTTGAGAGTCAACTGCTGGTTGGTAATCGCAAGGAGGATGCCGAGGGGGAGGACGAAGATCAAGGAAAGGGTGATGGTAAGGATGTAAGCCCAGAACGGCATCCTCGTGTCGTACACCTCGATGGTAACCGCCCCGAGGACGAAGGAGATGACGAAAGCGACAGCGAACCACCAGTGGGGAATGTCGCTGTAGCGAGACATGAGGCGAGTGTGAATATCCTTCTCATCTTTGACGTTTGTGCGGAATTGCTTCATGATGTCACGTCCGTACCACAAGTAGGTGTGAGTAACAACGGCGGTGAGAGAGGCGAAGCTCAGACAGTAGTTGATGATAAACGTCGCGGAGAGGAAGACTGGGGAGTAGTTGCGGTACTTCTCCACATCGAAGAGGCCGTCCGTAACGACTTCGAGAGGGTCGAATGGGAGACCGGTGTTCGTGTAAGTTTGGGAGGAGGAAATTGGGAAGTAGGCGGTGTTCCAGCTGTTTGTGAAGTAGATGATTGGGACGATGAACCAGAACCAGAACAGGTATGAAACCATGGTGTTCACTTGAGCCCACCACTAAGGAGGCGGTCAGAATTTGGCTTTCGAAAGCAGATTGGATGGAACTCACGGGGACGACCAAGGGACTTCCCATGTATGAAATCATTGCCCAGTCGAAAGTGAGGAACCCCATCCCTAAACCGGAAGCATAACCAAAGAGGGTGTTCACAACAAGGTTGTTTGGGGCGATCCAGCACGCCCAGTTGAACCAACTCAAGGCAGTGAAGATATAGCCGGGGAACCAATACCAGACGAAGCTGCCGGCAGCAGCGATGACGAAGAACCGCTGGCGGGACATGTGTTTCTTGTCCTTCTGGGAGTATGACTTGTGTAGGGTGTTGAACAACGCCGAGTTGACGAGGGCGCCAGGCCAAATCATGCTCGATGGCAACACGAGGAATCTTCTGAACAGACCGGCAATGGAATACCCCATGAGCTGGGAGGAGAGGCAGAGCATGACCTCGTAGCCGAATCCGAACTTCTGGCCGTAGAAGAGTTCCTGAGACAAGAGGAGATCGGTGGCGTAGGCGCCAAGCTCGACGACCTTGGCCATCACAGTGATGACGGTGTGCTCTTTGGCGTTGAATGGACCGGGGTTCAAGGTCCAGACGTACCCGAAAGTGTTGAACCTGGTGGTGGGGAGAGCCCATTCGAAGAATCGACCGATCGGGAGGGAGAGCAACTGCACAACGACACCGGTCATGAAAACTGTGGGATCTGTGGAGAGAATCAGCGATCTAAACGGCATTAGATCCAGCCTGGCACTTACAGCGCAAGCTGAACAGCTGGTTAAACGCCGGAAGGGCGGCCGAGAAAAAGATACCAATTACCCACCTTGAGGCGGGAGTCAGCGGGTGACGAAGCCGGATTCTTTTAGGGACGCTTACATCCTGAATGTGCTAACCGGCATCGACGGATCGTCGATATTCGAAACTGCAGCACGGACTTCGGGATACGGGGATTCTCTGAATTCGGCGATTAGTAGGGGACTGGAATCAGAGCCGGAAGGGAGACGTACTCGACATCGTCATCAGCGAACTTCAATTTGGAGGCCGAGTGTTCCTTGGCAGAGCCGTAGTGAGACTCCCCGTCGAAATCGGAGGCGGAATACTCGGTGGCGGAGCCTCTTCGGCCTTTGCTCTCGAGCTCGAAGGAGTCGGTGCTCGAAGCGGTTGGTGAGGGAAGACCGTTGACGTCGTAGTTGGGATCGTTCCAGTGCTCCTCCATGAGGGAATCGATGTCCCGAGGGACGTCGGGGAAGGTCATGCGTTTGGTCTTGGTGGTAGAGGTGGTCGGGAGCGGAGACGCTACTGGGGACTCGACCTCGATGGTCAGGTTTTTGCGTGCGACCATGGTGGACTGATGAGCGGATATCAGTGGGGAGGGTGACCTGCAGCTTCAGCCCTAGGCTAGCTGGGAGGGGAAGGGGGGGGCGGGGGCGGGAGGGCGAATGAGGAAGGGATTTTGGACCAGACCCGCCTTTTTGTGCATCATGGGCGGGCGATTTTCGTATCGAAGGCAGGGGGGAGAACCAATCGGCCCAAGCTGCTAAGCTATTGTCTGCTCGGTTTCCGACGTATGGATCTGGAAACCGGCGTTGGATGAATGGGGGTTGATAACCGTCCGTCCGGGAACATTTCCTATACGGACTAGGACAAAAAACCAGATATCGCTTGGTCCGGGGGAACTGCATGGGGAAGAAGGTTCGGGGGTTGGGAGACGAAAAACGTGGATTGCTTATTGTCTTCATGCTCGGTCTCAGACGCGAAGATGACAATAATCAGACGTACAACAAAAAGACCCTGACGAGCGCTCGATCATCCCGTTGATCACCTGCCCACGTGCTTTATCTTATCCGGAAGCACAAAAGTTCTCACGATGGCTACCTCCGCTAAAGCCGACCCAGGATTGTGTTTCCAACCCACCAGATGAGGCAAAAATAGTGACCACAGCGCGCTAGGAGGCACTCCTTGAGGACGGATTGCTTTCCTCTGTCTTTACTACGTCAGGCACAACGACGGGCGCCACAACCACGCTAGTGCGCGACACCGGGGATGAAGCCATAAACAGCCTGCGGGCGGCTCCGGAGTGTCGGTTCTCTCACCTTTTGCCCGAGTCTACCAGCTATCTCATCGATACATAAGATAGTGGAGCTGCCCGAGGGACACGCGCATTAGACCGAAGCCAACCTCCTTGACCGATTGGCGAGGGTGGCGCAAATGAACCACTCCAAGGTGGGTAAAACCGCCCACGCAAGGGAACGACGTCGGATATGAAACCTCCTTGAACCTACAGGAGTCTCCCGAGCATCGATTCTCTCATCTTCTGCCGACGTTTTCTCAGGATCAGCACTACCCCCCATTGGAATTGTTCGACCACGTCGATCCCGGATCCCGGGCTCTAACCCATGAAGATCCCAACGCGTTCCTGGTGAATGCCATTGTCTCGGACATGACCCCGAGGTTTGGATCAGAGATTCGCGGGGTCAACTTGGCGACGTTGAATGCCGAGGGCCGAGACCAGCTGGCTTTATATGTCGCCAGAAGAGGTGTTGTCGCATCCAAGGGTCAGGATGATTTCATAAGCGCGCCTCCAGAACGGTACCTCGAGTGGGGGAGGTACTTTGGCCGGTAATCAAACGCCCCCTCGTCGAGACACTCACCGGCTCACTTTTCTTCTCCAAAATCTAGATTGCACATTCATCCAACATCCGGAGCTCCATCTTGTTTATCGGGACGGATCTTCGACTTTCAACTACGAGCTAGATCATAACCTCACCCACGGTCTGGCACAGCGATGTTTCATACGAGGCACAACCCCCCCGGCGGTGCGATCCGCTTGACATCAAATGCTAGACCAAATACTCACACAAATCGCTAGGCGTGGCGACCTTCTTCCTTGTCGACCAACCCCCCACCGGTGGAGATACATTATTCTCCTCCCAGATAATCACCCTCAAACGACTTTCACCGCCCTTTGTCGCATTCCTTCGTACGCTCAAGGCGGTCCATTCTGGGGTGGAACAGGTTAGAATTTTGACCGTTTCTAGTTATCGATCACTTTGACACGGACATTAGGCAAGTCACTCCCGCTCTGGGAAGAGAGGTGGTGTCGTTCGCCGTGAACCGGTAGAAAACGCTCATCCACTCGTTCGCAGGCACCTGTCACAAAAGATGAAGCGCTCTATGTCAATCGCCAATTCACCAGAAAAATTGTGGGGCTGAAGAAGGAAGAGTCTGCTAGGTCTGGTTCCGGCTTCCGCGCGGGTTCATACCCTAGCTGAAATTATCCCAAGATGCCATCCTGAACCTCTTGTACGATCATATCGAGAAAAGTGTGGATTCCCAGGTCAGGTTTAAGTGGGAACCAGGAACCGTCGTAGTTTGGGACAACCGAATTTCCACCCACGTATGCGTTTTCCATCTTGTCCGACAGGATCTACTGATTGGTGTATCATCGACTGCAATCCTCGATTTTGACCTCCCCAAGTCAGATTGAATACGTCATGGGGTAAGAATCACACCACAAGCAGAACAACCTATCCCTGCTCTTGATGAGGGAAAACCGCCCGCTTGATTTCGAGAGTAGATCCACGTTCTCTGTAGTTCCGAATGAAAATAATTTTCTCAACGATGCGTGCTCAGACCACGGCGATCATGTCCAAGTACAATTCCAATTGATCGGCGGCAAAATCATCTCGGAATTGTGCTGCAACGTCAGCGAAGTCTTTCCTTCTTCTCTTCAAGCCTGTGGCTTGACCGACCCCACTCGATCTGCGCGGAGCATCGGATGGGATGGAGCACTCCCCACTATACCATGTCGTGTTCTGCATTGTCGGCATTATGGTGCTGAAGGAGGTAAACAGCGTCGTCACGGAACCTTACATGGTGTGTGCCGCCTGCTGGTCGCCTTGACATTAAACCGAACTTGGTTTGCAGGACGAACCCTTCCACGTGCCACAGGCCCAAGCGTACTGCAACGGAGAATGGACCACTTGGGATCCAAAGATCACCACCCCTCCTGGATTGTAAGTCCCTCGGACCTGCACGCCCGGATGATATTGATCCATGTCCTACAGATACGTCTTGAGCGTCATCCTGAAGCGTGTCATTACCTTCAAATGCAACCTGCCTGTGCTACGGCTAACACCGTTGTTGACTTTGCTGGCACTCCCATTCGCCCTAACACGCCTACTCTGTTACCATAAACGCTTGCGGCCGCCCGCGTCGTTCTTCACCCCAACCGCAGAGTCTGTGGTTCTTTCAGCGTTCCCGGTCGCGTGGTTTTTCGGGTTCTTGTACTATACGGACGTCCCCAGTGTCCTCCTCGTCATATCCTCGATTACCGCTGCCACGGAATCGAGGCATTGGACCGCCGCCCTCGTAAGTCACCAGGACGCGCACTCAAGGCGAAGGACAATAATCCCCAAGTTCGGCAGCTCGGGCTGATCAGTTGCACATTCCGCCAAACCAATATCGTGTGGCTGTTTTACGGATACTTTTCAAGCCAGCTGATGTTTCTTCGGTTCCGTCGGGACGGGGCCAGGCTGCCTGACCCCCCTGCACTCGCAGCGTCTCCAGGTGCGCGGGACCTCTGCCCTAACCCACAACCATCCTCACCAGTCACCCCTGAGATACAGACGATCTCATAAAGATAGCCTTGAGCGCTCCAAAGATCATCCTAGATATACTTCCTTCCTTTGTGCCTTATTTTGTTGACGCCTCGCTCTTTGCACTCTTCATCAAATGGAACGGAGGGATCGTTTTGGGTCAGTAGTTCACGCATTCATATCCCCAGGACCTCAGCTGATATAGAATCCAGGCGATAAGGCGAATCATACCCCAGCCTTTCACATCCCCCAAATTTATTACTTTGTCGCGTTTTCTACCATCATGGGATGGCCGGCTCTCCTTTCTGGGAAAGACGGTCTAAGGCCTTTGATACACGGCGTTGTCGCGAGGATGTGGGGAAGCAAGAGGTCTGTCAGTCGTTCACCAGTTACGTCACCATACTCATCCCACACCCAGGCGGAGCGCCGTCACGCTCGTGTTAATCCTCCTGATGGCGTTGACTGTCCATCGTTATACGTGAGTGTATACGATTATGCCGATGATAGGCTACTAAAGTTAGTAGTATCCACCACCCGTTCCTATTGTCTGATAACCGTCACTACACGTTCTACGTCTGGCGGAGGATTTTCATGTTGCACCCTGTGGTACCGTACCTTTTGATTCCCGGCTACTTGGCGTGCGGATGGTTCTGGTTCCTGCGAATCGGTGTGTTGCAACCTTGAGCCTGATTGCTTTTCAAAGGGGCTAAACGTCAAGCAGGTGCCGATCAGACCCTATTGCAGGTCTTGCTGTTGCCTGTATGCGTGTTACCGGTGCTCCTTCCAACACCTCTGTTGGAACCTCGGTATTTCCTTGTTCCGTATCTTCTACTGAGAGCGCAGGTGGTGGACGTTCCGTGGTGGGGTGTGGCGCTGGAAGGGGTGTGGTATGCCCTCATCAATGCTGCTACAATGTGGGTCTTCCTGTACCACGAAAGAGAGGGGGCGATTAGATTCATGTGGTAGTATTGCTTCCTGTCACGTGCCATAAATAAAGTACCCTCGGCGTCTTCCGAGCCTGGCAAACGCTCGAAGCTGCAGGTCGCCAACAACGTCCACCACGGTCGTCCGCCAGGCTCAACTAGTAAGTTCGAGCTCATCCCCTGGGTATCTTTGACCGGAAAATTCTGAAAGTTGCGTCCAGCCCACGATGCCAACGGCCGAACCAACGATCTCTAGTGGCGCCGTGCGCCCGACGAAACCACCCACGAAAATCAGACACTCTATCACCCTCTCTTCGGTTGGAAAGGCTTTGGCGGATGTGATGAACAAAGATAACGCGAAGACCGGCACTCTCGAGCGACCAACAAAGAAGTCCAAGGAGCCAAAGGACGCGTCAGTTAACCGACCAAGCTCGAGAGCTCGAGCGTCGATTGACGCCCTCCCGTCATCCGGTCGAGGTTCTTCGTTGGAGATTACGCCTGTCGCTTTTCGTACTCGGGGAGCTTTGAAAGCCGCGTTCGGTCATTCAGAGCTCAAGCCATTGCAAACGGAGAACGTCAACGCATCCAAGGCCTCCCTAACCAGAGCGTCGAGTCTCAAACCCAAAACCACGGGGACAGCATTGCCGAAATACCGACCTGGTTCTACGGAACCCACCTCGAAGAATCCCTCACTTACCAAGGTCACCAGGACCAAGAAGTCTGGGAGCATTTCCTCGGACAAGAGCTCGCCATCCCCAGCACCTTCTGAACTCCCACGTCGTTCTGCTAGTCCTCACAAGCGTTTGGTCAAACATGGTCGGTCGGCTTCTGAGACGCCTCGGTCGACGATAAAGAAGGAGAGCACCTTCTCCATGAACAAGGCAAAGTCCAAAATCTCCCCCGATAAGTCGGGATCTGGTCCACCCCCCTCCAAATCTGCCAACACCTCATCTGTCTCATCCCCTCCCCAACCGGCCACACGACCACCCTCCTCCGCTTCTTCGCACAATGTTGTCTCTACACCAACGAGATTACGACGACTTGCAGGCTTTGGAATCGAGAGCCCCACGAAACAGCGACCTCCCGTCCACCTCACGTTCCAGAGCTCTCCAATTACGAAAGACTCAAGTCAGGACACTACTGCCAGCAGCTCAGAGAGCGCGTCAGTCTCCCGCAATACCCCCTTGACCCCACCTACCGAAGAGGACAGCCACGACAGCATCGACGTAGAGTTCATGCTCGGAACTGCCGTGTCCCCCTCCGCCCCCACCCCCGCCGTTCCCCGGATAAGAGAGCCCCGGAAGCAATCCCAGAGAGAGGAACCTACCACACCCACTCGATCGAACAATTTGCCCACCCGGGGGGATCTCTCTTATCTATCTCCCCTGCCAAACGGTAGCCCACCGTCTCTCAGACCAAAGCCGAGGAAACCTGGAAATGACCGGGGTTCCCTCTTGTCTTGGGAACAATTGGCCGCTGCCAACAACTCCGCAGATGATGACGTAGACATCTCGAATATGCTTTCCGAGATCCCTGCTCCATTCATGGCGGGATTCCTCTCACCCGCACCGAGCACCATCATGGAACTTCCAGACAGTCCCGGCCTCAGCACAGTATCTCTTTCCCCGGCCGGTTACAACTCGATTTCTCGGGTTTTGTTACCAGACGTCACACCTTCGCCAGCCCCTTTGCGCCTGGAGATGGAACGGTCTGTTTCTTCTGGAGTGTCCGAGGCTGCCACGAATACGATGTTGCGACTTCAATTGGCACAGCAGGAGCACATGTCGAAGGAGAGGCTAGATCGTATCCAGAGCCTGGAGAGACAGTTACATCACGAGAGGGAAGCTCACGAGAAATCTGCCAGGGAACTCGCTCGGCAGGTCACAGAGGTTGACGCAGGGCTCCGGGCCCATATCGAGACGACCGAACGGAAAATAGCCGAACGTGACGCACAGATCGTTACGTTACAAGGACAACTGAAACAGTTAAGTCACTCGAAGAAGCACGAGCTGGACCAGGCGGTTGAGCAGACAAGGGTGCACGCTGCGACGACGTACTCCAACAACCTACAGACGGTTCATATGAAGTGGGAAACGGCTGCTGCCGGCCAGCAAGCCGCAGGTTCATGGGCCACGGTCGCCTCTCTCTTCGGTGGCCATCTTGAGCTTATTAAAGCCAACAGGGAGATGTTGGCCACTCTCCTGTCGGGGCTGGACCAAAACCTCGATTCTTTACGAGCAGAAGCGCAGGCCTGTTGAATTGTTTCCACCCATCTTGGTTTGTTCGTATTCCTTTCCTCCTTGCCTCGAATTCATGTTTTAATACCCACCTTCATATCCTATTCCTTCTTTCGCTGTTATCCTTCTTGCATGCGGTTCAGTCTTATGCCTCCTGCCCGCTTTGTGCATGTACCAAGGCTTCACGATCACCCTCCGAGATCCATGTCCATCTGTTCGCACAGTCTACGATCTATTATATCTGTACAGTATGTAGATTCCCAGGACGTTAAATACCGGGTCTTATCGTGCATTATTCCACGGTCCCCCGCCAAAAACCCAAATCTTCTGCCAATCGTCGGCGAGCAGTCTCCCAACTGGGAATGCCTCGAGTCGTCCGTTTGCCGATCCATTTCTCTATATGTCGTCGGTGCTAATTTCGTAGGTTGACAACAGTCTGTTACCTCCAGGAGACGAGCAAGGTGAACCGGAGTACAGTGGATTCTACGGAGTGCTCTGCAACCTTATCATCGCCATCCTCCGGGTCTTTTTGGTCAGAGACCATGGATACGAGGAGAAGCGCCTCGGTGGCTCTGAGACCTCACGTATCAATCTCCAGAAGAATTCTGCAGCCACCTAGCAACCACACATCCTGCAAAAGACTACAGATTTTACTCAGTACCACGTCTTCTGCCGCCGTCTGAAAGAGGAGTTGGCCAAGCCCTCGGAAACACTGTCCGAAGTAGGGATCAAGACTCTTCTTGCGAGGTCGACCGTGAACTTTGCGAGCCAGTCAACGGGGCGTGGTTTTTGGACCAGTTGACATCAAGGAGTGTCGGTCGATGGGAGGGCAACGTCATGTACGTCAGGGTTTTGTTTAAAACCAATAACCGTTGGCCCGTGACTTCCGAATATCATTCACCGGAGAGCCTGCCACGATCCGCTGTTCCGCTCACGAGCTTGAGACGACGGGGAAGACGGGCCACTCATCGGATGGGTGTACAAAACGGTCAACCAGGTGCTCAATGGATGAAGTACATCGCGCGCACGGGGGCGCCTCGCGTGGGATGTAATAAGCCTAGCCCATAGACATACAAAGCAGTGAGACAGCAAAGTGACATATCTACTCGTCGTCGTCGTCAGCAGCAGCAGCGTTGGCCCCGGCCTTGAATGCCTCGATCTTGGTGGCAATGTTTTGGAGACGCTGGTCGCGGGTGAGCCTAGGGGTCTTGTGTTTCTTGGTCTCGGCCGCCCAGTCTTGTGTCTTCTCTGTTGGCTTGAACGTGGGGTCTTCCCGGATGGCGGCGTAAGCGTTAGTGTAGATCTCCTCGATGTCAGCAGATCCAATGTCATCAGCGAGGTAGGTTGAGAACTGCCTCTTGAACCTGAATGCATACATCAGACAGGGAAAGTAAATGATACCTGGGATCTCTCACCTCTCGTCATCTTCCTCCTCCAAACTCTCCATGTACTCGGCAACGTGGCCACCGAAAATATACTTCTTCAATACCTCAGCATCCAACTCCTTGCTTTCTGGGTCGTAACCTGGGAAGCGCTTCTCATTGTGGGGGATATAGAGACCGCCGTCACTGGCACCCTTGAGAGCACCGAACACACGGGAACCAGTGGAGGTTCGCTTGAGACCGACATCGAGGTAGACCTTAAACGGCCGGGGGGCATCTTCATCTTCGAGGGCCGCGACCGGCGAAACGGTACCGTCAGGTTCGGTCACACCCGTGTATTTGTCGGCGAGGCCGAGTTTTGTCAGTGCCCTCCGGGCGGCGAGGAGGCCAGTCGCATAGGCTACCTTGAATTAGAATGATACTACGGGTTTTGATATCTTATATACTTACCGGCAGTCCAGTTGGTAAGACCGTGGTTAATCCCATATCGTGGGAGCTCCTTCGACCGGGCAGCAGTGAGAACGTAGTCTCCTGAGATACGGGCGTAGATGATCTGGACAATGATCTCCTTGTTGGTGAATCGAACAACAAGGCGGTATTTTGGTGCGTTACTGTCGGGTATCATCGTTAGCATTGGTTCAGTGGAACCTGACCAGACCCACTATTTGTTCTTCGCCTGAGTGATCAGACGTTTGCGAGCGTAGTCTAACCGGGGCGTAAGATTCTATAGCACATGAAGGTGCCCAAACACAACTCACAATCGGTCTTTCCTTCCCTTCTCCGACGGTACTTGACCTGGAATCGCGAGAAGTAGGCGTCTGATTTGACCTTTTTAACGAACGGCATCTGTGGAACGATGTTAGAACTGGTCCAGCAACCTGCGAACAACTGGCCCACATTGATTGTCTTACCGTGTGTTAGTGTGGACGGACCTCACTCTCAGGCAACCGTGTGGAGGCGTCTGGGAACAGCTTATGTAAACTGTACAGAACCAGATTTGAGGTCGGTTGCGTCGGGCCGTGAGTGCATATCGTGAGAAATCTTCGGTCGCCCACAACCGGAACTCTCACGTCTCGCACTAGGAAATCCTCAGGGGCCTTGTCGGAGGGCACATGGAAAAAAAGTAGTGGCCAGGGGTGGAAAACGCGGTGGCTTGCGGTGGGGTACAAGCTACTCTGGCGATGGTCATGGGAGTGATGATGTGCCCTCGCTTCCTTCGGTGGTGACACGGGTGGACAGGACGGGTCAAAAAATACCGAGCGGGGCAGATCCCCGTGAGTTCCCTCGGTCGTGGGCACTGCGGCTTGTCGGCCCTAAAAACTCTCAACCGCCCACCCGGGTGTACTCCCACGAGACACAAGCACCCCAGAATCTCGCAGCGACAAACACAGCGCATTCGCCAATCTGTACTTTTATGTTTATGCAGAATGGTAGAAGTCTTGCTGGGCCTCGCCCCAGGACCATTTTCACCCAATTGCAAGGTGTGGCCTTCGTGGATGTCCGTCAGTTAGGTAGTCCTGATTGAGCGTCGGTGCGGCTTGCACGGGATCACTCGGATCGGTTGTGCGGAGGAATTTTATCAACGGGACATTGTATTTCGCACGTCGATAACCAATCTTTCTACTTAAAACTCCTTAGAACTCGTGCGTTCCCTACGGAGAGAGGCCTTGGGTTGTTTGCTGTCGTAGGAAATGTGGTTCAAGGGCAGACCGTCCCGGGCTCTGCCGCTGGTCGGCCCTACACCTTATAAATAGAGTCATAATGATATCACGACTGTCACGATCACGACGTCGGGAGGGCAGCCAAGATGGCATCCAGGAGGCAACCATGCTCCTGGTCGGGGGTGACCTGTGAGAGGTATTCCGTCACGGATGCGCGAATGTTTTCCGAGCTACGAGACCAGTGTCAGTTTGAGGGCCTGAGCGCGGGGGAAGATACACACTTGAAAGGTCCCACCAACACTTTGGCCTCACACTTTGTCCTCTTCAAAGCCATCGGCCAGTGTGCGAAAACCCCAAAGTCAAACAAAAAGCTTATCAAGATCTTTGACCGCACCGCGAGATTGACAGTCTTGACGGTGGCTTTGAAGGAGGGTACCGTAGCGAGCACAGCGCTAGTGCTGGATGTGGAAGTATTCAAATCCTCGGCAGTCCCGTCCTGGGGTATGACCTCGATCGTAACAGGGTATTTTGTCTCGATAATGTTTAGTTGAGTTCGGAGTTGGACGATTGACGCCCAGTAGTCGCTCAAGAAAGTCACGATCTGTGACCCCATTGTTTTAGCGACCCTTCACGAGGGCATCAGAAGAGGTCACTTACTTCGCGGGTCGTCGTTGTATCCCCCATATTTCGAACCCACTTTACGGCAGTCTGGAGGGTGAGGTCGCTAAGGGCGGGGAAAGGGTCGCGTTTCTTCCCAGGAAGCGGTAACCGGTCTATTGTGACCCTTGACATGATAGGGACGAAGTTGACGCAGGGTATCAACACTGAAAACCTCCCAGCGTAGAGGAACTGAGCCATCCCCGCGCCGATCTTTGTCGCCTTCCAGAGGTGGAGATCCTGCAACCCCTCTAGTTTGTCTAGGTGGGATATGAGTGATGGTTAAACGTAAGGGGTGGGAGAGCAATCGTAGGGGGGTACCTTTGAGCCTGAAGACCTCCTCCTTGGTGCTGCTGTTCTGGATTTGGATAATCCTCTCGCATTCCGTGATAGCGTGCTGTACCTCCTTCTGCTCTTCGTCGAGTTCTGCGGACCGTATGTTCAATCTCTCAAGTTTGGCCATGGCCTCGGAGACATCGGCTCGATATACGTCCAACTCAGCGCTGAACGAAAAAGGTAAGGCGTCGTGTGGACATGAAGGATATAGTTGATTTGTACCTTTGTTCCGCCAGGGACGTTTTTAATTCGTTCAAGTATTCCTGATCGCAGCTCTCAATCTCTGCGACTACCTCCTCGTCCTCCTGCAACTCTGCCATCACTTCCTCATACTCTTGTCGTAGGGTCACCAGGAGGTCATGGCTCTCCTTGTTGATCCGTTCGAGGAAGGTAGCGTCCTAAGTAGTATGCCTATCAGAGTGATGTCCTCGGCGCGTGGCGTAAAAGGATAACTCACCGCGGCGAGTTGATTGAAACCGGCCTCCGCGGTTACGAGAAGTTCATTGACCCAATGGAACTTCCAATCGTACCACTGAGACCGTACCTGCGCCTTCTCGTTTACCCTCAACAAATTCAAATGAGGCTATACGTAAGAGTGAGGGGCGGCTTCAAACCAATAAAGACAAGGGCACTCACGATCAGGGCTTCCCTAAACGAATTGTCACTCTCCACAAACTCTCTGAACAAATCAGGAGTGTCTTTCTTTACGTCTTCCTCTGCCTTCTGATAGAATTCCTTGAAAGCCTCGACTCGATCTTGCAGATCCTTCGAGACCTCGTCGTACAGTGTCCAGTGGGGTAGGTTCACAAACATCGCCACGACATAATCCGCGAGAGGTATGTCCTGGGCGTTGTCAGAAGTTGTCGAAGGAGCCAGGAGGGACGGGTGGATGGATGATCTCCGCGGGGCCACAAGGTGTTCCATGAACTCCGTCCCAGTCATTGCAAGGAATTGTTCGATCGAAATACGAACCTGTCGTGTGTTAGGACCAGCCCGGGCATATTATCAGTTCCGAACCCACCTCTTCGACAGATTCTGGGTCACTGGCCGTAGTAACCTCATCCCTCCACCGACCAGTTACGTCATCTTCCTCAGGAGTGATTTCGATTTCTGGTCGTTCTTCTCCTGATTCTTGTGCACTTTCCCGAGGTGGAGCTGCAGGACTCTCAGCTCTTGGCAGGGGAGAGGATGTTTCCGACGGAAGTGGTTGTGCGGGCTCCGGGACTTCATCATCCTGTTCAAGCTCCATGTCTTCCTCGTCTCGGGGTTCTTGTATGGCAGTAGGGATCGGGTCTCCTCTCTCAGGAGGGAGAGAGCTTGCCTTCTTCGATGGACCGGGGGCGTCTCCTGGTGCACTCTTCCTCCCTTTGACCGGGACAGGCACGCGTGTACCGAAAGCGAATACCGTCGGACCAGTGGTACTCGGTTTCTGGCCATGGTTGAACGACGCAGATGTTCTCCTGAGACCGGAAACAGAGGGTGTGCGGCCCCGGGCCGGAAGACCAGGTTTCCGCGGGCTGGAGGTAAGCCCAGCTTTTTTTCCTGGACTGGAAGGCGTTGGCGTGGCACCCTTTGAGGGAGACTCTGGAGGAGCAGAATAAGCGCGTGATGTGGAAGGGGCCGTGAGATGCGAGGTAACTTGTCTCTTTCCGGGGGTGGGACGCTCTTCGACCGGCTTTTCGGTTTCGGTGATGGGACGCTTTTGGGGTTGAGCGTCTGTAGTCACAGCCGAAGCTGTTGTTGGTGTGTCCGGCTTTACTGGGGGCTTTTGCAGGGAAAATACGGATTGTCTCTCGAGCGGGCGCGGTTTGAATACACCACCGGCAGTGAGAGACGCCGCTTTGGGAGTCTCATTGGTGGGTGGTTTGAAAACGGCTTGGGTGGAGGTAGGTTTCTGGAATATAGGCGTAGGTTTTGTCGAAACGGAGGAAGTGAGCTTGGCCAAGTCGGGATATATCGAGGGGGATTGGATGTCCTGCGGCAAGGCAATGGGTATGTTGATCCGCTCGTCCGTGTCGTGAGTCCGGCTGCTACCATAATCGGAGGTCGATTCTTGGCTGGGAATAGAGAGAGTACCCGAACCAGCACGACGGAGCATCCCAGTGATGTCCATCGTCCTGTCCGCATTCGCAAAGTCTGCAGGGTCCTGGGTGAAGCTGTCACTCTCTGTGCTAGCGAAGCTGTGGTCCCCTCCAACTAGGCCGTCACCACTAAGTCCAAGCGAATCCCTGGCGACCATTAATCTTGAAATAGCGTCATCCAGCTCGTTGGGTTCTGGGTCCCCCTCGTCTGATACAGAGTCGTTGGCCCCCGCGTGCGTCACGGCGCGTAAAGCATGCCATTCTTCCGGGGGTGGTTCGGGTCTGCGTAGAGGTTGGCCAAGAGGGACGGTAAAATCCGTGTGTGGGGGATCGTCCTCACTCTCCCCGATCTCTGAAACGCTCCTGTCCTGAGCTGCTTCTTCTGGAGGTGCTAACGACTGTCTGCGCATGGAGGACCGCCGTCTGGGGGCGAGAGACTGTCGGCGGACAATCTCTGTCATGTCCATGTCGTCTTCATCGTAGTCTTCGTCGTCGTCAGAACCTTCCCAGGTCTGGTCGCTCAGTTTGAGGTCGTCAGTCATGGTTATGATCTTCGTTGTATCCAGTTCCATAGACTCCTCCCCAGCACCGATATCAGTACCAAAAGAGCGTCGCAAAGAACTCCTGCGTCGAGGACGGAATTTGCTGGCCCCGGGATACGCATTCTCGTCGTTAATAACTGGAGGTGGTTGGTCGGCGTCTTGTTCTAGGTCTTGGCTGGGAGAGCTCGGGGGCGATCCTGTAGAGTTCGTGTGGTCTCTATCGAATAAACGAACCTGGGACTTGTCGGCGAACGATACGCGACGTTGGATCGTAGTGAGGTCCATGGCTTGAGTGATATCATCTGGTGCAACGGAAGCTCGTTTCAGGATGGATTTTCGTGGTTTCTGGGTCCTTCGGTGAGGGCAATTCCGAACGGGAAGCAGGGTATACGCACTAGCGACCGCCGAGACCTCGATAAGGGACTAAGTTTGTCTCCTGGAGCGATGCTGTATGCTCGGCGCCGGCCGCTCTTGGACTTTGAATCGCTGATATTCAAGACGGCGATGGACCTACGCCTAGCCGGCGAGAATTTCGGCGAGGATACCATGCCCGAAGAACCAAGAGGGGGAGATCAAGATGAGCCCGAAGCTTAACCAACAAGCGGTGGCGCGTCCTGGAACGAAGAGAACGTGACCTGTGACGCGTCGCGTTGATTGACAGACGTCAACGGAACCAAGTAAGTACATAATATGGCCTCGCGTCTACCGAAGCCCGTTCCATCGACCGCGACGATGACCACGAGAGCAACGCGCTCCAAGGCGGCCACCCCCACCGATCCGGCCCCCGCGACGACCACACGCACGACAAGAACGACCGCGATGAAGCCCAGAGAGCCACCATCGCCTGTGAAGAAGACCGCAACACGGAAAGTGACCAAGCCTGTGACGAAGGACAGCGAGGGAGCTCTCGACTCGGATTCCACGGCGACAAAGAAAGTACCTGCTGTTGCCTCGAAGCAAACCAAGGCTACACACCCGAGCGTGGTCCCCCCTGATCACGACATCGAGCCCATTAAAGTCAGTATCCTGCAGATTGGATTGCACCCCACATCTGAACGTTTGGCTCCTAGGCGTTCCTTCGTATTCGTCCCCAGATAACCCACGAAACTCCCGCCGATAAACCATACCTCGAACAATTGTCGGATTCATCAGTGCGGATGATGGATCCAACAGCACCTACAGCGAACTCATCACGATACCGCCTTTCGACCGTCCCACAAACCTCTACCTACTCCTTCTCTCACATCTTCCCTCCTGCTACCCCCCAATCGGACTTCTTCACGAAGACCACTTTACCTCTCGTACAAGATCTGCTACAGGGTCAAAATGCCCTGCTGTTTACCTATGGTGTCACAAACTCTGGAAAAACGTACACTGTACAAGGAGGCAGTGACCCTTCCTCGGCGGGCATCCTGCCTAGGACCCTAGACGTAATATTCAACAGTGTGGATCATTTGCAGAGCGATAACAAAGTGAGTAGTGTGGCAGTTCTTTCCATGTTCCTTACGGATCGCATGATTTAGTATGGTCCAGTCCGCCTGCAAGGCGTAGGAGCCGCAGATCCCTCATCAGATGCCAATAACATCCAATCAGTGTCCAAACTCCGACAAGACCCCACACTCGCCCAAGTCCTACAGGACGAGCTGGAGGGTGAGGACTTGGACACGGCAGTTGATTCCACGGTCCTCAAGGTCGACAGGAACTACACCCATTCGGTGTGGCTCTCCTATGCAGAAGTTTACAACGAAAAGGTCTATGACTTGCTTGCAGACACTTCCTCGTCGAAAGCAGGTACCAAGACCGGCCCTTCGACTTTGCTCCTGTCACGAAAGGCGTTGGCCATTAAACCAAGCCCTCCATCTGACTGGGATGCCTCTCAAAACACTGGTAAATACGTTGCCGGGCTCCGCCAGATCAGAGTCCACTCCGCCGCTCAAGCAAAGGAAATTCTGAAGCTTGGTCAATTACATCGCAAAGTTTTCGGGACTTTGGCGAACAGTCAGAGCAGTAGGAGCCATGCTCTTGTCACGATTAAGCTGATGCGCTGCCATCGAGGGGACTACCACGTGTGTTGCTGTGTTCATCGAGCGTTGATCCCAGGATTAATTTCGGTTGCTTAAGGACCCCTCAAACATACAAACGGCAAGACTTACGTTGGTGGATCTCGCGGGTTCCGAGCGTACCAAAAATACACATACATCTGGAGAGCGACTAAAAGAAGCAGGGTCCATCAACAAGTCACTCATGGTTCTCGGTCAGTGCATGGAGGTCATGCGAGTCAACCAAAAACGGCTGGCCCAAAGCCTGGCCAACGCAGGGCGCGTCGATACGCGGGACGTAAAGAAGACATTGGCCGTTGTCCCGTTCAGGCACAGTAAACTCACTGAGATTCTCATGGACTATTTCATCGGAGACGGTCGAGTGGTAAATCGAGTATTGCGTCACACTCTTACCACCGGACTCACTAAAATTTTAAGGTTATGATTGTCAACGTGAACCCGTACGACACAGGTTTTGACGAGAATTCGCATGTTATGAAGTTCGCCGCGTTAGCTCGTGAGGTTACTACAACACGCAAACCTGCACCGCCCGCTAAGAAAGGGTCATCCTCTACCTCACGACCGAGTGAACAACATCGTAGAAAGGTCACCATCTCGTTGGGAAAACCAGGGCGTCAAAGCGAGGCTCTGCTCGAAGTCTTGGAAGGTGAGAGCCCGTGAAAGAAAACACCCAGGTTATTAGTTTAACGCTTGTCACAGAGGATGAAGAGGTGGACGACCTCGAAGACGTAGATGAGGACTTTGAACTGAACAAGGCGTTCGTCAGCGCCTTATTTGATGAGATCGATGGCCTCCGAATGCTGGTACGCGTTCCATACTCCCCCGCATTCGCCTTCATTTATCAGATCCTGCCAGTTATTTGAAGCACAAATGCGCTGCGCCATTACAGAGGCGGAAACCCGTGAAGAAGTCATGGAAGAGATGGAGGAAAGGATGCGAAATATGGAGAAGATGTATTTGAAGCGCATCACGGATGAAGTCGAGATGAACGAGAGGAAGATGGACGCTAAAATCGATATGCTGCACGGGACTGGCCTCCTGGGGAGCGAGGAAGCAACCGATGAAGAGGAATACGTAAGCACTGCTTTGACATTTGCCGTGGTCGCACTCGCTCACTGCCCCGTAGAGTGAAAAGGAGAATCATGCCCCTGATTACATGTCCCAAGACGATGAGTACGATTATGAAGAACGGGCTCCCTCCCCTCTGGACCGCAAGTCCGCCCTGGGTCGATCGCAACAATTCCCTCCGAGTGTGAAGAAGACGCAGTGGAAATCCGCTCGAGATGATACGGACGTGTCGACGGATATGTCACTTGACGCGCCAGCCCAGATGGATGTCGACGAGGAGGAAGAGGACCTCCCGCCACCAAGACTGGTGCAGCAAAAACAGCTCTCTCGAGCGCCATCTCCTGTCTTCGAAGTCGACGTGAAACGAGCCCGTACTAGCTCCAGCCAGCCTCCGGCCAAGAGCAAGGCCAAACCAAAACCTCAGCCAGCACCGACCAGGGCCACGCGCAACACACGTTCCTCAAAGGTTCAGGAGCCAGAATTGACATCTGAGGATTCAATGCCGTCAGATTCTTCACCACCCCCTCCAGCTCGGAAGGCTGGGCCGGCCCTCAAAAAGAAACGGTGAGGTCACGAGTCTGAAAATTCGCTGTCAGGATTATGCTCAAACAGGTACTGATCTGTCACCAGCGTTATCAACACGAAGAACAAGTAGTGAGCGAGAGGCCGCGTCTCCGTCGAGCGGAGTAGCTTGGAGGTCTGGGAGCCCTGTGGGCTCAAGTCCTCCCTTCCCCTGTGGGTCTGGCTTATGCGAGTAGCGGGGTTCGCTGGAGTAGAATCAACCGCCTATATTTATTGTTCCTATTGCTTACATTTTATACACGTTGTGATCCTCGAGATGATCATCGAATACAACACACAGTGTGTTTGTCATTCAAACCTGATGAGAGATGGGTCCCATTCTGCCGCGCGCGACTGGTTGGGAATCGTGCGAAACCAATGAGAGGTGGCGGCCAACGTCCCAGACGGGTTGAGCAGACCCTTGCATCGCGTAAACAACTTTTGAATCTCGGATTGCACTTAATACACCACGAGATGAATCGTAATATATACGAATACGTGGTAAAAACGACACACAACGGGACTTTAGGCGTCGTGCGATCAGCTTTCAGGAAGCAGTACATTTGTAGGGATGGGATAGTTGAATACCCAGGACACCTTGCCAGGGGCGTTTTCCCTCCCCTTCGCGAAATATGCCTTGGGGACTCTTATCTCCGGCTTGACGCCTCCGGGGGTGACCACCACGTAGTACTTACGGGTGTCCGGGGGGAGGCCCAAGGTGTTGATCATGCGGAAACCTTCTTCGCTCACGTCGTGTGCTCCTGTGTTGTGCGCAATCCAGAATATAAGGAGGATGGGCGGTGAATGGCTGGGGGAGTGGATGATGATGAGGGAATCAACGCCGGGAAGGTCTGCGGATATGCGATGATAGGTGTTCACGCGGAAATCGGCTCCTTCGGCTAAGGGGCACTCGTCTGAACCACGCAGCCGGAGGTCCATTGAATTTTGTTCTAGATAACTGTTGTAGACGATGCTCTTAGACCTGGGGCCGTCCCGTAGGACGGGGAACAGCCGAATGGTTTGTTGGTTCCGAAGGAACTGGTGAATGCGAGATTCGAAGATCCATTTGGCATCGGCGGCCGTAATTGCGCTGGCCCGATACTGAACGCAGAAGTAGCGCATGTCATAGATCTGATGTTGCAGGAGCTTCTCCCAGAGTAACTCGAGTACATATCGTGAGGCGATCCTCTTCTCCGACACGTAACGGTTGGTGGGCGATGGAAATATGGTGAAGATGTGGTGGTGGGTGGAATCTGGGTTGTAAGAGATGTACCGCAAGTCTGTCGGTTTCATTGTGGTGATTTGATTGACGACGAGACGCTCGTAGGTGGCCGGGTCAGGCGCATATTTAGCCAAATCACCAAGAGATGCGCCAAACTTGTTGTACAAGTGCCAGAGCTGTTGCTCTTTGCAGGGGCGCTTGTTTCCTATGAACGGGCGACTGCAGAGAGTGAGTTTTGTGAGCTTCTAGAATTTGATCCACATACACTTGGATAATCTCCGAAAACGACCATGGATTCATGTAGAACTCACTGAAGTCGACTTCTTCAATCCACTCGGGGTCGGTATGAGATGTCGAAGTAACGACGAAGAATGTCCTGGAATCCTTCAAGATGTCCGCGGGTTCCGGGAGGAGTGGACCCATGTCAACGAGTGCCCAAATCCGTTTGTGAGAATCACCAGCCCGCCGTGAGAACTTTAATGCGCGGTAAGCCTCGGGGTCATCTAGATCGTCGAGTTGTGAGATGCCGTCTTCGTGGAAGAGGACCACGTAGTCTTTGCGGATCTGCCAAACCGTGGGAAGACCGAGCGCAAGACGGCGCAGGAGAAGCCAAAGCAAGAAGACGGACTTTCCTGGTCAGGCGTTAGATTCTATGGGCAAAGGGTGGGGTAGGGGTGACGAACCAACGCCGGGTTGTCCGGCGACCACAAAAACGTCTCCCCCTCTTTGGTTGGTCGATAGGACTGCCTGTTCAGTTTCATAGTATTCGGACCGTACCAAAATCCGTTGATCGGGCAGGCGCGAGGACGTGGCTAGGGCCTCTGGGAGTGTTACAGTGGAGCGGGTAAGAGGGAGCGAGTCGGGAAGGGCGTGAATATCGTCGATGGGGTTTTCGTCCCTCTCGACCAGCTCCTCCTTCTGCGAAAACTCTAGGCCCATCTTCCAGATAGGTGACCCGGAGTGGTCACAGACGGAAAGACTCGAGGGGCACGTGTGGCCAACCATCCTGAAATGCTGGCCTATCATCTCCCTCTGGACAGTAGTGTGTTCAATGAGGTTCTCAAGGCGCATGACGGGTGAGGTTTACGAGACTTGCGACCACCGCACTTCCTAAAATAAGGGTTCACGCCCTGTGTTCCGAGACTAGTTTTCCACCGGACCACGGCTCACGGCTCTGATCGGTGGGGGATTAGTAGTAGATACCAATCCCCCGCCGATCAGAGCCGTCGATTGAGATGACAACCACTGAACTGCTGTCCCCTCTCGGAGCGGACGGTTGGGGGACGGCCCTAGAGTTCTCGTAGAATGAGGAACCAGTCGAGAGAGACAGGGACCCTGTCGGCGATATTCACACCCTTCCCAACTCCCTCCCTTCTACCCGCCTCGTCGGTACGCCTCCTGAGGTCCGAGTACTATGAAGTTGAACAAGCAGCCATATCGGCCAACGATCATGGGAAAGACATTTTCGTGGTCACCGGACACCCTGGCATTGGTTCGTCCGCGGTCCCCACCCTTTCGCCCACAGAATCTATTATGACGCTTGATTGGGAAAGTCTGTCTTCTTGGGCCGCGCGAGTTTCACCCCCGCTCTCCATTTCCAACAGAACGTTTGGTACTTCTCTGACGGTGGCGGGCTCCGTAGGAGGGGGGGGGGAGTCCCTTCCCTTGAGGTGAGGGGAGGAAAACTGCGCCGATGTTAGAACGTGCGGGCGGAGATATCGCCGTCGTAATAAACGTTAACGTTCACACCCGCTCTTGAATCATCGGGAACACAGTGGTGGCCTCCAACACGATGGCACCAATACTGTGAGTGACCAAACCCCGTCAGGCTACCAAGGCCAACGCAAACACGGGGCGTTTCCATAGTACGGATACCAACGCCCATTTGCAGTAGCGTCCGTTCGCGAGGTAGGTCCGCTTGAAGACGGCGATTGGAATTTCAATATTCGGACCCGTGCTCGTATTCATTGGACTGAGGGCGCTGAGGGGTCAGATTGATGGATGGCTCAATGAACGGGGGAGTATGATTGTTCAGTGGGGAAGGAGAGTGTAGAAGCGCCGGTCGTCGTGGCTGACGACGTCCACCAGCATTTCTATCATCCCAAGCCGTCAGATAATCAACTCAGCTTCAGTTCGCGCCCCCCATCCGCCGGGGCGGCTACCGCGTCTCGTTTGAGTACACCTTACCCTCCCCTCGCCGCTTGGCCCGTACTACCGCGCCGGCAAACTCCGATATGACTTACACGCACCCATCTCAATTTACACTTCCCCTGTGCTTGAGAGAGCCTCGAATGCGGTTGAGAGCGATTTCCTGTGACGACAGGTCTGCTACCGCTCCCGTTATATTGCGGAAGTCGCCACAATGTGCGCCTTATGCTATCCTGTCAACGATTCCACATACAATCCTCTCCCGTTGTACTTGTGTGCTGGCGCCTCTTTTTCCGGAACCCCGCCCAAAGCGTGGCGACCACTCTTGATTTCGCACCAACACCATGCCGCTAGGTCGCCCTCCCCCCCAACAGACCTATAACGCGAGTCCGCTCGAACCAGAGGCGCTGGCCGCACCAGGTGGGCTCCGAGCCGCCCTGGACTCTATCGAACGTGTCTGCTATCACGACGACGACTCAATCATGGAGGTGATAGTGGGACTCAGCAACCGTCCACACATCCTGGAGTACATCTTCTCGAGTACGTCGTGTGTGCCTACAGTTCTCACGGGGCTGATAAAATACGCGTTACTGCAGCCTTGGACAACCAGGCTTATGAGAGATTATCCAAGTGGACTATTTCCCGGTTCCCTACGCCTACTACACGCAATGTGATGGAGGCTTTGGGTATCAAGCTCCTCCAACGGTTATCCTCTTCTTTAACCTCCGTCGAAGGTATTTCGACAGCGGAACACCGTAATGAGCTCAGGGAGTTTCGAAGGAAAGTGGGGTTATCATTGAATGTCTTGAAGGAACTTGGCGGATACGCAAACCGGACTTCAGTCGGCACAAACGTGTCCACAACCGATCGTAAAAGGGCCAAGGCGGTAGCGAGACACCCCAAACTCGATCCACATCCCTTTGATTGCATGAGGATTGAAGTACCAATGACAGAAGACCAAGTCCACGTGGTGTGTGGTGACATCCTGCGTCTACTACAGAATGCACTGGGGGTGCGTGTATCCCCATCCTTCCTGCTCAACTCGAACACTTATCCGGTTTCAGCATTATTTGCTCGTCCTGAGGCGGCCTCTGGTATCGGAATCTTTCAAACGCCAACTCGAAGATCTAGGAATCGCAACGACGTCCTCCGAATCCATAATCCGGCCAATCAAGGCCGCTCTGTACTTCGAAAACGTGGAGGGGTTCGGAGAGTGGCGGATTTTACTATCGACTAAAGCCCAAAAATATCTGCGGGAAGTCAGACGGGGAGACGGTGCTATGTTTGGGATTGTTGTGAAGAAGATAAAGTGAGCAACACCCTCTGAATTTGTGGCCTGCACGTTCCGACTTTGTAACAGGGAATTGTCCCACGGCCATTTCTCCGACGACAACCAGAAAAAACTCACTGGCACAAAGACGATCGTCCCAGTGTACGAAGCGAAAATGACTGGCGACACACGACTTGTTGTGGGTTGACATCGTGGGGATTTTCTGACCGCGTGGACTAACCTCTCCCAGTACCGCATTGACTGTATACCTGACGGCGAGGTGAGTTCATTCCCAATGCTTCTGGCTTCACTCTCACGAGCACCGTTAGGGCGAAACCCAAGGTAACTACTTTCTACAGTTCTTTCGGGGTCCTACAGCTGTCTCCCCATAAAACCCAGCGATCAGTGTTTTCGGTATCTACACTCACGCTCAAATGGACCACGGACGTTTCTGGGATACCCTCAGCCGACAACTCCAAAACAAAGGTCCAGAATACACTGCAAGATGTGCCTTCAGGAACAAACCTCTGAATACCGGTGACAACGTTGTCCTTCCTGCCAGTTTTCCCCAGTTGCCCATCCGAGAGGCTGAAGAAATCACGCCTCTGGTTAAGGTTTGCGAAGAGGACTTGAAAAATGTCCGTGGCCTATCCCGTTGTGAAATGTCTGTTGGCGCGCACGTTGACCCTCCAGATGTATAGATCCACTCCATGCTCGTGTATGTTGCCACAGAGCATTTCGTAGTGTGTTGACTTACCTCTACTCCAATAAGTCTCGAGAAGTTCGTTGTTCTATCCCAGGTAATGCAACTCGGTATGAAGTATCACCTTCGTTAACACCTGGCAGGCTCTGCTTAACAGTGGGCAAATATGCTGGCCCGAACAAAGTTGGATTGCTAACTCAAGCTTGAAGGCATTCTCGCGGATCAGGAAGTCGCGCACGTGTTTGCTGTCTCGTATGTGCTAGTTTCCCTCCACTGCCAATACTCAATTCCCGGAAACACAGTGCAGAGGAGCAAGAAATCATCGAAAATACCTCATCTTGCTATGTTATCGGCCGGAGTGGTACGGGCAAGACAACTACAATGCTCTTCAAAATGCTTGGTATAGAGCGTGCCTGGAAGCAGTTTCCGGATATGTGGAGCAAACCCCGCCAGATCTTCGTCACGCAATCCAGAGTCCTTGCCACTAAAGTCGAAGAATATTTTTCTAAGCTCATGCTATCGCTCGAGGCTGCTTCCTACTCACCAGAGGAACTTCGGAAGATGGGGAAGAATGTTGAATCAGACACAGAGCTCATAGATCTGGACGACGTGGACCAATGGCGGCCGGACCTACCCAGGAAGTTCAGCGAGCTAACTGATGCCAATTTCCCGTTGTTCGTAACGTACGACCGGGTGCGTATGTAGTAACCAGTCGTCTGATTCTCTGTCTCTGATGGCCCTGAGTGTAGCTTTGTCTCATGCTTCAGAACGACATCGGGGAGAACGACAACGATGGGTTTATCGTTCCCGTGACCCCGATTACGCCAGGAGCGGCCGACTCTCCCACACGCCCACAGTCACCTCGGAGAAATCGACCCAGGGGGAAACTAATGACCGATCCTACACTAGGCCGTGCCGAACAAAGTGGCGAACAGTTTATCTCTTACCTACACTTCCTCTCGCGGTACTGGAACCACTTTCCGCACTCAGTAACACGAGTCTTAGGTATGTGCATGATGTGCCACGCATGCAGCATTAGTAACCGAGGGGGGCGGGTAGACCCCGCTTTGGTTTTTGGCGAGATTCTGGGTGTCATCAAAGGTTCTGAAAAGGCCGTCACCACCCAACACAGGTGTTTAGATCGGGACACTTACTTATCCAGCGGTCGTCGAGGGACGCACTCCCACACAAAGGAGACTGTATATGACCTTTTCACAGCATACACCAGGCTGAAGCGGCAACGTCAAGAGTATGATGCAGCGGATCGGTCGGCACCACATGCATCTCTCCAAGAGTGAACCACTGAATTTGACCGCAGGACACACCACATCCTGAAAGAATTGCGCGACAGTGACTGGGAGAAAGAAAAGAAGGGTAAAAAGGTCGATTTCTTGTCAGTGCAATAACGATCGCATCCGCTTCAGTGGGCTGGGCTAACTTGCAACACAGGTACGTTGACGAAGTGCAAGATAACCTCCTCATAGACACCCTTGGTGTGTCCCTAGTTCTCCATCTACCCCCGTGTGGCTAAGTCACTTCACCCCTCAGTTCTTCGGACCCTATGCAGCAACCCGCATGGACTCTTCTGGGCCGGTGACACTGCACAGGTGAGCACCGTTCATCTGCAGACAACGCCTTTCCTAATCTACCTGAAGACAATATCCGTCGGGAGTTCGTTTAAATTCAGCGATTTAAAAGCATTCCAGTACCGGATAGAGGTACTAGTGCACTCTCGTGATCCTGCCCGCGCTTTTTCACATTTAATCAGAAGGAACTCCAACACCGAGCTAAACCACCGGACCCTAAGACTTATGAGCTGGTCGTCAATTATCGGTCTCATGGAGGGATTGTGAATTGTGCCCGTTCCGTGATAGAACTGATAACCTCGTACTGGCCGCACTCCATCGACACATTGCAGCCAGAAAGGGCGTCTGTTGACGGGTTCCGACCGATTTTCTTTTCCAGCAAAGGAAACGTAATTTAATTTCTGGCACTCCTCTGGTGGTATTGCCCGATTGACGTTTGTTCAAATAGGACGACTTTGAGAGATCTTTCTTCGGGGACGGCAAAGGGCAGCGGGTCGACTTCGGAGCGGATCAATGTAAATACACTTTTTTTCTTGTCTTCAAGAAATTGACACATGGTACTGGACACAGGTATCCTCGTTCGTGACAACGATGCCAGGCGACGACTCAAGGAGAGATTGGGGGAGGGGAGCATTATCATGTGAGTCCTGTTTAAGTCTATACTTGCGCCTGTATGACTCAAATTCCAGGACATTGTACGAGAGCAAGGGTCTGGAATTCAATGATGTAGGTCCTGCAAGAGGTGGATATCGTAGATTTTTGACTCTCGACAGGTCTTGTTGTACAACTTCTTCAAGGACTCCACTGCGAATGCTAACCAGTGGCGACTGGTAAGGAGGGACAACTCTGACGTAACATGTGACACTCCTGCACCGGATTTCGATGAAACTAAGCACGCGGGTATATGCACAGAGGTATACCCTCGACTACCCCCCGCTCCGCAGCCGCTGAGTTATGAGGCGTAGTTGAAGTTCCTCTATGTTGCCATCACGCGCGCCCGGAAGAACCTCTGGTTCTTGGACAACTCTGAAAGCGCAGAACCAATGAAGGTACTCAACCCATCGATCTCTTTCCGAAGTCGCTGACCACTTTATGCAGGCTTATTGGAGTGGCAGAAACCAAATCGAAGTCTGGGGGTCCACTTCTGAAGTTCCTCGCTTGGCTACAGAATCTACTTCACAAGATTGGATCGACACAGGGAAAACGTCCGTTGCACGCTCCCGTTCCTGGATGGCACTAACTCCGAAACTTTAGGATGTTCGCCAACAAGCGCTACGAACAGGCCCTGGTTGCATTCCAGCGGGCTGGAAGAACCCGCGAAGCCGCGATCTGTCACGCATTCCTCCTCCGAGAGAATGCCAGGGCGGTACCAGATGACCTAGTGAGGGAGATGAAAGACGCTTTCACTGAAGCTGGGGAGGCGTTCTCCGTTTGCGCAAAAAACGCCCTGTCGCACCAAAGGAAGGAAAAGCTGGTGTATTATACCAACGCTGCGGAATGTTTCGTCCAGGGCTATAGGTTGAAGGAAGCGGGTGATTGTTTTGTGCACGCGGAGAAGTATTCCGAAGCAGCCTGCGCTTATCAAGAGGGTGGCCACTTCGATGAAATGGTAGAGGTACTCGAGGGACACGCGGATCAAATTGAACCCTACCTCCATGCCCAGCTAATGTGGGTTGCCCAAACAAACCGCTCCAAGGTGGGTAAAACTGTCCCCCACGAAAGACCAAGTGACTGAAACTGTTGACCCTTAGTACGGAAAGGTCAAGTAAGTTGCTGGAGGAAAACTCAAGCCAGAGTGCTAAAGACCAAGGATAGGAAAGCCCAGAAGTTGTTCCCCTCAAGCGGACCACACGATGACTTGCCCGACGCTGAGAGGATAATATTCGAATCCGCAGAGGTCCTCGTGAAAAGCGGCAGAATAGCAGATGCAGTCAGAACCTTAATCGCTACAGGAATGTCAGAAGCGCGCACAAGACGCGCCATACGCTATTTGCTAGACGGGCTCTGGCGATATCAGCCACCCAACGTGGGCCATCCTACAACGGATCCAGGAGTGGTTTCCGAGTTATTGGCGTTAGCGGACACGTTGAACTATTGGATGTACATCGGGGAACCCCCAAAGGTACACTCGTATTCTCCACAATATGGCGCTAACGCTCGGGAAACACAGTTCGCGGTGTTCAAAGCAAGGCACAACAACGATTTCGAAGCCCTTCGTGGTCTGCGGCGCCGCCAGGTCGCAGTAGAAGACTACGCAACTGCTTTGTTGTGTTTCCACTGCGGTGGCGAATTTGGTCGAAAATTGACCGGGGTGTTTGACCGACGGTCGGGACGCCTTCCCCACGCCACCAGTTATCCTGCCTGCAGGGTTTCTCCAAACCCCCTAGATTATCAACGCATAAGTGTTGACTCCGTACCATTGAACAATTGTAAAGTCAAGACGTACACCGGTTGTCATTTCGAGAGACCGACCTTCAAAGAATAGGGCCCCAATGTTTTGTTTACCCTTTCACCTTATTGGCGATTCGTACGTTCACCGAAAGCGGGTCAGCAACCTGATTATTTTGCCCAATTTGTGGTCTGTGGGGTCGCCTTCGAGTATGTAATACAGTTCACATCGTTTGTTTACCAGTTTTTTTTACGCAATCCATGGACCCACTATTTTTCTCTGCTTGTCAAAGAATGGGAGTCGGTCGCCGATGGTGCAATCGCTATTGTTCAGTGAGGAAGGAGAGTACAGAAGTGCCATGCACTGGCACTGAGTTGGAAGAAGTCCAACAGGGACAAGAGCACGGGCAGATATCCAGCTTGTGGGCCGGTGGATTCGATGGAATGGAGGTCGCGAACGAGTTGCTCCGGGAGTCCGAGGTCAGGAGCGGCTTCCCTCCACCTAGTAGTCGGATCCTCTGATCGCGTGACCTCCCATAGACCCTCCTCTCGGCGAACGGAAGGTTCGACCTCGTCACAATAACATCCCAGAGATCACGCAGAGGTTAGTCAAGCGTGGAATGTCTGTGGAGATCATATTACAACGGCGGGCAGGTATAGAACACCTGTTTGTGTTGCGAATATCAAGGAATTGTGCATCGTAGATAGGAAGGCGTAAGAGTTCAGGGTTAAGCTTTAAGACTCATCGCTGTCTTCCCTGTCCCTTGGAGTGGGGGCGGGCCTTAGATTATTCACAATTGAAGACGATACGCCAAAAATCTTGGCCGGTGACTGTATATAATAAACACACCATCAGTGTGGGGTTTGAGAATGGGTTAAGATAGCACACTGACCTGAGGATCGGAGAGGTCACTGGAGTAATAGTCTGTGTCCTCGAAGTTCGGATAGATTTGTGGGTTATAGGGGCCTGGAGGGCCCTGCATACCTAGGGGTGGGGGCGGATAGGGCCTGAACGTTGGCATGGGAGGATAGCCAGGAGGGATCATGTGTGGTTGCGGGATGGGCGGGTCCCATTCAGGGCGTTTGCCTTGTAGGCTGAAGCTGGGTGAGCTTACGGCCTCGGGATTGGTGGCGTCTGCAAGAGACTGGAATGAACTTCCGCGCGGAAGGTGGTGAAAATCCTCCTGGCTGTAGTCCAAGCGAACCTTCAACAATCCCTGCCCTTTGGTGAGCTGGATGAGGACTTCCGTAGCGTTGATACCATTCGCGGGGTTGAGGTGACGCCAGAGCTGAGGAACGGCGTGAGACACAAATTCACCCCACCGAAGAGACAAACTTACATCGATCTCGCCAGCGCCCAACAATTTATCCCTGCTGATGGCCTTACGGCTGTGTACCCAGAGCTGGATCTTGGGCTGGCCAGGGTTGACCACGAAAGAGCATTGTTCTTTCCTAAAAACTTTCAGAATGGAAGCGTGCAAAAATGTGTCAAGAACGCATTACCAGCTACACTCAGCACCCGCCGACCTGGGGCGGTGAGATGTCTTGTGTTCCTCGTCTCCAGACTTCAAGATCACATAAGGTTTGAGCGATTCTCCGTGTGGGTTGTAATCCTTCGCCTCGATGATTGTGACTCTCACGATTCCGGGCTCGGTGGTATGTTTACCGGAACCAGAGGCACCGTGGCCAGATCCGGTGAACACACTCTCACCCATGCCGTTAGCTCCGATGGACTGGGAAGCCTGGCCATTTGACAAATTCGAGACCATCTCCAAACACTGAAGAATATCTTCAGTGCTCGGACGACCAGTTGGTTTTGCCCAACACAATTCCAACATCTTCCACAGACCCTTTGTGAATTTCATCCCTCGAGGAGGGCGTTCGCCTTCCACTACCTTCATGAAAACAGTTAGATCTGAGTCTTTGTGAAAAGGGAGGTTCCCGCTGATGGTTTCGTATATGACCATTCCAAGAGCATAACAGTCTGAAGATTTTGTTGGGCGGCTGTCCTCGAACCCAAACCGGTGTGGAGCGATATGCTCCGGGCTCATCCATCTGGCCGTGCCACCCTGTGTGTATGAACTCGAGGGCAAAAGGCTCGCGGGGTCTGAGATGATCGTGAGCAGACCGAAGTCCGCTAAGCGGGCGCGGCCGGTTTGGTCAATCAGTACGTTGGCCTTTACGGGTAACCTCGGTAAGATGAGAGTGACCCTGGCTGCAAAAAACGCACCCCCTTGAGATCCCCGTGAACCATTCCCTGGCCGTGGATGTAGATTAACCCCCTAGTGACGCCTCCAAGCTAGGCAGGTCATCCGATCGTCAATGAAGCAAAGGCGGTGAGACATTGAATGGAAAATTACCAGTTCCAGCCGGTTCGCATCTGGGTGTACCTTCACAAAGTCGTTGATGTTTCCGTTCACCATCCAGTCCGATACCATTGCGAACCGAGTCTCGGACATTACCACTCCCATCAGTGGCAGAATGTTTGGATGCTGGAGGGTTTTCCACGTCACGACCTCCTTGCAGAACCTCTATGCAGGGCACCGTCAATGCGCAGGCGCACAGGGGCGAGGTCAATCGACGACTCACACCAACTACCCGTTGTAAGTCACTGTTCGAGTATGTCCTTATTACCTTGACAGCAGCGTCCCGACCACAGTGTGGTCCCCTTTCCACACGTCCGCAAACCCACCCCTGTACAGCGCGTCGCCAGTTTGGTTATAGGAAATTTGGATCTTCAAAGCTCTTGGAAGGAGTGCGTGGTGTCCACATATTCTGTACAACGATTTGAGACATTTATTTCGGGTCTGTGGTGAAAGGTTGGGGACATCCAGTGCCTAGTTAACAGATGTCAGTTTCAATCCACACGGATTCGGGATAATGAGCGGACACAGGACGTGCCTCGTCTATCACATCAATGAAGGCCTGTGCATCGTCCCCAAGGAGGCGACTGATCGTGTCGCCCTCATCCTCGCTCGAGAAGATCGCCTCGATGAGGGAGGGTAGTTCGTGCAGGGTGAACGCGCGCCTGATCAAACGTCCGCAGGCTGTAGTATTGAGGTTGAGAAAGGATGGTTGATCGGTATTCTGCACAAGGTTGGTGAAGGCGGGGCCAAGGGCGTACCACTCTCGGACATGGGGGTTGTGGAAGCTTCGGTTGCGTCCCTGTTTAGGATCTCGGCTCCGCCATCGAGGTGTGGCACTTTGGCCTCGTCCATGCGTGTTAGGATTTTCGCCGGTTCGCCGTGGGGGTGGAGGTCGAGTTCAACGGTTAGGTGGGAGGGGCACACACAGCGCTGGGTGACCGAATACAGAGCGCTTATCATATTTGAAACTCATCCACTGCCACGCCCTGGGCTCCTCACCGGATTTTCTCTTGGTGAGGTTCGGGCATCTGGAAACCTTTGGTCCGGTGGATGATAGGACATTGTTACTGGACGACGAAACCCGGTCACTCACTTCTTTTGCCGCAGTTTTGTGCGCCTTCCCCGTACTCTTGGAAAGGTCCCCAAGCCAAAGAGCGACACTTAGGTCTTCTGTGAGACATCCGTGTAGCACATCAACAACGGCGAGAACCCCTGGACTCTCCTCCTTGATTGGTATGATCACATTCGTCTTGGAACGGTCCTCGGGGGTGTTCTCAACGTGCGATTGACGACCGAGTTTTTATCCCCGAGGCTGGCGACCTCCTCTTCCCTGACAGAAAAATTACGCCTCGCCGAGCTCCATTGCGGAATGGCACCAAATCAGGAATGTGATGCGACAAGAGTTGAGGGCATGGAAGTTTCTTCGAACGTTCCTTCGTGGGAGCCGTTCATGAAGTTGTCCGATATTGTGAGGAAATTCGGGAGTGGAACAGTGAACCATTTAGCTTACGTGGGGATCGTGGGCGGGCGGACGGCCTTCTAGTGTTCTGTTGGTTGTAGACTGCTTTAGCAAGCTGAGCTTTTATCTACCGAGCTCGCGCGTACTGGTGACTGGTACCCCCAACAGGTAGTCCCGTGCCTCGTTTCTCCTGGAAAATTATGAACAGGTGTGTACCATGTTGGGGGCCCGTTATAAATCTACGTCTTTCTCACTTCACTCCAATATGCTCTGGCATTGAGGTTTTCTGTCTGGGGCTGATTGTGAATCATTCGTCGTGATAGGTCGGCCGGGGCGCACCTGCCTCGGCTTTCAGGGAGATGGTCGAGGCTGATACAGGGGTCGGAGACAGACTTTCCGTGCCATCAGGCGCATTCCAAGGTAAGTACATCGTCCGAGATCAGGCCGCCGCCAGTTGCCTCCGAAGACATGGTGGCTGCCGTGACTGGTAAAGTGGAAACACCAGAATTATCTCATCTGGCACTAAAGGACTACGACCTGGTCTACGAACCTTGGCTTCGTTCTGGCCCATCAAAGCAATTGTACAAAGCTGATTCACATTTAGGAGGCAGACTGAGGCTCTCTTGATCCCTAGTTGTGGTTCGGCTAATTCAATCACGATGGAATTGTTACGGTGGGTTCAATACGATGCGAAACTCCAATACCGTTGATAGAACTGCTGTGGATTATACATTACCAACGGTTTGCAGAGATATTCATCAAACCCCCCTTTCGCTTCAACAGTACTGACAGGATTCGTTATACAAATCCGGAGTGACTGCCGGGAATTTCGTGCAACAACTCCAGGATTCGTATATCCACTAGAGGTGATCCCAGGGCCACCCAGATTCGTATATCGTTCGTATATCCACTCCCCGGG
>Ga0307511_10000434_pt1 | contig 44726 bp, 45 predicted proteins | sample 13_EM_MG_FD_200266 | JGI IMG/M metagenome (GOLD analysis project Ga0307511, IMG submission 200266) | Populus trichocarpa ectomycorrhiza microbial communities from riparian zone in the Pacific Northwest, United States - 13_EM | ecosystem: Host-associated > Plants > Roots > Unclassified | place... | reverse complement strand
TGGAAAGCAGGAAGCTGCCGCCGCTGATGCCCAGCAGCGACAAGGCGCCGTTCGGCACGTCGATCAGTTGCCCGTTTTCGATAGACAGGATGACATACAGCCCTGCGATGGTCAGGGTGAAAACCAGCAGCTGAAAGCGCGAAATGCTGCTTTTCTCGCTGCCGTCCTTTTCCATGATGATGGTGGAAAGGTCGATCTTGTCCATCGCGATCTTCACGATCACGACCGCGAACATGCCCAGGAAGGACACCGCCAGCACATAGGCGAACACCGTGGTCGCCGTCCGTATATCCCAGAAATCCATCATTCCCCCTTCTTTGTTGTTTACCTGCGCCGCGAGGTCTTGCCCAGCAGATACACCAGATGGCTGCCCCCGGCCGCCACTAGCATCCACGACGGCGGCTCCACCAGCGCCGGCTTGCCGGTCTTGAGGGTCGCCAGGCAATCGGCCGCATATACCGCCGCAGCGATCACCGTCCCCGCTATCAGTTGCACTCGCTCCGGCTCCGCCCCGCCCGACCGGGTGCTACCCAGTAAACCCTCACCCTGGCTCATGGCGCTCAACACCTTCCAGGCCACCACGCCCAGAAAGGCCATGCTCAGCCAGAGAAAAGCGCTGTTCACCAGATTCATCCGCGTCTCGGCTCCATGGACAGGGCAACGCACCTTCCCGCCGCGTGCAATCCGCCGCCTCATGCAAATGAAGGATTTCGCGCGCCTACTATGCGGGACAAAGCCGGCGCGCGAAATCCTTCATTTGCATGAGGCGGCGGCCGATTCAAGGAGAATGGCCGGTTTGAACAAGGGCGGCCGCAAGCGCCTGCCGCCTTGCCGCTGCTTTGCCACCACTTTGTCGTCACCACCGCCGCCCCGCCGTTCAGGCGCCCAATACCTGCTTCGCCACGGACCAATAGCGCATGCGCCCAGGCAATCCCGTGGTCCCGCCGTTGATGATAGTGGTAATTTTCACGAAATCATCATCGTCGCTCTCGCCGGGCGCGTGATCGGCCAGCTCATTCAAACCGCGCGACTTCCAGAACCACCCGGCCGACCGCGCCGCGACGCCCGGGTCCAGCAACAGCTCCGGCTTGCCGGTCAGCTCAACCGCCAGGGCCTTGGCGCAGGCGGCGTAATTGGCGCGGCCGGTCAACTGGATCAGCCCGCGGCCATGGAAATTCCAGCCGTCCCCGCTGGCCTCGTTGCCATTGCCCAGCCGCCCGGAATAGACCCGGTTCGCCAGCTTTTTCGGATTGCCGGCATACTGCTCCGCCACCGCCAGCGTTGGAAAGCGCGAGGGCCACACCTGGCAAAGCCGCTGCGCCGAGTAATTGAGATTCTCGTCGAGATGCTGGAACTCGCCCGACTCATGCGCGAGCTGCGCCAGAAAAGCCGCCGCGCGCTGCGCCGAATTGACGGAAAACTCGTGCATCGCCGCATTCAACGGCGCCAGCCACTTGGCCAGGTCCGCATGCGGAACGATCCTGCCGAGCTGATCGGACGAAATATCGGTCATCGCAACCCCCTGTGTTTGCGTCTGTATTCGCGTTTTGGTGCGCCTTTCGGCGCTGCGGCTATTGTCGGCGCGCAACAGGGGGATAGCTATCCTGCAAATGCAGGATGCCGGAGGTTGATGGCACGGATCGCGCGTTCGGGCAGCCAAGGAAAGTTGAATCCTCCCCTTGTTGCCCCGGCATCAAGCCCAGTTCGCGTGCAAGGCACCCCAGAAGAAAATCTCCATCTGTTCCTCGCCCACCAGCAGATCATTCCCGCCGGTGACAAAATCGCCGCGCGCATTGGCGGGACGGTAGATCTGCTGGTTGCTGTCCACCAGGTAAAGCTGGCCCGCGCCGTCGCGCACCACCACGAAGGCATGGTCCTCGTCGGTGACGACATAGACGCTGCCGGGCGCGCTCTGGTGATTGAGCGCCTCCCAGACCTCATCGGCACGGTCCTCGTCCTCCTCGAAGGTGGCCGTCGCGGTACGATGGTCCGACGCCGACCAGATCACCTGCCCCGGCGCCACCGGGTCCGTGCCGTTGACCAGCGCATCCGCCGTCACGATCGAACAAGCCTCGCAATTGCCCCGGTGCACCAGGTCCTGCAAGGGATTGACCCCGCTGAACGCATCGGCGATGCGCTGCGCCCATTGCGCCGGCGTACGCTGCGCCGCCACCACCGGCGCGCGCGCCACCGTGCCCAGATCGACACTGCCGCGGCGCTGCGGCCGGATCACCGGCGCCTGCACCCGCGCGCCCGACACGCTGCCGCTGCGCTCCCTTGGCATTGCCGTCTCCTTATATGTGCCGCGCGTAGCGCTGCATCGTCCGCAAACTATATCGGACCCTCCTGGCTTTTGATAGGCACGAGAAAGGTTTGCGATCGCGCTTTTGTGATGCATTTCCTTGGGGGAGGCAAATAAATCGCCTAGCATGGGCACCCTCAACCGCCGGGGAACCATCGCCATGTCCAAACTACAAAACACGACCTGGGCGCTCGCCGCCGTTCAATACGTCAAGACGCCGCGCGGATACAACGACAAGCCTGAACGCACCATCCTTGCCTTCAACAACGGCGAGCTCAACAAGATCGAAGACGACAAGACCGCCGAGGAATATCAGCAAGGCTTCATCCAGATGATGAAGGAGGCGAAAGTCGCGATCCAGGAACTGGTGGATCACACCGGCCGCTACGAGGGCAAGGACAAGGAACTGGACGGCAAGCGCCAGATGAAGATACACGCGAGGTTCGCCCTCGAACGCGGCTTCGGCAACTGCACTCACCAGGCCGCCCTCGCCTTCCGCTATCTCAAAAAGATCTGCCAAGCCCCTCGCGTCGACATCATGTTCGCCGACTACAAGGCGAAATACAACGACGACAGCCACGTCTTCGTCGTCATCGGCCGCGTCGATGGCTCCGCGTCACGCGAGCCCGGCACCTGGGGTGACGAAGCCGTGATCTGCGACCCATGGGCGCCCACCGGCCTGCAGGTCTACGATGCCACGGAACTGCCGGAGAAGATGCGGCAGGTGCTCGGCAATTTCACGCTGGGGGGAAGCGGGGCGAGGATCGGGGAGGATGGGAGGCCGAAGTGGTAGCCCAGCACAGCGGTTTTGCCGCCGCTACACAGTCGCGACCAGAAACTCCTCCCCACTCCCCGGCCGCAACCCGTCCGCGCGCCCGCTGAAATAGCGCTGCGTCAGTTCTTCGGTGGACACATGCTCCACCTTCCCGAACCCCGCCTCGCGCCCCAGGGCCAGCATTTCCTCCGGCCGGAACAGGCTCACGAACGGCGTCCCCGCCGCGCGCGCCCGCTCCATCACCATCTCGTACTGCGCCCGCTCGCCCTCCGGCACCAGCGCCGGCGGCAGGAGAAAGGTCATCGCCAGCACCGAGCCCGGCGCCAGCTCCGCCACGGTCGCAAGCGTCGCCACGATCGCCTCGCGCGTCAGGTACATCGACACCCCGGTGGACGCCACCAGCGCCGGCCGCCCCGCATCAAACCCCGCTAGCGCCAGCCTCGCGCGCCAGTCCCCATCCGCCTCGAAATCCACCGGCACCAGCCGCAGCCACGCCGGCACCCCGAACCCCTCCTCCTCCAGCCGCCGCCGCTTCCAAGCCTGCGGCCCCGGCTGGTCCACCTCGAACACCGTCAGCCGCGCCGCCAGGTCCGCCCGCCGCTGCGCAAACGTATCCACCCCCGCGCCCAGCAACACATACTGCGCCAGCCCCTGCCCCGCCTTCTCCGCCACCAGGTCCTCAACGAACCGCGCCCGCGCCACGATCGCCGCGCGGTAACCTTGCGTCCACTGCGGATTCATGTCCGGCCGCTCCCGCCAGTTCGCCTCGGGGGCGATCAGTTGCAGGCCGATGGTGTCTTCGAGGACGTGCGGCGGCGCGTCGATTTCGGCGTGGAGGGCGCGCCAGAGGGAGACGCGGGCGGCGGTGGGTTCGGGGGATTCGGGGTGGTTGTTTTGCGACATGGCAATCTCTGGATCCTAGGGCGACGGACGGAATTATCCGGCGACTCGGATTAGGTCTCTCTAAAGAGAAAAAGGGTTCCGAGTTCCAATTAAACTCGGGCCCGGAAGCTTTTTTCGCGGAGTTGGCGGTCAGCCTGGCTCGATTGCCACGATCACGCGCCCCGCCCAGCTACGGCGCAAGACCGCGATCGCGATACCGGGCGACACCACTGTCCCGCGCATCAGCCGATCCGCGCAGACCTGCTCAAGGCCGTTCGGATTCAGGCCCCGAATGGTCAGGGCGCGCTGGCAGCGCGACTCCACCATGGGCCCGTTCCCACCCTTGCCGGTCCGGTAACGCGATGTCACCGGCTCATCAATCACGACGTAGACCGGCAGGCGAACTTCGCGCTGAATGAAAAGAGGAGCCATGCACCAGGCCGCATAACCGCTGCACGCCCACATGAAGAGGAACAGCGGAGCCGGAGACGTGTGCTGCTCGCCTTCGCTGCCAACCAGCATCTTCCCGAACAGGAGAAGGTAGAGGGCTACGAAAAGCGCTGCCGCGAAAATCACCGCGCCTAAAAACGCGCTGCTGACCTCCAAAAGCCCCGGCGCAGGAGTGATATTCAACTCAATGATGACCGGCGAAAAGAAAATCAGCACCAGCAGCAGACCAGCCACGACTCTGCGCATTACTTACCTTTCTACTGATGGTTCAAGGTTTCAGGTCGAATTTAATTTGAGCCGGGAGTTTCTCTTGAGTGCAACTGCGCAAAAGCTTCAAGCGGCATGCCGCATTACCCAAAAGGGTTTCAGGCTCGAATTAAATCCGATCCTGGAGCCTTTTTCTCGCTTCGCTCAACCGTCCCTGCTGTTCCGGATCGCCACTACCACACGCGCCAAAAGGGCACCAACCGATGCCCCCATGCCCCCGAAAACCCCCAATGTCTTGTTGTCGATCATGATCTGGTCGGAAAAAAACTTGAGGTAGAAAACGGTCACGACCAAGCCCGCCACGGCCCCGACCATCGCCCAGACCTTTGCATCGAGGAGTTCCACCGCACTCCTGTATTCGGCGGGATGGCCGACGGCCTCGTGAATCAGGGTGGTCTTGCACTGCAGGCAGCGCACCTGCATCGCGGTGTTCAGATAGTTACAGGCGGGGCATTGCACGGCGCGGTCTTCTTCCTGTTATTTTGAGTATCGCGAAAAAAGGTTCCGGGCTCGAGATCGATTCGAGCCTGGAACCAATGCACGGAAAGAAAAAGGGATCCAGATTCCTACTTTCGTATCTCGATAATTTGATCCGGCTCTCGTTTCAATACAGGCCGGACCAGTTGCCGATCCCCCGCGTCGAGGCACATAAACTGCACCTCAGCCTTAGGGAAATTCCCGAGGATGAATGGTGGTTGCGCTTCACTTGTATTCACCACTTGAAGTTTCTTGTTCTGTTCGGCGCAATATTTGCTCGCCTCTTGAAATGCTTCAGCCTTAAGCGTCCCAGATCCTGAGAATCCAGTCGCAGCTTGACGCGACACCATGTAGGTATCCGGTCCAATTGGTACGACACCTGAATTGGATGCGCAGGCCGAAACCAAGGCCACAAGTATGACGAGGGGGACCGCTTTCATTTCTTCTCCAATGACAGATGAAAAAAATTCCAGGCTCGAATTAAATTCGAGCCCGGAACCATCTTCCGTCTTTACGCGAAGGAGTCACGGGCACAACCTTCACAGGAATCTGACGATCAGCGCACTCAGCCCAAACAAGGCAAGAAAGAACAGCAGCGCCTTGGAGGCCAGCAGCGTGCTCCTGCGCTGCTCTTTCAGTTTTGCCTCATCCTCCGCCGAGCGCGCCGGCATCTCGACCGTCAACATCAGCCTGAGCGAACGGCGGATCCTCAAATACGAAAAGAGATAGCCCAGCGGAATGAACACCACCACTGCGACCCATTTGCCGGGTGATTCACCGACGCGCGCCGCCATCCTTGTCAACAGATACAAATGGACGGCGCCGATGATCCACGAAGACCAGGCAAGATAGTTGGCGATATCGTGCAGAAAGCCGCGCTGGCGGGTAACTACGATCGCCAGAAACGACAGCCAAAGCACGAACGCCGCCCAGAACGTCCGGTGGAACCAGACGCGCTGCCAGTCTTCCCTCGCTGGGAGCGACGCCGCCGGATTTACCTGTTCAAGCTTCGCCAGAGGCGTCGAGTAAAGATTTTCTTGCGTCATTCTTGTTTTTCTCCCTGGCCGCAATACAAACAGTTGCGCACAAAGGTTCCATGCTCGAATTTAATTCGCAACAGGTTATTTCGCCACAGAAATGTTCGAAAAGCGGCTCTTCGTAATTTTTGCTCGCGTGGAATATTGATTGTAGGTCCCGTGCCGACCGTCGAGTTCGCATTGAAGGTTCTAGGCCGAATTTAATGCGAGCCTGGAACCTTTTTCTCTTCCGCAACGCTGTGTATGTCGTCCAGACCGAATCTCAGCGCGAGGGCGAAGAGCCCGATAGCGTTATCCCCGTATTGTTCTAAGTCATCTCTCGCAGCCAACGCGTCCTGCCAAGTGTTGGTTTCAGTCGCCATTACCCCACCCCAAAAATATAATGTGAAAAAGGTCTCAGCCTTGAATTAATTTCGAGTTGCTTTTTTAAGCACACACAGATTTTTTCGCGCCTTCTCAAAACCAATCACGTGGGCCGCTAGGTTTTTGCAAGGCATTGAAGCGGCCCCGCGAAAAGGCTCTAGGCTCGAACTTAATTCCAGCCTGGAACCCATTCCCCGCAGGCACGGCTTAGGTTTCCGACATTGCAGGTTCCCTTCTTCTATTTGTTGTACTGCGTCGCTCACTTTGCGTAAGTGCTGGTGGTCGCGCTATGCAATTTCGGCAAACATTCTTGCGGCATGCCGCAGGATTATGACGATGTCCTGGCAACTATATGCTGCGGACAGAGTGTCGTCTCAGTTATCCCTGCAATGGAAGCCGGAATCAGCGATTATGTTTGGTCGTTAGAAGGAGTCGCCAAACTAGCCAATTGAAGCTAAGGGAATGGGATGCCGATATCTAAAGGAAGAAGTAAACACAAGCAGCAAAAACAAGTGCCCCTATCAGGGCGCCGGCAACAAGAGTCAGCAAAGTCCCTGCGCAAAAAACTGAAAGATCTTTTATTAGGTTGGTGGGGGTTTTCAATAGCTCTTGTTGGTTTGGTCGCTTCACTTTTCGCCATTTGGGACGCGTGGGTTCGATCTGACCCGGAAATTCGCGCCCAGTCGGCAGATCCTTCGTCGGCATTTTATTTTCCGTTCTCTGTGAAGAATCCAAGCTCAGTTCTCGAAATGAAGGATGTGGAATGGGTGTGCCACATCGACGAGTTGTTATTAAGTAGTGGTAGTCACTTTAAAGATAGTGTGGTTTCTAGCGGGATAAGGGCGACCATCAAACCAAACGAAACCGTAAATTTCAGATGCAGCATCGACCTAAACGGTCCATCAGTTGTGCTGGCTAACATGAAATTGAATGTCAGATTTAAGTCATGGTTTGTGCAGCGCGAATACTCCATGCCCATATATTGGGATGCCAGAGCAAACCCGCCGCGATGGATCGAGGGACGAGTCCTCAAATAGATTTTCGTACCACCGTTACAAATCAAACTGAGATCCTACCTGCGCCCCCGCCTTGGCGCGAATTGGCGTTCCGCGTTACAATTCTGTATTGCCATAGTTGCTCTGTGGCGAGCAGACTCCACAACCCCTTACCGCCCCCATTGAAAGGTGAGCGTTATGACACCGCGAACTAGCACGACCCGAGGAGTTTTTATCTAGGCCCGAGTTCGCCCTGTGGTTGGTGTTGGTTCTAAAGGCGTGGGATTCGAGTCCCGCGCCTTTTTGCTTTTTGAGAGAGAAAATTATGGTTTCGGTGCAATTGCCTGATGGCTCCAAGCGAGAGTTCGAGAATCCGGTGACGGTGTTCGAGGTGGCGCAGTCGATCGGGCCGGGGCTGGCGAAGGCGGCCTTGGGCGGCAAGGTGGATGGGAAGATGGTGGATACGTCTTTCGCGATCGACCATGACGTGCAGTTGTCGATCGTGACGGAGAAGGATGCGGACGGGCTGGACATGATCCGGCACTCGACGGCGCATTTGCTGGCTTACGCCGTCAAGGAGCTGTTTCCGGACGCGCAGGTGACCATTGGTCCCGTGATCGAAAACGGCTTTTATTACGACTTTTCGTACAAGCGCCCGTTCACGCCTGAGGATCTGGCGGCGATCGAGAAGAAGATGGGCGAGTTGGCGAAGAAGGACGAGAAGGTGACGCGCGAGGTGATGGGGCGCGACGAGGCGGTGCAGTTCTTTTTGGGCATGGGCGAGAAGTACAAGGCGGAGATCATCGCCTCCATTCCGGCGGACCAGGACATCGGGCTGTACCGCGAAGGCAAGTTCATCGATCTGTGCCGCGGGCCGCATGTGCCTTCCACCGGCAAGCTGAAGTTCTTCAAGCTGATGAAGGTGGCGGGCGCGTATTGGCGCGGCGATTCGAAGAACGAGATGCTCCAGCGCATCTACGGCACGGCCTGGGCGAAGAAGGAAGACCTGGACCAGTACCTGCACATGCTGGAGGAGGCGGAGAAGCGCGATCACCGCAAGCTCGGCAAGGCGCTCGACCTGTTCCATACGCAGGAAGAGGCGCCGGGCATGGTGTTCTGGCACCCGAAGGGCTGGACGGTGTGGCAGCAGGTGGAGCAGTACATGCGCCGCGTCTATGTGGACAACGGGTACCAGGAGGTGAAGTGCCCGATGATCCTGGACCGCAGCCTGTGGGAGCGTTCCGGCCACTGGGAGAACTACAAGGACAATATGTTCACGACCTCATCGGAAAACCGCGATTACGCGGTCAAGCCGATGAACTGCCCGGGGCATATCCAGGTGTTCAACACGGGCCTGCGCTCGTACCGCGACCTGCCGCTGCGCTATGGCGAGTTCGGCTCGTGCCATCGCAACGAGTCGTCCGGCTCGCTGCACGGCATCATGCGGGTGCGCGGCTTCACGCAGGACGACGGGCATATCTTCTGTACCGAAGACGACATCCAGCGCGAGTGCCTGGCCTTCACGCAGCTGCTGCAGAAGGTGTACGCGGACTTCGGCTTCAAGGAGATCATCTACAAGCTTTCCACCCGGCCGCTGAACCGCATCGGCTCGGACGAGAGCTGGGACAAGTCGGAAAAGGCCCTGGCGGACGCGCTCAACGCGGCCGGCGTGGAATGGGAAGAGCTGAAGGGCGAAGGGGCGTTCTACGGCCCGAAGATCGAATATTCGCTCAAGGATGCGCTGGGCCGCGTCTGGCAATGCGGCACCATGCAGGTGGACCCGAACATGCCGGAGCGCCTGGGCGCGGAGTACGTAGCGGCGGACAATACGCGCAAGCACCCGATCATGCTGCACCGGGCGATCGTCGGTTCACTGGAGCGGTTTATCGGGATTTTGATCGAAAACCACGCCGGCGCCCTGCCGCTTTGGCTGGCGCCTTCCCATGCCGTCGTCATGCCGATTACGGAACATCAGGCCGATTACGCAGCCGAAATCCAACAAACCCTGAAAAAACAGGGTTTTAGGGTGGAATCGGATTTGCGCCCCGACAAGATTTCGTTTAAAATACGCGAACATAGCCTGCAAAAGGTGCCGTATCAGCTTGTCGTCGGTGACAAGGAGAAGGCAGCAGGCACGGTGGCCGTCCGGGCCCGGGGTAATGTGGACTTAGGTTCCATGCCCCTCACCACCCTAATCGAGCGTTTTAACGATGAAGTGGCGCGCAAGGTTTGAGCTAACGCTCTGCCCTGCCCTCGGAAGGTCTTTCACTCAATTTTCAAGGAGAAACGCAAATAGCTCAGGAACGCGCGCAGCGCCTCAACGGTGAAATCACCGCTCGCGAGGTGCGATTGGTAGGTGTAGAAGGGGAGCCCCTCGGGATCGTCACGATCCAGGAGGCGATGGCAAAAGCCGAAGCTGCCGACCTGGACCTGGTGGAAATCGCCCCGCAAGCGGCGCCCCCGGTCTGCCGGATCATGGATTTCGGCAAGTTTCGCTATCAGGAGCAGAAAAAGGCTCATGAGGCGAAGCTCAAGCAGAAACAAATCCAGGTCAAGGAAGTCAAGTTCCGCCCCAACACCGATGATGGTGACTACAACATCAAGATGCGCAACCTGCTGAAGTTTCTCGAGGAAGGCGACAAGGCGAAAATCACCTTGCGCTACCGCGGACGGGAAATGGCGCACCAGGAATTTGGCCAGCGTCTGCTGGAGCGGGTGCGCAACGACACGGCGGAACACGCGGTCGTGGAGCAGTACCCGAAGATGGAAGGCCGCCAGCTGATCATGGTGCTGGCGCCGAAGAAAAAGGACATCGTGCCGGCGAAGAAAAAGCCGGAGGCGAAGCCCGAAGGCAAGGCTGACGGCAAGGCAGAAGCGAAACCCGCGGCCAAGCCAGTAAAGGCTGAAGCCGCGCCGGAAGCACCCAAGCCGGCGGCTTGACGATTCAGCTGCGAGGCAGTTTGCGGCAGCGCAGTTTGCAGTAGAGGTGAACACCGCCGGGGCGGGTGTCTAAACCAGCCCCGAAAACAAGTTGTTCGAAGGTTTACAAGCTTGCCTCATCCTGAGGCGACACCTTGCGGGCGATATAAGAATCTGGAGTATTGCAATGCCCAAGATGAAGACCAAGAAGAGCGCGGCCAAGCGTCTCTTTGTGCGTCCGGGAGGCACCGTCAAGCGCGGCCAGGCCTTCAAGCGCCACATCCTGACCAAGAAGACCACCAAGAACAAGCGTCATCTGCGCGGTACCACGGGTGTTTTCGAGACCGATATGGCTTCGGTCAAGAAGATGCTGCCGTACGCGTAAGCGCCGTTCTTTACAGTCCAATTTTCGTTAGGAGCTCAACATGCCAAGAGTTAAACGCGGCGTAACCGCGCGGGCACGCCACAAAAAAGTATTAGACCTCGCCAAGGGCTATCGCGGCCGGCGCGGCAATGTATTCCGTATCGCCAAGGAAGCGGTGATGAAGGCGGGGCAATACGCCTACCGCGACCGCCGTACCAAGAAGCGTGAATTCCGCGCCCTCTGGATCACCCGTATCAATGCAGCCGCGCGCGAGCAAGGCATGTCCTACAGCGTGTTCATGAATTCGCTGAAGAAGGCCTCGATCGAGATCGACCGCAAGGTGCTCGCCGATCTGGCCGTGAAGGACAAGCCGGCGTTTGCGGCCCTGGTCGAAAAAGCCAAGAGCGTCGCGGCGTAAAATCCGTTCCACGGTATTACAAGAAAGGCTGCGCTAACCTCGCAGCCTTTTTTGTTCGAGTCCCATCCGTTTTCTAGAAGAGACAAGCTCCTCTCATGCCCGATCTCTCCGACATCGTCGCGGAAGCGCGCGAACTGTTTTCCAGCATCAAGGACAGCGCGCGCCTGGAAGAAGCCAAGGCCAAGTTCCTCGGCAAGACCGGCTCGATCACCGAGCAGCTCAAGGGCATGGCCAAGCTGCCCGCCGAGGCGAAAAAAGCCGCCGGCGAAAAGATCAACCAGGCCAAGAGCGAGATCGAGGGCCTGCTCAATGCGCGCCGCGAATCGATCGCCGCCGAGAAGATGGCCGATCGCCTGGCCGCCGAGGCGCTCGACGTCACCCTGCCCGGCCGTGCCTCGCAACGCGGCGGCCTGCACCCGGTGACGCGCACGCAGAAACGCGTCGAGGAGATTTTCCGCTCGATTGGTTTCGACGTGGCCGACGGCCCCGAGATCGAGACCGACTGGTACAACTTCACCGCGCTGAACAGCCCGGAGAACCACCCGGCCCGCTCGATGCAGGACACCTTCTACATCGACGGCCGCGATTCCGCCGGCAAGCAATTGGTGCTGCGTACCCATACCAGCCCGATGCAGGTGCGCTACGCCAACATCCACGCCGCCAAATACAAGGGTCACGACCCGATGCCGCCGATCAAGGTGATCGCGCCGGGCCGCACCTACCGCGTCGACAGCGACGCGACCCACTCGCCGATGTTCCACCAGGTCGAAGGCCTGTGGATCGACGAGGACATTTCCTTCGCCGACCTGAAGGGCGTGTACACCGATTTCCTGCGCAAGTTCTTCGAGAGCGACGACCTGCAGGTGCGCTTTCGCCCCTCCTTCTTCCCCTTCACCGAACCGTCGGCCGAGATCGACATGATGTTCACCGAGGGGCCGAACAAGGGCCGCTGGCTGGAGATTTCCGGCTCGGGCCAGGTGCATCCCACGGTGGTTCGCAACTACGGTTTCGACCCGGAGCGCTACGTCGGCTTCGCCTTCGGCTCGGGCCTGGAGCGCCTGACCATGCTGCGCTATGGCATCAACGATTTGCGGCTGTTTTTCGACGGCGACTTGCGCTTCCTCCGGCAGTTTGCGTAAGCACTGCGCGTTCCATTCAGCACCGCTCGCCCCGCACTGACTTTTTGGGTCACCGACAAGAATGAAATTCCCCGAATCCTGGCTCCGCAGTTTCGTCAATCCGCCGCTCTCATCGACCGAGCTGGCGCATGCCCTCACCATGTCCGGCCTCGAGGTCGAGGAGACCGAGGCCGCCGCGCCGCCGTTCACCGGCATCGTGGTGGGCGAGATCAAGAGTTTTGAAAAGCACCCGAATGCGGACCGGCTGAACGTCTGCCAGGTCGATGCCGGACAGGACAAGCTGCTGAACATCGTCTGCGGCGCACCCAACGTGGCCGCCGGCATGAAGGTGCCCTGCGCGCTGATCGGCGCCAAGCTGCCCCCAGGTGAGGACGGCAAGCCCTTCGAGATCAAGCGCGCGAAAATGCGCGGCGTCGAGAGCGAAGGCATGCTGTGTTCGGCGCGCGAGTTGGGCATGTCGGACGACCACAGCGGCCTCTTGCCCCTGCCGCTTGACGCGATGCCCGGCGCCGACGTGCGCCAGGTGCTGAACCTGGACGACACCCTCTTCACCATCAAGCTGACGCCGAACCGCGCCGATGCACTCTCGGTGCTGGGCGTTGCGCGTGACGTTGCCGCCATCACCAGCGCGCCCTTCATGCCCCTGGCGATCCCCGCCGTGGCGCCAGGCATCGACGACAAATTCCCCGTCAAGATCACCGATGCGAACGGTTGCGGCCGCTTTACCGGCCGCGTCATCAAGGGTGTGAACGCGAAAGCGCCGACCCCCGCCTGGATGGTCGAGCGCCTGGCGCGCTCCGGCCAGCGCTCGATCTCGGCGCTGGTCGATGTCACCAACTACGTGATGCTCGAACTTGGCCGCCCCCTGCACGTCTACGACCTGGACAAGCTGTCGGGCGGCATCGACGTGCGTTTTGGTGCGAAGGGCGAGCAGCTGAAATTGCTCAACGAGCAGACTGTCGAACTCGACGAGAACGTGCTGGCGATCACCGACGCTTCCGGGCCGATCGGCCTGGCCGGCATCATGGGCGGCGACAGCACCAAGGCCGAACTGGCCACCACCAACGTGTACCTCGAGAGCGCGTTCTTCTATCCGCTCGCCATCCAGGGCCGCGCGCGCAAATACAACTTCAGCTCCGACGCCTCGCACCGCTTCGAGCGCGGCGTGGACTTCAACAACAACGTCGAGGGCATCGAGCGTGCCGCCCGCCTGATCCTCGACATCTGTGGCGGCCAGGCCGGCCCCACCGTCGACACGATCGCCAAGCTGCCCGAGCGCAAGCTCGTCACCATGCGCATAGCGCGCTGCGTCAAGATCATCGGCAAGGAAATTTCAGCCGACGAGATGGCCGCTACCTTCACCCGCCTGGGGCTGGCATTCACCCGCACCGCCGATACTTTCACCGTCACCCCGCCCTCCTATCGCTTCGACATCGAGATCGAGGAAGATCTGATCGAGGAGGTCGTGCGCATCCACGGCTTCGAGAACATCCCCGCCCTGCCCCCGCTGGCGCGCGCCGAGATGATGCAAAGCCGCGAGGACCAGGTCAGTCTGGTCACGCTCAAGGAGCTGATGGCCGGGCGCGACTACCAGGAAGTGATCAACTATTCCTTTGTCGAGGAAAAGTGGGAACGCGATCTGGCCGGCAATGATGCGCCGATCAAGCTGCTCAACCCGATCGCCAGCCAGATGGGCGTGATGCGCTCTTCCCTGTTCGGCAGCCTGATCGACAATGTCTCCTACAACCTGAACCGCCGCGAGCCGCGCGTGCGCGTGTTCGAACTCGGCCCGGTGTTCAGGCGTGACGACAGCGTGGCCGATGGCCCGCTGGCGGTAGCCGGCTACGCCCAGCCGCGCATGCTGGGGGCGATCGCCTACGGCGACGCAGCCCTGGAACAATGGGGCATCAAGCCGCGCCGCCCGGTCGATTTCTTCGACCTGAAGGGCGACCTGGAGGCGGTGATCGCCCCCTGGCAGCCCGATTTCGTGGCGGCAAGCCACCCTGCCCTGCACCCCGGCCGCTCCGCCGCCATCAAGCTTGGGGGCAAGGTGATTGGCCATATCGGCGAACTGCACCCGCGCTGGGTCAAGGAATACGGCTTGCCGGCCGCTCCAGTGCTGTTCGAAATCGAAGCTGCCCCGGTTCAGGCCCGCCCACAGCCGCGCTACGCCGAAGTGTCCAAGTTCCCGCCGATCATGTTCGACCTGGCCTTCCTGGCACCGGTCGGCCTGCCCGCGGCGACCCTTTTGCAAACCCTGCAGGCAGCCGCGCCGGCCTCGGTTACGGGCATTTCCCTGTTCGACCAATTCCGTCCTACAGGGGGTGCCGCGGGGCTCTCGGATTCGGAAAAAAGCCTTGCATTCCGGGTAGTTATGCAAGATACTCAAAAAACGCTCACGGACGCTGAGGCCGGCGAAGCCAGGGAAAAACTGGTCTCCGCTGCCTTCCAAAAGCACGGGGCGAGATTGCGGGGCTGAGGAAGAACGAAGATTCTGGGGGTGCACGTCAAAGGCGCTTTTCATGCAGCCGGCGTGTAATTAAAACAACGATTCCCGACATCGGTAGACAGCATGGAACAATCTACGCAAGATTCCGCCAATACGCTCACCAAGGCGGAACTGGCGGATCTCCTGTTTGAAAAGGTCGGTCTCAACAAGCGTGAGGCCAAGGACATGGTCGAGACCTTTTTCGAAGAGATCCGCACTTCCCTGGAAAACGGCCAGAGCGTCAAGCTCTCCGGCTTCGGCAACTTCCAGTTGCGCGACAAGCCGCAGCGCCCCGGCCGCAACCCCAAGACCGGCGAGGAAATTCCCATCACCGCGCGCCGCGTGGTGACTTTCCACGCCAGCCAGAAACTCAAATCCATGGTGGAGGCGCACTACGGTGGCGGGTCTGCGGACGCCTGACCGCTCGGGAGCCACGCTCCCGCCCATCCCCGCCAAACGCTACTTCACCATCGGCGAAGTCAGCGACCTGTGCGGGGTGAAGCCGCACGTCCTGCGCTACTGGGAGCAGGAGTTCACCCAGCTCAAGCCGGTGAAACGGCGCGGCAACCGCCGCTACTACCAGCACCACGAAGTGCTGCTGATCCGCCGCATCCGCGAACTGCTCTACGAGCAGGGCTTCACCATCAACGGCGCGCGCAACCGCCTCGACGAAGGCATGGGCGTGGGCCTGAAGGCCGGCAGCGATGCCAGCCCCGCCGCAGCCGTGCCCACCGCCCTGGACGGCGCCTCCTCCGGCACGGGCAACTTCAATGTGGCCCAGCTCAAAGCCGACCTGCAGGCCGTGGCGGACATGCTGCGCTGATGATCGTAAACAAGCCGCGCCCGGAGTCGCGGCCCCGGATGAAAGCCCCTTTCGAGGGGCTTTTTTATTGCCCGTTTCCCGGGTTGGCCGCCTTGTGCCATAGCCCCGCACCGCAATAGGCTTTCGCCCACGCGCCCAAGGAGTTTTCGATGGTAGGGCAAGCTTGTTCCTTTAGGGGTCTTGCCCCCTTAACGGTGGGCTTCTCACCAGCCGGCTAAACGTTGTCAAGATTATTTTTCTGCTCAGCCAGCAGTTCAGCCGTCGACCGGTGCGGGAACGTCGAAGAAATCCATCAGGAAATCCGTTCCTCTCGACTGTCCGCTGCATCATACATTTGCGGTATGCCTCTCCAGTTCAAGACCGCGCCGCCGAGTCAACAAAGCGCTAACGCCTTTGCGCCAAGTCCCGTTGGCGAGAGGCCGTCAGCCCTTCCTTTTCACTGTCGCACACCGACCCTGCATCAGCCGGGCCGCCAAGCCCTCCTTCGCGATCTTGGCCGTAGGCGTTTGGGGAAGGTGGCCGACGGAAGCGATGTATTGCGGCATCATGAAATGCGGGGGCCATTGGCTATCCCGGCAGGCGGAAATGGAAGGTTGCGCCGCGGTCGGGCTCGGACTCGGCCCAGATGGCTCCGCCATGGCGTTCGACGATTCGATGAACGATGGACAGGCCGATGCCGGAGCCCTCGAACTCCTTGCTGCTGTGAAAGCGCTGGAAGGCGCCGAACAGCTTCTCGGCATAGCGCATATCGAAGCCCGCGCCGTTGTCGCGGACGAAGTAGACGCAGCCGTCCTCTTCCTCCCGGCCGCCCACCTCGATGCGCGCGCCTTCCTTGTGGCGCGTGAACTTCAGCGCGTTGGACAGGAGATTGAAAAAAACCTGCCGGAGCAGGCCAAGATCGCCCACGCATTCGGGCAGGTGGCCGACCTCGATACCGGCGCGGCGCTCGGGCATGCCGGCCAGCAATTCCTCCAACGTCTCCCGAACCAGCGCGGCGGCATCGACCGCATGCCTGGAGAGCGGCTGCCGCCCCAGGCTGGCGAAGCGCAACAGGTCCTCGATCAGTTCACCCATATGCTGGATGCTGTGGCTGGCGACACCGAGCAGGCGTCCAGCCTCCGCCGGCATCTGCGGCGAGAAATTCTCAAGAAGCATGCGCAGGTAGGCATCGGCGACGCGCAGGGGTGCGCGCAGGTCGTGCGACACCGAATAGGAAAAGGACTCCAGTTCCTTGAGCGCGGCCTCCAGTTCGACGGTGCGTTCGCGTACGCGTGCCTCCAGGGCGACATTCTCCAGGCGCAGTCTGCGCACGGCCAGCGCGCGCGCCAGCACCGGCAGGATCACCGACAGCTTGAACGGCTTGAGAATGTAGTCCAGCGCTCCCGATTTCATCGCGTCAACGGCACTGGTGATCGAGCCTTCGCCGGTCATGATGATGCCGACCAGATCGGGATCGATCTGCCGCGCCGCCTGCAGCAGCGCGATGCCGTCCATCTCGGGCATCATCAGGTCGGCCAGGAGCAGGTCGAATCGTGCCCCGCGCAGAACTTCCAGCGCCGGCGCCGCGGCCGCGCAGCCGACGGTCTCGTAGCCGTGATCGCGCAAGGTATCGCACAGCGCGCGCATTTGCGCCGTTTCGTCATCGACGATCAGAATGCGGGCGGCGAACTGCGCGGCGGGCTCTCCCGCGACCGGCCAGTCGGGCGACGGCGAGCCCGGCGTGGCGGACGGTGTCGAGGAAGGCGGCGAATTGGCGGACATATCGGACTCCGCGAGAAATCAGGAGGAAAGGGGACGGCAATGCATCGCCAGCGCACGGCGCAGGTCACCAAGTTTTGGCGGCTTGTTGAGCACGCAATCGACGTGGGGCGGAATCTCGCCGTCCGCCACCAGGCGCTGCCCCCAGCCCGTGAGCATAATAACTGGCGTCGTGCCGGAGGCCTGCTTGATGGCGGTGGCGACCTGGCGCCCGTCGACGTGCGGCATGCCGAGATCGGTGATCACTACGGCGTAAGGCGTGCCGCGCGCCAGCGCGGCGCGAAAGGCGTCGATGCCGGCGCGGCCGCCGGCGGCGGTGTAGACATGGTGGCCGTCGGCTTCCAGAATGTCGGACAGCGATCTCAGCAATAGCGGATCGTCGTCGACCACCAGGATCGGCAGATTCACCGGCACCGCATAGTTGGAGGCGGGCGCACCGGCCGCCGCGCCGCCTGCGACCGGGAAGAGCAGGCGCATGGTGGTGCCGACGCCCGCCGTGCTGTCGATTTCGATTTCGGCGCTATGCCGCTGGATCACGCCGTACACCATCGCCAGTCCCAGCCCGGTGCCGCGCTCGCCCTTGGTGGTGAAAAAAGGTTCCAGGCAGCGAGCGCGGGTGGCCTCGTCCATGCCGCCCCCGCTGTCGCCCACCTCCACCGCCACGCGTCGCGCCTCCGTCCCGCCCTCCAGCCCGTGCTCGGACACGCGGGTGCGCAAGGTCAGCACGCCGCCCTCGGGCATCGCGTCCACCGCGTTAAACACCAGGTTGGTCAGAGCTTCGCGGATTTCGCTCTCGCTGCCCATGACGGCCGGCAAGGCGGGGCTCAGGTCGGTCTCCAGCATGATCACCACGCCGCGCTGCTGCGGCATGTCGCTCCAGCGCGCGCGGGTCAGTTCCAGCACCTGCTCAACCATCTGGTTCAGACGCACCGGCGCGAGCGTCAGCTGTGGCTCGCGCTGGCGATAGAACTCACGCATCCGCGCCACGGTGTGGGCCACGTCCTCGATGGCGCGCTGGATGGTTTCGAGATAGCCGCGCGCGCGCGGGCTCAGGTTGGGTTCGCGCTCCAGCAGCGACTCCGCATACAGCGCCGCCGGTGAAATGGCGTTGTTGATGTCGTGGGCGATGCCGCTGGCCATCTGCCCCAGGGCGCGCAGCCGCTCCTGCTGCATCACCGCCTGCTGGGTCTGGCGCAGTTCGTCATAGGCCTCCTGCAGCGCCGCATAGATCTGCGCCTGATGGGCGGCCAGCGCGACGTGCCCGCTCAGTTGCCCGAGAAACTCGCTCTCGCCGCTGCTGAAGCTATCCGGCCGGCGGCGCGCGCAGACCAGCACGCCGAAGACCTTGCTTTCCACCAGCAACGGCGCCAGCAGCAAGGCGCGCAGCCCGCCGGCCGCCAGGCGTTCGGGGAAGGGAAAACGCAGTCCGGCGATGTCGGGTTCGTAGGTCAATTGTCCGCGCACGCAGCGGGACAGGCCGTTTTCGTCGATCGGGATGCGCGCTTCCTCGGCCATCGCCAGTTGCATCGCCAGTTCCGCGCTCGCCAGCCCGACGCTGGTAACGTTGACCGCGTGATCCGCCGGGTCGTACAGGCAGATGCAGCAGAAGTCGACCGGCAACTGGTCTTCGACGCTGCGTACCACCACCTGGAAAATGCTGCGCAGATCCTGGCGCTCGCCGATCGCGCGGGTGATCTGGTGCAACAGATCCAGCCTGACCAGCTGGGCGCGCAGCTTGGCCTCAGCCCGCTTGCGATCGGTGATGTCGCGGGCGATTTTCGAGGCGCCGACCACCCGGCCCTGCGCGTCGCGAATCGGTGAAATCGTCGCCGAGATGTCGATTCGCGCGCTATCCTTCCTGATGCGCACGGTCTCGAAATGGTCGGTGCTTTCGCCTCGCGCGATGCGCTCCAGGATGCGCGGCTCCTCTTCGGCGCGATCGGCGGGGATCAGCATCCTCATCGGCTGGCCGACCGCCTCCTCCCGGCTATAGCCGAACAGCGCCTGCGCGCCGCGGTTCCAGCTGGTGATCACGCCTTCCAGGTTCTTGCTGATGATGGCGTCGTCGGTGGATTCGACGATGCCGCGCAGCAATTCCTGGCCGGCGCGCACCGCCTCTTCGGCACGCTTGCGCTCTGCCACCTCCACGGTGAGATCGTCGGTGGTCCGCTGCAGTTCGGCGGTGCGCGCAAGCACGCGCTGTTCAAGCTCGTCGCGCGCATTTTCCAAGGCCAGCGCCTGCGCTTCGATACGCTCGGCCATGGTGTTGAAGCCGCGTCCCAGCTGCCCCAGCTCGTCGGCGCCGCCGGCCGGCACGCGCGCCGCCAGATCGCCGCCGGCCAGGGCCGCGGCGGCGCCACCCAGGGCGCGCACCGGCCGCAGGATGGTGGCGGCGAACAGCATGCCGCCCAACAGCGCCAGCACGATGATGGCGCCGGCGAAACCGGCGCGGCGCAGGCTCATCGCCATGATCCGGGCGTTCAGCGCGTCCTCCGGCAGCATATAGAACACCGTACGCGGCACCGAGGTCAGGCGCCGCGCGACACCGTAGTTCCACTTACCGTTGACCGGCGCCAGGCCGCGGAACATCGCGCCGTCCGGCACCGCCGCGCGGGCGCGCTCGAATTGCTCGGGGAAAGGGCGTACGTCGGCCAGCAAATCCCGTGTGCGCTCGCCGAAGCGGCGCTCGGCCACCATCGCCTCGACCACCGCCGCCGGCAACGGCCCGCCGGGGTGGAACACGATGTCCTGGTTATACGAATGGCCGATCCGGACGCCCTGCGAATCGAAGATCACCGCGAAGCTCTGCGGTCCGGCGGCCTCGTTAAGTCGCCTGGCGACATCCCACACCGCCCTCGCGTCGACCCAGAAGCCGACGACGCACAGCGGCTTGCCGTCAGGCCCGCCGACCGGGGCGAGATAGACCGTGACCGGCAAGCCACCGGCCCGCGGATCGGCGACATGGAGATCGGAAGTGACGGGAGCACCTTTCAGCGCCGCCCGCACAAAGCCATACCCGGCGAGATTGACGCCAGTCAGCGCGGGCGTGGTGGACAGCGTCACCGTGCCGGCGGCGTCAAGGATGGCGGCCACCTTGAGATTCGGGTCGCTGGCCGGCTGCGCCTTGAGCGCCGCCAGCATGCCGGGCCCGAGGCGCGCGGCATCGGCGGGCGCTGCCTGGCAGAACTCGCTCACCCGCGGGATCAGCGCCAGCCGCCCGATGGAGCGCTGATACTCGAAGTGCACCGTATCCAGGTCGCCGGCCAACTGGTCACCGCGCGCCGCCAGCAATGCCGCGGTATCGGCCAGCAGTTGCCCGCGCGCCTCGTGCAGATCGAACAGCGCCGCCACCAGCAGGGGCAGCGCCGAAGCGGCCACCAGCAGCGCCACCATCTTGGCGCGCAGCGGCCAGGCGCCAAATGGGCTCAGGACACGCACCGTTTCCTCCCCGGCGCGCGACGCGGCATGGCGATGAAGATCATCGCGGATATCATTGCTTTTTTCTCCGCACCCTGGCCCCATACGCAAGCTGCCTCCGGCCCCGGGCGGCTTCCGCGTCAAAGGGCGGACTACGCCTTGGGCCGGACCTGCTTCCCGCGCTTGAGAGCCCCAATGATGTTTGTCCGGGATTGTGACGACCTGAATCGTCGCCACAAGGGAAAGACTTCCTACTCTCTCTGCGGCAGAGTATGCACCCGCCGTATCCGTGGACGCAATAGCACCGTGGGAAGAAGAACTCTCTCTTCCTTGGGTCGGAGGGCGACGGACGCCGGGCGGCATTGGTCTACAGCTGGTCAGGTCAGCCAAGATCAATGGCATTGATCCGATGGCCTATCTCAAGCACGTCTTGACGGTGCTGCCGTCGGCCAGGCAGGCTGATCTGGATGGATTGATGCCTTGGAACATCGGCAAATAGCGCCCCCGTAGGTCGTTCGCCGCCATCATCGCAACCGCGTCAAGGTGGGATGCCCGGACGCTTACGCAATAGGCTGCAACTCGCGCGCATTCCAGTCCCGGCTCCCACCCGGACCATGCTCCAGCGTCTTTCCGGGCCGGCCGGTCCTTTACGGAATCTTTACACCCGCCGCGCGCATCTTGACGCAAAGCTTACGCGGCCCTCCCTATATTCCATCAGGTCTGCACTTCACTGGGAGAGTCCCGATGGACCTGATCTATTTGCTTCTGCTGCTTGGCCTGTTCGGCTTGAGCTGCGCCCTGATTCCCGCCTTTGCCCGCCTCGCGCACAAAGAGGAGCCCCGCTCATGAACCCGCTCTACTGGATCGGCCTGATCCTGTTCGTGCTGCTCACGGGCTACCTGCTCTACGCCATGCTCAAGCCGGAGAAATTCTGATGAGCGCCAATACCCTGCTGCAACTCGCGCTCTACCTCGCGGTACTGCTGCTGCTCGTCAAGCCCCTGGGCGCCTACATGGCCGCCGTCTACGAAGGCCGCGCCACCCTCGCCCAGCGCCTCCTCGGGCCGATCGAACGCGGCCTGTATCGCCTGTGCGGCATCCGGCCTGAAGAAGAGATGGGCTGGCGTGCCTACGCCGGCGCCTTCATGCTGTTCAACCTGCTCGGGGCTCTTGCCGTCTACGCCCTGCAGCGCCTGCAGGACGTGCTGCCCTTCAATCCGCAAAAGCTCGCGGCGGTCTCGCCCGACTCCTCGTTCAACACCGCGATCAGCTTCGCCACCAATACCAACTGGCAAGGCTACGGCGGCGAGACCACCATGAGCTACCTGACACAGATGCTCGGACTCACGGTACAGAACTTCCTCTCGGCCGCCGTCGGCATGGCGGTGCTGATCGCCCTGATCCGCGGCTTCGCCCGCCGCCAGTCGGCCACCATCGGCAACTTCTGGGTCGATACCGTGCGCGGCGTGCTGTACATCCTGCTGCCGCTCTCGCTGATACTGGCCCTCGCGCTGGTCTCGCAAGGCGTGGTGCAAACGTTCAAGCCCTACCAGAGCGTGCCCCTGATCGAAAAGGTCAGCTATGACGATCCGGTGAAAAACGCCGACGGCTCGCCCAAGATGGATGCGCAAAACAAGCCCGTCACCCAGAAGGTGGAAGTGCCTGAACAGAGCATCGCCGTCGGCCCGGCCGCCTCGCAGGTCGCCATCAAGCAGCTGGGCACCAACGGCGGCGGCTTTTTCAACGTCAACTCCGCGCACCCGCTGGAGAACCCGACCCCGCTATCCAACTTCCTCGAAGTGCTGGCGATCCTGCTGATTCCCGCCTCGCTTTGCTACACCTTCGGCGCGATGGTCGGCGACCGGCGCCAGGGCTGGGCCGTACTCGCGGCGATGACCACCATCTTCGTGGTGCTGACCCTGGCCACCGCCGGCTTCGAGCAGGCGGGCAACCCCAAGCTGGCCGCCGCGGGCGTGGACCAGACCGTCTCCGCCGCGCAGTCCGGCGGCAACATGGAAGGCAAGGAAACCCGCTTCGGCATCGCCGGTTCCGCGCTCTGGGCCACCGCCACCACTGCCGCCTCGAACGGCTCGGTCAACGCCATGCACGACTCCTTCACGCCCCTGGGCGGCATGTTGCCGATGTGGCTGATTCAACTGGGCGAGGTCGTGTTCGGCGGGGTCGGCTCGGGCCTCTACGGCATGCTGATCTTCGCGGTGATCGCGGTGTTCGTCGCCGGGCTGATGGTCGGGCGCACGCCGGAGTACCTGGGCAAGAAGATCGAAGCCTACGAAATGAAAATGGCTTCGCTGGTGATCCTGATCCCCTGCTTCTTTGTCCTGGTGGGCACCGCCATCGCGGTGATCGTGGAACCCGGCCGCGCCGGCGTCGCCAACCCCGGCGCGCATGGCTTCTCCGAAATTCTCTACGCCTTCTCCTCGGCGGGCAACAACAACGGCAGCGCCTTCGCCGGCCTGTCGGCCAACACGCCGTTCTACAACATCGCCTTGGGGATCGAGATGCTGGTGTCGCGCTACTGGCTCGCCCTGCCGGTGCTGGCGATCGCCGGAGCGCTGGCCGCCAAACGCCGCGTGCCGACCGGCAGCGGCACCCTTTCCACCCATACGCCGCTATTCGTCGTGCTGCTGATCGGCACGGTAGTCATCGTCGGCGCCCTGACTTTCATCCCAGCCTTGGCGCTGGGTCCGATCGTCGAGCACTTAATTCTGCTGGGAAAATAACATGAGCACCATGACAGCTAGGCCCCTGTTCGAGGGGACATTGGTAAAGCGCGCGCTGATCGACTCGTTCATCAAGCTCTCGCCACGCCGGCAACTGCGCAACCCGGTAATGTTCGTCGTCTTCATCGGCTCCGTCCTCACCACCGGCCTGTGGGTGCAGGCCCTGGTGGCCAAGGGCGAGGCGCCCGCCGGCTTCATTCTCGCCGTCGCGCTCTGGCTCTGGTTCACCCTGCTGTTCGCCAACTTCGCCGAGGCGATCGCCGAAGGGCGCGGCAAGGCGCAGGCGCAGTCCCTGCGCGGCGCCAAGCGCGACCTTTCCGCCACCCGGCTGGATGCGCCGCGCCGCGACGCCAAGTTCGCCGTCGTCAACGCCACGCAGTTGCGCAAAGGTGACTTCGTGCTGGTGCGCGCCGGCGAGACCATCCCCGGCGACGGCGAGGTGATCGAGGGCGTGGCCTCGGTGGACGAGTCGGCCATCACCGGCGAGTCGGCCCCGGTGATCCGAGAGTCCGGCGGCGACCGGTCGTCCGTCACCGGCGGTACCCGCGTGCTGTCGGACTGGATCGTGATGCGTATCGCCGCCAACCCCGGCGAGGCTTTCATCGACCGCATGATCGCGATGGTCGAGGGCGCCAAGCGGCAGAAGACGCCGAACGAGATCGCCCTGTCGATCCTGCTCGCCGCGCTCACGCTGATTTTCCTCAAGACCACCGCCACCCTGCTGCCCTTCTCGATCTTCAGCGTGGGCGCGGCCGGCCAGGGCCAGGTGGTGTCAATCACGGTGCTGGTAGCGCTGCTGGTGTGCCTGATCCCCACCACCATCGGCGGCCTTTTGTCGGCCATCGGCATCGCCGGCATGGACCGGATGATCCAGGCCAACGTGATCGCCACCTCGGGCCGCGCGGTGGAAGCGGCTGGCGATGTCGACGTGCTGCTGCTGGACAAGACCGGCACCATCACCCTGGGCAACCGCCAGGCCGCGCATTTCTGGCCGGCCGCCGGCGTGGACGTCCACGACCTGGCCGACGCCGCGCAGTTGGCTTCGCTGGCCGACGAAACGCCCGAAGGCCGCTCGATCGTCGTGCTCGCCAAGGCGAAACACGGCATCCGCGAACGCGACCTGCATGAGATCAAGGCTGCCTTCCTCCCCTTCACCGCTCAGACCCGTATGAGTGGAGTCGATTTCACCCATGGCACCAGCCTGCGCGTGATCCGCAAGGGCGCGGCCGAAGCGCTACGCGCCTGGGTCGAACAGCAGGGTGGCAAGTTCACGCCGGAAGTGCAGGCCAAGGTCGATGCGATCGCGCGTGACGGCGCCACGCCCTTGGTGGTGTCCGACGGCAACAAGGTGCTGGGTACCATCGAGCTGCGCGACGTCGTCAAGGGCGGTATCAAGGAGCGCTTCGCCGAATTGCGCCGCATGGGCATCAAGACCGTGATGATCACCGGCGACAACAAGCTCACCGCGGCGGCGATTGCCGCCGAGGCCGGCGTGGACGACTTTCTCGCCGAAGCCACGCCGGAAGCCAAGCTCAAGCTGATCCGCCAGTACCAGGCCGAAGGCCGCCTGGTGGCGATGGCCGGCGACGGCACCAACGACGCGCCGGCACTGGCCCAGGCCGACGTGGCGGTCGCCATGAACAGCGGTACCCAGGCGGCCAAGGAAGCCGGCAACATGGTCGACCTCGATTCGAACCCGACCAAGCTGATCGAGATCGTCGAGATCGGCAAGCAGATGCTGATCACCAGAGGGTCGCTGACCACCTTCTCGATCGCCAACGATGTTGCCAAATACTTCGCCATCATCCCGGCGGCCTTCGCCACCACCTACCCGCAGCTGAACGCGCTCAACGTGATGCACCTGGCTACCCCAAGCAGCGCGATCATGTCGGCGGTGATCTTCAATGCCCTGATCATCGTGTTCCTGATCCCGCTGGCCCTGCGCGGCGTGCCCTACCGCGCGGCCGGCGCCGACGCGCTGCTGCGCCGCAACCTGCTGCTGTACGGCGTCGGCGGGCTGATCGTGCCCTTCATCGGCATCAAGATCATCGACCTGATCCTGCTCGCCTTCGGCCTCGTTTAAGGAGATCAACATGCTCAAGCAACTACGTCCCGCCGTCTCGCTGCTGATCGCGATGACGGTCATTACGGGCGCCGCCTACCCGGCGCTTGTCACCGGCATCGCCCAGGCGGTGATGCCCGGCCCGGCCAACGGCTCCTTGATCGAAGCGAACGGCAAAACCGCCGGCTCGCGCCTGATCGGCCAGCCGTTTGCCGACCCGAAACACTTCTGGGGCCGCCCCTCGGCCACTTCGCCTTACGGCTACAACGCCGGCGCCTCCAGCGGCTCGAACCAGGGCCCGACCAATCCCGCGCTCGTTGACGCGGTCACCGAACGCGTCAAGGCCCTGCGCGCGCTCGATCCAGGCAATCCGGCCCCGGTACCGATCGACCTGGTGACAGCCTCGGCCAGCGGCCTGGACCCGCACATCAGCCCAGCCGCCGCCAACTACCAGGCGGCCCGCGTGGCGCGCGAGCGCAAGCTCGATGCCGCCAAGGTACGCGAACTGGTGGCGCAGGCCACCGAAGAGCGCCAGCTTGGCCTGCTCGGCGAGCCGCGCGTCAACGTACTGGTGCTCAACCTGGCGCTGGATCGTGCCGCTCCTTGAGCACACCGAGTTCGACGTGCCCGCCGCCGGCAGAATGGGGCAGTGGCTCGCCGCGCCGTTGCCGGCGGCGCTCGTGCTGATCGCCGCCGTCGCCCTGGCGGTGGCGTATCGCGTGCCGCACACTACCGCCCACATCGAGGCCTGCCGCAAGGCCGCGGCGCCGCTCTACCCGGGCGAAGTCAAGCTGATCAGCTCGAACATCACCGACGGCGCGGCGCGCATCAAGCTGCACATCCAGCAGCCGGATGCGCGCGAACTGGTGGTGGTGTGCGACGGGGCTTCGGGGGCCATCCTGCAGGCGCTGTGGATCGACGGGAGGTAACGGCATTGATGCCGACGTTATGCCGGCGCCGCGCTTCTTTACACCGTTTTTATGCGCGAATGCCTAATCTGGCGGTGTGGCATCAATCACATGGCAACAAGTCGCGGCGGACGGAGCATCGCGTCGCGCACACAGCGCCAAAAGGAGATCATCATGACCAACCGCATCCTCGCCCTGACCGGTGGCATTCTGATCGGCATGGTCCTGCATGCCGCCATCACGCCGCGCGACGCCGCACCCCCGGCCGCCGCCGCGACGCATGCTTCCGCCAGCCAGACCACCCAGGACAGCCGCTGCCCCAAGCAAGCGATTAAAATGCCCTGCCTGTTCGACTCCGGCCGAACCGCGAGTCCCGCCCAATAAATGCCCTCCGCCGCCACCGCGCCCCGTCCCGATCCGGATGCCCTGCTGGAACAGTGGCGCGCCGGCGAGTCGCGCGCGGCGCGTGGCCGCCTGCGCATCTATTTCGGCTCCTCGGCGGGCGTGGGCAAGACCTACGCGATGCTCGCGGCGGCCCAGCGGCGCAAGAGCGACGGCGTCGCGGTGCTGGTGGGCGTGGTCGAAACCCATGGCCGCGCGGAAACCCTGGCGCAACTCCAGGGCCTTGAGCTGCTGCCGCCGGCACGCATCGAATATCGCGGCCATACGCTGGACGAGTTTGACCTGGACGGCGCGCTGGCGCGCAAGCCGCCGCTGGTCCTGGTCGACGAACTGGCGCACAGCAACGCGCCCGGTTCGCGCCACCCGAAGCGCTGGCAGGACGTGGAGGAATTGCTCGCCGCGGGCATCGACGTCTACAGCACCCTCAACGTGCAGCATCTGGAAAGCCTGAACGAGGTGGTGGGCGGCATCACCGGCATCCGCGTTGCCGAGACCCTGCCCGATACATTTTTTGATGCCGCCGATGAAGTGGTGCTGGTCGATGTTGCCGCCGACGAGTTGCTGGCGCGCCTGGCAGCCGGCAAGGTCTACCTGCCGGCCCAGGCCGAGCGTGCGGCGCGCAACTTCTTCCGCAAGGGCAACCTGATGGCGCTGCGCGAGCTGGCGTTGCGCCGCACCGCCGACCGCGTCGAGGGCGACGTGCAGGCCTATCGCGTGGAGAAAGCGATCGGCCATGCGTGGAAGACGGAGGGCGCACTCCTCTGCTGCGTTGGTCCGGTTGAAGGTGGCGAGGACCTGGTGCGCAACGCCGCGCGCCTGGCCGGGCAGCTCAATGCCAGCTGGCACGCGGTGTATGTCGAAACGCCGGCGCTGCAGCGCCTGCCGGGCGCGGCGCGCGAGCGCATCCTCGCCACCTTGCGCCTGGCGCAGGACCTCGGCGCGGTCACCGCGGTGTTGCCGGGCAACGAGGTAGCGCAGGCTCTGGTGGCTTACGCCCGCGCGCAGAATCTCGGCAGCCTGGTGATCGGCGGCGCGCGCGTCACCTCCTTTCGCTGGCCCTGGGCCGAGTCCCTGCAGCGCGGGGTGGCGCGCCTGGCCGCCGATCTCGATGTCGTGACCATGGGACGGCCCTCGGACAATGCGCAAGCGCCGATCGGCACCCGGCGCGCGGCCGAAACGCGCGACGACGACCCCGAGCCCGGGCTGCGTTATCGCCACTACGGCTACAGCTCGCTGATCTGCCTGGCCGCCGTGCTGCTGGCCACGCCGCTGCAGCCGTTTTTCGACCTCGCCAACATCGTCATGGTGTTCCTGCTGGCGGTGGTGCTGGTGGGTCTGCGCTTCGGGCGCGGCCCGGCGGTGTACGCGGCGTTCATCAACGTGGCGGCCTTCGATTTTTTCTTCGTGCCGCCGCAGTTTTCCTTTGCCGTCTCCGACGCGCAATACCTGCTCACCTTCGGGGTGATGCTGGCGGTCGGGCTGATCACCGGGCAGTTGACCGCCGGCTTGCGTTTCCAGGCCGGCGTGGCGGCGCACCGCGAGCAGCGCTCGCGCGCGCTGTTCGAGGTGGCGCGCGAGCTTTCCGCCGCGCTGCTCGCCGAGCAGGCCGCCGAGATCGCGCGCAAGGCGATCGAGCGCGAGTTCCGCGCCGATGCGGCGATCTACGTGCTGGATCCGGAGGACCGGTTGGAAGCGCCCGCCACGCAAGCGCAGGGGCTGGATGCCGCCACCGCGCAATGGGCCTTCGATCATGCCCAGCCGGCCGGCCTGGCGACCGACACCTTGCCCGGCAGCGCCTGGCTCTACCTGCCGCTCAAGGCGGCGATGCGCACGCGCGGCGTACTGGCCGTCAAGCCCGGCAGCCGGCGCATCCTGCTGATCCCCGAGCAGCGCCGCCAGCTTGAGACCTTCGCCGCGCTGCTCGCCATCGCCCTGGAGCGGGTGCACTACGTCGAGGTGGCGCAGAATGCGACGGTGAAAATCGAATCGGAACGCCTGCGCAATTCCCTGCTCTCGGCGCTCTCGCACGACCTGCGCACGCCGCTGGCCGCGCTCTATGGCCTGGCCGACACCCTGCCTCTCGCGGTGCCCGGACTCTCGCCGGCGCAAGGCGAGATCGCGCAGGCGATCAGCGGCGAGGCGCGGCGCATGAATGCGCTGGTCGACAAGCTGCTCGACATGGCGCGGCTGCAAAGCGGCGAAGTGCGGCTGAACCTGCAATGGCAGCCGATCGAGGAAGTGGTGGGCAGCGCCCTGCAGGCTTCGCGCGCCGCGCTCGGCAAGCGCGGCATCGTCACCCGGCTGCCGGGGGACCTGCCGCTGGTTCGCTTCGATGCGACGCTGATCGAGCGCGTGCTCGGCAACCTGGTGGAGAACGCGGCCAAGTACGCGCCCGAGGTTACGCCGGGAAGCGCGCCGATCGAGATCGCCGCTCGCGTGGCGGGCAGCGAACTGGAGATCAGCGTCGCCGATCACGGTCCCGGCGTGCCGGCGGGCAAGGAAGAACTGATCTTCGAGAAGTTCACCCGTGGGCAGCAGGAGTCCGCCACCCCCGGCGTGGGCCTGGGCCTGGCGATCTGCCGCGCCATCGTCCATGCGCACCAGGGCCGCATCTGGCTGGACCGCAGCTACATCGGTGGCGCGCGCTTTTGCTTCACCCTTCCCTTGGGCACGCCGCCGGCCGCCCCGGAAGGCGACGACGCCGAATCCGAAGGTGGCGCATGAGCAAGCCGGGCTTCACCGCCGTGATCGTCGAGGACGAGCCGCAGATCCGCCGCTTCGTGCGTGCCTCGCTGGAAGCCGAAGGCTGGCAGGTGTTCGAAGCCGAGACCATGAAGCAGGGCCTGGTGGAAGCCGGCACGCGCGCGCCCGACCTGGTGGTGCTCGACCTCGGCCTGCCGGACGGCAATGGCGTCGACCTGATCCGCGACCTGCGCGGCTGGTCCCAGGTGCCGGTGATCATCCTCTCGGCACGTACCGAGGAGGCCGCGAAGATCGAGGCGCTCGATGCCGGAGCGGACGACTATTTGACCAAGCCGTTCGGCGTCGGCGAGCTGATGGCGCGGGTGCGCGTGGCGACGCGCCGCCGCGCCGCGGTTGGCGAGGCGCGCGAGCCGGTGTTTCGTTTCGGCGCGGTGGAAGTCGACCTGGCGCTGCGCACCGTGAGCCGCGATGGCCAGACCGTCCACCTGACCCCGATCGAATATCGCCTGCTTGCGCACCTGGTGGCCAATGCCGGCAAGGTGCTGACGCACCGCCAGCTCCTGCGCGAGGTATGGGGCCCTTCGCACGCCGAGGATACGCACTACCTGCGCATCGTCATGGGCCACCTGCGCCAGAAGCTCGAAGCCGAGCCGGCGCAGCCGCGCCACCTGATGACCGAAACCGCTGTCGGCTACCGCCTCGTTTCCTGATCCGCCGTGCGCGCCAGTCGAGGCAGCGCGCTCCGTCCGCCAGCCCCTCGGGAGCCATGAATCGGGGCCTGGCTCACGCCACGCATGCGCAGCCGCCCTTCAACTCCAGTACGGCGGAAAACCCGAATGCACCTGCTCGGCTTCCAACAGCCGCAGCATCGCATGCCACTCCAGCACGCCGTAGGGCCGGCGCGTGCCCGGCTGGTACAGGTGGCCGGTACGCTCCAGTACTTCTTCCGTGGGCATTTTCAGCGGCGTCCCGGCGGCCATTGCGTCGACCTGCGCGCGGCACGCCAGTTCCAGGTTGTACATCAGGTTGAACGCTTCGCCGGCACTCGGCCCGCAGGTAAGGAGGCCGTGGCTGTCGAGGATCATCGCGTTGTGCTCGCCCAGGTCGCGCACCAGGCGCTCGCGCTCGGCAAGATCGATGGCCGGGCCTTCATAGGCGTGGTAGCCGATGTGGCCGATGAAGCGCATCGAGGTCTGGCTCATCGGCAGCAGGCCGCATTGCATCGCCGCCACCGCCATGCCGGCGCGCGAATGGGTGTGCAGCACGCACTTCACATCCGGCCGCGCCGCGTGCAGCGCGCCGTGGATCACGTAGCCGGACTTGTTGATACCGTAGTCGGTGTCCGGCTTGCTGATGATGTTGCCTTCCAGGTCGATCTTCACCAGGCTGGAAGCGGTGATCTCCTTGTACAGCAGGCCGTAGAGGTTGATCAGCAGGTGTTCGGTGCCGGGGATGCGCAGGGTGATGTGGTTGTAGATCAGGTCGGTCATGCCATATACGTCGACCAAGCGGTAGCAGGCGGCCAGGTCCAGGCGCGCCTGCCACTCTTGTGGAGAGACCTGGCCCTGCACGCCGGCAAAGCGAGTGGTGTAGTTGGTGATCGGTGCGTTCATGGTTGGTTATTTGCTGAATCAGGCCGCACAGGCGGGCCAATGGTTTTGAATAGACGTGAATAGGCAGATACTTGCGCCCGGGCGCGCCGCGAAAACCACGCGGGCGGGCCACGGCCGGATGGCGCAACAACATACGCGCTCCCGGCGAAAATCACAAGACTGGAGACCTGCCCATGGCTGCATCGGGTGCATCACTGCAAAACAACAGCGCCGGCAAGGCACGGCAAACCTTCGAGGCAGGCGGCTTCGAGATCGACATCGTGGTGCAGGGCTACCCCGGCAAATCGGTCTGCCACGGCGGGCTGGGCTGGAGCACGGTGGCGCTGATCCGCGGCGGCGATTCGCTGGTGCTGATCGACGGCGGCTCCTTCGGCATGCGCCGCATGCTGATCGAGCGGCTGCGCGAGCGCGGCCTGAAAAGCACCGACGTCACCGACATGCTGCTCACCCATTCGCACTACGACCACTCGGTCAACTGGACCCTGTTCAAGCAGGCGCGCATCATCATCGGCGCCCACGAGCTGGACTGGTCGCTCACCGTGCCCTGGGGCGAGACGCCGGTGGCCGAGCTGTACATGAAGGAGCTCAAGACCTGGCCCACCCTGGCGGCCGCGCGCGACGGCGAGGAGGTGCTGCCCGGCATCACCGCCCACGCCGCGCCCGGCCATACGCCGGGGCACCTGATCTTCGTGCTGCACGGCGCGGAGCGCGACGTCATCTTCACCGGCGACGCGGCGAAGAACCGCGTCGAGATGCTCACGCGCGCGGTGGACCTGACCCTGGACGCCGCCGCCAGCGCCGAATCGATCGAGCTGATCTGGAAACTCTGGCGCGCGCGCCCCAATAACCTGCTGGTGCCCGGGCACGACCTGCCGATGGTGCTGGAGGGCGAGACGCCGCGTTATCTGGGCGAGCGCGAAGCGGCGATCCGCGCCTGGTTCGACGATGACCTGGAACAGACCACGCTGTTCCGGCTCAGCAGCTAATACGCAAGCGGCACCTTGCGCGGAGAGACCCGACGGGCCACGTGCAATCGCCAAGACGCCCATTAGGTTCAAGGACGGAGACAAGGATGCGCCAGATGCAGCACATACAGCGGATTTGCCGGGCTGTTCTCATCGCATTAAAGGGATTGAACGAACGCGCACAACGCCGCACCCGGGCTGCGACCGTGCTCCTCGCCGGCCTGCTCGCCTTGGCCACCCTGCCCTACGCGGGCGCGGCCGGCGCACAGGCGCAACCGGCCGCGCCCTCCGGTGCCTTCCCGAACCGCCCGGTCAAGGTCGTGGTCGCCTTCCCGCCGGGCGGCGGCACCGACATCGCCGCGCGCATCCTCGCGCAGAAGCTCTCCGAAGCCTGGCGCCAGCAAGTAGTGATCGACAACCGCGGCGGGGCGAGCGGCGCGATCGGCATCGAGACCGCTGCGCGCGCCGCGCCGGACGGCTACACCCTGTTCGTCGGGACGCTGGGCAACTTCTCGGTCAACCAGCACCTGTTCCCGAAAATGACGGTGGACCCGGTGCGCGATTTCGCGCCGATCACGCAGATCGTCGACGTACATTTCGTGCTGCTTGGCCAGCCCGCACTACCGGCGGCCAACGTGCGCGAGCTGATCGCGCTGGCCCGCGCCAAGCCCGGGCAACTCACCTATTCCTCTTCCGGTGCCGGCGGCGCACCGCACCTGGCGGCCGAGCAGTTCAAGCGCATGGCCGGGGTCGACATCGTGCACATCCCGTATAAGGGCAGCGCGCCCAGCATGCAGGACGTGATGGGCGGCCAGGTGTCGATCACCTTCGACAGCCTGTTGCAGGCCCTGCCCTTCGTGCGCGACAACCGCCTGAAGGCCATCGCCGTGCTCGGCAAGTCGCGCTCGCCGCAGCTGCCCGACACGCCCACGGTGGCCGAGTCCGGCCTGCCCGGCTACGAGCTGACCAACTGGTTCGGCCTGGCGGCGCCCGCCAACACACCGAAGGAGATCATCGCGAAGATCTCGACCGACTCGCAGCGCGCGCTGCAGTCGGCCGAGGTGAAAGAAAAGTTCTTCGCCATGGCCGCCACCGCGGTGGGAGGCACGCCGGAGCAGTTCGGCACCCTGATCCGCGACGAATCGAACAAATGGGCGCGCCTGATCAAGGAAGCCGGCATCAAGGCGGACTGACGTAACGAAAACCCTCAAGCCAAGAAACGCCAAGGAAACACCCATGCTCAAAGCCCCCGCCGACCTGCTGCACCGGCAGATCGTCTCCATCCTCACCGCCTGGGGCATGGAGGCCTCGCTGGTCGAGACCACCGCGCGTGTGATGGTGGCCACCGACCTCTCCGGCGTCGACTCGCACGGCGTCTCGATGCTGATGGATTACGAAAGCTCGCGCGACAAGGGCAAGCTCAACCTCAAGGCCAGGCCGCGCATCGTGCGCGAGAACGCCGTCACCGCGCTGATCGACGCCGACGCGGGCCTGGGCCACCCGGCCGCCGAGCTGGGCATGCAGACCGCCATCGCCAAAGCGCGGACCCTCGGTGTGGGCGTGGTCACGGTACGCAATTCGCATCATTTCGGCGCCGCCGGCTACTACGCTGCCCTGGCGTCAAAGGCAGGGCTGGTCGGCATGGTCACCAGCGCCACCCGCAGCATCAATACCGTGCCAACGCGCGGCACCCTTCCTGTGTTGGGCACCAACCCGATCGCCTTTGCCGCCCCGGCGCGGCGCAACCGCCCCTTTCTCCTCGATATGGCCACCGCCAGCGTGGCGGCCAACAAGGTGCGCGTGTATGGACTGAAGGGTAAGCCGCTGCCGCCGGGCTGGGTGCTGGACGAGCACGGCGCCCCGGTCACCGATGCGAACATCGCGACGGAGTACCTGTACCGGCGCGACGTCGGCGGCCTCACCCCGCTGGGGGGCACCGCCGAAATGTCCAGCTACAAGGGCTACGGCCTGGCGATGATGGCGCACATCCTCGGCGGCGCGCTTTCGGGCGCCTCCTTCTCGCCGATCCGCGTGAAGACGCAGACCCCGCGCGACCCGGACAACCTCGGGCATTTTTTCATGGCCATCGACCCGAAGGTATTCCGCGACGAAGGCGCTTTCGAGGACGACCTGGACGCCGCCATCGACGTGCTGCACGCCGTACCGCCAGTGGACCCGGAACTGCCGGTGCTGGTGGCCGGCGACCCCGAGGCCTTCGAGCGCATCAAGCGCCTGCGCGAGGGCGTGCCGCTGCCCGACGCGCTGGTGGAAAAGCTGCGCGCCATCTGTGGGCGCTGCAATGTGCCGTTCCTGCTGGCCTGACGCTCTCATGCCGACATTCATCCACTCGATTGCGAACTCTTGCATGAACACAATCCCCCGCGTCACCCGGCCTCCATTCGCCTCCAGCCTGGCCCTTGTCCTGGGGCTCGCCGCCCTCGTATGCGCGCCGCGCGCGGCGCTGGCCGCGGACGCCTACCCCAGCCACCCGGTCCGCATGATCATTCCCTTCCCGCCCGGCGGCAGCAACGACGTGGTCGGCCGCATGGTGGCGCAGCAGCTATCGCAACTCCTGGGCCAGTCGGTGGTGGTGGACAACCGCGCCGGCGCCGGCGGCATGATCGGCATCGAGTCCGGCGCCAAGGCCGAGCCGGACGGCTACACCCTGGTGTTCATCTCCTCCGCCTACGCCTCCAACCCGGCGCTGTACAAGCTCTCCTACGACCCGGCCAAGGCCTACACGCCGGTGGCGATGATCGCGGCCGGGCCGAACGTGCTGGCCGTGTCCAATAGCGTGCCCGCCAAATCGGTCGCCGAGCTGCTCGCCCTGGCGCGCGCGAAACCGGGGCAGCTCAACTACGCCTCCGCCGGCATCGGCAGCTTCCAGCACCTGGGCGGCGCGCTGTTCGTCAGCATGGCGAAGGTGAACATGGTGCACGTGCCGTTCAAGGGCGGCGGCCCGGCGATGGTCGACGTGATCGCGGGCAATACGCAGGTGATGCTCAGTTCGCTGGTGCAGACCCTGCCGCAGATCAAGGCCGGCAAGCTCAAGGCCCTGGGCGTGGGCGGCACCAAGCGCTCACCGACCCTGCCCGATGTGCCCACCATCGCCGAGGCCGGCGTGCCCGGCTACGAAGCGGTCAACTGGTGGGGCCTGCTCACCCCCGCGGGTACGCCGCTCGAGATCGTGGCGCGGCTGCACAAGGAGATCGGCGTGATCCAGCACCAGCCTGAAATCCAGAAGCGCTTCGAGACCGAAGCGATGGAGAGCATGGAAATGAGTTCGGCCGCCTTCGGCAAATACATCCAGGAGGAAACCCTGAAGTGGGCCCGGGTCGTCAAGGAAGCGGGAGTGCAAGCGCAGTAGGCCGCTGCCTGCGGCAACTGTGCAGCGATTGGTCCATTCTGTTAGAATATGAGGCTACCCAAGACCACGGGTAGGCAGCACAGTTGTCCCCGGAGAGGTGGCAGAGTGGTCGAATGCGCCAGACTCGAAATCTGGTTTAGTCTTAATGGCTAACGTGGGTTCGAATCCCACCCTCTCCGCCATGATTTCGAACCGACGCGCGAGCGTCACCGGGAATCACGGCCCCCGAACAAATCCCCAGTACGAGAGCACCGATCGCCGCCGCTTGCGCGGTGGCTCTCTGAAGCCGCGCCGAGAATTTTGTTTCTTCACGCGCCTCTTCATGCACAAGTGCAAGCTGATGCAATTTTTCGATTGAGCCGCCGCCCAGTTCGTGCAGGCGCTGGAGCAATTGAATAGTGATGGGCCTCTTGCCCTTCAGAATGTCGGACAGCTGCCCTTGCGGCAGACCAAGCTGACGCCCGAATTCATTCTGGCTCCAACCGTTTTTCCCTTGTAACCCATTCATCAGCTCGATGATCGTCATCGCTTGACCTCTTACGCGGTAAATGTTATAAATACGTAACGTTATATTTTTATAACGTTTGTATATTGTAACGATGCAGAACTGTAACGCTTTTGCAAGAAGTCTGCTGAAGGGGTCAAGCGGTGGTCTTGGGAACGGGCGCGAGCGCGGCTTTTACTTGTGCGGCATCGGGAATCCCCCGCCAGCGCAAGACGCGGTATCCCGCGCCCTCCAGCATGGCATCGCGGGCCTTGTCTGCGAGGCCTCTCCCGTTGTGTGAACTGTCGTCGAGCTCGACGATAGCGAGCACGTTAAACGCGCGGTCGCACAACACAAAATCGGCCACCTTCTGGCTAAACCTGTTGCGCGCTCCCTTGCTCCGAGCGGTCAACAGCGCGCTGAAAGCTACTTGTGGCAAGACCACCAAGTCTGGCATCGCGTCGACCAGCCGAAAGAACATCTTCTGCTCATTCGGGGTGAGCGGTCTCCTGGCCTTCGGCTTTTCCGCGTTCCGTGCGCCCTTTTTTAATGCCGCTAGGAGCGGCAAGACAAAAATCAGCACAACCAGCAGGACCATCACTGCCGAAGGTACGTCGAACATCTTCATTTTTTTCCGTCCTGTTTTTTTGAGGCGTGGCTAGTGTACCCGCGCGCAGAAGCCTCGCAAAGCCATGGCCTACCCGATGGGACCAGGGATGACGCTACAGGCCTCGCCGAACGCTCGTACTCCCGCTACGCCAGCCTGATCGCTCAGGAGCGGGCTCGGCGCGCCTTCATCTTCCAGTCTGACGACTCGCCGGCCCAGTTCGCCATCGAAGGACAGCGCGCATGAGCTTCCTGGCCGTCGTCTTCACCCGCCACGGCTCCCTGCTCGTTGCGGAGCGGGAAAACCTCCTAGACGCCATCGCCTTCGCCGACGAATGGCGGCTTGACTGCATGCGTACCCTGCCGCTGGCCAGGCTGCGGCTCGGGGTGCGGTACCCCAGCGGCGATTTCATGCCCCGGGAGGATCTGTTTGCGACCCTGCGGGCTTCACGTGTTCTGCGCGGTTTAGCCCCGCGCCGCCCGGCCGGCCCAGCCGCGCAGCGGCAGGCCGGGCCGGGGGCGGGGGGCTTTACGTGCCTAGTAACACGTAAAGTTAGTCTCAAAACAGACAAAACCGGCACAGGGGAGACCGCATAGCATGGCGCTCCCCATGTTCATCGACTGGATCAGTGTCCGGCAGGAATACCCCTGCGGCGGCCTGCCGGTGATCAATGACGGCAATGTCCTTTGGCTCGATGCCGATGGCACCGTGGAGCGCACGAAGCTCGCGCACATGCAGTTCGATGGCTCCTACGACACGCGCATCAGCATCAGGTGTGACGGCTCGCGGGTCGAGTTGAGCGGCAACGTGGGGCGTTTCTCACGCCGCGACAACCTGTTCGGCTACGACTTCGAGACGTGCATTGCGCGTTGCAATGAGGTCCTGAACCTCTGGAATCTCCCGCCGTTCACACGCGGGCAGTTCAATCGTTTCGCGGATTCCGGCTGGTGCTGGACCGGCGCGGTGGTCACTCGCCTCGATCTGACGTTGAACTACGCCACCGGGTCGCCGCAGGCCCTGGAAGCCTTTATCAAGGCCATGGCAGGGCACCACGTGGGCAGGCAGAAAGGGCGGCTCTCTATCGACGGCATGACGGTCGAATACGGCGCCGGGTCCAAGTACGTCTACGCCAAGCTTTATTGCAAGGGCGCGGAACTGCGCAAGCACATGAAGAAAAAAGCCGGCGCGCACGTCGACGCCGATGTACTCGATTTCGCGGAACGGCTCGGGACCGTGCGCGAGGAAATTGAACTCAAGTCCCGTTTCTTGACGCAGAACGGCTTGCGCTATCTCGGCGAGATCACGCATGCAAAGCTGCTGGAGGTCTATATGGCCCGCTCTCAAGTGCAACGCCTCAACGAGGTGAAGTTCGACACTTTCGAAAACATGCCGCGCCGCCTCAAGGCGACCTATGCGAGCTGGAAGCTCGGCATGACCAACGACATAACGCGCGCGACCTGGTACAGGCACCGCACGCAGCTGCTTGAGTACGGCATTGATATTTCGGTGCCCTGCAACGTCCACGCGCTGCCCATCCGCGTCCGCACCGTCGAGCTCGCGATGCTCGAAGCCCCGGATTGGTACTGGAAGAAATCCGCTTAACCGTTTCAGCCTCGGGGACTCGCCGCACCCGATCAAGGCTTATAGGCGACAAGGAGATTGGATATGCCGCAAGGAAACGTAGAACGCGTCAAGGTCACTGGCGTGAAGTTTTTCAAGGGTGCCATCGACGGCAAGGAACTCGATAGCGGCAAGCTGTTCATCGAGGAACTTCTCGACTTCACCAAGGGCCGCGCGAAGGGCTACGCCACGACCGAGTACGCCCTGGGCAGCGCGGAAAAAGCGCAAGGCCTGATGCACAACGAGTTCCCCCTGGTTGCTGACGTCGAGTTTGTCACCGTCACCAACGGCGATGTTTCCAAGCGCATCGTGATGGCCGTCAAGCCCCTGGAGATCGCCAAGCCTTTGCCCGGCCAGGCCATCGCCAAGGCTGCCTGATCTCGCATGCGAAACCGCTAAATCATGGCTCTCTGCGCACAGGTCCTCACCCTCTCCGGCACGGACGTTGTCTCCCCCGTCGCGCTGCCGGAAGGTGCCGCCTGCACGCAGTACGTGCTCATGACCGCAGAAGAATTTCAGCTAGCGACAGCCAATCCCTTTGTGCTGCCGGTAGCTGACGCAATCACTATCGCGTTATCGATCGGCGCGGTGTGGGCGGTGGCCTTTGGTGTCCGGGCCATCGCAGCAGTACTCGATCAAGACCCAAACCGTGAGGAATGAACCATGAAGCAACAAGCCCCGAAGCAATTTGCCCGCGATGAGTTTGACAACACCGGCGCCATCCGCCGCATCGCATCGGCGAACCTCAAAACCGCCGCCAAGGCTGCCGTGCTCGCGCTCGGCACCGCTGCCGCCTCCGCCCAGGCGGCGATCTCCACCACCGAAGTCACCACCTCCATCACCGACGCCAGCGCGGCGATTGCCGTGGTGGGTGCGGCAGTCCTGGTGCTGATCGTCGGCATCAAGGTGTGGAAGTGGATCGGACGGGCGCTGTAAGCCTGATGCAGTCGGGGCGGGGGAAACCCCGCCCTTTTTCTTTGTGGGGGCGCAATGGAACTTGGCGGCGTGTACGTGTTAATCGCGATCCTGGGGGCGCTGTGGATACTCTTTCGAAACTGATTGCCCTGGCCCTGGTGCTGGTGGCCGCGCTGGTGCTCGCGCCGCCTGCTGAGGCGGCTTACACCTGGACCAGCACCATGAACCCTGGTGGCGATTGTCGAGGTCCGTACACGGTGTCTGGCGCCGCGCCGGTCGCCTTGCTGCAGCAGCAGATAGCAACCATCAATGCATGCGTGAGTCAGTTTGGCAATTACCCGGATTTTGCCGGCACATATAGCCTTGACCCGGCGTGCACCGATCCCGCCGCAGGTGTGGCGACGCTTAGTTGCGCTGTTAAGCGCAATGACCACGGCAATGTTGTCAGCGACGGGACCATCGGCGCGGTGCGTTCGGGTGATGCCGATACCTGTCCTGCAAAGAAGGGCCAGGGTGCCGCCATCTTTATCGCGAACAGCGACTACAACCCCGGCAGTCTCTACGCGAATGGCACCTGCAATAACGGCTGCATCATTACACCGGGCAACTTGGACCCGGGCTGGAAGCTTGGCGATGTACTCGGCTGGAAGGGTGCCGGGATTTACTCGGGGGCAAGCTGCACCGCGCAGCCGGGGGGTAGCGGTGGCTCTGCGCCCTCCTCCTCTCCTTCGGGTGGCGACAGTGGGCCGACCAGCTGCCCGGCCGGTCAGACCTGGGGCCAGGTAAACAACGTCAACGTGTGTTCTCCGACGCCTAACGGCCAGGGGTCGAACTACTCGCAAACTTCGACCTCGCAAAGCACGTCCACACCGAACGCGGGTGGCGGCGATCCGTCCACCTCCAGCACCGCCACCACCACTGGCAAAGACACCAAATGCGAAGGTGGCATGTGCACCACCACAACCACCACCACCAATATCACCACCAACAACCCGGGCGGCACTGGCGGAACGCCGTCTACCAATCCTCCGGTGACAACGACCAACACGCAGCAGCAGCCGCAAGCCGATTTCTGCAAGGACAACCCGCAAGCGGCGATGTGCAAAAACGCCTCGCTCAATGGCGGCGGTAACTGCATCACGCCGATTACCGTGTGCGACGGTGACGCCATCGCCTGCAACATCGCCCGCAATACCTGGGCGATGACTTGCGCCTTCCAGCAGACCAATGCGACCTCGACCCTGGGTCAAGGTGTGATCGATGGCGCGATGCCGGGCAATGACCCCCGAGACAACGTCAAAGACATTGCTCTCCCCAGCGTCCTGACCGTCACCAACCCTTACAGCAACTCCTGCCCGGCCGACAAGGTCATCAGCCTGCCCCAGAGCAAGACCTTGACTATCCCGCTCACCAGGCTCTGCCCGTATCTGCAGATCATGGGAAATATTCTGGTCTCGATCAGCCTGATCATGGCCCTGTCCATCGTGTTCAAACGGAGCTAACCATGCAAGTTCTAGTTGCCATGCTGATCGGCGGCCTGATTTCGGCCGTCTCCCACATCGTCGGCCGGGTGCTGCTCGCCCTGGGCCTGGGCTACGCCAGCTATCGCGGCGTCAATGTTCTGCTGACTTGGGTGAAAGATCAGGTGTTCACGTCTCTGGGTACGATGGGCGCGGACGTGGTCCAGCTGCTCGGCGTTCTCCAGATCGGGACCTGCGTCAACATCCTGGCTAGCGCCTACGTGGTGCGCCTGACCCTGTCCGGCTTGACCAGCGACACCCTGAAAAGCTTCGTCCTGGGCGCTGCCACGAAGGCCATATGATCCACCTGTTCACCGGCCAGCCGGGGGCTGGCAAGACCCTCTACGCCATCGACTACCTGCTGCGCGAGGTCGAGAAGTGGCACCAGGCCCACCCCGACAAGCCGCGCCAGGTGTTCTATTCCGGCATCGACGGCCTGCGCGTCCCGGACTGGATCGAGTTCGAAGCCGACCAATGGCACACCCTGCCCAAGGGCTCCTTCGTCCTCATTGACGAATGCCAGCGCGCCTTCCGGCCGCGCCATGTCTCCCAGAAGGTCCCGCCGCACGTCGAGGCCCTCGAGACGCACCGGCATGATGGCTTCGACGTGTTCCTTATCACCCAGATGCCCGGCCTGGTCGATACCAACGTACGCCAGTTGATCGGCCTGCACTTTCACTGCGTGCGCAAGTTCGGCACCGAGAACAGCACCATCCACGAATGGCCCAAGGTCCACCAGCAGCCCGACAGCCAGGGCGCTAAGGGCGACTCGGTCAAGCATCACTACCGCTTTAACAAGGCGGTGTTCGCGCTGTACAAGAGCGCCGAAGTGCATACGCACAAACGCAGGATCCCGGCGAAGGTGTTCTTCCTGGTCCTGGCGCCGCTGATGGTTGCCGCCGGCGTCTGGTACATGGTCCGCTTCTACGACAGCAAAGCCGCTCAAGTGAAGCCAGGTGTCGCCCAAAGCTCGGCCGGCGTCATCACCAGCGGCACGCCGCAGAAGTCGCCCGAGCAGATGCGCCGCGAATGGCTGGTGGACCAGGCCCCGCGGCTACCCGACTTCCCGCACAGCGCGCCGAAGTACGACAAAGTAATGGCAGCGGTGACAGCACCAAAGCCGGCCGCGTGCGTGGTCTGGCCGAAGAAAGGTTGCCGCTGCTACACGCAGCAGGCCACGCGCATGCAGATGAGTGAGGATGTCTGCCGGCAGATCGTGGACAAGGGCTGGTTTGATGACACGTTGCCGGAGAGAGGCCAGCAGATCGCCCAAGTGCAGGGCCAGGCGGGGCAGCAGCAGCCCACCAGGCCGGCCGCAGCGCCTGGCCAGGCTCAGGCAACCCTGGACGCCTATGCGGCCTCCCCTGGGCCGTCCAATCCGGTTGCAGCGCCGACGCCAGGAATTGACCAGGTGCGGCAGCCTACTGCGCCGCTCGGGAGCACCTGGCGAGCCAAATAGCGCTCGGGTTTGATTACGGGTCCGGGGGATTATCCCCCGGGCGGGTTTGGGCGGCAGCCCAATGGGTCAGGGCAAAGCCCTGTGGGGGTCTGGGCGAACATCGCCCAGGGGGTGTGGGCACCGCCCACGGTTTTGGCCGTTGACCTGCCCTATTAGTAGAGTCGGCTTTTCTGCCGTTTTTGCGTTGCATCAGGCAACACAAACCGTAAAATTAGAAAATCTACACAGTGTGCTGTTCACTTTGGATAGCGGACTGTTTTCTCCACGTACAGCAACATTTCGGTTGTTTCCTTGGTTTCGTTACTTTGCGGAGGCAGTAATGGCGTATGAATGGCTAAAGCCCGGCGCTGAAATTCAAGGCGTGGGTACGAAGGGACGAATCTGCTGTTTTGCGGTTAATCCTAGTAATACGGGGCACCTGTTTGTTATTACCGCTAGGCATATTTTTCCCAACAACCTTAAGCTCGCGGCGATGGGAAACCCGGACAATAAATCCGAAATGGTAATGCTGAAGTATGTAGCGAATGATTCTGATCTTGATACTGTGGTGTTTGAGGTGCCTGAAGATGTGACAGCGCAAATGACAGACCAAAGCTTTGTCGAAAGGTATAGCCAGCGGGAACCGATGAAAATTTGGAATGGCAATTGGTGGAAGCTACGGCAAACGCAATCGTATAGCCAGGCCCAGCAACTTTCCAGCAAGTCTATGTTTAGCTATAGCCTGCAAGGAGTACAGCAAGATTCCAAACATACCGTGTCTCCCGATGGTTTCAAGCAGTTACAGCCACCAGTTGATAAAACTAATCCGGACAACATGCTTGATCCCCCGACACGAGTTGACGTTCACTTGAACGACCCTTCCAACCAAGATATCTACTTCTGCCAGGGACAGTCGGGCGGTCCAGTTATGTATACCAAGAAAAGTGGACAGCTTGGCTATGTTGGGATGGCTTCCATGGGATCTGGTGGGCCGTCGTCAAGCGCTCTTACGATCGTGCCCCTGAAAGCGATTTTTCAGAAGTTTGGCCTAGCACTAGCCACGTATCAACCTACTTCCGCTTGGAGGAGTTGAAGGGTTTCTGGCCACAATTCTCAATGGAGATGGTCCGAGAAGGAACCGAAGCGTACCGTTGAGATCAACCGGCTGGAAGCCGGGGCAGTTGGGTTTGAGTATGGGTCCGGGGGATTATCCCCCGGGCGGGTTTGGGCGGCAGCCCAATGGGTCAAGGGCAAAGCCCTTGTAGGGGTCTGGGCGAATATCGCGCAGGGGTGTGGGCACCACCCACGGACACACTAGAAATGCTCTACCGAATTGCTCTTGGAATGGCGAGAATGAGAAAAATGCTGTTTGCCGTAGTGGTGCTGCTGCTCTCGGACAGTGTCCAGTCAGCGCCGATCTACCAATGCCGCGACGAAAAAGGCAAGGTAACCATTTCCGATATCGCATGCCCTACGGGCTCAACCACAGAAAAAATCTCACAGCAGGAGTTACCCGCAGAGCGCGCAGCTGCCGCAAAATCCAAAACCTTTGGTAATGCCGTTCAGCCCATCCTCTGCAAATCTCATCAAGATGCGATGCGGAATATGGATGCCGCGCTGCTCGACGCATTTAAGCGCCGAGACACGGCCGCGCAGCAGCGCCTTTATGAGCAGCGGCGCCGCTATGGCAATGTTCTGCGTGAGAACGGCTGCTAGTCGTGGTCCATGCTTTTTGGAAACCGCTTCTCCACCTCCTGGAAGTACTCATCCAACTCAAACCGCTTCCCCATCGGCGCCAGAAACCCCATCATCCGCGCCAGGTTAAGCGCCGGCTTTTCATAGGTCGCCGCTGCCCTGGACAACGCCGCCGGCGCCCGCTCGGTGTCGCATCCCTCGATGTAGGCCATCTGCACCGCGTCCACGAACTCCGCCTGCTCCTTCTCCATCCAGCCGGCGAACACCTTGGCCGGCTTCTCCTCGCTGAATTGCATCTCTCCCGCCAGGACGCCAATTGACCGCGGCCGGGGCTTCTTCTCCCTGGCCGGCTTGCCCGAAGGCTTTGCGGCCGCTGCCTCCGCCTTCTCTGCCTTGATCTGCGCCAGGCGCTCCCGCACCTGGTTGCGGTCCACCCTGCCCGCCCGGGCATCCTCAATCAGCTTGCGCTTGGCGTCCCAGTCGTAGCCCATTTCGACTAGCAGGTCAGACAGCGCGCACAAGAAATCGCCGTCCTCGGTAACGCCCTCCTCGAACAGCCGGCGAACCTCGTATTCCAGCCGGGTAGCGATCTTGATGTGCTTCGCCACCCACGACTTGGACTTGTTGACGATCAGCGCCACGCTTTCCAGGCTGGCGTGCTTCTCGTAGAGCTCGGCCAGGGCCAGGCCGATATCGTCCGCGCCCAGATCCTCGCGCTGCAGGTTCTCCACCAGCTGCAACTCGGTGGTGTCGTCCTCGCCAGCGGCGCGCACTATCGCCGGCACATCGGCCACGCCGGCAATTTCGCATGCG